>Ga0209381_1003419_pt1 | contig 16582 bp, 17 predicted proteins | sample DewCreD2012metaG_FD_184111 | JGI IMG/M metagenome (GOLD analysis project Ga0209381, IMG submission 184111) | Hot spring sediment bacterial and archeal communities from British Columbia, Canada, to study Microbial Dark Matter (Phase II) - Dewar... ...
AATTCCCATTAGTTCTTCTACTTCGTTTTTGGTTAGTTTGATTTTATACCGTATCATTTGTATAGTTTTTTGTAAATATACAAATAATACTTAATATTACGTCATATTATATTTAACTTAACACTAGTTGATATTGCCCGTCAAGAGATCGAACAGATGACAGCGCAACCCCGGTTATTCATTAGCGAAAGTGATGTTTCCATTGAGCGAGCTTTTGCTGTATTAACCAATGCTAATATCCGCACACTTGGTCCAGAAATAATATTTGGAAAGATATATAACAGTATTGGCTTTGGAGAGATTAGAGAGAGCATGTTCCGACATTTGGTAATAGCCCGTTTAGCCTTTCCCTTAAGTAAACTGAAAACTATCGATTATCTTTACCGATATCAAGGAGCAAGCCTTGACATTGATGCAGTATATCGTTTTTTAGATAAACTGAGCGACAAGCTAAAGCCACAAGTCGAACAAATTGCTTTTACGCATACAAAAAAGGTGTTGAATAATAATATCAGCGTTGTATTTTACGACATGACAACGCTGTATTTTGAAGCAAGTGACGAAGATGATTTGCGCAAAACTGGATTTAGCAAAGATGGGAAACATCAATGCCCACAAATTTACATTGGATTACTGGTTGGTCTTGGCGGATATGCCATAGGTTATGATATTTTTGAGGGTAACACGTATGAAGGCCATACGCTTATTCCATTTATTGAGAAAATCAGTCAAAAATTTAATTTAAATAAACCAATTATAATAGCCGATGCAGGGTTACTCTCAAACAATAATATTCATGCATTAGAAAAAAAGGGCTACGAATATATTCTTGGCGCCAGAATAAAAAATGAAACAGAAACTTTAAAATCGCAGATATTATCAATCAGTTTTACCGATGGGACAATAAAAAGTTTTTCAAAAAATAAGACTACAAGACTTATCGTTAATTATTCGGAACACAGGGCTACAAATGACGCTTATAATCGTAAACGAGGAATAACCCGCTTAGAAAAACAAATTAAAAGAGGCCGATTAACAAAAGCTAATATAAATAACAAAGGCTATAACAAATATCTGAAATTAACTGGGGATGTGATTATCGAGATTGATTACGATAAATATAATAATGATAAGATATGGGATGGGTTAAAAGGCTACGTAACCAACACTAAGCTTAGCGATATGGATGTGGTCGAAAACTATAAAAATCTTTGGCATATTGAGAAAGCATTCAGAATGTCAAAAACAGATCTCCGTATAAGGCCGATTTACCATAGGTTAAGAAATCGAATTGAAGCTCATATCTGCATATCATTTACAGCATATTGCATTTATAAAGAATTAGAACGTATATTGTATAAGGAAAAATCGTCGCTATCATTGAAGAAAGCTGCTGAAATCACCCATAATATGTATCAGATCACCTACACCTTGCCTGACTCAAAACACACTAAGTCGAGGCTTTTAAATATGGATGTGGAACAAGCAGAATTATACCAGATTATTAATAAGAATTTTTAGGGTGTTGCAACGCTGAAAACAGGAAACATACGACATAAATCTTTACAAAAAACAATTGATACTACTTTTTTTCGATTTGCCTAATCAAATATTCGGTAGAATAATATCCTGTATGCCTAAAAAACTCCTTACCCTCTTTGTTTAACAACACTTGCGTAGGTATAGCAGCAATGCCGAAATATTTCATCAAACGTTGATTTTCTGGTAACATCACGTTTAGGAAAACTACATTTACCCGATTTGGATATTTTGCCCTAACGTCGCTCATTACCGACTCCATTCGTTTGCAAGCCGAACAGCCTTTCGCCCCAAATTCGAGAAAGGTCATTTCGTAGCTCAACCCGTTTTTAGAGTAGTTGTATGCCGAATCAACAAAAGTAGATTCCGAGTTTTGAATCTCGGAACCGGGCTTTGCTTTTACCAAACCCGAAGCAATTTGGGTCAACTTGTCTTTAAATGCAATTAAAAAAACGAAAAACAATACAGACAAAACCAAAAACGCAACAGATAGAATTTGTTTTGATTTAATAGATAGTTTCGACTTTTCCATATACATCATTTATTACTTCTTCAGTTACAGGTGTTTGACCTTTTTTATAACCAAAGTCCGTTATTCGTACATAATTATAATCTTTAAAGCCTGCTTTATCCAGTATTTGTTTTCCACAATCGATGGGGCAACCATCCAGCATAAGGATGTTTTTTTTCTTGAAATCTTCAATTGATTTTTCGATACCTGCACCAACAACGGCAAGGCAATTCATTTTCCGAACTCCATTGTCCCGAAGTTTTCGGGCAACAATGTCGGTAATTTGCCCTAAATCACAAGCACCCGAGCAAGCTAAAACCATGTATTCACTTACTCCGCATAAACATGAACTTTTTTCTTGATTTTCCATTTTTTTATTTTTAAAGTTTGTACTCAAAACTCAATACTACATGATGTTGAAAATTTATTGAAGCATCGTCAGGTTGCCAGCCCTGATAATTTAAGGAGATGTTTACTCCATTTGTTGCGTTATAATGTATCCCTGAAATATATGCTTTCCCCGTATTTTGATAATACCAGTTATGAATATCATTATTAATTGTATTTGCCTGTAACTTGTCAAAACGAGCAAACAATTCAATTCGTTTTAATATTTCATAAGCACCAAAAACTGAATAGCCAAACAAATCGTGATTAGTAATATTTAGGTTATTTTCACGATAATTAAACTCTCCACCAATCCTGAATTTCTGTTTGAATTTATACCCGGCAAAAAAGGAGTAAAGTTGTTGCTCTGATGGTTTTAAGGGATTGTTTGATTGTGTATAATCATAATAAATTCGGGTTTGCAAATCTTTGACAGGAAAATAATCGACACCCGTGGCAATCTTAACATCTCCGTAAGCATCTTGGTCAAAACGGAATCCTTCTCCATTTGTCAGGGCTAAATCAAAGCCTATTTTCTCATTAATTTTAAAGTAACTGATTACGCCTAAATCTGAACTCGGGATTCCATAATATCTGTCTTGAAATGTGGGAGCTACATAACGATAGCCCCAAAATTTCTCTTGCGTAATATAATGATTCTGTAATACCCCACCTGCTTGAATTTTAATATGTTCATTGGGTTTCCATTCCAAAGATGCAAATTTCAATGTCATGGTATAATAACTACCTTCTTTTGATGTGTTTGATGTATTAAAAGTAAGACCTGTTGTATCAGCAACTTCAATTTGTCCGACTGTAGTTGGGCGACCTGCATCAATAATTATTTTACCCGAAAATTGTTTGCTAATTTGATATTCATACCCAAAATGTGCTCGACCAAACCAGAAACCATATTGTTTTTGTGCATCTTGGGTTGCATTATAGTCAAAGTTTCCAAAAACTTGAATGATAGGTTTTCCTGTTGGTTTAAATATTGTGTCAATCTTATTATCATCAATAGCTAATGTTGTTGAATTTGTATCAACTTCAAAACCCTTTTCTTTCCATCCGGTAATTCCATCAGTCATATTAATTATAGTTCCGCTATAGTTTAATTGCTGAAGCATTTCAATGAGTGTTTCAGAGCGTTTATTCATTGTACAATAAATAAATATTGTTTTCTTATCAAGCAATTTTTCAAGTTTATTTTGTGCTCCAGTTTCAAAAGCATCAATATAAATAGCTCCTTGAATATGACCTGAATAAAATTTAGCACTGTCTCGCCCGTCAATTATAACAGATGTTTTTTTATTCAGATTTTTTAATATCTCAGGTGCTTCTTGCGAGGTTATTTTTTTTATTGTTTGTCCAAAAATTAGGTTTGAACATAAAACAAATAATAGAAATAAATTTAATTTTCTCATATCATCAAACTTTTAATTTGTCTTTATACAAAATAGCATAAACAATAGGAATAAATATGAAAACAAGTAACAAACCAAACAATAAGCCTCCAATAACCACTATTGACATTGGTTTTAGCATTTCGGTTCCATCGCCCCAAAGTAAAGCCAAAGGCAATAAACCAAACAAACTATTAATGTCTGTAATAAGAATAGGTCGCAATCTTACAATAGATGCTTCTTTTATAGCTTCAATAACAGATTTCCCTTGTTCACGCAACTCGTCAATAAATGTTATAAGTAGAACACCATTATTAATTTCCATACCGGTTAACATTATAATTCCAATAAGAGCTGTAACACTTAATGGTGTACCCGTAATATAAAGTGCATATGAAATTCCTGCTAACGACAAGGGAATGCGGATGATTATAATTAATGGTTTAATAAAACTATTAAAATATAAAACCAAAACTGCATAACCCAAAAATAAGGCAAAAAGTAGAATCATCATCATTTGTTTCATATTTTCAGAAAGCATTTGCGACTGTCCTCCATAATTTATGCGATATCCACTAGGTAAATTATAATCCTTTAGAACCTTCCCTAGTTCATTTGTCGCATCGCCAACACTAATTCCTGAAACATTGGCTGTAACTTTTATCATTCTATCTTGCTCTTTTCTTTCTATCATTACAGGTCCGGTAGTTTTAACAACATCAGCAACCGCTGTTAATGGTATCTTTGCACCTTTTTTTGAAAAGATATAAATGTTTTCTAAATCACTAGAAGATTGAATTTCATGTTCATTCATCACAACTCTAATAGGATAATAATAAGCCCCCTCTTTATATCGAGTAGGCACATTACCACCCACCATTGTCTTAACTGTATTAGCTATTTCCTCGATACTTAAACCTAAATCGAATGCTTTTTGTCTGTTTACTTTAATCTGGTATTCTGGCTTAGTGAGCCGTAACGAAATATCAAGTCCGGTTAAATAATCTAAGTCTTTTAATTTATTTTTTATTTCGTTCGCTTGTTTGTAAATCTTTTGCATACTTTCGCTCCTTGAAGCTAAAATTTCCAATTCAATATCGAATTGACCAATCTGCTTAATCCCTTTTGTTTTAGTGTGAAGGACTTTAACGATAGCACCGGGGATTTTTACTTTCTTTTTTACGATGGGCTGCAAGTATTCTACATATTCATCGGTATTCATCGGACGTTCTGATGCTGTAACTAATTGAATATTTAATTCTCCTTCAAAACTACTTTCAGTAGTTACTAATCCCCAAATTCTTCCACCGGATAAAGAAGCATAGCCATGAATATAATCTTGTTCCGCAATAACTTTTTCAACTTGCTGTAAAGCTCTATCTGTTTCTTCCATCGAAGTACCAGTAGGCATAATTATTTTAACAGTAACAAGACCATCATCAGCTTTAGGTAAAAATTCAGAACCTGTCTTTTTTAGATACGAATAACCGGGTATTAAAAGAATTAAAAATAAAAAGAGAACAATCCATTTCAATTTTAATGACCAATGCAATGCAGGCTTATAAAAAAATACCAAAACATCAATAAATTTATCGGAAATTCGGGCTATAAAACTATGTTTTTTACTGCTTGGCTTTCCTGACGGATAAAGCAATGCCATAAACATAGGCGTAATTGTTAAGGAAACAACCATAGATAAGAAAATGATAAATGCAACAGTAATTACCAATTCTTTAAATAAAAGAGATGTCATGCCCGGCACAAGTAAGAACGGAACAAAAAGAGACAAAAAAGTGATGGTAGCAGTAACAATTGCACCACTTATCTGTATTGCTCCTTTGGTAACCGGATTTGGTTCATCGGGTTCAGTTTCTTGTATGCGGGTAATATTTTCAAGCATTACAATACTATTGTCAAGGACAACCGTCATAGCCACAACCAAACCCCCTAATGTGAATATATTTATTGAAAAGTTTAATAACTCCATTAGAAAAAAAGTTCCTAAAATAGTTACCGGCAAACTAAGCACCAATGAAAGAACTCTCCGCCATCCTGATAAAAAGAAAGCAGTAACTAAAACTACTAAAAGTGCCGCTAAAAGCATAGAGTCGCGAACACCGCTGGTAGCTAAACGGACATATTCCGCTTGGTCATAAATTAAATCTAAGGTAGTAGCAGGAGGTAATTCATTACGCATAGAAACTAACCGCTGTGCAATTAAATTGGAAACTTCAACGGCATTGGCATCAGCTTGTTTGAAAATAGATATTCTTACCCCTTCCTTGCCGTTATATTTAGTTCTCATCCGTTGAATCGCATGATAATCATCTATCTTTGCAATATCTTTTAGCAAAATTTGTCCGTCGGTTTCTGATTTTCTAATGATAAGATTATTAATATCATTTAATGATGAAAATTCATTGTAGGTTCTAACAATATAATCTCTATTATCTGTAAGCAAACGACCACCAACCATGTCGATATTTTCTTCTTTTAGTCGAGTGTTTATCTCATTTAAGGTAAGATTATAAAATTGTAATTTTAGAGCATCTATGTGTACTCTAATTTCTCGCATCATTCCACCAGAAATGGCGGTTCCTGCCGAACCTTTAATAGAAGCAAACTGTTCCTGAAATTCATTTTCTGTCCATGTTCGTAACTCTGTCAGACTCATATTTTCAGACGCAACAAGCAATTCCACAACAGGCAGTTGAGATGGGTCGGCTTTAAAAATAACGGGTTCCGGCAAACCAACAGGCAGCTCCTTTTTGATAAGTCCCATTTTTGCAAGTACATCCTGATATGCCACATCTCTGTTTACAGAATAATCAAAATATACCAGTAGAGTATAAACACCTTCCTCGCTTGTAGATTCAATCCAATCAAGATTATCAAGCGTTGCCATCTTTCGTTCAATAACAGAGGCAATTTCATTTTCGATTTGTTCGGGAGTAGCTCCGGGGTAATAAACATATACCTTTACCATTGGATATGTTATATCTGGAAGCATATTGGTTGGCAATCTGAAAAAACCTGCAGTGCCCAATACTAAAACAACTATCATGATCATAATTGTTCCGGCAGGACGTTGTATTGATTGTATCGTTAGTTTCATTTTTTCTTGCTTTTTGGCTGTTCTACTATTTTTACTTTCACACTGTCTTTCAGCATTTCCTGTCCAGATACAACTATTACATCATTCGAATTTAACCCACTATTTATTTGAAGATTTTTTCCTGAAGTAATGCCAATTTCTACTATCTGTTTATGTGCTATGCTGTCCTTATCAATTGTGAATACAAAATTTTTATTATCGGGTGAAAACAATACTGCATATTCAGGGACTGAAAGGGCATTTTCAATAGTTGATACCGAAATCCTAATGCTTGCCATCATTCCGGGCAACAATGTTTTTTTGAAATCAAGTATTTTTATATCAAATTTTACACTTCGAGTAGAGGCTTCAACCTGCGGATAGACAATGGAAATTATTCCACTTAGCGTATCATTGGGGTAGGCATTTAATATAACAGTAAGTTTCTTTCCCTGTTTAATGGCTTCAAAATATTTCTCATTAACTTCTGCTTTTATAACCAAAGTATTCATATCCGTTATTATGAGCATGGTTTCTTTTGCAGAAACTTGGCTCCCTTTATCAATCCAACGCTTGGTTACTAAACCACTCATTGGGCATATCACAGGAATAGTTTGATACATATTTTTGGCATATTCCAAATCCGATTTTGCTTTGGTCAATTCGGTCAAAATTTCCTGATATGCACCTGAATTTTTATCTATAGATTGTAATTTATGTTCTAAACTTTCTACCTTTTGGATACTTGAAGAAATTAAAGAAACCCTGTCTGTTGGATTTATTACAGCTATCAATTTGTCTTTTTCAACATATTGATTTTCTCTAGCATAAAGAGTTTCAATAATGCCGTCGGCAGGCGACTTTACTTCAGTTACGGTATTAGCCTGAATAGTTCCGGTAATATCTATTGCGGAAACCATTTTTGAAACAGTTGCCCTTTGAATGGTTACTATTGGAATTTTCTTTGTCTGTGTTTGCTGTTTATCTTCTTTTTTGCCACATGAATAAAAAGAGGCAACAACTGTCAATAATAAAACCGAAATATGTTTAAATGATATTCTCATGATTCTCTAATTTAAAAATGGATAATTATTGTTTCCACTCAGGTAATTAAGTTTTGCAAGGGTTTGCAAATACTCAATAAGTGATTTGTCATATTCAATGCTTGCTTCTGTTAGAATTTGTTGCGCATCAAGTATATCAATAATATTTCCTTGCCCTGCCTGATATGTAACTGATGCGTTTTTTATGGTTTCGTTTGCCATATCAATTATTTCTTGATTGCTTTTAAGATTGTTTTGAATTTCATTCAAAGTATTTAAACACAAATCAATTTCTTTTTTTATTTCAAGAATGGCTTGTTGCTTTTGCTCAGAATATTGTTCAACAATAATTTTACTCTGCAATAACTTATGTTTATAGCCACTATTGCCAAAATAAGGGAGTGTATATCGTATTCCTACCCCAATATTGTAATTAAAATTGTCGCCAAAAGGAATATAACCGTGTTCCCATGAACCAATCCCATATGTAAAAAATTCGGGACGGTTTTGTAACCGTAAAATATCTTGTTGTTTTGATTCTATTCCGGATTTAATATCAAAAGGTATTATAGATGGATGGTTTTTATAAATACTATCAAATGATATAATATCTTTAGGAAGTATATTTTGGTTTTCATCAAACCATTGTTTCGATGAGTTTTTCACAGTAAATGTGTCAACAGGCTGCATATTACACAGCTGTAGCAAGATGATTTTTTTACTAATCAGTGAATTTTTGCTTTGTTGCAGCTTCTTCACTTCCACCGATATTTGAACTTTTATTTTTAAAATATCAACAGACGACACCTTTCCTATCTTATATAAGTTTTCAGTATATCTAAGATGTTCGTTTAATTGTTGCAGTGTACTTTCATAAATTTCAATTTCAGATTCTGCAATTAGCATTTCAAAGTAAGCATTAGTTACTCCCCAAATAATTGTCTGCCGCATTTGCCTAATTACTTCATCATTAAGCATTATTTCTTGGTCAACAATACTTTTCTTGGCTTTTGTTTGTCCAAAGTCATAAAGGGGTTGGTAAACCGAAATATCGGTGTACATGTCGGTAAGAGCATCCCCTAAAAGTTTTTGTTTATTAGGCATCAGAAATTTCCAATATGAAAAGCTTGCTGTAGTGCTGACCTTTGGTAAGTAGTTTGTCTTCAGAATTTCAATTTCCGATTGTTTTATAAGTTTGTTCTTTTCTGTAGATTTTAGGGCATAGTTGTTTTGTAGGGCACTGTCGAGTAATTGGTTCAAACTAAAACTCTGAGCAAAACTACTTTGGTTTAAAATAAATAAACCAATAAATACTGCCATTACGTATCTTAACATTTTTTTGATTTAATAATGATTAAACGGGTCTGTTTTATTTATTAATTCCGCTTCTTTTCTTTTTTGCATAGCTAAAGCATTTTTACCACGAGAATTTGGTATTGCTTTTTGTGATAAAAATTCAATATTTTCGGCAATTGCTATAAAATCTTTAAATGGGAAACCTAATACGGTTTCATTTGGTTCAATATCCGTAGCATCACGGCATCCATAGCATCCCATGCTCATATTGAATTTTTGTTGAATGTATGGGATTATTGTTGCATCAACGCAAGTTGCCTGTAAAATTGCGGTACTACTTTCAACGCGGTGTCCACCTTGAACATTCAGATTTGCAAGTGCAAACCACATCAATTTTTCGGTTTCGTTTTCCACTACCACAATATCGGGTTCAATTTTTGCTGTTTCGAGTGGGAAAAGATAAAGGGCTTTTAATTTTCCTTGTGGCAAAACAGTCATTCCTTCAAACATGGCTTTTCCGGTGTCTTCTTTATTTACAATACCAAAACCAACCAAACCCTTGCCTGTTTTAAGTCCATCAGGTAGTGGTTTAAAACCGAAAGCTGCCGCGGCAGCAGGACAAGCAATTCCTTCGGCATCGAGCAAAACATGTTTACCATGCCGTGCTTTCATCAATGCCTGACAGTAGCGGTGTCCGTTAAGTTTTTCAATTTTATTTGGTATTTCATTTTCGGCGAGAATAAATTTTACACCTACTAACGAAGTTGTTAAACCAAGTATTTGTTTAACTTTTTCTGAATTTAATTGTATGTTTTTCATTGTTTAAACTTTCTTTCAATTATATATTCCGGTAATAATAAGTTGTATGCCTGAAACAACAAGTAACGCTTCCACTATAAAAATAAAACTCTTTTGAGATAGCCTGTTGATGATTTCTTTGCCCAACCAGCTACCTAAAATCATAGCAACACCTATTATCAAACCAAGTGCAATCTCCTTCTGTCCAATCAGGTCAAATTTGCTGTACATAAACGATTTGGTGATGTGCATGGACAAAGCCGTAAATGCTTCACTGGCAATATACGCCGTGGGCGATAATCCTAAACCTAAAAAGAATGCAGCCCCAATTGGTCCTGCACTTCCTGCAATACCCGAAATAAACCCGGTAAGCCCACCTCCTAGGAGCATCCCCTTATTCTCAATGTGTTTATTCGTAAGTTTAAGCCTACGGTAAATCACCAGAAGAATTAAAAATATTCCTACGCCAATTTTAATTTTATTGCCGTTGACCTGTGAAAACATATAACTGCCAATTAATGTTAATGGCAAGGCGGTAATCAGAAACAAGACTATCGGTTTCCATTCTAAACTACTATGGTTGAAATAAACCCTTGATGCATTACCAAATAATTGCCCGATAGTCAATATAGGTATTGCTGCCTGAATACCGACTATATGCGTAACGATTGGCAATAATACCAAGGCTCCGCCAAAACCTGACGCACCCGATATTGTTGCTGCTGCTGTGGCCGAAAGGAAAAGAATTATTACATCAATTGTCGTCATGGCTTATGCAGTTTTCATCTTCTGTCTCAAATTCAATCGTTGCGTGTTGAATATTTACATGCTCCAACTCGTGTTTAATGTTTTTCTTTATCCGGTTTAATTGCTCAATTCCTATATTTGGTTGAATTATAATATGTGCAGTCATTGCGTTTTGCGAAGTGCTTATTGCCCAAACGTGCAGATGATGAACATCAAGAACTCCTTCAACCTCTTTAATTTCTGATATTACATTATTGAGTTTGATTCCTTTTGGAACTCCATCGAGCGTAAGAGAAAGGCTGTCTTTGAATAAACTCCATGTTGAATAAAAGATAACCAGAACAATAACCAAACTCATTACCATATCGAGCCAATATATATGGAAAACTGAAATAAGGATACCTGAAATAACTACACCCAATGAAACGGCGGCATCGGCCATTAAATGTAAATAAGCACCTTTCACATTTAGGTCGCTTTCTTTGTCTTTAAAAAATAGCATTGCAGAAATTGCATTAATGAGAATTCCAATACCTGCAACAATGGCCACAGGTTGCCCCGATATTTCAACAGGATGCTGTAAACGGTTGATGCTTTCCCATATTATGCTACCAATGGCAATGAAAAGTACTACAGAGTTTATTAGCGACACCAGAATGGTTGATTTGCGATAACCATAAGTATATTTGTCGTTTGCCTTTACTTTTGCCAAGCGGAATGCCAGCAATGCCAATGCTAAAGCAGCAACATCGCTCAGGTTATGACCTGCATCGGAAATAAGCGAAAGCGAGTTGTAGTAAAAACCTGCGGAGAGTTCGATAACCACATAGAGCGCATTAATGACAATGCCAATGATAAAAGCCCTGTTAAGATTTGCCACGTTGGGCGTATGTTGATGGTTATGTTGTTCCATTTTTTTAAAATATAAAATTGAACAAATACCCTACTATCATTATCCCTGTAGCTACAATACAAACAAAAGTTAAAATTAACGGTAGTTTTAAAACTTTTTTAAGGATTATCATTTCGGGCAACGAAAGCCCGATAACAGCCATCATAAACGCCAGCGATGTGCCAAGCGATGCTCCTTTTTCAATCAACACCGATACAATAGGAACTATTCCAGCAGCATTTGAATACAACGGAACACCAATAAGAATGGATAAAGGAACGCTATACCAAGCAGTTTTTCCCATGAGTGAAACCATAAAATCTTCGGGAACATAGCCGTGTGCAGCCGCACCTACAGCAATACCAATGATTACATAAATCCATACTTTTCCTACAATTTCTTTCACGGCATCGTAACCAAAGCGTATTCGGTCAGCAAGTGTTTGTTTTTCTTCTTCGTTGTTTGCATTGCCCAATTGCGTTTTGTAAACCCAATCTTGCACCCAATGTTCGAGTTTTAGTTTACCAATAACCCACCCCGCCACAATGGCAATGGTTAAGCCTGTTAAAACATAAATGAGTGCTACTTTCCAACCAAACATGCCAAACAACAGGATTATAGCAACCTCGTTAATCATGGGGGCAGCAATCAAAAACGAGAAAGTAACGCCCAACGGTACACCCGATTCTACAAAACCTAAAAACAAAGGAATTGCCGAACATGAGCAAAACGGTGTAACAATACCAAGCAACGAAGCCAATATATTACCCGTGAATGTTGATTTCCCTTCCAATATTTTTCGTGTTCTCTCGGGCGAAAAGTACGAACGGATGATACCAACAAAGAAAATTATCAAGGCAAGTAACATTAATACCTTGGGTACTTCAAAAATGAAGAAACGCAAAGCTTCTGTTAAGTGAGCGCCTTTTTCCAATCCTAAAACCGAATCAATAAACCAATCGGTTAAGGGTTGAAGGTAATGATAAACCAAGTACCAAACAGGCAACAACGCCAATGGTATAATTATTTTTTTATTCCAGTTCATAATCTAAATGTTTTTTATTTCGGATAATCCCGAAATGTGATTTTAAATTTTTTTAACTACAGCAACAACATTTTAAACCTTCACCTAATTGGGTGTTGCTTAATATTGAATTGATTTCAACAGAGCAACATTTTCCCGTTGGATTTAATTCTTCACACCGATTTCCGGTGCAAGCACCTGTCATTTCTTGAATATCCATTAAGGTTTTTGCACCTCTATTAATGGCTTCTTTTATTGTTTCTTCCGAAACATTTTTACAGTAACAAATAATTTTCGCCATAACCTATATGAAAAATAAAATAATGTAATAAATCCCGACACCGATAAACAACACGGCAACCACACGCCTGAACCACAGTTCAAACACTTTAATATGGTTGTACAATTTACCTACATTGCCAACAGCATAAGCCAACAGCCATGCAAAAAGTATAACAGGCAAACCCGTTGCAATGGCAAATATTACTGGAAGGTACAAACCGCTTGCACTTGCAACCGTCATAGGTATTAGCATTGCAAAATACAGTACACCGCTATAGGGGCAAAACGCCAAAGCAAACACCATACCCAGCAAAAGGGTACTCCAATAACTGCCTTTACTGTTTTCGCCAATTTTATCGGTAAGTTTATGCACTCCAGGTAATTTTATATTAATAACGCCGAGCATAAACAAACCAATAATGATGAGCAAAGGACCTAAAAGCTTTTCGCCCCAACCTTGAAACAACATCGAAACGTTCATCTGGTTTGCACCAAAGTAAAGAGCAACCGCAAGGGCTGTGTAGCTAATTGCACGACCAAGTGTATAAACCAGACCGCTTATAAAAACCCGCCTTTTGTGTACAATATCACGGCTTATAAAACCTATTGCCGAAATATTGGTAGCCAAAGGGCATGGGCTGATGGCGGTCATCAACCCAAGCACCAATGCTGTTACAAAAGAGTATTGCGAATTTTCCATTATACTTTGTAAGAACTCCATACCCTTAACCTTTTGTGGCTTTCTCAACAGCCTTTTTAATTTCTTCTTTCATTTTTTCAAGGTTTTGGGCATTCATAAAACCTTGGCTTGTAATATCAATTTTATTGCTTCCGCTTACAACCAATAAAGTTTGACCGCCAACACCCAATTTTTCGGCAATTGCCTTACTACTTGCATCGTCAAGGTTAATGCCTTTAAAAGAGTATTCGCCTGCCTTAATTTTGTCGGCATACAATGATTCAACCGCCAATTTTGCATTGCTCTCAACCGATTCGCACGTATGGCATCGGCGGGTAAAATGGAAATAGTAAACTTCAACCTTATTTGATACAGCAGTTTTGGCATCTGCTTTTTTGTTGTCCTGTGCGTTGCACGACAAACTGCCCAGCGTCATTACAAGGGCTAAACCGAACATAACTAATTGTTTCATACGATAATGGATTTTACTTGATTAATATTTAGATAATACTTGTTTGATTTCATCAGCCGAAGGTACACGGCTTTTTATTTCAACTTTTTCGTTTACCAATAGGGCAGGAGTACTCATTACATTATACTTCATTATGTCCACAATATCCTCAACTTTGGTAATTGTGGCATTGAACCCGTTTTGTTCTACCACTTCGCGAGTAAGTTTTTCAAGTGTCTTACACTTGGGGCAACCTGTACCTAAAATTTTTATTTCCATACGTTTCACTTTTAAATTATTTCGGGTTTTCCCGAACTTATTAGTTAAATTTTTTTATCGTTTAAAAAAGTTTGAAAACATCAATTTTGCATCTTCCCAATTTTCACGGTTAATGCAGTATTTAATATATGGCGGATTAATTTCGCCTTGTATAAGCCCAGCTTTTTTGAGTTCGGCAAGATGTTCTGATAAAGTAGAACGGGCAATAGGTAATTCCTCAGCCATATCGCCACTATAACAGCATTTATCAAGGTTGTTTGCCAAATAATCAAGAATAAAAACACGGATTGGGTTAGATAGAGCTTTGCCAAACCTTGCTATTTTTTCCTGATTATCTGTAAAATATTTTTCTTTTTCTGTCATATTAATTTTCATTTCGTTTTTTTCCGAAACAAAATTATATTATTTTTGAATCATAATTACAAAATTCATTAGAAATTTTTCAGTTAAAACAATTATTAACCTTTAAATCAATAACTATGGCAAGTATCTCAGAAACAGGACACGCAAAAAATGTAGCTAACCTCGATGATTTAATTTCATTCGTTACAGGGTATGGCACAGCCTTCAACCCTTCAAAGGCTTCAATCAAATTAACCGCTTTACAGACCCTTTCAACAAGTGCTAAAAATGCAATTAATGCAGTAAATGCTGCACTACCTGCTTACAGCAACGCAGTTGCAGCCCGTGAAGCAGCGTTCGAACCATTAAACAAACTCATTACACGAGTAAACAATGCCCTCAAAGCAACCGATACCACCGAACAAGTGGACGAGAGTGCAAAAACCTTAGTTCGTAAAATCCAAGGAACAAGGGCAACCGCTAAAAAGACAGATGAAGAAAAGAAAGCCCTTGCAGCCGAAGGCAAAGAAACCAAAGAAATTTCATCTTCTCAAATGAGTTACGATAGTCGTTTAGATAACTTCGACAAACTTATTAAACTCTTAACAAGTGTTACCCTTTACGCCCCAAACGAGGCTGATTTGAAAGTAACAGCTCTTACAACCCTGTACAACGATTTAAAAGCAAAGAATACAGCCGTTGTAACTGCAACCACACCATTAAGCAACGCCCGTATTTCTCGTAATGATATTCTCTACAAAGCAAATACAGGCTTGGTTGATATAGCACTCGACACAAAGACCTATATCAAGTCGCTCTATGGAGCAACAAGCCCACAATACAAACAAGTTTCAAAGTTGGAGTTTAAAGCAGTCAAAGCATAATTGCATATTGACTACTTCGTTCTTTGAATAATGCACTCACGTTATCAATAAATAAACTGCGGTTGTCGCTAAGACAACTGCGGTTTTAGATACGCAAACTGATAATTACAAAAAACAAACTGCGACTTTCAATATATCAACTGAAATTTACAAGAAGCGAACTGCGTAAACGATAAAACGAACTGAAAAATACAAGAAGCAAACTGATAAGTTCGAGCAGGCCTACGCACAAGTCCAAGCACATTTGCAATTCGCACAAAGCCCACCCGCAAGCCAAAAATTGCAAAAGAGCTTGCCCTTTTAACCACCCACAAGTTCAGTTTCGTGCAACTTGAAAGGTTTTAAAAGCCCCCCTCTAAAAAAATTAAAACCCCCAACGCACCATCCACCTTGATTGAGACACAAATCATCTGGATAGTTTTGCAGATTGATAAAATGAATTATATTTGACAAAGGATTAAAGAAGAATAAAAGGCCAGTTGCTAACACATGGTATAGTGCATGCGGGTTTCAGAGGTTTTCGAAGGTTCGTGGCTCGTAAAAAAAGTCGGTTGTAACTTGATAGTTTGTCGCTTCGTAATCCCGCACGACACCATACCATCAACCGTTATGTGCAATCGTTATGAGGCGTTTAATAATATTCATGTCCGAAGCTTTATAATGCTGAATTGTTGTGCTCGGGCTGACATCGCGACGGCCGGTCTCGATTTCCTTCCTGATGCGAATAATTCGCTCTCGTAGTGCAGTCCCCGAAAAGAAATCCGAAAAAAATAGACAAAACGGCGGACAGATTGATTTTTGTGGTTATTATTAAGACCTGAAAATATTCGAATGACCGGGCTACAAACGAAAAACAGAACAACCCTGCCGCCTAAACAATAAATGAGAGATGACGACGCCAGCACATAACAAGCGGTATATTAAATGGGGG
>Ga0209381_1003420_pt1 | contig 16575 bp, 17 predicted proteins | sample DewCreD2012metaG_FD_184111 | JGI IMG/M metagenome (GOLD analysis project Ga0209381, IMG submission 184111) | Hot spring sediment bacterial and archeal communities from British Columbia, Canada, to study Microbial Dark Matter (Phase II) - Dewar... ...
CATCACACGAAGCAGTCCCAATCAACACCTCAATCCACTGATTGTTCTTAATCTGTGAAAATGCATGCGTGATATAGGCAGTACAGCTTTTAGTTTCAGTGAAAAAGTTTTCTTTGACTATGATGTCGCCACGCTGCAATGATGTTTTTTCCACACCTGAAAGAGCAAGCGCTGTCCGCTGTGAAACATCCGATTGTTGTTGCTGAGTATTATGGCTTTGTATCTGGCGTATGCGTGTTTTAATGTTGTGCGGCAAGATTGTTATTGAATCATTTACTAAAAATCTTCCGTTTTTGCTGGTTCCAGTAACAACGGTTCCAGCGCCTTTAACAGTAAATGCCCTGTCAATATGCAGATATGGCTTGTTCCCAACTGCTGGTTGTGGCAGCTTGTGAATAGTATTTTCCAATGCTTGCTTTAGTGCATCTATACCTTCCCCTGTCACCGATGAACATGGAACAACTGGTGCATGAGCATACGGCGTTGTTACCAACATGTTTTGTATGTGCGATAGTACCTGTGTAATGTCCTCAGGTGATACTCTGTCAATCTTGGTTAATGCCACAACAATAGAAGGAATCCCCAGTATTGAAAGCACTTTCACGTGGTCATCGGTTTGCTTCATCCATCCGTCATCGGCAGCAATAACCAGAAGGCCAATATCAATGCCCCATGCACCGGTTACCATGTTGCGGATAAACCGTTCATGACCCGGGACATCAACAATGCTGACAGTACCAACCGTGGGAAGCTTAATGTAGGCAAACCCAATGTCAATGGTCATTTGGCGCTGTTTTTCTTCAGGCAGCCTGTCGGCATCAATGCCGGTAAGAGCTTTGATAAGCGATGTCTTGCCGTGGTCAACGTGACCTGCAGTGCCAATTACGTACATGGTTATGCCCTATAAAACCAGAGAGTTGATAGCATCGGCAACATTGCCTATATCATCATCCTGTATGGTTCTGAAATTTATAGTGAACATGTCATTCTGTATATAGCCAATGATGGGGACTGGCTGAGATACCATATGTGTTGCAATGTCAGTGGCTTTTTTTCCATCAATAGCAATGGCTATGCCATAATCAGGCAAAACCTTGTCAGGCATAGCGCCGCCGCCAAACGCAGTTTTTGAGTTGATACGGTGTATATGGGGTTTAACCTCATTTTTCAGCTTTTTGAAAAGTTTTTTTATTTTTTTATCTATTGCTTGTAGATCCTGTTTCATAAAAGACCATGCCGTAAGTGCGCCATGCTGATTATTGGCATATTTCAATAATACCTCTTGTATAATAAAGTAAGTGATTTTATCAACACGCACAATACGCATTAGAGGGTTTTTTTTCAATTTTGCAATTAATTCTTTTTTCCCAGCAATGATTCCAGCCTGGCAGGCGCCTAAGAGCTTATCGCCACTGAAACACACTAAGTCAGCAAATTTAAGTGCTTGTGCCACATTATCTTCATTGTTAAATATCAGGTTGCCGCTTCCTAAATCCTTCACTAGCATTATTGTATCATTTTTCAGTGACGATAGTTGCTGCAAGCCAGGGCTTTGGGTAAACCCGCGCATATAGAAATTAGAACGATGGGCAGAAAGGATAAGTGCTGTGTTTTCGGTAATTGCATTTCTATAGTCAGCTAATTCGGTAATATTAGTTGTGCCAACCTCAACAAGGTGGCATCCAGCCTGCTTCATAATATCAGGAATTCGGAAACCTCCACCTATCTGAATGAGTTCCCCACGCGATATCAAAACCTCTTTGCCTTTAGCAAAATGGTGCAATATTAAAAACACGCTGGCTGCATTATTGTTAACAATAAGCGCATCCTCAGCCCCAGTAATAAGGCATATAAGCTTTTCAGCAAAACCACCACGCTTACCGCGTTTTTGAGTTGGTATGTAATATTCTAAGTTGCAATAACCGTCAAGGGTAGATGCCACCTGCGATAAAATTTCGCTGCCAAGCGGTGCACGCCCTAAGTTTGTGTGGAGCAGGATGCCGGTGCCATTAATTACACGCTGCAGCTTTTCCAAACGTATAGACTGACATTTAGTAACTATCGCCCTAACACATTCAGGGTAGTCAAATGCTTTTCCCTGTGCAATATTTTTGCGCTCCTGTTCAAGTGTTTCCCTGATACTTGCAACAACAAACGGGTGCCCAATCTCATTAATGTATGCTTTAATTGCGTCTTCTTCCAGTAATTTTTGTACCTGTGGGATCTGCTCAAACATTAAAGCTTCCTTGCTTTTAAAATGCGGAAGGGGCAGGAATCGAACCTGCCACTGCCTTTACAGGCAGACAACGGTTTTGAAGACCGCAGAGACCACCAGATCTCATCCGCTTCCCGTTTATAAAGTGTATTAATATTATAGCAAAGCATATGCAAAAATTGTAAAGGATTTTTTATGTATAAAGTGAGTTATCAGCGCCTTTTAGTAAATCCATAATAATTACTTCCATATCATTTGTAAAGGCTTCAAATGTATAATCTGTGATCCACTTAATTGTTGTATATGCTTCAAAAGGTATTGTTTTCATCATTTGTACGCAAAGTAGTGGATCAAGCCCAACTTCTTTTTCCCGTGCTTTTGAAATTATATCATCCCAGTTAAATGGTTTATGTTTTGCAATAATCCATATATCAACATAGTCCTTTATTTCCAAACGTAACAGCGCTGTTACTTTGTTAATGAGGATGTTATACCAGTCATCAGTTTGATAATATACAGGAGTTGCTTTTATGGTACCAAAATGAGGAGCAATATCATTTACTAAATCAACTTTAAGGTTAACATCATTAAAGTTAGAATGAGTCACATAAAATGAAATATAATCCTGTGATATGATTATTGTTACACTATCAATGATAAAATTGTAGGCTTTAAGATTTTGCAAAATAGTTTCCGCATTTTTTTTAAAGTCAGGATTATTATTGGTGAACAAATCAATATCATCTGAATAACGATGATTGAAATACCCTCTACTTAAAGCGGTACCACCGGTAAGATAAAACGGTAGATTTAAGCTTTTGACGCAGTTCAGAACTCCATTCTGGAGCGGATACAGGTTCATTTCGTAATATTCTTTTAAGGATTGCAAAATGCTGCCTCCTTTCTTTGGGCCACAATTTTTGTATAACGCTATCGCTTAGCAGTTGTTGTGCTGTTTCAAAACCCCATAAGCCAACAACATTATGCCAGGGAAGCTTTTCTATGCTTTTTACAAATAGCCTTTCTTTTTCGGTGTGCGATAGTGTATCGTTGTCAATGGCATACAGTAATGTTTCTACATCAACAGCATAATCCCAGCATATCATTGAAAGCAATTTTTTTCGTTTATCATCAGAATATTTCATGGGCGATAGTTCCTGATACTATTACTCAATGTAAATATGGCCTGCATCTGAAAACAAGGAGGTTGCAATAGTTGCAGTGCATAGCGCTTTTGCCCTGATAAACTCTATTACTTGATTTGCCGAATGCTTTGATGTTGCAATAAGAAGCCCACCGGATGTTTGCGGGTCAAACAAAAGATCAGCAACATCCCGCTTAACGCTGGAAGCCACAGTGCACCGTGAACCTACAAAATCCCTGTTTCGGTATAAACCGGCAGGAAGTAACCCCATGGCAGCATAGTCAGTAGCACCCGGAATAAGCGGCACAGCGTTGGCACTCACATGGACTGCAATAGTACTATTGCCAACCATTTCAGACAAATGGCCAATAAGCCCAAAGCCGGTGACATCGGTAACTGCGTGAATGTGGTCAGGATTAGGATAACCTGCCAAACAATCATTAATTGTAGTCATGGATTTAATACTTGCTTCTATGTGGTCATTATTGGCTATTCCGGCCTTTATTGCTGTGTTAATAGTGCCGGTGCCGATTGGCTTGGTAAGTATAATCACATCATCAGGCTGCAATCCAACATTGGTAAAAATTTTGTTGGGATGAATAATGCCTGTTACCGATAAGCCATATTTAAGTTCAACGTCATCAATGCTATGCCCGCCAATAAGCTGCACGCCGGTTTTGTTCATAACTTCAAGGCCACCCTGCAAAATCTTTTCCAGTATATCCATATCAAATGTATCTATTGGAAAACAAACAATATTTAAGGCGGTAATAGGTGTGCCGCCCATAGCGTAAATATCTGAAATACTGTTTGTGGCAGCAATTTTTCCAAAGGCAAAAGGATCATCTACTATGGGTGTTATAAAGTCCACAGTTTGTACCAGTGCAATATCGTCAATGATTCTGTACACGCCTGCATCGTCGCTTGTTTGCATGCCAATAAGCACATTGCTGTTATAAACAACGGGCAGCTTTTTTACAATTGCATCAAGGTCCGCCGGACCTATCTTAGCCGCTCACCCCGAACCGCGTACAGATTCAGTAAGACGCAGGTTTTTCTTTGGTTTATTAATATCGCACCCTGACATTGTACATATCCTTTACATAATAGGAATACATAAAAGAATATATACGTCAACTGAATTTTTCAACAGTTACTATCGCACCAAATTTTTTTATGCTTTGTTGACGTTTATACAATTTTTTGGTATATTACAGTAATTTAGATAATTCTAATGTTAGGAGAAAAACTATGAAACGATATACATTACCACAATTACCATATGAATACAATGCATTAGAACCATATATTGATGCAAAAACCATGGAAATTCATCACACCAAACATCATGCAGCGTATATTGAAAAGCTTAATGGTGCTCTTGATAAGTATCCGCATCTATATGAACTGTCACTTGAACATCTTTTGGCTAATCTAACAACAATCCCAGAAGATATCAGGACTGTGGTGCGCAATAATGGTGGTGGCCATTACAACCATTCTCTGTTCTGGAAGGTTTTAGGGGGCAGAGGCAGCTTGCCGCAGGGTCAGGTGCTTGATGGAATCAAAAAGACTTTTGGCACTGTTGAAAAATTTATTGAAGAGTTCAGCAATGCTGCTACAAACCGGTTTGGCTCTGGTTGGGCATGGCTAAGTGTCAATGCGTTGGGTGAACTTGTGGTGCATTCGACACCAAATCAGGATAGCCCCGTCATGGAAGGGTTGCTGCCGGTTTTGGGGCTTGATGTATGGGAACATGCATACTATCTGACCTATCAGAACAGGCGTGCTGAGTATGTAAAAGCGTTCTGGAATATTGTCAACTGGAATCAGGTAGAAGAAAATTACAAAAAGGCTTTGTATGCTGTTTCCAACTGCAGTTCGCATCCTGAGTGCATGGAAGTTGCTTAAAATAGGAATCCCAAAGGCTGGCATCTGATGTCAGCCTTTTTGTTTATATAATATGAAAGGAAAAGAAAAAAAAGTGTTTTTCCCATAATTCGTAAAAATCAAAAAAGAAATAGTATAATTGCCAATTACAATTATATTTAAACATACTCAATAATATAAATTGCATGTGCATTTTGGGCATATATTTATAATTTATAATATAGTGGATTTTATTACTATTTCAAACTTATAAAATAAATTACTTGATAAAATTCCATAAATTAAAATATAATTTCTTTAAAATATAGTAAGTGATAGTTTACGGGGGTTCGTATGGAGGAAAAGATAACGCGTCGTAATTTAATTAAAAAGAGCATAGCTGCTGGTGTTGCTGTTGGTGCGGGAACGTTAATTGGCACATGTACCTATAAGTTACTGAAAACGCCTGATATTGCTGATTTGTATGGCAATTATCCTCCGGCAGAAAAATTAAAGAAACTTACTATAAATAATGCCAAAGCAATCCGTCCCAATGTAATTATCATATACTGTGATGATTTAGGGTATGGTGATATTGGTTGTTATGGTAATTCTGTCATACGTACTCCAAATATTGATTCGCTGGCACGGGAAGGGAACAAATTCACTGATTTCTATGCTTGCGCTGCTGTTTGTGCTCCTTCACGTGCAGGGTTACTAACAGGGCGCTATCCTTTCAGAACAGGTATTATTGGCAACCCATTCCCAAAGAATGAACCGTTAGGGCGCAAGTTAGCCCGTAATTTTGGTATGATGTTGCGAGGGTTGGGTTCGATGGATTTGCGCGATGATGTTGTTGCAAGGGGATTGGCCTCTGAAGAAGTAACTATCGCCGAAGCTTTAAAACTTGCTGGATACAAAACCGGTATGGTTGGCAAATGGCATTTAGGTGACTATTCAACACAACCTGAATTTAATCCATTGCGTCATGGCTTTGATTTTTATTATGGTGTACCACATAGTAATGATATGCGTCCATGCCCGGTGTACAATAATGAAACAAAAGTAATAGATAATATTTATGGAGAAGACCAATCGTTTTTGACGGGTACATATACAAAAGAAGCATTGCAGTTTATTGAATCATGTGGCAATAATCCATTCTTTTTATACTTTGCTCATACGTTCCCACATCAGCCGTTGTGGGCTTCAGAAAAGTTTGATAAAAAATCAATGGCAGGTAAATATGGTGATGCAGTTGAGGAGATTGACTGGAGTGTTGGGCAGATTTTACAATTGTTGAAGAAAAAAGGCTTTGATGAGAAGACAATTATCATTTTTACCAGTGACAATGGACCCTGGTTTGAAGGTAGTGCAGACAACTTGCGAGGCAGAAAGGGTCAGAGCAATGAAGGTGGGTTCAAGGTGCCGTTTATTGTTCGTTGGAAAGGAACTATCCCGGCAGGGAAGGTTACTGGCCAGCCTGCTATGAATATTGATCTCTTTCCAACATTGCTTTCGCTTGCTGGTGTTGGCCTGCCTCAGGATAGAATCATTGATGGTAAAATTATATTAGGGCTTTTCAAAGGTGATGACAAGATGGTGCATGAGGATTTATATTTTTACCACTATGATTTGCTTGTTGGCATGCGTTCGGGCAAGTGGAAATATTATTCTAAAATTGACCGGTATGTATGGCCCATACCTTTAGATTCAACCGATCTTGCAAATACATTAGGTAAGGATCAGTTAGGCTATCGCTGGCCTCTTTTGTATAATCTTGAAAAGGATCCTGGCGAAGCGTACAATGTGATTGACACCTATCCTGATATTGCCAAAAAGCTTACCCAGAAGCTGGAAACCTGGGAAAAAGAAACAATGAAAAATCCCAGAGGTTTTATATAGCTAAATCCATTTAAGGATGCCGGCAAACACAATCAGCATTGTGGCGTTAATGGCAAAGAGGCTGCCAATGACAGCTTTCTGGACTTTGGGTTGCCAATCATAGCAATACATCGATACTACCCAGAAAGGAATATATACGGTGATAAACACTGTCAATGCACCCCACCATGGGTATACCCATACAAAGCATGGAGTTTTTACCAGGAATATTTCAAAGATTGAATAAAAGGCTGCATTAGCGATAGCAATAAATAAACGGTTGTTTATGCCCAGAATCTTTGCCTTTGGGTCGGCTGGCAAAATTTTGCTGAATATAAGGCCAGAGACTGAAAACATTAAGCTTAATTCCACACCCACGCCAATCAATATAAGAAATGCAGTCCCTGTTGGTACTGTCCACAACGCATGTCCGGTAAAATGCTGTATCAGTGCATTTATAATTTCTACAAACCAGTGAACCATATAAAGAGAAAGCCCTGCTGCAATGCCTTTCCAGTTTTTGTTCTGAATTTCGTTAAAATAGATGTATACAACAAAAGCTAAAAGTGTGATAACATACCACTGAAAAAGGTCACCACTTCGTAAAATACTAAGTGCCTGTTGTGTTGCTTCGGGATTGTTAAGGTTCATGGTATTCCTCCAATATTATTTTATTTAAACTGGTATATGTTCTTTGGGACGTATTTCTATTAGTGTAATTGCCCCCGATGGGCAGTGTGTTGCGCACAAGCCACATCCTATACATAATTCGGTGTCGATAGTAGCTGTGTCATTGACGCTTATTGCATGAACAGGGCATACCGACATGCATAGTGCACATCCGTTGCAATTATTTGCATCTACAGTAGCAGTGAATCTGCTTTTGGCAACTACACCATGAGTTGCTTTGTTGCCTGCAAAGCGCAGCATCTCGCAACAGCATGAACAGCAGTTACATATTGCATTGCCAAAACCTTTGTTTTCGGTCATGTGGACTAACCCAGCTTCTTCTGACATTTTGAGTATTTCAAAAGCTTCCTCTTTGGTGATTGCCCTGCCTGTACCTCGCTCCAGTGTGTAGGTGGCACCATTGTTGACCTGAATGCATACATTGAGTGGCTTGTTGCAGTTTCCATGGGAAAGGCGGCAAACACAATCAACTACGGCAATCTCTTTTGCCTGTTCAATCATTTTGTATGCATCTTCGTAAACCAGAACTTCGCTTTTGGGTTGTATGGTTGCATTAATAGGAATTACCCGCATAAATGATGGGATGTTTGATTTTGTTACTACTTCAAGAAGAGGTGGGTATTCGGTGTCCATGAATTGTACCCATAGTTGTTTAAAATCAGTAGGTGCATCTTTCCACAGTAGCGTTGCGTCATGAAATTGTACTATATGCTTGGGTGGGCGATATTCTGCTCCATCAGGCTTTGATTTTTTAAAAGCTGCACCGCGCTTAAACAATTCTTCAAGGATTTGGGTTGCTTCATTCAAGGAAAGATTAAATTTGTCAGCTACCTGCTTAGCATTGGCAGGAAGAAATCCAATAATCTGTGCTTCTGTTTCATTGGCTACACGCTGCCATATCTGTTTTAAAATAATAGAGTTTTCAAACATAAGACGTTTGCATAATTCCCTGTAAATGTCTTCAGCCATACTCCCTCCTTGATTTTCTTATATCTATGCAACGTTATATAAAATGTTATCCTTACTATAAATCCACAATTCGTTATTACATCGTATTGCAAATTATATGCTATATCAGTTTCTTGGTCAATTGAAATAATATTTTATTGCTTACAATAATGTTAATTTTTTGTTCAGTATTTCAATAGATTCCACAATAAATTCTTCAATTCCAACTGGATTACAATCTAAATGATTCTCGGGGCATTCAAAAGGATGTTTATGATAAGAACCACCTTCTTTATCGACTCCATAAATTCTAACTTCCGATGCTATTAAAGCTAAGTTAATTTTTTTCTTTTTTGAATTTACATATATTTGAATAAATATATCGGAAGTCATAGTTAATCGTGTAATAAGTGTATTGTCTGTAATATCAATATATGATATCTGAAGATTATATTTTTTTGTGAGAGAGAGTATTTCTTTTTGTAACGAAATAATATTATTCACGGGATTGTTTTAATAATTTTATTTTTTTCTTGATAGATTTTAATCCTTCAATAGCATGTTCCCATTCCATGGAATCTTTTTCTACTTCCCAGGTATAATTCATCTTTTTTACAATATTTTTTTTCTCAAATTCATGGAAAGTCATTTTATATTTTTTTTTAAGGCGTTCATTTGTGATTGAATAAAGCATTAATTTTCTTTTATATTCGTTAATAAGTGCTTCTTTAATCTCATCCACAGATGCTATATCTAAAATTGTCATTGTTAATCTCCATACATAATATCCTGAATATATTACACTAGCATTAATAATAAAATAAAATAATAATACTGTCAAGAGTTTCTTGCAGTAACTGCTATAAAATGGTACAATATATTCCAAATACTCTTCTACAAACAATAGAAAATTATATCACCACATATTATCATACTTGACATTGTGGTATACACCAATTACACAATTAAGCATGGTTTAGTATTTATTGTATGGTTATGTAATATGGTAACATTTGACGATGCCAAAAAGATTGCAGGTGAAATAGTAAATCAAATCCAGCCTCTTTCAATTGTAGTATTTGGGTCAGTTGCCAGAGAGGGTTATGGCAATGACCTGGATCTATTTATTGTTATTGATGATTCACTTTCAAGAAAGGTGGCTATTGATACATTACATAAACATCTTAAACCATTTTATAAATACTTTGCAATTGATGAATTTGTTGTAGAACAATCAGTTTTACAGGAGCATTATGAAAAAGGGAGCCCTTTTATCAGCACAATAATAAAAGAGGGCAGGAGTGTATATATGAAAAATGCAGTACAAGAATGGTTGCGCCAGGCAGAGGAGGAGTTAAAAATATCTTTGTATCTTTTAGAGGGCGGATTCTTTAAAGGTGCGTGTTATCATGCACAACAGGCTATTGAAAAATCAATAAAAGCTAATTTAATATCCAAAGGGTGGGATCTTGAAAAAACACATAATGTTAACAGGCTGATAGCTTTATGCAATGAATTCAATATACATGTTTCATTGACTGATGATGAGATAGTATTTATAGATAGTATTGACAAGGGAAGATATCCTGCCGATATAGGATTATTGCCATTAGATGAGCCTGATAAGAAGGACGCTATACGGGCAACCCAGATAGCCTCACGAATAGTTGAAGAAATGAAAAAAATATAGAATCATATAATGAAATTTTCACCAATCATATTATTTTTATGTATATATGTATCAGCATACGCCCAGATGCCTGACTGGGCTATGATGATAGATAAAGAGGGAAATAAATATTTTTTTGATAAAAATGGTAAAATTTATACTGATGATGTTGAATCCGAATACAAACCTGTTTCACGGGATGCTCTGGAATATTATACCTCAAAAGCAAAATCTTTGTGGAAAGCAGGCAGTCGTAAACAGTCGCTTGTTATTGCAAAGTCCATCTTGGCACTGAAAGAATCATCCATGAATGTAGTAAAGGCCAAAAAAGACATGAGTGCATTTATGCGTGATATGCAGATGAAGCATGGAACGCGTTTTGTTGACATTACCAGGGACGCATGGTTATATTTAACCAGGGAAGATACTACAATGTATGTATATAATGACAAGGTTCCATATATAGTTACGCTGCAGGGTAATGCAGAAATTATTGCTGCAAAATCGGTTGATTCATTACAGTATTCTTCCACAATGATGAGAGCAGGCATACGCTTTTCTCAGGCCAGTGGATATGATGCAATCATGACAATAGTTGCCGAAAGCTTTGCTGATACCATTGAATCCATTAGTGTATTACAGCAGCACTGGCGTACTATTGCATTTGATACTTTTCAGCGTGAATTGCTTAAATATAGTGACAATATGGCACTGTATTCATTTGTAACACGGGACAATCTGGAACTCAAAGGCATGGAATTGCTGCTTGCAAAGGAGAATAGGGGATATTGCGTAAGAATTTTTACTACCAAAGATCGGTATGATCTGTACAAGGATTCTATAGCTGCAATTATTAATAGCTTTTCAACCCCTTGAACGCAGTGAATACACCATCGCTGTTTCAGTACAATTATCTTTGTGCTGGCAGTACTGGCAATCCTTCCATATCTTGTCGGGTAGTGTTTCTTTAGCAACTACCATAAATCCTGCTTTTTTAAAGAAAGAAGGCTTGTAGGTAAGGCAAAAAATTTTTGCATCCTTGTGTTGCAGCAATATATCTTCTATTGCGTGTGCTACAAGCTGTTTCCCTATACCTTTATGGTGATGCCTGCTACTAACTGCCAGTGACCTGATTTCAAAAAGCTTGTTATTATATTTATAGTGTGAAACAACACCTATAATTTTTTCTTTAGCGATAGCAACTGTAAAGGTATCACTGCTTTTTACAATTTCTTCTTTGCTTCTGGGAAGCAGAATGCCCTTCTTAACATAGGGGGAAAGCAATGCAAGGATATGTTCTGCATCAGCACTAATGGCTTTTCGGATTGTTATCTTCATTATAAATTAGCGTTTAAGAATAATAGCATTGCTAAAGTTGCCATTTTTGGATTGTTCCATGATTATTTTCAATGATTTTTTTGCATCCTGTAGTGAGGTATAGGGGCCTGCATACACTGTGTACTGGTCTTTACTTTTAGCAATGATAATCCGCTGCCCTGTTTTACTTAATTTGCCAGCTAATGTAGTAGCGTCGTCCCTGGTAAAAGCATTGCCAATTTTGATAGCGTAGGGGTATTCTGATTTTGGGAATTGTGGTTGTTGTTTGGGTTCAACAAGTGTTTTTGCTTTCTGCGCTGCATTGTTCAATGCTACTTTTGTCTGTGGGTCTATGATTGGTTTGCTTTGGCCACCTGCAAATTTAATGCCAACAACAAGTCCTGCAGTAAAAGACATTATAATTAATGCAATGATAATTGTCAGCATCCGGTGTGCTTTTTTCTGCGAAAATGACCTGCTATGTGTGGAATAGTTTTGTGGTATTGTATATTCCCGGTAATCCTGGGCATTGTAATCAGTATAGGGGTTCTTATTATTTGAGTGGAAATCAAAATTCTGCATACTGTATCAGACCTTTTATGATAAAATTTTGTAATGTGTAGTACTATGAATATCGTCATTAATGGAATGGTGTATTAAGGAATTAATTAACAGTGGATTTTAATTTTTCTATCTCTTGTTTTGAAAGAACCCTATATTTGCCTGCTGGCAGGTTGCCCAATCTAATGGGCCCGTACTGGATACGGATCAAGCCTGTGACCTCATAGCCAAGCATTGAAAACATCATACGTACTTGCCGTTTTCTGCCTTCGGTTATTGTTATGGTAACTATCGTCCACTCATCATTGACTGGGTTAATTGTTGCAGGTAGTGTTTGCGAGCCATAGAGTTCAATGCCATGTTCTATAGCCATCTTATGGTCATCACGCAATGGGCGATCAAGCATTACCTGATAGGTCTTTGGCACTTTGAATCGCGGATGAGTTAATTTGTATGCCATGTCACCGTCATTGGTGAAAAGCAGCAAGCCTTCAGTATCTTTATCAAGCCTGCCCACCGGGAATGTCCCTTCAAGTCTATAGTGTTCAGGAATAAGATGCAAAACGGTGGGGCGGTTCCGTTCATCTTTTGTGGTAGTAACATATCCTTTTGGCTTGTTGAGTATAAGATAGTGATACGCCTGAACGGGTAGTAAAACTTGTCCCTTATATATAATTGTATCATTATTTATATCTACCTGATAGGACAGGTCGGTCATGGGGATGCCATTAATATATATGTGCCCCTTTTTTATAATCTCTTCGGTTTTTCTCCGTGAACCCAATCCGCATAGCGAAAGATATTTATTGATTCGTATTTTTGTTCTGGTCATCTGGTGTTACACCTTCCTGAGTGTCTGAAACAGTTGTCTCGGGGGCTATGTCGGGCATTGAATCTTTAAATTCAGCTATTTTTTTAAATTCAATCTTTGTATCCTGAAGGCTTTCAGCCAACTGATATGAATTCCCTCTCTTAATAAAGTATAAATTTTTGCCAAAACTAGTACCATCCAAAAAGACAACCTCACTGGTCCTGAAATTCAGGGAATAGCTTCCTTCTATTCCTTTAGTCCCTTTTCTGTATGATTTATATGACCCATCAGGGTACAATTCAAGGGCGTGTTCGGTAAAATCACCATTTTTGTTTATACTCCACCATTTGCCCGAAATCTCTTTACGCACTGTATCAGCTTCTTTTTTCCATAAGCTTTCAACATAGCGTTCTATTGCAGCATCGGATGCATTAATCTGAAGTGCAAGGGATGATCCAAAAATCCACCCCTTTATTGTATTTGGCAGCAAAACCTTATACCAGTAATCCATCTGTCCACCAACCCACTGTTTTTCTTTGGAAATATCAATAATAGTCACGATAGTTCCTTTATTAACGCTGGTAACCCGTGATGAAAATATATGTGGGTCAATACGGACTGATGTATTATCATTTATTACGATAGCCTTTGTGGTTGAGGAAGCTGAATGGGTTTCATTATGCGATTTACTGCACTGCGAAATAGAAAGTAAAACAATTATCATAAGATAGATATATTTAGATTTCATTGCCTTGTCCTTACACATAGTTAATTATAATAGTATGGTGCATTTTTTATATGCTTCACAGAAAATAAAATTTAATTGGTGTCATACAAAACTTGATTTACAATCTGATGTACAGTAACTATCGCCCAAAAAAAATCATATGGATGTAATGATATATCTGCAATGTACGGTATTTAGTCAATAAACTTTTGCTGCAAGGCTTTTTTAAAGGAATTTAGCTTGACGCTGTCAGGGATAGGTTTGATTATATATGAGAATACAAGGCTATAAATGGTTAACGATAATGAAAGTTACTGATTTGCTTGAAGGCCGTGTGGCAACGTGGTCCAACCTGATATCAGTATTGCGGGTACTAATGGCACCTGCCATTGCTGTTGCATTATACTACGAAAGGATTACCGGTGATATCTGGTACTGTAAAATTGCTGTTGCTGTGTATTGTGTGGTTGCAGTATCTGATTTTATTGATGGTATTCTGGCACGGCTGCTTCATCAGGTATCGCGGTTAGGGCAGTTTTTAGACCCTATAGCAGATAAATGTGTCATACTTATTGTGGCTGTAACCCTGTATTATTTCAGGCAATTCCCATTATGGATGATTGTGCTTATTCTTGTTCGTGATATTTTGCATATTATTGCAGGTTTTTATCTTTTTTATGCGTATGATATTCAGGTGCGGCCAAGTGTGGCAGGGAAATGTATGGTTGTTATTATGGGCATTTGTGGATTAATTTTTATTGTTAATGCTTCATATACTTTTGCTGGGTACACATTACAGCAGATATCATTACTGTTAGTGGTGCTGTTCATCATACTTTCATCAATAAGTAACTGGCGTATCTATTCCAGAATTTACTTTACAGGTAAGCGATAGCACCTTACAAAAAATCAATGCTGAAACTTCAAGACATTGTTAAACATATTGCCTGCCGTGTAATTATTCTGTTGAATATTGCCCTTATACTTGTGTATGCCAGCGTTTACCCAGATGACATCATCAGGCTTCCAGTAAGGCTTGTTGCTTCCCAACCCTATATATCTGAATACGATATCCGCACACTGTTGCCGGTACAATCTTCGTTTGATATTCTTTTACAGCGCGGCAAGGTGATTCGGGGGCCACGCTTTACAATTTACACGGTTGGCATGTCAGTTGCATTGGCTGGCGACATGCTGCTACGTAGTGAATATCCAGTAACGCGCATGCAGGGTGAGATTCTTATCCCTCTGGATATTGCCCTGCCAATGATAACAATCCTGCTTGAAGGATATAGTGTTTCCTTGCAGGGCAACAGCATCATGGTAAAAAAGGAAGCAGTGGGTGAACAGGAAAAACCAAAAGACATAAAGCCAGTGCCTCAGGTTTCAAAGGATGCTATTGGATTTATTGTGGTGGATGCAGGTCATGGCGGCAAAGACCCCGGGGCTATTGGTAAAAGCGGTATAAAAGAAAAGCTGCTTACCTTGCAGATTGCCCGTCAGGTTGCCTTGGAACTACAGAAGCGATTGCCAGGTGTTGATGTAGTAATGACAAGGACCACCGATAAATTTTTAGAATTAGGTGAACGTACTGAGATAGCAAACAGGTTGCTAAAGAAAGGTGTCAATGGAATATTTGTCAGCATTCATTGCAATGCGGCTGTGGTGAGTAAAATTTCAGGTTTTGAAACATATTATCTTTCACAAAATCCATCAAATGAAGAGGCGCGTACCACAGCGGTATTGGAAAATAATGTTATTGTATTTGAATCGCCTGAAAAGCGAAAGCGTTACAGTGATGTTGATATTATTGAAGCGCTGATGTTGAATACGCAGATTCAAAAAGAAAGTTTTATGCTTGCATCTGCTATTCAAAAAGGCCTTGACAAAAATATCACTGAATTTAAATCCAAAGGGGTTAAAAAGGCTGATTTTTTTGTATTGCGGGGGTGCCTTATGCCTTCAGCACTTGTTGAGGTTGGCTATATTACCAATCCAAAGGAAAAAGGTTTCCTTACCGATACAAATTATCAAAAAAAGCTTGCACGGGGCATAACTGAAGGCATTATGAGTTTTATTGATACATACAATAAAACAGTATTGAATAATTAAGGTGTGCGATAGGTGTCACGTGGTAGGCGGGAACATGTTTACTAGTATGAAACCAATTATTCATAACCAACAGTGAAGGAATGATTATATATGAACCATAAACGTTATTTTGACAAATTAGCGATTGCATATAAAAAGTATAAGAAATTAGCACAGCAAAGATATTCCACATTAATTGAAAAATGCAGGAAATATTATACTATGTTAATTGAAATGCTGGCTAATCCACCTGCGGATACAAAAAAGCGATATCGCATGATACTATTAGCAGTCAGCGTGGTATGTATTGTTGATTACGCTGCCATTTCAGTTCTTACCGATAAAAATATTTTTGATATTTATCCGTCACTGCCCGCACTGGATACCCGTGATACCATTGATATCTTTGTTGCTGATTTAGATGCAAAGTCAATCTTAAAAGAAACACGGGAGGTCTCGTTGTCCGGGGATAACGTAAGCAGGGTGCGGCGGCTTGTAAAACTTGTTGCAGAAGGATCAGAGTTTGAAAATACCCGTGCCATAGCGCCTGTTGATATTATTGTTCGCCATGTGTGGTTTTATGATACCACGTGCATCATAGATTGTGAGTTGGGAACTATAGAAGGCCAGGTGCCCTACATTCCGGATT
>Ga0209381_1003425_pt1 | contig 16558 bp, 10 predicted proteins | sample DewCreD2012metaG_FD_184111 | JGI IMG/M metagenome (GOLD analysis project Ga0209381, IMG submission 184111) | Hot spring sediment bacterial and archeal communities from British Columbia, Canada, to study Microbial Dark Matter (Phase II) - Dewar... ...
GGGAGTGGTCGCCGTATGGGGAGGAGCTTGGCGGGGCGCGGACGGGGTTGGGGTTCACCGGGGAGTGGTTCGATGCGAATGTGGGGCTGACGTATCTCCGGGCGAGATGGTATCAACCAGGCACGGGTACATTCATCAGCCGCGATGTATGGGAAGGGAATCTTCAACTCCCCACATCATTGCATCAGTGGCTTTATGCGTTCAATAATCCAATCAACCTCTTCGACCCCTCCGGTTTGTCGCCGCTAGACGATTGCGACGAGCATCCCAAACGCCTGGTCTTTTTCTTGGATGGTGTGGGAGCTGAGGTAGGTGGGAATTATGAATACGGTCGGCGTGCCGATATAGAAGATTTTTGGGAAGAGTATATACCAGACCAGGTCCCCAATCTCATATACAATTACGAAGTATACCCTTACGCTCCTCTCTGGTATTTCGACGATAATGATAACGAGCAGAAAGACTCCACGAAACGCTGGATAGCCATTATAGAGGCGCTGAGTCATCTATCCCCTATTACGCTGCATGTAGCCGACAAAATCGAACAGTTTACCCGTGATGAAGGGTTTATCGATCCATTCGACGAATTGACGATTGCCGCCTACAGTGGTGCAGCCAACGTTGCGGTTAGGGCATCCGGACATATTCGTTACAAGGTGGATCACCTCATTCTCTTCGGTGGCTTTTTCCTGGCTTCGCCGCTAGAACTGTATAATGCTGGAGAGGTTTGGGATATTGTAGGCGATCAAGATGACGTCCGGAGTAAAGGAGTTGTACAGCTAGTTATGGCTTACAATCGTGGCTGGCGGTTCGGGCCATCGCCAGGAATACCTGTGGCTTGGTATCCCTGGTTGGATATCTATCGCTACCCGAAGGTGAAGTATGTCACAGCACGCGGTGTTGACCACGGTTCCTATTTCGTGAATGAGGCGGTTCAAGCACAGGTTGCCAGGATCTTAACACAATAATAGGGCAAACTCAGAATGATACTTGGTGAGGAAAGACTCGGCCTGACGTTCGGATGGTAATGGCGGTTAGGAGGTATGCGTGAAAAAGATCAAATACATCCTGTTAGCATTCGTAACAATGCTATTACTTCTGGCAATTGTGGTTGCGTGTAACATCGCTATAACCCCAGAATCACAACGGAGTGATTATTTGTTCTGTCGCCAAATGTCCGAGTATACCGCTGCATTTGATGCGTTGAACCAAGCAGTCTATGAGCAATTGCCAGTTTACCCTGATGCCCAACTAATTACCATTACAATCGCTGGTGGGGATGATTATTTCTGGACACCATCATCGCGTCAATTAATGGCTTACTACATTTCCAATACTCCGTTCGAACAAGTACAAGAATTTTTCGAACGTAAAATGCCTGCGCAGGGTTGGTTGTTAACACGAAAAGATGGATTTGAAGAGCACAACATCTTCCTAGACTACCAGAACCAATCCACTTGCATTAGTATAGTTATTAAGACTTTGGATAGAAATGAGGTGGGATTCATTTCGCGACACATTCTTACAGGTGAAATACCAATGTCTACACAGTCTGTATATACATTTAGAATCTTCCACGCTCAAGAAGCCGTTCCCGGCGCGCCGACGCCACATCCTGAGGGTAGTTCACTCATTAGGTGCTTTATAGATGATCCCTGATGATACAGTTGAGTGTCTGATACACCCTGGACGCCACCGGCAACCGCACGCGCGTCACGGAGATCGTCGGCGGCGTGACGCGCGAGATCACCAATACCTACGATGCGCTGAATCGTCAAATCGTGTCGGCCTATTCTAGCGGGGAGGCTTTCACCTATCGCTATGATGCGGTGGGCAACCGCGTGGCAATGACCAGCACTACGCCCTTGAGTGGCACGGTCGTCACCGATTACACCTTCGATGCTGCCAACCGCCTCACCGCCCGCGCCGTGAGCGACGGGCGCGCGTATACTTACGACTGGTCGAATCGCGGGCAAATGCTAACCGAGTGGACTAACGGCATCCCTGTCCGTACCTTTGGCTATGACGGCGCCGGACAAATGGTGCGCGCCACCGTCTTTACCCTGACCACCGAATTCGTATATAATGGACTTGGCGCACGGGTGGCGCTTTCCGTGACCGGGGCCACCACCCGCTACACCCTGGACTACGCCGCCGGTCAGCGCATCCTCGCCGAGACCACGCCGACAGAAACCGTGCGGTACCTGTATGGTCACGACTGCCTGGGCGAGTTCCGCGACGACGAACCGCTATACTACCTCCCCGATGCGGAAGGCTACGTGCGACAGGGCGTGGATGCGGACGGCGCCGTGGTTAGCGCGTGGTTGTTTGATCCCGACGGCACAGTGTTGGAGGGTCCAAACGGCCCGGTGAGTCATCTGATCTGCGGCGGGGTATACGATTGGTCGACGGGGCTGCTGTACCGGGGCGGGCGGTATTTTGATCCAAGTTTGGGGATATGGCTGGTGTTGTTGCCGTTGATGGTGGTGCAGGCGTGGCCGAGGAGGAAAAAGGAGCGGGGAAAGCACCCATGGGTGATGTTCTTATGTATCATCCTGGTAGGAACACTGATAGGATGCCTGCCTCCACCGACGCCAACAAGACCGCCCTGCACTGATACACCGACGCCGGTTCCTCCTACACCTACACCTACGCCTACACCCCCAACCATGCCATCTTTCCCACTACCATCAAGCTTTGTTCGCCTAAGAGTAGAGTATGGCGACGGCTCTCTCAGCGCCAAAAGTGCTGGTGTCGCAATAGACACAAATGCAATATTGTCACATAATCATCATCTATCAGGGGGGAGATCGCAAACAGCAGGTGATATATCACAAATAGAGTTCTTGGATCCATATTCAGGAACTCCCCTTTCACCTGCTCTTATTATCAACTCAGGTGATTTTCTGATGGCGGGTGATGCTGAACTGGGAGGTGGGTTAAGCTTGTTTGTTTTTCGAGATGGTATTTTTAAAACAACAGATATAGCCCTTTTAGGAGATGCAGATGCGCTTAACTCAAACGACAAACTACTGCAAGCCGCTGCTGAAGGGGGTGCTCCCGGCTTATATGATACCCAGGTAGCCGATCCGAAAACTTACCCTGACCCGATAGCCAATATCAGAGGTGTTTACTATGAACCACTGTTAGTAACCCCTGATGTAACCGTTGGTGGTGATTCTGGCGCACCGTTATATCGGATGGAGGCAGATGGCACCTTACGTGTATATGGGGTGAACAACGCTGGAATCGGAATTGGAATTTATGGACCAATTAAGGATATTAGTCACATACGGAACTTAATAAATAATATGACACAAGAACTACATGCAACAGGAACACTCTGATGAAAAAAAGAAACTTTTGGCTCATAAGTGTGATTGTGATGTTCATCGGTTGTATGGTTTCAGTCAGAGATTCATCAGAAAAAGAACCATATCTAGCCACGTTAGTGCCAACGAAGATTCCTCCTGTAGTGGAATCAACCGCGGTGGAGCCATTGCCAGAATATCTTGGATTTCTCAAGCCTGGACCTGGAGAAACATATACTTTGACTGAATACGAGAACCTTGCTCCTACTATGTGGATCGGCGCTACAGAACCCGGCATCTGCTTCTCCATATTTGTTTCTATCTTTATGGAACCTGGCGACTTTCCCACTGCTGAAGAATGGCTCAAAAACGTCTATCTCGTTGTAAATACCACGTTAATCCCTGATTACCATAGTCTACTAAAACTCGATTCTGAAGGGCTTATAGCAACAGATCCCAAAACAGGAGAGATTATTTGGAAGGAACCATCAGGTTCTCCATTAAGAGTGTGCTATGCAGTTCCGTTGGAGATTGGACAACATACGGCTAGTATTGTAGTTGAAAAAACTTCCGGTGAACAAATCACCTACACTTGGCCATTTACTATAACCAAGTAAATGGCGAAACCTACGCCTACCAGTACGATCCCGTCGGCAACCGTGAGGTAATGACCGACATCATTGGCGTTCACACTTACGTCTACGACGCGGCGAATCGCCTGACCCGCATCCAGCTTCCCGATTCCAGCATCCAGGCGTATACTTGGGACAATCGCGGCAACCTGCTTGCCGATGGCACGTTCACATACACCTACAGCGCCGCCGGGCGGATGGTGCAGGCGCAGAACCTCACCGCCACGCTGGTGTACACGTACAACGCGGACGGCCTGCGCGTCGCGCAATCCCAATCCGTTTCATCCGTTCAATCCGTTGACACCTTCACCTGGGACTGGGCCACACCCGTCCCGGAACTGTTGAGCGACGGCGAGTCCCTGTACCTCATCGGCTACGATACCCTCGGCTGGCAGCGTGGGGCGGATTGGACGTTTGTGCTGCCCGACGCGCTGGGTTCCGTGCGGCAGGAGACGGATGCCACGGGCGCGGTGACGGCGGTGCGCGAGTGGTCGCCGTATGGGGAGGAGCTTGGCGGGGCGCGGACGGGGTTGGGGTTCACTAAGGAAATGCCGGTGCTAACGCGCTCCTTGCAGCACGAAAATGGCGATCAGACTACAAGACTAGCGACTATGCGACTATTTTCGAAGAGGGGTGAGGAAATAGCAAGGGGAGCGCGCATATAATAAAGGGGAGGACGCGGGAATATTCTCGTGTCCTCCCTTTGTGTTTTCTGTGCCGCAATCACTGCCCTTGCCGGCACCCGTTTTCACGAGGGCCGGCAAGGGTTGCTGTGTTTCGGCCTCCGGCGGCTAGGGCGCGGCGTGATAACACACTTGCAGCACTGGCCGGTAGATGACGCCGCCGTACTCGCTGCTCTTGTAAGCATCGTAGGTGTTGACATTCTGTTCCAGCAGCACCCCGTAGTTGGCGGCGCTGCCGTTCACCCAATGCCGGACGAGATGGGTCAGGTCTACGGCGTGGAATCCCGCTCCCTGGCTGACCAGGTAGCCCTCGGTCGCATCGACAAAACTGCCACCGAAGTTGTTCCACGTCACCGCCGTCTCCTGCCAGGCCGCTGTTACCTGGCGAGGTACACATCCTCATACGCGCCATTCTCACACACAACGTTGCCAGACACGTGCAGCGGTTGCGCCGGAGAGGCCACGGTGGGCGTGAGGGCGACGGTCATCAAGCAGCCCTCTGCGTTTTGGGGGTCCACGTAGAAAGGTTGGGCGGCGGCGGCCAGTTCTTGCCCGGTGGCTGCCAGCAGCCGCGCCTGGAGATAGAACTTGCCGGTTGCGCCGAGTGTGGCGGCGAGATCGGCGAGGTACGCCGATACCTCTTCCTGAGCGGCCGCGGCCAGGTTGACAGGGAAGGTCTCCTGCCAGAGCACGCGGGTGGCGATGGGCGGGCGGTAGCGAGCTGCGCCTTCTGTTGTGGCAACCCATACCTCATCCGGGTCCGGTCCCACGGCCAGATCCTGGATACTTGCGTAGCGCATCTCGTATGGCAGAGCGTACAGGGCACCTTCACCGGTCGCCGGATCGTAGACCTGGACGTAGCCATCACCCGCATCGGCCCAGATGCGCCCATCGGCGGCGATGGCCAGATGGTTGATCGCGTCACTTTGCAGACCTGAGTTTGCCGTGGTGTAGGTGAACCAGGTAGTGCCGGCGTGCAGGCGGCTCAGACCATTGCCGGCCACCCAGACGTCGCCCGAGGCGTCCACGGCCACATCCGTGGGGCTGTCGGTGAGCAAAGGGCTGTTGGCAGTGGTGTAGGTGATCCACATACTGTCGGCGGCGCGCAGTTGGCTCAGGCCGTCGCCGGCTACCCACACGTTGCCGGCGGCGTCCACGGCGAGGCCGGTAGGCGATCCGGAATTCGCCGTGGTGTAGGTAATCCAGGTGTTATCGGCACGCAGGACGCTGAGGCCGCTGTCGCCGCGGTAGTCGCCGAGTTCCGCGTCCCAGGCCGGGCGCGTGGTGAACCAAACGTTGCCCACCGTGTCCGGCGCGACGTGGACGACGTCATTGCTGAGCAGGCCGGAATCAGCGGCACTGTAGGTACTCCATGTCGTGCCGGAGAGCACGGCCACGCCAGGTGAGTGGACGCCAGAGCTAAACCCGAGCCAGACGCGCCCAGCGGAGTCTACAGCCACGTCGGTGATCCACTGGTAGACCGGCGGATAGAAGGTCTGCCAGGTGACGCCGTCGGCGGCGAGACGATCCAGATGGCCAAGGGCTGCCTCGCGGTTATCTGTCGTCCCGAACCAGCGGTTGCCGCCCGCATCGACGGCGATGGCGGAGGCGGACACATTCTGGTAGCCAAAAAGCCCGCACTCCGGATCGTCATATAGACAACTCTCCCAAGCCGGAACGAGCCGCTCCTCTGCCTGGACGATCTCGAGCTGGAGCTGCGCGGCGCTCAACGGGCGCGGGCCGTTGGCGATGGTCGCCGCCGCCGTGAGGGAATCCCAGAGGGTATAGCGTTCCCTGTCGGTGGTCGCCGTCAGACCGGCGGTCACGCCATCGATTTGCACGAGCTGCCAGTAATGCACCGGTTCCGCGCCGGGCAGCGCCGCCTGCGCCAGCAGGGTGTACGTACCGCTGCGCGCCTGCGCGGGCAGGTCGAGAGCGAAGGATTGCGCGTCACCGGCAGGCAGGCCGGCCTGTTCCGTCAGCGCCGCCAGAACCAGGCCGCGCGCATCCAGCAGGCGCATGGACACGGCAGCCTCCGCGTCCACACCGCCAGAGTTGTACAAGTATAGCGCGAGCGCATCGCCGGCCGTTGCCGCCGGCGGCGCGTCGGCGTTCCACTCCAGCCGGGCCGGAGGCACGACGAGTGGGCCGGCAGGCGTTTCCCACACATCCCCAGAAGGCAGTGTGGCGGTGACGTAGAGGGGATGTGACCCGGGGACCACGTCCGGCGGCACATCAACAAACCAGGAGAGTATATCCCCAGTGTCCGGGTCCAGCACGAGCGGTTGGGTGTAAGTATAGGAAAGCGTGGGCGCAGCCAGGGTGACGGTGAGCGGCAAGTGGAAGGGACCGGCATTGTCCAGGATGAGGTCGACGGCGGACGTCTCGCGGGCGCGGTAACTCGCCTGGTTCAGGTATGTTTGCGCCAGAACAGCAGCCGGCCAGAACGCTTGCTGCCGGCGCGCGCCGTACTCGTCGGCGGCGTCGAGCGTGAGGGTGTACACGCCGAAGCGCAGCCAGGGCGCGTCCAGCGACAGGGTGAGGGACTGAGAGGCCAGCGGGGCCAGGGTAAAAGTCGTCGTGGTTATAGCAGTGAAGTCGCCGGAGGAGGTCAACGTGAGCGTCAGCGCGCCTGAGGTGATGGGCAGATGCGCGGCGGTGTTGGTGAGGGTAAGAGGGACGGCCAGACTCGCGTCGCCGGCCGGCAAGGGCTGCGCCACGCTGAAGACGAGGGGCGAGGAGGGGACGCGAAGCGCCGCGACGCCGCCGCCAACGAGGCGGCCATCCGGGGCGTGAGCCGCGATCCACACGCGCCCGACGCCGCCGGCAACGGCGGTGGGAACGGTGAAGGTGTGCGTAACAATCTGCTGCGACAGCCACGCAGGACCAGCGGGCAATGCAGCGGTCAACGTCGCGGTGTGGTAGAGGGTGCGCGCGGCGTCGAACGCCTGCACCTGGAGCGTGGGGGTGAAAGGCAGACCGGTAAAATTGGTCACGCGCAACGTCAGGGTCGTCTCGGCGCCGCGTTGGATTTCCGCCGGTTGGAGCGCCGCCGTCACCTTAGCCTCGGCGCTCCGGATCGAGACGCCGTAGGAGGCGGAAGCCCGGTGTGCGCCGGTAACCGCGTAGCCGCGCAGGCGGAAGCTACGGTCAACCAGGAGGTCGAGAGGCAGGATGACTTCGCCGTGGATGTCGCCCTGTGCGGCCGGGACGACGACGTTCTCGGCCAGTACGATGTATTCGCCCAAAAACCAGTGATCGAAGCCGTAACTTACGGTCGCAGTAAGAGGCGTCGCACTGCGGTTGTAGAGGTGGTATTCGAACGTCGCGTGGCTGCCAACGACGAAGGATTGGGCGGCAGCGGTGATGCTCAAGTAGAGCGGCGCAGCGGGGTCCACGATGGCCGGCGGGCGCGCGACGACGAAGCGGGCGATTTGGGTGTAAGGCGTGAGCCGCGCCCCATAAGACGTGAGGAGTTGGGCGTCCACGCGCCAGAGGCCGAGGTGCGGCGCATAGGTGGAGGGCCGGAGCGCCGGGTAGTCGGAGGGCTGGAGGGTGATGGATTGGCCGGGCGCAATCGTGATGGCGACGGTGTGGGTGAGCGCGAGTTGGCGGGCAGGGGTGACGAAGGCTACCTGCACGGCGGCGGCGGTGTAGGGCGTGGTGTTGGTGATAGAGATGCTGAGGGTGACCAGGTCGCCTGGGGCGTACTGCGTAAGCCCTCCCTCAGTCCCCCCCAATGGGGAGGAGGTGGAGGGAGGGATAGCCCAGGTGAGGAGATCGCGCAGCAACGTGCGGGCGTCGGCGCTGGCTTGACCGTTGAGCGCACCCCAGTCATCGTACATCGTCGTTGCGAAGACGTAGCCCTGCCCCCCCACTTTTCCCCCATCGGGGGGGAGCGAGAGGGGGGGATAAGGATAGAGCAGTGCGGCGGGCTGGCCGTTGGCGGTGCGGGAGAGCAACACCTGAGCACCGTCGGGCCAGCGCCCCTCTACAGGCGCAAAATAGCCATCGACGTGAACGGTGAGTGTATCACGGCTGAAGCCGGCGAGGATGGGATGCCAGGTTTCCATGCGTAGCGCGGACTGGAAACAGGAGATATCCTCGTTCCAGCCGTAGCCGGAGAGTCCCCCACCCCCGGCGGGAGAGGGGAGACCGCCGGGCAGCGCGGCGTATTCGTAGCCGTGCTGTTGGGCGAAAGCGACGATGACGCCGCCCAGGCGGGCGTATTCCTCCAGCCGGGCGCGGAAGGCGGCGTCGTTTTCCAACCCGTACAGGCCGCCGGAGGGGATGAGGAGGACCGGTAATTGTTGGGCAGTGACAACAGGATCGAAGTAAATGCTCACCGGCCAGGCGCGTTCTCCGACGGATTCCACCAAAGCCTGGGCATTGACGGCATATCCGCGTTGCAAGATGCCCACGGCCGGCTGGGCGCGCGCGCCTTCCGGCAGAGTCACGGACTGAGGCCAGGGGGTTGCACTGGAATAATTATCGTCGGGATTGTCGCCGCCGGGGGAACTGCCGCCGCCGCCGCCGCCGCCACCACCGCCGTCCCTGTTCCCACAGTCTTGTAGAGGCGCCGAGAGAGTAGCGTGATTCCCCGCGCTATCGATGGCAATAAAAGACCAGCGGGGTAATAGCGGCTGCGGCACAAACTGGGTGTCTTCCCACCATACCAATGTGGGTGACAGAATCGTGGGCGTAGAAAAACCGAATTGAATTTTAGCAAGTTCAGAATCTGCATCGAACGCTGTCGCCTTGACGGTGGCCCCAAAGGTAGATTCTTCCTGAATGCAGGCGTACACAAACGGCGGTTTTTTGTCGGTGTTGGTGAGTTTGAGGGTGTAGTCGAAGTCTATGCGATGATACGAAGCCAGCGAAGAATGAGGCTGAGTTAACGAGTATGGATAGTACTTTGTATTCATCAAAATAAAAACGACCTTATCGTACTGTCCTGTAACCGTATATTGAAGCAACATTTCATTCATATTATTCGGAGACAAATGAGAGGGAACATCCACATCCTGGATACTCCAATTTCCTCCTGACGCTTGCAACAATAATCGCATCTTCAGGTTCTGCTCTATATCGAATAAACCCGGTAAATCCGGGAACGTGAATGTAGCATCAAGCGCATTTCCATAAGGAATATGGCTCGTGGTCGTTATCTCGATATACTCTGCCCCCAATCCATAGACTTCGCCGCTGCCGTTGACTGTATCTCCGAGGTTGACAAGCGTATGTCCATGTTGTTTTTTGGGAAGATATTGGTGTAAATATGCATCCGGCGGCCAGTTGGTCCAGTCTGCCACCTGGTTATAGCCATAGGTGGGGTCCTTATACAAATAGTTCGCAACGGCGAAATCGGCTAATGCAGTATTAAGGGTAGTAGCATAATCAGTTGTTAGCAAATTGTCTAGTTGCGCAAATGGATTATCAGGATCAAGGGCTACATACTCGTACATTTGCCGTACAATGTCTGGTTGTAGATTGCCCAACAGTTTTTCTTTTTCAAGAAAGAGGGGGAAAATGACTGCACCATATTCTCGCCCATCACCTCCCAAGTTGCCATAAGAGATTGGGTATTCCAGAGTTTCATATACATATCGAATATCACCATTCTGCCCTTCTTGTTTGTAAATTGCAGAAACATGTCCGGGAGCCCAACTCCCCCCGGACTCTATCAACCAGATATCACGCAGGGCCAGTCTTTCAAGGTTGTGCAGAATCCATCCGTCAAAGTCTGTATCGAGCGTGTATCCAAGATAGTTATATTGCACTAAGTGAAAGAGCTCATGCGCGCACACATATTCTAAAGAAAGGCTAGAAAGTGAATTATGTATCCAAAATTGCCCCCCAAAACTAAGCCCACTCGCTTCCCACTTAAATTCAAGTTCAGGTACCCGAGAAGGTAAAGAAAACCTCCCATTTCCTTGACCTTGTTCAACATGGACTGTGATCCGTTGATCGGTACGTCCATAAGTAGGCGGTGGCATTGTATATGCTAACGTTTCGTAGACTGACCAGGCGTCTTCGAGGGCGTTGGAGATAACGACGATATAGTTGGCACCCTTTATAGGATTTGTTGTATTACCATCATCAGGATAATCGGGATCATATTCATCTGTGTACCATTCGATGCTGAAATGGGGTGTCTGTGTCACCGAAGTAGGTTTCACAATGTAAAAATTGTTGCTGTGATATGGATAATTCGGATCGGATACAAACGGAATGTTGCTGTGATGAACGAGTGTAGGGCTAACAACTATTCCAGGAGGATCGATATACTGTGATGCCTCTGCACGTACGGCCTGATAGTTGGGTAAAAGCAAGAGTTCAATATCACATGTGGTCGTCACTGTAGATAGATTGAATACGGCAGACCATTCTCCATCTTGACCACACGTTGCTGTTGTCGAAAATGCACCGCAGGTGATTTGAATATCCATTGCGGGGACGTTACGCCCACGTTCGTCATCAATGACCGCGCCACTAAAGGCATACGGATACGTAGTTTGTTGTGCTGGTTTGGCCATAACGACCGCTAGACCTGTAATTAATGGAACCAACGTTGCTATGACGCAGATAAGAAACTTGGAAATTTTGTGAAACATCCTTACCTCCTCAAAATAGGAATAAAATGATTTGCAGAGAGTGTTGAATTTCGCACGATTACAGAATTGAATGTTACTTATCATTTTCCAGAAGGTAGCCCATCTTTACAGAAAACACCCAGCGATTTCCAGGCTGAAGGGAATAGTCACCATAAACGTTGACGAGCGCCTTGTTCTTATCAGGGATACGTTGGTGCTCCAGGATTGCAGTTAGATTTGTCTGAGGAGTCGGCCATTGCCATTCAATAAGATATATTTCACCTGGCGCAAGCTCAACCTGATTTTCATAAACATGTGTATTGGACCAACGTTCTTCGCCATAGTGCTCTTCTCCTTCTATTGAAGAAGGCATCCATTCCACAAGATACACATCCGCAGCCGCTACATCCCCCCCATCCAGCGTAATTGGACTATCTGAAATATTACGTATCTGCCACCGGATATGCACCGGTTCGCCATACTGATATTCACGTTTATCCATGCAAAGCTGCAATTCCAGGTCGCCTACTGGACGACGACCCCCCTCGCAATAGCCGGGTAGCGCGTCGGATGAAGCGACGGGGTCATACGTTAAGCTTTTGATCACGACGTCGACGCTTACTACACTTTCCCCGGCTACCTGGCCTGTAAACGGCGTCATAAAAGGGCGCGACTGGCTCTTCGAGAAAAGGTCCTCCAGATGGGCTTGGGTGGGTATCCATAACCATTCAATGGTATGCGAGGACTCCGGGGCCAGGGTTAGTTGGGTGTCCATCTGGCTCTGCGTCGCGGACCAGGAAAGCTCACTTATGTCCAAAATCTCCATCACGGGGCTGCTCCCCCCACTCAAATGTAGCGGTTGCGCCGAGAGATTGGTCACGGTAAACCGGACCCGCACGGTTTCACCATACTCATACTCCTTTTTATCAGAACATATCTCGTACTTCTGAGTGCGAGCACCGTTGAGTGTTTCTTCGCAATGCCAACGGGGTTGCGTTGCTGTACAAGCACAAACCAACCCACCGATCAACAAGCCGATCCACATCCATTTGCGTTTCATCATCACACCTCCAAATCTGCTTTGCTAATGCGCGTTAACCCAACGGACAGTCACCGCCGGCGCAACGTTCGCCGCCGCCAAGGTGTCGTAGACGGTAGACAGTAGACGGTAGACGAGGGGAGAAGGCGTCGGGGAGGGAGAGAGGGGGGAAGTGGGGGAGAGCGTGGTCGTCGGCGCGACGGGACGGGGCCGCCACCAGAGCGCCGCCGCCGCGAGCGCCAGCACGAGGGCAATGCCCACCAAAATGGGCCAGGGTTTTCGGTTCATTGGCATACCTCCGGGATAAAGAAGCAAGAATCGGCGAATTCAGTAACGAGTAAAGAGTAACCAGTAACGAGTATCCAGCAACCAGCTTCGTCTATCCCACGGTATGCTGGATATATTATACCCCCCCCCCCCCCATTTTTTTGTCAAGTGCGGGGTGGTTCTGTTTTACCGCAGAGGGCGCAGAGCGTTTCCGGTTGTTCTCCGCGTGCTCTGCACTCTCGGCGGTGAACTACGGCAATCACCGCTGGCTACGCGGTGGGGAAGGCGGTGGGCGGGGAGATGTAGAGCACGATGATCAGCACGACGCGACAGCGGCCAAGCTGCGTCCAGGAGAGGTCGTAGGTGACGCCGGGGCTGCACGCGGCGGTGAGGATGGGATGCCAGGTTTCCATGCGCAGCGCGGCTTTGAAGCAGGAGATGTCCTCGTTCCAGCCGTAGCCGGAGAGTCCCCCACCCCCGGCCCCTCCCCCGGCGGGAGAGGGGAGACCGCCGGGCAACGCGGCGTATTCGTAGCCGTGCTGTTGGGCAAAGGCCACGATGGTTCCGCCCTGCCGGGCGTATTCCTCCAGCCGGGCGCGGAAGACGGCGTCGTTTTCCAGCCCGTACAGGCCGCCGGAGGGGATGAGGAGGACCGGGAATAGTTGGGCAGTGGCAACAGGATCGAAGTCAATGCTCACCGGCCAGGCGCGTTCTCCGACGGATTCCACCAAAGACTGGGCATTGGCGGCATATCCGCGTTGCAAGATGCCCACGGCCGGCTCGGCGCGCGCGCCTTCCGGCAGAGTCACGGACTGAGGTGAGGGCATCGCACTGGAAACATTATCGTCAGGATTGTCACAGCCCGGTCGGAAATCGGCGCTTCCACATGTATTCCCACCGCCACCCCCGCCGCCGCCCCCACCACCATCGTCACAGTCCTGCAGAGGCGCCGAGAGAGTCGCCACGTTCCCCGCACCGTCGATGGCAATAAAAAACCAGCGGGATAACAGCGGCTGCGGCACAAACTGGGTGTCTTCCCACCACACTACTGTGGGTGACAGAATCGTGGGTGCAGAAAAACCGAATTGAATTTTAGCAAGCAGCGAATCTGCATCGAACGCTGCCGCCTTGACGGTGGCCCCAAAGGTGGATTCTTCCTGAATACAGGCATACACAAACGGCGGTTTTTTGTCGGTGTTGGTGAGTTTGAGGGTGTAGTCGAAGTTCACAAGGGGCTGTCCAAGAAGAAGTGCGTATGTCTGAAATGGCTGGGTCAGGGATGGCGGGTAATCAGGATCGTAGATGGGATAAGCGGTGTTTACAATCACTACAATCACTTCTTGGTATTGCTGTCCCAACCCGGCTATATCATAATTTAAAGTCCATCTTGGCCATACCCCAAACTGAAAAGCACTGGTGATATCCACTACCTTTGGTGCGTTTCCCGTGTTCAGGAGCAATAACCACGCGTGGAGATCCTCATGCTTGATGGAAGAATTATACAATAAGGAGTTATTCGCTTTAAGAGTAAGATTCAGGACATTCCCCTGTTGGGGATCGGAAGGCTTAAGGCCATCTGCTGTAATGCGAACGTAATTGGCGCCCATGGCGTATACCTCACCACTGCCGGCGTCTGTCCCGCCTAAACCTATTTGTGTATGATTGTGCAAGGAATCTAGAATTATTTTTATTTTGTCTGGCCAGGTAGAATTAGCTTTCCTGTAACCGTAGGTAGCGTCGTCATAGAGATAGTTGCCAATCGCGAACTTAACATAAGTTTCGGCCAACTTTCCGCCTAAGGCACGGTCAATCTGATCAAAGGGGCGGTTGGGGTCAGTTTTAATTTCCTCTAGCATCCTACGCACAGTATTCGGCCCTCCACTGTGCTCATCCAAGAATGCAGGAAAGACTACCGCGCCGTATCCACGTCCGTCATCATCAGGGTTTGTGATGAAGTAAGAAGCATAAGAAAGCGGATATTCCAGGTTATTGTAAAAATCATCTGGTTTATACGAAGAACCAACCACATATTGTGGCGCCCAATCAGCACCGGAATCGATTAGCCATATATCCCTAAATAGAAGCACCGGAGCATTGAGAACGATCCATTCTTCAAGATCTGCACCATTGAGTTTGTATCCCAGATAATTGTACTGTACCAGGTGAAAAAGTTCGTGTGAAGAATTCTGTCTCAAATCTACAAGAGTGTTAAGTAACCAGATTTGCCCCGCAAAAGCGAGACCTGATGGACGTCTGTTCCCCAGCGCATATATAAAAGGTTTCGAATCATCTTGTACGTGGACAGTAATTCGAGCGTCAGTACGCCCATAAGTAGGTGGGGGCATAATATAGTCCATACTTTTATAAGTATCCCAAGCCAGTTCCAGAGTCTCAGAAAGAACCCGGATGTAATCAAATCCAGCGAGTTGACCGTTGTTGGGGTAATTCGAGTCTGTATCGTCACTGCACCATTCGATGCTGAAATGCTCGCTGTTGGTGACGGCTGAAATCTTTTTCTCCGCAATATGAAATACATTGTCATCATACGTACCGGGTGGGACCTGCGAGAAAACTAGTTTGGTGTTGTTGCTCACAGACGCCGATATGTGGGTGGTGGCGGTTACAGCCAGATATCCGGTAGGCACTGTCAGGGAAACATTAAGGCTAGTACCATTATTGGAAAAGTAAGAGGAAACATCATAAGCCTCATTAAACTCCCATGATCCATCAGCGGTGGTCGTGGTAGTAATAGTTTGCCAGAGCTCCTCAATTTCAATCTCGGCATTGGGAACACCGGTTCCCGAGATGTCATCCAACACCCGCCCGGTCAGGACATAGGGAATACGATCAAAGAATATGTTGTTGTCATAAACACCGCTGCCCGTCGTATTCAGGACAATAACGTTGCCGAGAACGGGTATAGGGTTGGATGGCGTTTGTTTGGCGACTGCCAGATAACCACTGGGAGGGAGATGCTGGGTGATCGTAAACGGGCTTCCAGGACATGGACATCCCAGCCCGCCCGACAGCTCGTAAGTGCGTTCGTCAAATTCCCAGGCGCCATCGGCGCCGGTAGGAGGCAGAACGACCGTGCGCGGAACGGACATCGGATCGTCACAAACCTCGAATTCCACTTTCACCTGGGCTCCAGCCAACCCATTACTGGTTCCATAAACGTAAACGTGGCCACTGATAATATAAGGTGGGTTATTGCTAAAAGTGCGCGGGTTTGCCTGGGTTTTCAAGGGCGTATTGAACGATACGAGCAAACTGACCAGGAGCCAGAGATTGATCAAGACAAAATATCGATTGTTTTTCATGAAATAGTTCTCCTTTTGCTTATTTGAGAATGATGAGGCAGTTTGGCCCTTACACTAGCGCCATATCCAGAAGAATCCAGGACATTCCCCATAAAAAATCCCAGGACCAGAAATGCATTCGAGCCTTGTCGTCGATGCTTCACAACCAGCCAGTGAGTCAGAAAAACAGCGCCCATCAGAATAGAGCATTTGTTCTTTGATGTAGTCCAGATGTTCAGGTATGGTAGGCCAGGTCCAGGTCAAGGTCCGCGATTCCCCTAGTTTCAACATAAAGTGTTTGTCCTCTTCGGTTAGAGTTCGTTCGTCTGACCAACAGGCATGTTGCCAGGGATCGCAGATATCCATTGCCGGTCCAGTACCGTTGCCGAATTCCATTGAACTATATTTTTGTAGACCAGTACCGCGACTAATGTATTTGATGGTGAAGGTGATATGGATGGGTTCGCCATACTGGTACTTCTTTTTATCAGTACACATTTTGTACTCTATTGTGCGGCTGCCATTTTGAGTAACTAGGCAATAAGGCTGAGGATGTTGCTGTCTCCACCACAGGACCCCGCCTGCGACAGCACAAACCAACCCACCAATCAACAAGCCGATCCACATCCATTTGCGTTTCATCATCACACCTCCAAATCTGCTTTGCTAATGCGCGTTAACCCAACGGACAGTCACCGCCGGCGCAACGTTCGCCGCCGCCAAGGTGTCGTAGA
>Ga0209381_1003443_pt1 | contig 16439 bp, 19 predicted proteins | sample DewCreD2012metaG_FD_184111 | JGI IMG/M metagenome (GOLD analysis project Ga0209381, IMG submission 184111) | Hot spring sediment bacterial and archeal communities from British Columbia, Canada, to study Microbial Dark Matter (Phase II) - Dewar... ...
ACTGTTGGGAATGCTGGGATTGTAGCGACAAAAGCATGGGGTGTGACTTCTACCGCTTTACAGAGTGCTTCTTTAAACATGGGCTTTAGTGCAATTAGTGGACAAGGGGTTGATGGCATGTGGAAAGCTGGTCTTGTAGGGGCAGCTTCCGGTGCATTTACTGCAACAGGTGGGTTTGGGCTTGTTAAGCAGGGTTTCTTTGGACGTTTAGGTTACCAGGCAATAGGTACATCTGCAAGGTCTATTGGGAATAACTGGGCTGCAGGTAAACCATTATTTTCGAAAGTCACAGTTGGCGTTGGGCCTGTTAATCTAACACTTGGCAAAGGTCAAAAGTTGTTACAATGGCAAAATAATATAGGAAATATAGCTTTTAATACCATAGGTCTAAGCAATTTAGCGTTTGGTGGAGGTAAAATGAGTTTTGACTGGAAACATTTAACCCCATCATATTACGGAGGAGTAATGGAGAAATTCTCTCAAGGTGCAATGGGTGCGCATGTTATTATGGGGTCTGAATCCGATGTTAAATTGTTCCATACACATGAACTACATCATATATGGCAATCTCGTTCATTAGGAGATGCTTTTCTACCGACTTATTTAATGCAAGGACTATCTTCATATTTAATTGGAACCGATTTTATTGACTCTGTTTTAGAGGGGAACTATTTTGAAACACAAGCTTACGGTCAATTTTGGTGGCCATAATAATATAAATCATACAGAAAATGAAACTTTTAAAATATATTTTTTATTTGCTGTTAATAATAGCATTCCCATCCTGTGATAAATCTTATGAAATTTCTATTAATAAGGAATTTAATGGGGATTTAAATTTTCAATGTGGCATAATTAACACTAAATGCCGAGCATTAGGAAAAAGGGACTTTGTTGTAGAACAACAGTTTAAATTAAACAATCGAATCACTTTACACAAAGATTCTTTACAAATTTGGTATAACAGCAATAGTATTCCATTTACACTGACAATTAATGGAGAACAAATTCAAAATACCTCTTCTACACATACGACAGATTTTAATCTAATTTTGAGGTTTTATGTTTCAGGTGGCATAAAGGCTGGTGATACAATATTCATAAAGACAACTGGCTTTTTATATTGTTTAGATACTTCTATAAACTTGGATACTATTAAACTGTATTTAGTTGAATAACATTAGAAGCCTCGGGAAACCGGGGCTTTTTTAGTTAATGAAGGAAAGCAAGTAACCAATTTCTTTATCGGAAATATCTTCCTGTTCCGATTTATCGTAGATGGCAAGCAGGAAAACATTGTTTTCGACAACCTGTACATGAGTGATGACCCTTGCACCGCCCGATTTTCCTTTGCCTTTGGATTTTATGGCCAGACGGATTTTATAGCAGCTATTGGCCATTGCATTGCCTTGTTCTGGATTTTCTTCCAGGCTGTCAATTAACTCTGCATATTCAACTTTAAGGGAAGCTTTCATACCCAGGCAGATATCTTTAGGGAGGCTATAAGACTTAAGTTCATATTTGGCTATTAAAACAAGTACAAATGACACTTACAGATTTTTATGTTATTTCAGAGAAAGATACTCGTGGGGCAATGACTTTAGTTCCAAAGTTAAATGCAGATTTTTATAAGGTTTTCAGGAGTGAATTTATTCCAGAATATATTGTAGAGTGCATGCCGAGCCTGGGGTCGAAAACTTTTGATTTTTTGAATTCCGGGTATGCTGGTCTTTACCTGGTTTCAAAAAAGATAATTGAGTTATTTAAAGATAATGCTATAAGCGGATGGAGTAGTATACCTGTGAGAATAAAGGGTTATGAGGGATATGATTATTATATTTTAACGGTTACAGGACGATGTTCCGCGATAGAATATGAAAAAAGTGAGTCATTTATTAAAGACCCATTTACTCCAACAGGAAGGCCTATAGAAGCTAAGAGAGGACTTTATTTTGATTTGAATAGTTGGGACGGTTCAGATGTTTTTACACCTGAGAAATCAATGTTTACGTTTGTTACTGACGAAGTTAAAAAACTACTTGTTAAGAATAAAGTAACAAATATAACCTTTGAGAATATTACTAAGTTTGAATTAATATGAAATAGAGGAGCCTCGGAGCAATCCGGGGTTTTTTATAACCAGCCAACCTGTTAACTTTGCAGCACTATGAGCAGGAGTTATAAAAATAATAGTTCAGTAGTACCAAGCTGGTTTAAGCGCTTGCAGATACGCTCCCAAAAACAGAAGCAGAAAGAAAGCGACCGGAAATTATTTAATAATCCCGAAACAGGGCAAGAGGCAAAATTTAAAAAGTCTCACCGTTGGGAATGGTTTTAAATATCGTAAGGGTTCAAAACTTCCAAGCCTTCAATTTTATCGAAATCTTTTGTGTTGCGTGTAATAATGGTAAGTTCGTTCACTAAAGCAGAAGCAGCTATAATGGCATCGGGGAGTTTGGTTTTATATTGCTTTCTAATCTCAATAGTGCTGTTTACAATATCTTCGTCCAAATCAAGGACATCGGCAGCGTTAATGAGTTCCTGGAACTTTAGTTCTTCATTTTCTGTAATGCCAGCAAAGCCAAGAAGTTCAATTTTGTTTATAACGGAAATATAAAACTGCCCGTCAATAATACCATCAAGCATGGCAAGGGCTTTTTCGGGCAAGGCCTCGCCAATGTACTCAAGTAAGCCTTCGGCGTAGTGCCTCTTGTTTTTTGATGTTTCTTTTTATTAGCCTTTCCGGCAGGGTAAAAGTTCGTCGAGATTTTGGATTGATTGATCCGGGATTCGTTGGAGGGTACTCTTTAACCACTCGTATGGTTCGATATTGTTGATTTTGCATGTACCCAGGAAGGAGTAGATCATCGCTGCCTGTTGCGCCGCCTGATGGCTCCCGGCAAAAAGGTAGTTTTTTCTACCCAGAGCAACCGGTCGGATGCTGTTCTCAATAAGATTATTGTCTATTTCAACCTTCCCGTTATGAACGTATCTTGTCAGCCTGTTCCACAAGCCCAGAGTGTATGCTATTGCCTGGCCAATCGCACTCTTTGGCAATACCTGCGGAAGTTGTTCCTTCATCCATTGTTCCAACTCCTGCAACACCGGTAATGATTTTTCTATTCTAAGTTTTTTACGTTCCTCATATGGCAGATTGCTTTCCCGAGCTTCCCGTTCAATCATGTACAACTTCCTCATACGTTCAAGTACGTATTCCGCCCTTTCCGGATCGTTATCCTTTGCATGCTCAAACTTCCTCCTTGCATGGGCCATACACCCATATAAGGTTATCCCTTCCTTGTTCTCGAATAAATCGTATGCATTGTACCCATCGCTTTGCAGCATGCCCCGGAACCTGGCCAGGAACTCCTGCGGACCGTCCCGTCCACGTCCTTTCCGGTAATCAAAACACACAAGTTTTTCCTCTGGTGCATAATATACCCAATGGTACCCCTTATGCGTAGAACCGGGTTTATCTCTGGTCTGTACAGGAATCGGTGTCTCATCGGCCATCAGGTAACTGCTTTGCCTTACCCGACTTACCAGCCTCTCATATAATGGTTCCAGAATCCTGCATGTTGCTGCAAACCATCCGCTGATGGTTGATTCTGCTATGTCAATATCCTGTCGTTTGAACTGCTGTACCTGACGGTAAAAAGGCAGATGATCGGTATACTTGCTGATAAGAAGATGGGCCAACAGTCCTGCTCCTGCATTGCCCCTTGGTATAGGCATGGTCGGGAGTTCCCCGATAATTATCCTTTCTTCCTGGGGAAGTACATATTTGGGACGAACATACCGCTCAACATAGAACTTCCCCGGTGTATATTCAAGAACTTCTGTTATTACTTCCCCAATCTTCCTTGCTCCGCTAACGTCTTCCTGCGGTTCAATAATATGTTCCTCACGGTGAAGATGCGAGGGCAGGGCAAGCCGTATGGCTGAACCTTTTTTATGTTCGGCTTTACTGCGGGTGTACGTAATCTGCTGAGTCTCTCTTTCCGGCTGATCAATTGTTTCTACCTCAAGTCCCAGGCTTAACTGCAGCGGATCGGAGCCAATGTGCCTCTCACTCCTGCTGCCAAAGATCATCCTTTTTAGACGGGCAAGTTCTTGCTTGTAATATAAAAGCTCTGCTGTAAGCGAAGAGACCTTTTCAGATAACTCAATGTTTTCCTTTTGAAGAAGCAGATATGCCTCTGTTGAGTTTGCTTGATTGACATTATTTGTTATCTGCCCGTTTTGCATAGTGCAAATATGCAGATAATGCGTCGGCAATCCTCATATTTTCAACAATATTTATTAAGAAGCCGGAAGAAAATTGTTAATAAAATATCGCCTCCGTTGCTTGTATTTTTCAATAGAAATTCCTTCTATCATTAACATCAGCGATGACCATCTTATCTGACATGATTTTCTGGCAGTGTTTACCCTGGGCAACTCAAATGTGCCACTCTCAAGCCGCTTGTAATACAACACAAAGCCACCCTGTTCCCAGTGAAGAAGTTTTATCTTATCCCGCTGCCGGTTTACAAAGATAAATACCTCTCCGCTTACCGGGCGTCGGCCCAATTCACAATGTACCAGACCACATAACCCATCAAATCCCTTGCGCATGTCGGTTACAGACTTGTAAAAATAATACCGGAATGTGGAATTGAGGGAAAACATTGTTAAGGAAGTGTTACAGACTTAACAGTTGTTTGATCACCGCCACTCTTGTTGATGCAGGTAATTGAAGAATAACTCCGTCAGGATATCGTATCTCGATGCCGGCCCCGGAACTTATCTCAACCGGCAAAAAACCTTTTTCATCCAACCTTTGGCGATGCCGTTTGAGCCAGTAATAAAAGGTCGCTAACGCTATTCCTTTTTCCCGGCAAAATACTTTCTGTGTTTTCCCACTTTCTCTCCATTGCTCTATGAGCGAAATCATCATTTCCTCTCGCTGATGCCTTTTATCTTCCTTCATATATAATGTTTTGGCTCCAAAATTATTCTCCCTTATTAGATTAAACAATATGCATCAGACCGAAGGGTTACGTACTCAATGGCAATGTTTGTATCGATTAAATATTCCTGTCTTCCCATTCGTTGCGCATTTGGTTTAGTTGTTCGTTCAGTTCTTGTGCCCGTTCTTTACTTATAGCACCCCTAAGGCTTGCAGAAAGTTTTGTTTTTTCTTTCTTTTTGTCTTTGTCCAACACACGTATGATATTAGCAAGCTCAAGGTCTTTTAAAAGCCTTAAAGCATTGTTGTTCCTAAGTTCTACAGTTACAGTCCTCATTATCTTGTTGCTGTTAAAGTTTTTAATTTTGCGTTGTTCAACATTGCATCAATGGCATAAATAATATGGTTACGGTCATCGTCCGGCAATCCATTAATCTCATTGAAGCGTTTTAGCATGCCGGGGTCTTTAAACATATTAATGTCCTCTGTTTCCCCTAATAGATATCCGACTGTAGTGTCAAGAAAATCAGCCATTTTTTTAACCACTTCGATAGATGGTACCATTTCTTCGCGTTCATATCTTCCTACTACAGAATGAGAGGTTTTAAGCATTTTTGCCAACTCTTGCTGCGAAAGCTCTTTAGCCTCCCTGCACTCTCTAAGTTTTTTACCAAAGCCTTTCATTTTTGAACCTTTTAAATATCAATAAAACCTTGATTTGATATGTTTTTACAAAAATACGAATCTTTTACGGTATAATAAAATTTGAAAAGTTTTGTGTTTTGAATTGGATAGGTTATCTTTGAACCCGAAAAGGTTCAAATAATATTTTTAAAGATTTTTCATTATGGAAATATCCGACATAAAACAAAGGCTTTCGATACTCACAGTTCTGCAACATTACAACCTAAAACCCGACCGGAACAACCAAATAAAATGCCCGTTCCACGAGGACGATAAACCAAGTTGCCGGATATACCCCGAAACAAATACCTTTCATTGCTTTGGTTGCAATGCAACAGGCGACCAAATAGAATTTATTGAGAAATACGAGAAATGCACCAAGCACGAAGCCATTTTAAAAGCGAAGCAGCTTTGCGGAATCCCTGAGCCAATAAAGACCATACAGCCCAAAGCAAAACCAACAGCGATAAACAATACTGAATTACTCACCCAAGCCTTTACCCACTTTGCCCGAAGCCTGAACGCCTAGCCAAAGAAAGCCATTGAATATTTAGACAGCCGCAAGCTTGATTATAAGAAACTTTCCATCGGTTACGATGCAGGGACACTGCACAAAGCAAACGGTACAACCGAAGTACAAAAGCAAGCATATTTACAAGCTGGTCTACTAAAACCCGACAAGTTCGGCAGGGAAAACAGCTACTACACCCGTTTTAATAACTGCGTTGTTTTTCCTTTACTCGACAAAAACGGAAATGTTAAAAGCTTGTACGGTCGCCACATTGAAAAAGGACATCATTACTTGGAAGGTGACCACAAAGGATTGTACCCGAAATATCCAGGACAAGAAACTACCAGGCTAATATTAACCGAAGCCATTATAGATGCAGCTACGCTTTTACAAATACCTGAAATAAATAAAAGTTATACAATCCTTGCACTTTACGGCACAAACGGATTTACAGACGAACACCGGGCAGCCGTTGCAGAACTAAAGGAGCTTAAAGAAGTTGTTTTATTTTTTGATGGGGACGAGGCCGGAAACAAAGCAATAAAAGAAGTTACTGCAGAACTAAAGCAAATCAACGAAAAGCTAATAATCACAGTAGTTGACACCCCGGAGAATGAAGATATAAACAGCCTGGCACAGGGCCACGAACCGGAAATATTTACCCATTTAATCGACAACAGGCAACCTTTTTATTTTTCATCTGAACCACTTCCAGTTGAAAAAGAAAAATCCACAGAATCTGCATCAATCAATAATAATCAATCGCCAATCCTCAATAATCCATTAAAAGTAAAACCAGACTGCCTAATCTACGAAACCGACCACTTAACCATCACACTTTGGGGAGGTATTGAAATACACACCGTAAGCCGATTACGTGCAACACTTCATATACAATTAAAATCCAACGAATACAACAGCTTTAGGGATACAGCCGATTTATACAGTCACAGCCAAACCGACCGCTTAATCAAACAAGCATCCGAGAAACTGGAAATCAGCACCACCGTAACAAACGAAGCCATTACAGGGCTGACAAAGGAACTGGAAAACTACCGCCAGCAAAAGCGGGAAGAAAAACGCCAAAGCGAAGAAAACAAAGAGAAACAAAGCGTTGACAGGTTCAACCGGGAACAAATGCAGCGAGCAAGCGATTTTATGAGAAGTAGCGAGCTGACCAAACGAACTTACCAACTTTTTAATAACCTCGGGATGATAGGCCAGCAGGATAATGCAACGCTTTTGTTTTTTATATTTTTAACCAGGTTCTTTAAAAACCCGCTCCACGCCATCGTGATGGGCAGTAGTGGCAGCGGTAAAACACATCTTTTGCAGGGCGTAGCCGGAACAGTACCGAAACAGCATATCAATGTAACCACCAGTTTAAGCGAAAACACGTTGTATTACACACCCAAAGACTTTTTAAAAAATAAAATACTCCTGCAGGAAGATTTAGACGGGGCATACAATGCACTTTTACCGCTCCGGGAACTAATGAGCAACCAGGAGATAAGCCGTTTTTCTACAAAAACCAACAGCAGAACTGGCGACAGCAAACAAGTGTATTTACATGTTGAAGGTCCTGTTTGTGTGGCTGGTGCAACCACCAAAGACAAAGTTTATGAAGACAATGCAAACAGGAGTTTTTTAATCCAAATAGAAGAAAATCCCAAGCACGAAGCAGAAGTACTGGAATACCAGGGAAAGGTAGCAGCCGGGTTAATCGACTTTAAGAAATACGAGCAAAATATCAACCTGTTAAAGGCTTGCCAGTTGCTTATTGAACCGATGGAGGTAATTATCCCTTTTGCCCAAAAATTAGAACTTCCGCCGCACGTGTTCAAGAAAATGCGGACAAAGAACCATTATTTAACGCTCATTAAAGCTGTGACCCTTTGGAACCAAAAGCAACGCAAACAGACAACCGATAATGAGGGAAACCGCTATTTAATAAGCGCTTTGGAAGATGTGGAGTGGGCTAATTATTTATGCAAAGACAACCTGTTAAGGAAATCAGACGAGCTGGGCGGAAAAACAAGAAATTTTTTTGAATCACTGAAAGAACTGCAAACCGAAACACAGAAAAGTAATCCGGTATTTTATGCCAAAGACATCAGGAAATACTTTCGTTTACACCCTATGCAGCTAAAACGCTTTTTGGACGAACTGGAAGGCAGGGGATTTGTAAAGTGCAAAAACAGGAGCAACAAGACCGGGAACGAATACGAAATAACCATCTGGGACGATTATCAAATGCTTAAAAACGGGGTCAATATGCTCGATAATTTGGTAGAGTGTTTAAAAAATGAACCCGTGAAAGCCTGATTGTACCTGAGCTTCACAAAGCTTCACACGGCTTCACAAACCATGTTGTGAAACTCACAGCCCAATAACAGCAAGGAATACAAGACGATTTTAGTCGGGCTTCACAACCTTCACAGCAGGGACAAGCAGCAACACTTTTTTATTTTCAACTGAATTAAGAATGACAATACCAACAGAAATACTAAGCCCACAATTTAAACAACTGGAAACAAGCTTTATAAACTGGCTTCAAACGCTGAATTACAGCGAAGAAACCATAAAGACCAGGAAACGAAATGTAAAAGAGTTCCTGCTCTACTTAGAACGCTGCCAAATTAACACCATTGAAACCATTACCGACGACAAAGCCAAGCGGTTTAAAAGATACCTGAAAAGGAGAGAAAACAAGCTTTACGGCTCAGGCTTGATGAATGCCAGTATAAACGTTGGTATCAGCAGCGTAAACAAGTTTTTTGAATACTTGCAGCAAACAGGAAATCCAACACCCGAAAACCTTGAATACGTTGAAGAAAGCTATAAACCAAGAAACATACTTACTTTACCAGAAATCAACCAACTATACGAAACCACCTTCCAGACACACCATTTTGCCAATGCAGAAACAAAGGCAAAACAAGAAGCAGTAAGCCAACGAGACAGGGCAATGCTAAGTATTTACTATGGCTGTGGGTTAAGAAAAAGCGAAGGGACAAGCCTGAAAACAAGCGATGTTTTAACCGAACGGAAATTAATCCATGTAAGGAAAGGCAAAGGTAGTAAAGAACGGTATGTTCCGGTAACAGTCAACAACTTAAAACACATAACCGAATACTTACAGAACGGCAGAACCCTTTTACTGGCAGGGAACGAATCCGACCCTGTGCTGAGCGGAGCCGAAGCAAGCTTTTTTATCAACCAGTACGGCACGGCTTGCAGCGACCAGGCATTATCGGCACGGCTTGACAGGCTGGTAAAGAACAGCAATAACAGCGTTTTACAGGCAAAGAAACCAAGTTTACATACATTACGCCACTCCATCGCCACGCACCTTTTACAGCAAGGCATGGAAATAGAAATGATACAACAGTTTTTAGGACATGCCAGTTTAGAGAGTACCCAAATTTATACCCACATAATCAATGAACTTTGAGGAATACCGAAATAAAAACGGCTACTCTGCAAAAAGTATCAGGGTACAAAACAGCCACATTAACAGGCTCAAAAGCTGGTGCATAAACCAAAATATCAATTTAGAAGAAATCAATTACAACCAAGCTTTACAGTTCATCGACTGCGAACGGAACCGGGGAATATTAAACCAAAGCATCATCAGGGAAATAAACTCAATCAGGATTTACTTCGATTATCTTTTAGAATCCGGGTCCATCAAACAAAACATTATTAAACGAATAAAAATCAGGCAAAGCGGTAAGAAAGTAATCCCGGAAACTCTAACAACACAGCAGCTTGAAAACATTTACCAAAGCTTTCTGAATTTACCGGAATGGGAACACAAAACCAAAACAGCAAAGGAACTGCATAAAAGGAATATTGTTTTACTTGGATTGCTCATTTATCAAGGCTTAACAAGTGGTGAAACCGCCAGACTGGAAACCAATCACATTAACTTACCTGAAGGAAAAATATATATCCCATCGACCCGGAAAAGCAACTCAAGAACCCTGAAATTACAGGCAAACCAAATACTATCAATCAAAAGCTACATCGAAGAATTTAAACCAAACCCTTACTTTTTTCCAACAAAGAAGCAAAGCGATATGGTTTGCAAAATCATTGAACAGATAAAAAAAAGCCATCCTGAAATCATCGACAGCCGACAAATCCGTACTTCTGTAATTATGAACTGGTTGAAATCAAACAATATCAGGCAGGTTCAATACATGGCAGGACATAAAAGCATCAGGAGTACAGAACAGTATAGAGACCAAGATTTAACCGATTTAACAAAGCAACTGGAATTGTTCCACCCGATGAAATGAAAACCCCACCGCACGGAATCAGGAAAAGCGGTATTCACTCCATCAAGGCAATACAAAAAGACACGCCAAGCCGTCACAGCCCATTTTTATGATATGTTTATTTTTTAAGGTATAAAAAAGAGCTGTGCCGCCCTGCGGGTGCTACGTTGCACTTCGCAGCTTGTCATGCTTTTCATTGCCTTGCTTCCGTTCATGGCAGCTCCCTTGTCTTTTTATCCATTGCCTCCGTTCCTACGGCAAAGGCTAAAAATCCAACCGCTGCCGTGTTTGGCTCGCCTGCTGGTCGCTGCGGGCTTCGGCTGACTTTGTTTGATTTGCCTCCGCTTCGCTCTGGCTATTAAAGCGGTAGCCTCGTGTAGTGCGCTTCGGGCTGTTCCCGATAAAGTGTCACTAAGGCACCGTACCGGATGCCCAAGTTTCACTAAATCGGGACCAGCCCTTCACTTCTACATGTGCCGTCCATCGCCCTCGTTCCTCGTGCTTCCTGTCCGCCACCCTTGCTCCACTCGCAGGACGGCTCGCGCCTCTCCAGGGCCCAGTCCGCAAACCGTTCGTACCTCACTATTTGCAGCCTGTTCCCTTCCGTTTTAGCCGCAGGCGCTTTTTTCCTGATTTCTTCCCACCGCACCAGTACCACAGATTAACAGTAACAGCAGGGATAAGAGAAGAAAAAGAATACAATTAAAAATCCTGCCGACAAAAACCAAAAAAGCAAAGCAAAGATAAGTCGGCGTACAGGGCTGTAAAGTTCAAGCCCTGCGGGTTTTTGTAAAAATCTCCACCCTCGTACCTCGGGTAGTATTTTTACAAAAAAACTTGACATCCCTTCCCGCCTTCCTTGACCGATAGGCTTTCTTTTTTCGGTTTTCTTTTGAAAAATATTACCTTTTTCTTTTTCAACTGAAAAGAACTGAAAACATTGAAAGTAAGCAAGATATATCAACGTAGCACAAATTGCACATAATGCGAAGCTAAACACCTGTTTTAATGGCGTTTTAGCGTATATTATGTGCAGTTTTAAACTTCAATTAAAATCCATTCAGTTGAAAAAGAAAAATTAGTATCTTGCAGACAATTACGTTCTTTGAATCAAAAGCCCTGAAACTGGTCATTGAAAAGTTGAAAACAAACACTAAAATCATGTTTTACTGGTAAGGGTATTGCTTCAATAATCCACTAAAGTATACGGACCCGGATGGAGAGTTCGTTCACCTGATTATCGGAGCAGTTATTGGTGGTATTGTAAACTGGGCAACACATGGAGCAGAGTTTAGCTGGAAAGGGCTTGGTTATTTTGGTGTAGGTGCAGCAGCTGGGGCTTTGAGTGCTGGCGTTGGTGCAGGAGTTAATGTGGCTATGGCTGGCGGTTCTTTCGGCGCAGGGTTTATGGGAACAGCAGTTGGAGTATCCTCAACAGGCTTTATCGCAGGAGCAGCGACCGGCACAGCTGCTGGATTTACTGGCGGCTTTGTTACAAATTCCGGTAATGCTTGGATGGACGGAGCTAACTTAGGCGAAGGTTTATGGAGCGGTGTTAAAGGAGGTGGAATAGGTGCTTTAGCAGGCGGCGTGTTAGGTGGTACAATAGGAGGAATAGATGCTTTAACAAAGGGAACAAACTTTTGGACAGGGAAAGCCTCGTTTGATTTGTCAAACGCTTATGGTTCAAGTGGAACTGCAATTGGAGATAAGACAGTTACTGGAAAATATGTTGGTAAATTTGAAGGGGTTAATCTCTATGAAGCATCAATACCAGAGGGGTCTGCTGCCACGTTGCCAGGCAGAGGAATAATTCTTTCTAAAGGACAATATACACTCAACAGTACTTCAAGATACACACGAGAATTATTACAACATGAGTTTGGACATATTCTTCAAGCAAGAGAGGTTGGATTAAAGGCTTTTTATCATGTCATTGCTCCAGAAAGTTTGGCGAGCGCCACAATGGATGGAGTGAGAGGATGGAGCCACAATACTTTTTGGACTGAAACTTGGGCTAATTACTTGTCAAATAACTATTTTGGCGTTAATTCGTTATTATTAAATAATCCAGCATGGCCAGCACAAAATATAAGTTGGTTCAATTTATTGCGTCTGCGTGCTGTATCCCCATTCTTTTGGCCGTAATATTATTTTCGAGAACATGAAAAAGTCAATCTATATAAGCTGTTTAATTTTATTTTACGGGTGCGTTTTTACATATGACCCTGCGCGTGGCTTACTCTATGTTCATAATAATTCTAATGAAGCTATTTACGTTTATCTCAAATATGGAAATGTTGATTCACTGCCGTTAATTTCGAGTTTAGAATTATTTACTTTTATTGATGCTAATATGAAAGACGCTTTCACAATTTGCGGAAATCGTAAAAAACCACGTCTTCCCAGTAATGAAAATGTGGTAACGCTTTTTATTATTACTGAAAAAATGATGTGTAATTATGATTTGGAGGGAATACATAGAAATCAGATATTTGCGAAGAGAATAACTTTAACAAAAGAAGAACTAGAAAAGAAAAATTGGATTGTAACCTATCCATAAAAAAAAGCTGGAGCAATCCGGCTTTTGTTTTATAATGCTGCAACGTTTTTTTTGAAAGAAATCCTTAAATTTTTTATTGGTGAGCATGGTATCAATCATTTTAAAGATAACATGCTTGTCATCATCATCCAACTGTTGGATTAACCGGAACTGTTCAATCGTGGTCTTATCTTCAACAGTCACTTCTTTGGGCAGTTCCTTGCCCGGGTTCAAAATATCATCCACCGAAACACCAAACAGCCCAGCCAGTTTATTGAGCAAATCGAGCGAAGGTTCCCTTTTACCAATTTCTATTTTGTTGTAGTTGGATTGGTCAATGCCAAGTTCAATTGCAATCTGCTTTTGTTGCAACCCCTTTTCTTTCCTGAGTTTCTTTATATTATCACCTACAAAAGATAGCAGTTCCACTAAAACCAATAGCTAACTTATGCTACATAATCTTAGGAGCTGGCAATAAATATTTTGATGCGAAATGTTCTCTTTACCCTTAGGAGTTGATCTTATATTATTTATAGCATCTAGCCGTGTGAACTATTATGAGTTAAAATTAAAAGCCCCGGTCGGTATTCCGGGGTTTTATAATAAAAGCCCGGCACTATGGCCAGGCAGCAGACAATGGTTTTTCGTTGTTGCAACGGGCTCGAAGTTCAATATTACGTAAACCTTCTGCTTAATGCTTCATGTTTTTTTGAAGTTACTCTTTATTAGCCTTTCCGGCAAGGTAAAAAATTCGTTGGGTTTTCGGATTGATTGACTGATTTACTGATTGACTGATTGACTGATTGACTGATTGATCAGAGGTTATTTAGTATTATTTTAACCACAGAGTGCCACAGAGTTCCCGGCCCGCAGTCCATCGCTCCACAGAGTTTCAATGTTCACTCCTTCAACCCCTTAACCTTGAACCTTAAGACCTTGAACATCATTTTTAAGCCGCGTAGCGGCGGTCTGTTTGTAGCCACAGAGAGGTTAGTATGTTGTTAAGCCGCATAGCGGCGACCTGTTTTTCCCGGGTGTTCTCTTTCAGAAATATTTTTTTAATTTTAATCTCGGAAATTGTCTGATAAAGTTTAGGGAAGATAGAATGACACTAGATATGTCATATGACAGCGAAAGAGGAGGGATAACCTGGAAGAGTGATGCGGGGACGCTTCTGTATGATTATCCCGGCAAGCCTTATGCCGTTAGCGGGATAGACACAGCGGGTGTCGGACTTGTTTTTCCTGAATATGCCCAGGAGATAGGTTACACCTCGTTTGAGAGTGTAAGTACAATATCAGAAAATGATTATCTGGCCACTTTCACTTATAATTCAGATAATCAGAGAGCGAAGATGGTTGTTGAGCAAAATGGCAACACTGTTTTAACCCGATGGTATCCGGGTAGTAGTTATATAAAGGAGACATCAGGAGGTGTTACAAAGGAATACACCTTTATAGGAGGCGATGCCTACAGTGCGCCTGTGGTTGCGAAAAAGACAAACGGGGGTGAGGCGGTTTACTATTATCTGTTGCGTGATTATCTGGGGAGTATAACACATGTAGTTGATGCCACGAACAACAGTGTTGCAGAGGAGTACAGTTATGATTCGTGGGGGCGGATGCGTAATCCGGTTACATGGGAGAATTACCCTCCGGGTTCAGAGCCTGCACTGTTTATAGCAGGCAGGGGCTATACAGGACATGAGCATTTGCCCTGGTTCAGTTTAATAAACATGAACGGACGTGTTTATGATCCGCTGACAGGTCAGTTCCTGAGCCCCGATAATTATGTTCAGACACCTGATTTTACGCAGAATTTTAACAGGTATGGGTATTGTATTAACAATCCTCTCAAGTACACTGATCCTTCAGGAGAAGTGTTTGGCGTTGATGATGTAATAATAATCTTAGCTATGGCATACTTTGGTGGTGTACAGGCAAACTTCTTTTATGCAGCTGAAACAGGTGGCAATCCTTTTAATCCCGGAGATTGGAACTGGAGTAGCCCAAGCACATATATCGGTATTGGGTCAGGGGCTTTAACCGGAGTAGGAATGGCAGGATATCAGATACCTACCCTTTTTCCCAATTTAGATGGCATTTTAACAAGAGGGGTATATCAGGCTGGAGTGAACACAGGATTAAATGGTATTGCTAACACAATTAATGGTGACCCATTTTTTGATAACTGGGAAGGTGCAACTATCTCTGGTTTTATAAATGGGGCGATTACAGGATATCAACTTGCAGATGCAAACGGGACAAATTACTGGTGGGGGACAGAGAAAGCAAACTGGGGTTATAACAGGAATCAATGGTCAATAGCATGGTGGGATAAGCCTGATAAAATTGTATTTGAGAAGGTTAAGAATAGAGGTGCAGGTCAAATTAATTGTATGGCTAAAAGCTTTCAAGATATGTATGGGAATACAGAAGCATACTGGGATACCTATACCAATTCTGGTGATGAGTTTTATACAATGCAAAATATTAGAAATGGTGGTGGTCATGTTATGAAGTACCCTGGAAATGACGAGCATGTTACCTATAATGATATTTTGAACTTAGATCAAAGTGGTGGTAGGAGCATGATAACAGTCGATAACTATAGGAATTCTGGACAAGGTCATGCAATGGCCGTTAAAAAAATATTATATGTTCCTGGTAAAAGATTTCATGCCGTTGTTTTTTACCCATATGATGGAAGCCGATTTATTATTAGAAACTTTAATCAGGGCACGACATTAGGTCAGAACCTACGATTTTGGTTTATTATTCTTTAAAATAAAGGGATGGAAAAAATTACTTTATTTATACTAAAAAACAGAGCAATACGGTTAAGCATTATCCTATGTTTTTCTTTTATAATTCATAAAGGTTATTCACAAAAGTCAGGTGATAAATTTGGAAACCAAAACTGTGAGTATATTTATTTTGTAAATGATACATTAATTGACTTTATGTTAACTGGTGGTTATCTAGGATGGCTACCAACAATGTATCATGGAATCGGAAAGTATAAGATCGAAAATGACCAATTAATCATTTTTGTTGATAATTGTAAGATTGATTCTTTAATTAGAAAGAAAGATACTGATTCAAATTGTGTGAATTTTAAAGAAAGAAATCATGGAATTGATAGGTATCGTATTGAAATACTGTCTGGCGAAGTAATGAAATTGATTGGTCCAAACATTGATAACTATCATAAGCTTAATAGTCGGAGGTCTTTTAAATCATTTCTGAATTGGCCATGGAAATGGAGTTTTAAAAAGCAACATTGGTATGATCCGAGAGAAATAATTCTATGGAAATTAAATTAAATATTTATGACTTGGATTTACTTCGAGTCTTTTTGCATATAAAACTGCAATATTCTTCTTAAAGAAATCTTTAAACTAATTTTTAATGAAATTGATATTATTTTTCATTATTCATAAAAACTTTTAAACTCTAACTCTGAAAG
>Ga0209381_1003447_pt1 | contig 16410 bp, 10 predicted proteins | sample DewCreD2012metaG_FD_184111 | JGI IMG/M metagenome (GOLD analysis project Ga0209381, IMG submission 184111) | Hot spring sediment bacterial and archeal communities from British Columbia, Canada, to study Microbial Dark Matter (Phase II) - Dewar... ...
CGGGCCCATTCTCGGCGGCCCAATAGGCTCATCCAACGCTACGGGCACCAGATTCATCCCGTTCCTCGCGATGTTGCACTTACAATATGAATCCGCGGTCCTTTATCCTTTTGCCTTTGTCCTTGACATCAATGTCCCGCTCGCTCATGCGTATATCCTACTCGCCACGCCACCGTCCTGCAAGGCATTCGCCGAAAGGACATTTGTCCTTTTGCCTTTGTCCTTTGTCCTTCTCCGCCGGGACCACCATCGTCATCCCGCCGCGTCCTTTCCTGCATCCCACGATGGAGAAGTACAGCGACCAAGTCGCGGACAACTACCGCAAAACCATCCGTGACGCGCTCAATTGGGGCTAACGGAAGTCCGCGTCCATGTGATGCCAACACCAGCGCATAAAGCCATCCGCCATGTCCATCACAGCGTGATGTCCTGATAAGGGCCCAACAATAAATCAGACTGATCCGCATATCACTTCGTCAGGCGGGCAAGGTAGGCAAGGCAGGGTCTCCACAGCTAATATGTCTCAACAATTGTTCGATTCTGTTTACGAGTTCTGTGAAGACTGTTGCACCGGTGCTTCTTTCGGTGCGCCTCCCGACAAGATCGTCGACGATCTCATCAATGGCACAGAGCTCCGAGTCATAGAAGTCATGTAGGAAGGCTTCGAACTGCTCCCAAAAACCCGCCTCCACGGATAGGGCAGAGTCCCGGTATGCAGACCGCACCCCGTCGCGCGCGTCTCGGAGCTGGAGTCGATAGTTCTCCTGTTGCCGGTCCTCCGCGATCTGCGCGACGACGGCAAGCACTCCGCCGACAGCGGAGATGACACGCCCTGCGTTGCCGATCGCCCGTGCGACCTTGACTGCCCCCCAAGGTTGGAACTTCACGCCAAAGAACTTGCCAACGTTGTAGACGACTTTATGAGCATCGCTGCCACGTGCAGCGGTGGCCGAGCCGAACGCGGCACCATTGGCTGCTGGCCCAGTCGCCCATTTTGCAGCCCAGTTACCGATATTTTTAGCAACCTCACTTACTTTATTTGCCTTAGCAGGCCAGTCTGCGAGAACATCCGCCCGCGACCTTGCTTGCCACGTCGGCGACGAGAAGTCTTCGACCAGGGGTACATTTCCAGGCGATCCACCTTCGACCTGCCCACGTAGCTGTCGCGCAAGCACGCCATCACGCAGGGCATCAAGCTGGCGACGGAGTTCAGTAATCTCTTCCTCGACAACCTGGCGAGCCTCTTCCGATAGGGCCTTGCTACGCTCGCTTGCTCGCTTCTGGGCAGCGGTGTGCAGTGCATTGATGTCCTTCTCGGTCTTGCCAGGCTCGATCTCCTCAGCAAATTCGTCCCCGTACTTTCCGATATCAGCGACACTACGTCCAACGACACCGTTCATCGCCGTTCGCAGTCGGGCTCGCGACATCAAGAGGATGCTACGCTTCCGGTGTAGGAGTTCAAGCGCTGCACGCTCCTGCGGGGAGTCCGCCGAGAGTAGCGCTGAAGCCTGCTCTGCGATACCGCGCATCGTAAAAAGCGGGGCGGACAATCTACCTACTAGCCCTTGCTCCGAGATAAACGCGTTGAGTGCATTAGTCAATGCGCCGATGCTCGCGATTTCCAGCAGGTCAGCCCGATCTTCGCCGTTGGCTTCTTGAGCTTCGATCCATGAGCGAGCGTCGATGAATACTCCCCGGAAGTCAGCGAGCGTGAGTGGTGCGGTCACCTTCTCAATGTCCACACGTTTTGTCTCAGGCGAACCGGGATCTTGGCCCATCTTATTGATCACCAAAATCATACGACGGGCGTGTTTTCGGCCAAACGCCAACTCGCGAAAGTGGCGGCCGATGGTAGCGTCGAACAGTTCGTTCGTCACGACGAAGACTAGGAGGTCGGCGCGATCAATAATGGCGTAGGTCTTCTCGTCGTGGTCTGCATATCCAGCGTGAACGCCAGGAGTGTCGAGGAGACGCACGCCGTTCCAGTCATATGCTGTGACTGCATCTGTGCAAACATCGGAGTCGATAATTATGTCCTCATGGCCTGTCAACACACGCAGTATTGTCGACTTGCCGGCGTTGTACTGCCCAACGAAGGCGATCGTAAGCGGAGGCGCATCGCTTGAGAGACCGGCGATCCTGACTTCGTCGACCTCGCGGGCCAGTGAGTTAACCTTCGGATCGACAGATTGCCTTGTCGCCGCGCAAAGATCCCGCTGTAGCTGCCTTGTGGCCGAGAGTACGTCGCCAAATTCGAAGGAATTGCTTTCAGTCATTTGCATGTATCTCCTCAGCGATCACCTGGATGCGTATACCGACAAGGCGGCTTGCGAGCGAGACGTTGGCACCACGCCGCCCGATGGCTTTCCCGACTTCGTTCTTAGGAACGGCTACCGTGGCGCTCCGCCCTGAGACTGAGACCTTCGCGGGCGAAACCGAGGCTGGAAGTAGTGCCCACGCGATTTTTTGTTGCGCAGGACCATTTGGCACTCCGTCTACCCATTCGCCGATTGCGGTGCCGACTTGTTTGCAGAAGCGGGCATCATCGTCATCGTCGCGCCAGAGCAGCTTGGTTCGTACGCCGGGATCGCGAACGACACGTACGATACGATCCTCTTCCACAGGTGCTCCCACAAACTCCCCGGTCCGCACGAGCAGTCTTTTGTTAAGTCGCTCGACCACCATCCCGACCTTCCAGGAGCCGTCATTCAGCGCTCGGGCCACACCAAACATGCCAGTATATAGTTGCCTAGTGTCGTTGCGGATCGCGCGAATGAGTCGGCTCGTTACTCTATTGTAGAACCACTTTTTTAAGCTGCTCCCCACCTCATGTTCCAAGTCATCAATCGAGTCTCGAAGTTGTTCGGCCATCTTCGCTTTTTGTCGCTGGAGCTTCTTCTCGCGATCACTGAATAACCAAGATAGGCCGAGGGCTATGACGCTCACACCACCCGCGATCCACCCGACGGGGTTCCAGAAGTTCGCTGCTCCGAAGTAGCCCGCGATGGCGGCTACACCCGCAAGCGCCCCTCCGGCTGCGGAAACCCAGCGTAGCGAGCGCTTTACGTCCCACGGATCAAAGTGAGATGGGTTTGCGGCATCAAACTCGCCGACGAGTTTTGTCTCAACGGCCATCTCATGCGAGAACTCGAGGAGGCGGCCACGCAACTCGTCGAGAATGGTTGACTGCTGCCGCTCTAGCCATGCATTAATCCCGAGGGATTTGACCTTGCTTTTCCAGCGCCTAGCCACATCCTCGCGCTCAATGTTCTCCTCGACGAACGACGACACCGATGTCCTAAGCGGCTGAACGAGTTGGCTGGCTTCCGTTTCCGCACGCGAGTTCGTTGCGCGTACGAACCCGTCCAGCCAGATATCGAGCTCGCCGAACTTGTCCTTCAGATACGTTGCCGCCCGTTTTACTATCTTGGCCTGTTCGGCTAGCTCTTCCTGGAGGTCGACCAAGGAGACGAGGGTACCATCCACCACAGTCTGCACGCGACGAACGGTGCCACGACGAAGAACTTCCGTCTCAAGCGCTCCGAGCAAGTCCCCGAGGCGGCAGTATTCGGTGAGATCTTCGGCATGTTCCCGGTACTCTGGGCGGGTGGAAAGGTATGCCGCCTGTGCGTGGATCGGAATGACTTGAATGTCCCTCATGCCGAGGAACTGGCCGGCGAGCCGGTGGATGCGGTCGACGTGGCCGCGAATCTCATTGTCCGCGAAGACTGAACGAGGGTCTGCGAGGAACCTACGCATGTACACCGGCTTCTCGAGATCGCGTTTGACATTCAGCACGAACAATAGCGGCTTGTTCTGCTGTCGAAGGGTCTGCATCCCCTTGAACGACTCCTCCTGAATACCGTCCGAGCTTACGAGGAATAACACTACGTCGGTTTCATCGATCACGGTGAGCGCGCGAGCGCGATCCTCATCGCCTTTGTACGCTCCAATTCCTGGCGTGTCGATGATGCGAAGCGAGTTCCAGGTATACTCGCGCACGTCTTGCGTCGTTCGTTGCGCCCCCTTGCCGATGGTAGTCCCGTCGCCTCGCGTCAACGCCTCCCGGATTGTACTCTTGCCCGCCATGGTCCTACCGAAGAGAGTCACTGTGAAGCGGTTGAGTGCAGCATGTTTGGCTTGAAGAACGAGCCGCGTAGACGCAAGTGCATTGGACAAGGTCGCATCCAGCTTTGCCTCAATCTCCTGAAGACGTGCACGGGCATCTTCGACCGCCGCCCCATCAGACGGTGAACGGCGGGCTACTTCCGCAACCGCAGCCTTCAGCAACTGAGCGATGTGCTCGACATCGTCAAGGGCAGATTTCGCAATAGCGTACTCTTCGTGAGCTATCTTTGAACACGTCTTGAGCGCTTTCTTGTAGCTTGTCGATGTCTGGTTGGTCTTCATTCTCGTTTCAGCTCGCGAATACATCTCTCTTAGACTGCCTTCCAACCCGCTTGGCCTGAGCCTCTCCAGTTTGCCCCCCACTCAGAGGATAGATAAGTGGCGGCCAGGCAGATCTCAGTCACTCCATCGGATGGCGCTGATTGTCATTCTAAGCAAATCAAGAGGGCCGTATCCAGTTTGCAGGACTGCTGTTACCAGCTTCGAGTTACGTTGTGTTACGGCCACGCTTGTATTCAGTCAAAGCGTCTTTTCCGGTAAGTAACCTCCGAAAGAGGCTTACCGGAGACGAACACATGACGTTGCTGCGCGAAGTGGTGGAATCCTTCATCCGTCTGGTCAAGGCGGAGATTGCCCCCAATGCCGTTCTCGTCCCCCCGGACGACGTTCAAATTCGGAATGCGGAATGCGGAACGCGGAACACCCGAATGCGGAACGCGGAACACCCGAATGCGGAACGCGGAACACCCGAATGCGGAACGCGGAACACCCGAATGCGGAACGCGGAACGCGAAATACGGAATTGAGTGGGGCAATCATGACTTGGCTCGCGATGCGGTGGCTCGCGCTGTTTTGATCGAGGCGATGGTGATGCCGAGAATCTGATGGGCTTCGTCCATGAGATCCTTCAGTAAGCGTTCCTCGACGATTCCCGATTCGACGAGTAACTCCATCCAGTAGATGCACTCGTCGCATTCTTCCTCGACGGTGCCCATCTTCGAAATGAAGTCGGCTGGCGATTTCGCGCGAGTAGCCGCGCGGTAGTTCGCTCCAACCGAAGTACCGCAACGAATGAGTTGCTTGGCGATGACGTCCGCCGTGCGGCCTGGCGGCAAAGATTCGCACAGACGGATGGTCCGCAATGCGAATTGTCTTGTGCGTTTCTTCAGATCCTTTTCGCTCATGGACGCCATTTTACACCAGGCTGGGGCGTTCCGCAATCCGCATTTCGCGTTCCGCATTTGAAAACGCGGCCCGATCAACAAGCCGACGCTCGTGACCAGTTGGGAGCAGTTCGTCCGGCGCTTTGGCGGCTATGTCCAGTCGGGCTATCTCGCCTACGCCGGACGCGCCTTCTTCGACAACGGCGGCGCGCAACTCTGGGTGAACCGCATCGCCCACTACACCGACCCGTTGGACAATACCACGCTCAGTGCCGTGCGCAGTGCCGTCACGCTCAAGAACCGCAACGCCGTCAAGGCATCGCTCGCGACGGGCGCATCCGGCACGGACCGCATCCTCTGGCAGGCCGTGGCGGCAGGCGCGGCGGGCAACGACATCACCATCGCCCTTGCGGCCTCCGGCAACGACACCCCGCTGTCGGTCGAAGTGACGGGCGAGGCGATCACCGTGAACCTCGCCACGGACAACGAGGGCAACGCCACCTCGACCGTCGCTCAGGTCGTGGCCGCTGTCATGGCCAAGACGGAAGCCGCCGCCCTGGTTACGGTCGCCGGGACAGACACCGGCGTGGTGACGCCTACCACGGCGGCGCACCTCGGGGGCGGATTGGACCCGCAGGATGCGTTGACGGTCATGGCCGTGGACGAGGGTGTATGGGGCGACCGGATCGCCGTGCAACTGGAGAACGGTTCGCGTTCCCCGGACACGGAATTCAACCTCATCGTCCGGCACAAGAATGAAATCGTCGAGGTCTTCAAGGACCTGTCCATGTCGCCGACCGCGGCGAACTACACCGAACTCGTCGTGAACGGCGACTCGGAGTACATCGCCATCGAGGACAAGACCACGGGAACCGTCACGGCGCAGCACCGGCCCGCCGTGGGCCAGTTCCCGCTCACGGGCGGCGACGACGGACTCACCGGTCTCGCGGACGAGGACTATATCGGCGACCATTCCCAGCATACCGGCTTCAGCGCCTTCGAGGACGTGTTCGACCTCAACCTCCTGTGCATCCCCGGCGTGACCACGGGCGCGGTCCTGAACGCCGCGCTCACCTACGCCGAACTGCGAAAAGACGTGTTCTGCATCCTGGACACGCCGATGGGCCTCACGCCCCAGGAGGCGCTGGATTTCCGGCGCGGCCAGGGCGGCTACAGTCACGAGGCATTCAACTCGTCCTACGGCGCGGTGTATTGGCCTTGGCTGCGAATCCAGGACCCAGTCAGCGGCCATGAGAAGCTTGTGCCACCGTCGGGCGCGGTCGCGGGCTGCTACGCCCGGAACGACCAGAAAGCCTACGTATGGTCGGCACCCGCGGGCATAGACCGGGGCCGTGTGTTCAACGTGCAGGGCGTGGCCTACCTCACCCAGCGCGCCGACCGCGACGTGCTCTATCCTGAAGGCATCAACGTCATCGCCGTGTTCCCGGATTCCGGCGTGAACGTCTGGGGGCAGCGGACGCTGCTCCAGCAGCCGTCCGCGGCGGACCGCGTCAACGTCCGGCGCCTCATGATCTACATGGAACGCGCCGTCGGGGACTCGTCCCGTTTCGTGACCTTCGAACCGAACCATCCCCGCACGTGGCGGGCGCTGCTCCGGCTCATCAACCCGTTCCTGCAGGACGTCAAGAGCAACGGCGGCGTGTACGACTACCGCGTCCAGTGCGACGCGGAGACCAATCCGCCCGCCGTCCAGGACCGCAACGAGATCGTCACGCGCGTGTTCGTGAAACCCACGAAGACCGCCGAGTTCGTGGAACTCAACTTCGTGATGACAGACACGGGCAGCAACTTCAAGGAAATCTTCAACGCGTAAGGAGAAGCGCCGATGAACGCAGCCGGCAACATGCCCAAGAGCCTGTACCAGAACTGGCAATTCGCCGTCGAGGTGAACGGGTTCGACGTGGCGCTGTTCAAGAAGGGCCAGGAGCCCAAAACGGAATTCGAGGAGGTGGCCTTCGCGCCGGGCGGCTCGATCTTCGACCAGAAGGTCGCGGGCCGCGTGAAGTTCGAGGACATCACGCTGGAGAAGGGCGTCCTGCAGGACGGCTCGGACCAGGCCGCGCGCGAATGGATTCAGAAGCAGGTGGACGTGAACGCCGGGACCGGCAGCCTGCCTAACGACTACATGCGCGACGTGGACATCGTCCGGTATGACCGCACCGGCAACGAGACGCGGCGATGGACGCTCCACGGCGCGTGGATCAAGACCCTCGAATACGACGAACTCGAGGGCGGCAACAGCGAAAACACCATCGAGAAGATCACCATCTGCTACCAGTATTGGACGTAAAGACTGGTTTCTGGTTGTCCGGTTTCTGGTTTCTGGTTCGTAGGGCATGACAACGAGAAACCAGAAACGAGGAACCAGATCACCGCGAAGCGAAAGGAACCGGATTCATGTATACCTTCACACTGCCCAGCGGACTCGAAGCCGAACTGCGCGAAATGACCGGCGCCGAGGAGTCGCTGCTCACCAACCGCCGTCTCATGAAGGACGGCGAAGGCGTCAATCAGGTGCTCCGCAACTGCCTGGTCCGGCTCGGAGACAGGACGGAACTCGCCGCCAAAGACGTGCTGGATCTGCTGTCCGGCGACCGCTTGTTCCTCCTCGTGAAGCTCCGCCAGATTTCCTTCGGCGATGAGGTGGACCTTTCGCTCGCGTGTCCCGCCAAGGACTGCGGCGAAGTCACCGGCGTTCATATCGCGCTCGACGACCTCGAAGTGACGCCCTACGGAACGGAGCGGGAGTTCATTTTCGAACTGCCGCGCACGAAGAAGCCCGTCATTTTCACGCTGATGGACGGCCACATGGAGAAGCGGATCGCGTCCCTCAAGGACCCGAACCTCCATTCCGCGATGCTCATGCGCGTGAAGGAGATTGACGGCAAGGCCCCGAACAGGAACTCGCTGGCGGAACTGCCCGCCTTCGACCTGAACGCGCTCCGGGCGGAGATGCAGCGCGTGGACGGCGGCATCGACACGACCATCCACACGGTCTGCACGGCCTGCGGCGCGCGCATCGTCACGCGGATGGAGGCGGAACCCCCTTTCTTGTTCCCGAACGTTCGGTTGTAGCGGACGCGTTCTTCCTCGCCTACGGCGGGCTGCATTGGGGTTACCGGGAGATTGTGTCGCTACCGCTCGGGGTGCGCCGCGAGTTCGTCGAGGCGCTCGAGCGGCAGCTCGAATTTGAAGTGCGTAGTGCGAAGTGCCCAGTGCGAAGTCAATAGTTGATTCCGGCCAACTTCGCACTTCGAACTTCGCACTGTAAACAGGAGTTCACGAAGTGAACGACTTGGGCATGGGCATCGTGGTGACGATGCGGGATATGTTCTCCCGCAACGCCGCCAAGATCGAATCGTCGATGGATTCGCTCGACGCGAAGGTCGCGGCGTCGAGCGAGCGCATGACGCGCAATCTCGACCGCATCCAGAAGGGCACGATGATGATGGGCGCGGGCCTCGCCCTGATGGCCGCGCCGGCGGCGCTCGTTGCGTCGACGGCCGCCACGCAGAAGGCGTTGGGTGAAATGGCTTCGCTCGGAACGAAGGATCTGCGGACGCTCGAGGATGCGGCGGAGGCGTTTTCCAATCAGTGGGCCGGAGCCAGCAAGGCGGAGTTCATCGGCGCTTGTTATGACGTGAAATCCGCGCTGGCGAATCTGAGCGACGAAGCCGTCGGCACCTTCGGGGCCATGGCGGCGATCACGGCCAAGGCCACCAAGGCCACCGTCCAGGAAATGGTCGGCACATTCACTACGGGTTACGGCATCTTCAAGCCCATCATGAAGAAGTACTCGGATATCGATTGGGCCAAGGCGTTCTCCGGGGCCATGGCGCAGACGGTGGCCGTGTTCAAGACGACGGGACCGCAGATGGCCGAGGCCATCAAGAACGTGGGCGCGACCGCCGCGGCCTCCAACATTCCGCTGACAGAACAACTCGCCATTCTGGGGCAACTCCAGACGACCATGCCCGGTTCCGAAGCTGGCACGCTGTACAAGGCGTTCATCATGAAGGCAGCCGAGGCGGGCAAGGAACTGGGGTTGCCATTCGTGGACGCCACGGGACGCCTCAAGGGTATTTTGCCCGTTCTGCAGGAAATCCAGAACCGGTTCCCTGACCTGTCCCAGGCGGGCGCGCAGGTAATTATCAAGAAGGCGTTTGGGTCGGACGAGGCGGTGAAGTTTCTGCTGCAGATGAGCGCGGGCATGGACTCGCTCGGTCAGAACATCCGCTCCATCGACGATGCCATGAAGGGCGGCGTGGCGGTGACCGAGGAAATGGCCCGCGCCATGAATGTGGACATCGGGTCGCAGTTTGGACTGGCGAAACAGCAGGTGCTGAACCTCTTCGAGATCATGGGACGGACGCTCCTGCCAGTGGTGACCCCGGTCATGGCCGGGATATCCCACGTGGTTCTGTGGCTGCAGCGCATGGCCAAGGCCGCTCCCGGCGTCACCGGGGCCGTGCTGGTCCTGGCGCTGGCCTTGGGCGCGGTGCTGGTGGTGGTCGGGGCGGTGATTGCCGCCGTGGGCACAATCGGGCTCATGGCGCCCGCCGTCAGCGCCGGGCTTGCCGCCATCGGACCTGCGCTCGCCGGCGTGGGCGCGGCAGTGGCGACGTACTTCTGGCCGGTCACGTTGGTTGTGGCCGCCGTGATCGCGGCGGTGTACCTGTTGCGGCAGGCGTGGAACACGAATTTCGCAGGCATTCAGGACACCGTGATGGGCGTCTGGAACAAGATTAGCCTTGCGTTCCAGGGCGTCCGCGCGCTCATGGCGTCGTTCAAGGACGGCACGGGAGAGATGTCCGCCGAACTGGCGCAGAAGCTCCAGGCCGCTGGCTTGATGGGCTTCGTGACCACGGTGTTCCAGGTCTATACCCGCGTGCGGGAGTTCGTCGCCGGTTTTGCCCAGGCGCTGGGACATGCATTTGGGCGGGTGCGCGCAATACTGGAACCGCCGGTCCGGGCGCTGGTGGACGCCTGCATGACCTTCTGGCGCGCCCTCTTTTCCATTGTGGAAGTGTTCGGCGTCATGGGCACGGCGGCGGACGCGTCGTCGTTCCGGACCTTCGGGCAGGTGTTGGGAACGCTGCTTGGCGTCATTGCACAGGCAGGCGCGTTCATTCTGCGTGGACTCATCTATCCCATGGTCCTCGTCGCCCGTGTGCTTGCGGTTGTGGTGCGGGCGGTGGTCTGGCTCGCGAAGATGATCGTCATTGCCTTCGTGGAATCCGCGCGATTCATTCTGAAGTTTCTGTTTCCCGTTCGCCTGCTCGTCGAGGCGTTCCGCCTGGCTGGACAGGTGATCTATTCCGTCTGGCAGATATTGACGGGGGACGTGTCTCTGACGGAGGGACTCAAGAATATCGGGGGCGCGGCGCTCCGATTCCTCGCGACACCTTTCCGCTGGGCGTGGGACGTGATAAAGGCGATCTGGGATGGAATCAAGGTCCTCTTTGTGGGCGCGTGGCGTCTCTTGGCAAGTATGGCATCCGCTCTCACGACCGCTTTCTTGAATCTACCCTTGGTGAGCACGCTGGTGAATGTGTTCGGCGCGGTGCGTTCGTTTCTGTCCGGCGACCTCGGATTCTTCGAAGCGGGCAAGGCCGTGCTCATGGCGTTCGCACGGGGAATCTGGACCACGGTGACGTTCCCCTACCAGATGCTGAAGAAGGCATTGGGCTGGTTGCGGCGGTTACTGCCGTTTTCCGACGCGGGAGAGGGTCCGTTGTCCGACCTGAAGGCGTCGGGTGCGGCGCTCCTGAAGACGCTGGCGCAGGGCATGCTGGGAGTAATCGGGTTGCCCGGCAAGGTGCTGGGACTCGCGCTCAGGACCGCCGTCCGCGCGATATCCTGGGCGTGGGGCGCATTGAGGTCGGTGGGGTCTGGATTGGTGTCCGTCGTCTCGTGGCCGTTCCGCAAGGCGGCGGATGTTGCACGCGGCGCATGGGACGGAATCCAAGCGGGCGCAAGCGGGATTTGGGATGGAATGAAGGCCGCTGGAAGCATGGCGGCGAATGCCGCGACGGTCCCGTTCCGCTGGATAGCAGGCGCTGCTTCCGCCGCATGGAACGGCATTGAACAAGGCGCGGCGAACGCTTGGAACAGGGCCGCCTCTCTTGCGCAGTCTGCCGCTTCCGCCGTGACTGCGGCACAGGATTGGATGGCGGCAACCGGTGCGGCTGCCTGGAACACGCTTCGAGAGGGTTCGGCTTCCGTGTGGAACGGCATCGTGACCGCCGTGAGCGAAGCGGCCGGAACGGTAACGAACGCATTCACGGGTATTGCGAACGCGGCGGGACAAGCGTGGACGAGTTTGACGACGAATGCAGCGGCGGCATGTGGGCGGATGATGTCGCTCGCTCAAGACGCGGGCTCGTGGTTGCGTGCGCCGTTCGATGGTCTGGCATCCGTCGCTTCGCGTTCGTGGGAGACGGTTCGCGGCGCGGCGTCCGGCACATGGGACTGGATGAAGTCTTCGGTGACCGGTCTTGTCCAATCAGCCGCGGTTGGCGGGAAAGGCATGCTCGATTCTGCGGTCGCGGGAATCCAGAACGTTCTGGCGTCGCCGGTCGAATCCGCGAGGAACGCGTTGAGGCAGGCGTGGAACATGATGCCCTTCGTGGGGCGCGAGAAGACGACAGCGCCGATTTCCGCCCAGTCTGGCAAGATTTCCGGCGTGGTTGACAGTGTCCTCCCCGAGATCGCTTCGGCGGCGGAAGCTTTTGTGCTGGCGCTTCGGAACGCGGTCGACAGGGTGTCCGGGTTCACCGGAAACGCCTTTGCAGGCGCGGCGAAGTCCTTATTGCTCGCGGGCGCGGCTGCGGGAACGTCTCTGTCCGCATTGGCCGCGCCGTCGCCCATGGCTGCGCAGAAAATCCCGGTTCAGCAGGTTGTCTCCACGGCGCCGGTACTGCAGACCGGGCCGATGCCGCAGCAGTGGATGGCACGTGACATCCCGGCAAGTCTGTTGTTGACGCCGGTGCTCGCGTCACCTGTTCCGCCCGTGACTGCGGACATATCTTTACATCCGGCACTGCCCAAGATGCCGGCGACAAGCGATGCGAACTTGCTGCTGAATCCGTTGATGCCGGGCAGGATTTCGCCCCTCGATGCTGACTTGAATCTCTCCCCGGAGATCGTGGCCCAGCCTGCGGTGATGGCCGGAGATATGGCGCTTCGCCCACATCTGTCCGGCGTGATTCCACCTGTTACATCCTCCGTCGAGTTGGCCCCGCAGATACAGGGACGGCCTTCTGCAGTCACCGGCGAACTGGGCCTGACTCCTGTCGTTCGAGAATCCGTTCTGCCTCTGGCGTCGAACATGGCGGTTGCACCTTTCTTGAGGGGAAACCTTCCCCCGATAGCTGGCGATGCCACGCTTGTGCCGCGAGTGGTTTCGCCCGTCCCGGCTCTGTCCAGCGAGTTGGCCGCGACGCCTGTGCTGACGGGTATGCCGACAGTACCAAACGGAGAAATCGGGCTTTCGCCACACGTCGTAGATCCCGTGCGGGGCTTGACGTCCAGGCTGGCTTTGTCTCCCGAAGTGCATGGCGCAGTTCCGAACATGAACGGCGACCTCGCTTTGACACCGCGCCTTACAGACCGTCTTCCGAACATGTACACGGATGCGGCAGTCTGTCCTGTGATGACAGGCCAGCTCCCAAGCCTTACGGGGCAATTGGCGCTTACCCCGCAACTAGCGACAACGGTTCCGGCGACGGTTGCGAATATGCGCCTGCTGCCCACTCCAATCCCGTCGATTCCCGATACGTCCACCAGTCTTGATCTCGCGCCTCGCTTGGTAGCGAATATCCCTGCACTGAGTTCCGACCTTGCTCTCCGTCCAAGAATGCCTGCCGTCTTGCCGGGCATGATGGGTGACGCGGAACTGCATCCTCACCTGCGCGAGACGGCGCCTGGCGTATCGGTCGCCGCCAGCTTGTATCCGAAGCTATCCGGCGCTTTGCCCGCTGTAAATGCAGACGCGAACCTCCGTCCCGTCTTGTCCACCTCCATCGCCCCGGTGGCTGCGGATGCGATGTTGCGTCCGGTTCTGTCCGAGGCGCCAACGGTCAACACCGCTGATATGTTGCTGCACCCGTTGATGCCACGTCGCGTGCCGACTTTCGGTAGCGACGTGAATCTTGCTCCGGTGATTTCCGGCAAGCCCCCGATGATGGCCGGAGATGTTGCGCTTCGCCCGACTGTCTCTGGCCCGGTTCCAGTTGTTGCATCCTCTATCGAGTTGGCCCCGGTGATGAATGGGCGGCTACCCGTAACAACTGGCGAACTTGGTCTGACCCCGGTCATCCGGGAGTCCGTCCCACCAATGGCGGCGAATGTCACGGGGACTCCCGTGGTGAAGGGGACTCTCCCGCCGGTGGATGGTGTGGCGGCATTGACGCCGCACATGGTTGGCCGTGTTCCAGTGCAGTCCTCGGCGTTGCCCCTATCGCCCGTGCTGAAGAGCATTCCGAAGGTGCAGCGCGCCACAGTGGATCTGGCTCCGCGCCTCGCTGGTCAGATACAGGTACCGGCATCCAGCCTGGTCTTGTCTCCCGAGATACACGGTGCAGTCCCGAATGTAAATGGCGCTCTCGGCCTGACGCCGCGTCTTACGGGCCGTCTTCCGAACATGTCTACGGACGCGGCAGTCCGTCCTGTGATGACGAGCCAGATCCCAAGCCTTACGGGGCAATTGGCGCTTACCCCGCAACTGGCGGCAACGGTTCCGGCGACGGTTGCGAATGTGCGCCTGCTGCCCGCTCCAATCCTGTCGGTTCCCGATACGGCCGCAAGCCTCGATCTTACGCCGCGCCTTGCAGGGGGCGTCCCGGCATTGAGCACCGACCTTGCTCTCCTGCCTGGAATGACAGCCCCTCCGCCGAGCGTCACGGGAAAAGCGCGATTGCGTCCTTACCTGAGTGAGACCGTGCCTGCCGTATCGGTCGCCGCCACGCTTGTTCCGAAATTGCAGGGCAGGCTACCCGCGGCAAGTGCTGAAGCGAATCTCCAGCCAGTCATGCCCACGTCCATCTCCCCTGTGGGCGTCGACGCAATACTGTCCCCGTTGCTGCCTCGCACGTCGCCGACAATCGCCGGGAAGATGATGCTCGCGCCGCAGGTTGCGGGTTCCGTGCCTCGCGTCACAGGCGATTTGTCCTTGACGCCTCACGTGACGGCGCAGCAGTTCCGTGTTCCCAACGTCTACACCGCCATGTCGTCGACTGATGCCCTGCCGTCTGAAAGCGAGCCCGTGCCCGTAGTGTCCCGTGTGAACGGGTTGTCCCCAGAGCGCGCCCGATTGCTTGGGGCCACGCGCCGAGTGTCCGTGGGGACGCCCCAGCCGTCGGTTTCCGAAGACGGGATTCAGGCCATCCGGTATCTCATGGAAACGGCGCTCGCCAAACTGGACGCGCTGGCGGAACGCCCGATAGCGGTGTCCGTCACCACGTGCCTGGACGGCCGCCAGATCGCGCAGTCTGTGTACAAGGATCTGCGCGAACGCAAGGTGAAAAACTATGAGACGCTGTAACGGGAGCCGCCCATGAACAGTCCTGGGCCAACCATAACGGCGTATCTCGTGGACGTGGACACCGGCGAGCGGATGGAGTTCCAGTACAATCCGAACGAGATCACGGACGAGAAGAGCACGGCCTACGCCGCCATCAAGGTGCCGGGCATGAGTCATCCGCGCTACCAGTTCGTGGCGGGCGAAGCGCGGAAGATATCGTTCAAAGTGGAGTTTTTCAAGGGGCCGGTGAAAGAGAAGGTCCGCTGGCTACAGAGCCTGCAGTATCCCGAACACGACGGAACCATGCTCAAAAATGCGCCGCACCGTGTGCTGTTTATTTTCGGGGACCTGTTCCCCGGCGTGGTGTGCATCGTGCCGAACGTCAAGGCGCGGTTCTTTCACCTGTTCGACCAGAGCACGCTCGCGCCGCAGCGCGCGGAGGTCGATGTGACCTTGGAGGAGTACGTGGAGCAGTCCAAAGGACCGAGTGAGGCAAGGGCGTAAACATGGGACCGTCGCGATACGAGGATTGCGAGACGTTGAAAGACGGCGGACGCGAGTACAACGGGGTCCGGCTGCCGACCGAGATGCCGCCACGGCCAGACGACCGATTCCACACGGTGATGACCGGTGACCGGCTCGATGTGCTCGCGCACCGGTATTTCGGTGACGCCAATCTCTGGTGGGTCATTTGCGACTGCAACGATCTCCCATTTCCTCTCGACCTTCAGGCAGGAATGGTTCTTCGCATTCCGGTTCCCGACTACTTCGCGTAATGGTGTTGCCGAGTTCGTCTCTACGGTCTTCCTTGGTTTCCGGTAGATAACCTCCGAGGGCATTGCGCCCGAAGCCGGAGGCCGGATGGATCTCGACGTATTCAAACCCACGTTCCTCATTCAAATCGAGGGACAGCAGCTTTCCCTGGACATCACCCAGGAGATCACGTCGTTCGTCTTCGAAGATAACGAAGAAGAACTCGACGTCATGGAACTGACCGTGGCCAACCGGGGGCTCTTGTTCACGGACGATCCTCTGTTCCAGGAAGGCAACGAGATCGTCGCCCGCTTCGGCTACGTCGGCAACCTGTCCCCGGTCAAGAAGGCCGTCATCAAGGAGATCGACTGCGACTTCCCCGAGGATGGCGTGGCGACCATCCGCCTCAAAGCCTACGACAAGGGGTACAAGCTCTCCGGTAAGGAAAACCAGAAGGTCTGGCAGAAGCCCGCGCCGGGCATCCTGTACTCGGAGATCGCCGAGGAGATTGCAACGGCGAACGGCCTCATCCCCGTCGTGAAACCCACGGTCGGCTACCACCTCCGTGTGGTCCAGTCCAACATCTCCGACGCACAATTCCTAAAAGAACTTGCGGAAAAGGCGCGCGACCAGGAAGGCGACGGCGTCGCCGGATACCTGTTCTATGTGCAGGACGACGAACTCCATTTTCACCCGAGGATGATCGACCAGCCGCCCGTCCTGACACTCGAGTATTTCACCGACCCCAAGGGCATCCTCCGCTCGTTCAAGCCGTCCACGCAGGCGCAGTGGGGAAAGGGCGCAGGCGTGGAGACCAAGACC
>Ga0209381_1003455_pt1 | contig 16381 bp, 8 predicted proteins | sample DewCreD2012metaG_FD_184111 | JGI IMG/M metagenome (GOLD analysis project Ga0209381, IMG submission 184111) | Hot spring sediment bacterial and archeal communities from British Columbia, Canada, to study Microbial Dark Matter (Phase II) - Dewar... ...
AATCAGGGCCGACCGGATTTTCTTTTTGTCATTCATGGCATTGGGAAATTAGTGCTGGCAAAAATAGCAATTCCCCGCAAAACTTTTAAGGGCAAATTGGAAAGCATGCCGCTTGAAAAATAGAACTATAGGAATAAGCATTCTGCATATTGAACCTTGTTATGTTACTAAATTGATAAATAGGTAACATGATTACAAAAGCGCTATTATTTAACAACAAAATGTAACATATTCAGCTGATCTTGTTACCAAACTGAAGGCTTATAGCGCATACTGATTTTAATTTTGATAGTGTTTTCTTAAAAAAAAATTTTAAAAATATGTCTGCACGATATTTAAATTGGGTGACCTTTGTAGCTGTGATGGGAGGCTTGCTATTCGGACTTAATATGGCTGGTATTTCAGGCGCCATTGATGGCATTAAAGGAGATTTTTCGCTTACTGACAGTGGATTGGGCACAGTGGCTTCATTGCTTACAATTGGTTGCCTGGTTGGTGCACTCTTTACCGGTAGTTTCACCGAAAAATTAGGACGTAAAAGGGTTATGGTAATTACTGCCACATTATATATACTATCAGCCCTTGGTTGTGCATTTGCATCTTCATCAGTAATGCTTATTGTATTCCGCTTTCTATCCGGACTTGCAGTTGGCATTACTTCAGTTGTTGTGCCAATGTATATTTCTGAGATATCGCCGGCAAAGAAACGTGGTCGGCTGGTCTCGTTTAACCAGTTTGCTGTAACTATAGGTATACTAGTTGCTTATATATTTGACTTTTTTCTGGTGAATTTAAATGATGACAGTTGGAGATTCATGCTTGCAGTACCCGCATTTTTCGGAATATTCTATCTTCTTTTCCTGTTGTTCAATTTTCCCGAAAGCCCTCGCTGGTTATTGGCACGCGACCGGCAACAGGACGCCGCTAAAGTATTGTTCAGATTGGGTGGACAGAAACTGATTGACGAAGAACTTCCTGAAATGGAAATGGCAATTGCTGCGGAGCAAAAGAAAGAGAAAATTTCGGTTAAAGAACTTTTTAAAGGGAGAACCGGTAGAATTATCCTTATCGGAACCATGATTGCAGCTTTTCAACAAATAACAGGGATCAATGCAGTGATTATGTATTCGCCTGAAATGTTTCAGACAGCAGGCTTGGCCAAGGTTGATTCCCTTATGATGGCTATGGTAATTGGACTCGTTAATTCCCTGATGACCATATTCGCGTTATGGCTGGTTGATAAGAAAGGCCGCAAAACTCTTCTTCTTTGGGGTGCTTCCGGTATGATTGTAGCATTGTTCTACCTCACGTTTGAATTTGCAAGGCCGTCGCAAAACGGAATTGGTGTTCTGGTTGCAATGCTGGTTTATATTTCATTCTTTGCAGCCTCCTTTGCTCCTGTAATGTGGGTAATCATTTCTGAAATCTACCCTAACCATATTAAAGGTGTAGCCATGTCGTTTTCAACGGCTGTTAGCTGGTTATGTACATTCCTTACCGTTTATTTTGCACCGGTCATCCAGGGCACATTGGGCCTGGAATACCTCTTCGCAATATTCGCAGCGTTCAGCATCTTTGCTTTCATCTTTGTTAAGATTTGGATTCCTGAAACCAAAGGTAAATCACTCGAAAGTATTCATATCGAACTCTTTAAATATAATAACAAGCAAGAAAAATTGGTCAATGAATAGTTCAGTATTATGTTTCGGTGAAGTTTTGTGGGATAATCTACCCTCAGGTCCTTTGCCTGGTGGCGCTCCTATGAATGTAGCCTTGCATCTGAAAAGATTTGGCATCAGCTCTATCATAGCAAGCAGTGTAGGCAATGATGAAAAAGGTACAGCACTTGTCAGCTTCCTGAAAAATGCAGGAATGGATACAAGTTATATCCAGATCCATGACTCCTTGCCTACCAGCGAAGTACTGGTCCACTTGAATGAAAAGAATAACGCCACTTTTGAAATTTGTGAACCAGTCGCCTGGGACGAAATACAACTAACCTCTGAACTTGCAGGAGTCATCAAAAATTGTCAGGCATTGGTTTATGGATCATTGGCATCACGCAATCTTCATACCCGTGAAACACTTGTCAAACTGCTTGATTCCAAAATTCTCAGAATAATGGATGTAAACCTGCGCCCGCCTTTTGATAAGCAGGAAATTGTTATCCCACTGTTAAAAAAGGCTGATATTGTTAAGCTCAACATCGATGAGCTGGTAAAAATTTGCAAATGGTTTAATATCAAAGGTGAATTTGAAATACTCATAAATAACCTTTATAACTTACTGAAAATTAAAACCCTCATAATCACAAAAGGGGAACACGGTGCCAGCATTATTCATGAAGGTAAATTGTATTCGCACCAGGGTTACATAGTGAAGGTTGCCGATACAGTGGGAGCTGGCGACGCTTTCCTGGCAGGTTTTCTCGCTGCATTTTTCGATAAAAGGAAAATATCCGAGGCACTTGATGAAGCATGTGCTATTGGGGCATTTGTAGCGTCTAAGCAAGGTGCTGTACCAGATTATGACATTAAAACAATTAATGATTTTATAAAATGTGGCATCGAAAATAACCATTGTAGAACCATATAAAATTTTGAAATATGAAAAAAATTAACTCTTTAATTTTCAAAGTACTGAGGCACTATGCATTATTATTAATATTAACCGTGTTTGCTAATACTTCCTACGGACAATATGTTATTAAAGGTACAGTAACAGATGCAACCACAGGTTATGGACTACCGGGAGTAAATATCTTTCTGAAAGGAACCAATATTGGTACTATTACTAATGTTGACGGGACATATAGTATTGAGATTCCCGCTAGAAAATCTGTTCTGGTATATTCATTTGTGGGCTACAAAACTAAAGAAGTTGATATTACTCAAAGTTCTACTATTGAAGTTTCAATGGAAGTTGAAATAATGCAGTTAGAAGCTACTATTGTGGTAGGCTATACTAGTGAAAAAAAGAAAGATCTAACTGGGTCTGTAACTGTAGTTAATCTTTCAGAGGTAAAAGATTTGCCTGCAGATAACATTATTAAAAATATCCAAGGTAGAGTACAAGGGTTATTTGTAACTACAGACGGTTCTCCCGGCTCAGGGGCAAAAATAACCATCAGAGGAACCGGAACTATCAATAATAACGATCCGCTTTTCATTATTGACGGTGTTCCTACCAAATCGGGGATGCATGAATTGAATGCCAAAGATATAGAATCGTTTCAGGTTTTAAAGGATGCCGCTTCGGCTAGTATTTATGGATCAAGGGCAGCCAATGGCGTTATTGTAATTACCACCAAAAGTGCCAAACTGGAAAAAACCAGAATAGAATTTGCTTCAATCTGGTCATTGCAACAGTATACATCCAAACTTGATCCTTTAAATACTGAAGAAAGAGGGAGGGTTTACTGGCAGGCATGTGTCAATGACAGGTTATCTCCTACAAATCCCATTTACAATTATGTATGGAATGGTGATTTTAATCATCCTATTCTGGCATCTATAAATTATCCCGAATATATTGATCCCGATAAAACAATGAAGCCAGCTGATACACGCTGGTTTGATGAAATTTCGCGGCCCTCAGTTCTGCAGAATTACAATCTAACTGTTTCAAGAGGAGGAGATAAAAGCCGCAGTCTATTTTCATTGGGTTGGTACGACAATAAAGGCATTATTAAAGAAACACACTTTTCACGAGTTAATGCCCGTTTCAATTCCAGTTTTAACCTTCTAAACAACAAGCTCACTTTAGGTGAAAACTTTACCATGTCTTTCCAACAAGAAGTTTTAATTAACGCAAGTGATGTGTTGTTTTCATCATTGGTCCAACAGCCAATAATACCGGTATATACTGAAGATGGAGGCTGGGGTGGTCCTGCTCCCGGTATGACTGACAGACAAAATCCAGTCCGGCTGATTGAAGATAATAAGCAGAATAGGTACAAATACTCAAGACCCTTTGGAAATGTTTATGTACAACTTGATCCAATAAAAAACCTTACAATTAAGTCAAGTTTTGGAATTGATTACAGTCTTTATTACTCCCGTGCACTTCAAAAAAAATATGTATCAGGATTCCTGGTTGAAAATAACAATTCACTATCAAACAATATGAATTATTATGGCAACTATGTTTGGTCTAATACCGCAACATATAAATTCAATAATAAGAAACATTCAGCAGACTTTCTGTTTGGAACTGAGCAAATCAAATATAAATCAGAATGGTACAGTGCCTCACGACAAGGTTTTGTGAGCGAAGACCTTAATTTTGCCTATCTGAGTTCAGGGACTAAAAACCAGCTTAATGCCGGTGGTGGCAGTTTGTCGACTTTGCTATCATATTTCGGTAAGGTTAATTATTCTTACAATGACCGGTATTTATTATCGCTTACCTTACGTCGTGATGGATCTTCTCGGTTCGGTAAAAATAACAGGTATGGCAATTTCCCGTCAGTGTCAGCAGGGTGGAAAATTTCAGAAGGAAAATTTTTTAAGGATCACATATCATTTCCCTTCTACCTTAAACTTCGAGCAGGTTGGGGTGTTAACGGCAACCAGGAAATAAATGACCTTGCCATCTATAACATCTACCAAGTTATTTATAACAAGGAAGATCCCATTTGGGATAATCCAACATCAACCTACCATCCTCGACTCGGCACAGCTTACGATATTCAGGGTATTAATCAGGGTCAATTACCATCAGGATATATCTATTCTCAAATTGGGAACAATGACCTCAAATGGGAATCAACAGCACAAACAAACTTAGGAATTGATTTCACTTTATTTAATAACCTCAGTGGTTCTATTGATTACTTTATTAAAAACACAAAGGATATACTTTATTACCGTACACTTCCTAGTGCTATTGGCGAAGCAAACAAACAAATGGTGAACGGAGGTGATATCAGAAATACAGGTTTTGAATTTATGCTAAATTACCGGAAAAAGATTAACTACCTCACACTTGATATCTCAGGTAACCTGGCAACCTTGAAAAACAAAGTTGAATATATTCCTGAAAATTTACTGATAAACGTACCTCTGAGTTATATTGTGCCAAACGAAGCAAAAACCGAACTAGACCGTTCTACCGTCGTTGGACATTCAGTGAATTCAATATGGGGTTATGTTGCCGATGGTTTGTTCCAAAATCAGGCTGAGGTTGATGCTCATGCTGAACAGACGGGGAAAGGTATTGGCCGTATCAGGTATAAAGACTTGAATAAAGATGGGGTTATTAACGAAAAAGATCAGACTTTTATTGGTACTGTTGATCCAAAATTGACGTACGGACTGAATGTTGATATACAATACAAATATTTTGATTTAGGCCTATTTATTCAAGGAGTTTCCGGTATCTCTGTTTATAATGGCTACAAGACTTATACTGATTTTGCCTCTCTTTGGCCTGGGACAAATTGGGGCAGAAGAACACTACATGCTTGGAGTCCTGAGAATCCACATTCTACTATTCCCAGGCTCACAATTCTTGACAGAAATAATGAAGGCCGGGTCTCTACGTATTTTATTGAACCTGGTTCATATCTTAAACTCAGAAATATTACCCTTGGCTACGAACTACCATCACAGGTTGCTTCCCGTTACCAGGTTCAACAGGTACGTTTATACCTTCAGGGCCAAAACCTTATTACAATAAAAAACAAAGGCTTTACCGGAACTGATCCCGAAAATCCGAACTATGCATATCCAATACCGGCAATTTATACTTTAGGTCTTGAACTAACATTTTAAAAACCAACTCCAATGAGAAGAATAGCAATACTTTCAGTTTCAATAATACTATTGGCCTTGCCTTTCGGATGCTCCGATTTTCTTAATGTTAAGCCCCAGGGAATTATTGGGGACGCAGAATTAAGTACACCTGAGAATATAGACGGGTTCATCATTGCAGCATACGCCCAACTCGCAAATGACCATTATACAGTTCCTAATCTTTTATGGCCATATGGTGATCTACGGGCAGGCGATGCATATAAAGGGGGTGACGGACCTGCCGACATTGCCATATTCCATGCTTTTGAAATATTCTCTACACTTCAACCAGATATGAGCGCCTATAGCCCTTCAGTGCTTGGTGACATCAACAACAAAAAATGGGAACGACAATTTGTAGGCATTTCGCGAGTAAACCTTGCATTGAATCGGCTTAAAGATCTTACTGTGAAAGAATACCCAATGAAACGGGAACGACAGGCTGAGTTACGTTTTCTCCGTGGACATTATTATTTCGATCTGAAAATACTTTATAACAGGATACCTTATTTCGACGAAACCGCTACGGTGGCGGATATTTTAGCAACATCAAATGTAGCCCTCACCAGCTTGGAGTTATGGGACAAAATCGCTGAAGATTTCAGATTCGCAGCTGAAAACTTGCCGGCACTGCAAATTGATAAAGGTCGACCTGATAAATATACAGCCAAAGCTTATCTGGCAAAAGTTTTGCTGTACCAGGCTTATGAGCAGGACGAAAATCATAATGTGGTTAATATTAATCACTCGAAGCTGCAAGAAGTGGTTTCACTTGTTGATGAAATCATTGGTTCAAACCATTACAAATTAACGGATGATTTCGCCGAGAACTTTCTTTGTGAATATGAGAATGGGCCTGAAACGGTTTGGTCGATACAGAGATCTATCAATGATGGCACCCTTACCGGTAACCTTGATTTTTCCGCAATGCTGAACGCACCAATGAGTAATGAATATGGCTGCTGCTGGTTTCATATACCAAGTCAGAACCTTGTCAATGCATTCAAGACTGATGCTAACGGGCTACCCATGTTTGATACATTTAACAACACTGATCTTGATCTGAATACGAATACCGTTGATCCCAGGCTAAACCACACTGTTGCTATGCCCAATCTACCTTGGAAATATGAAACTCAACTTATTTATACAGTCAAAGATTGGACACGTAGACCTGATATTTATGGCAATTTCTCTTCACTTAAGGAGAATGTTTCACCTTACCGTGAATGTTTCAAAAGAATTCCTCCCTTTATGTCAAGTTCAAAAAACACAATACTTATCAGATACTCGGATGTACTTTTATGGAAGGCAGAAGCACTCATTGAGCTTGATCAACTAGATGAGGCACGTATTATCATAAATAAAATTAGGCAAAGAGCAAAATCAAGTACCGGCAGGCTAGTTTATGCCGATGGTACACCCCTGGCAAACTATAATATTAGCACGTATTCAAGCTTTCCAAATAAAGAGTTTGCAAGAAAGGCTTTACGCTGGGAACGCAGATTAGAATTTGCAGAAGAAGGCATAAGATTTTTTGATCTTGTAAGGTGGGGGATAGCCAAAGAAACGATGGATGAGTATTTTATGACTGAAAAATTGAAAAGAGCTTACCTTGTTGATGCCACTTTTGTAAAAGGTAAACATGAATTCCTACCAATACCCCATCAGCAAATTATTTTGAGTAAAGGATTGTACAAGCAAAATCCTGGCTATTAATATATTATTAAGCCAATAATTTAGTACTAACCTAAAACAAAAATCAAAATGAAAAGGATGAAAAATCAACTAAAATGGATTGCAATGTTCCTGTTCGCAGTAACATTAATACAATCCTGCGAGAAAGAAAAAGAAATTAAACCGGGTGAAGCTTATGTCATCAGTTTTAAAGTTGGTGACGTAACTGCAACTATCGATGAAACTTCAAAGACCATAACTGCGAGTTTGCCGCCGGGAGTAGATCTGACAGCAATCCAACCAGTTATAATAATCTCTGAGGGAGCCACGATTACTCCTGCATCAGGTGTAACCACTGACTTCACAAACCCTGTCACATATACTGTTATCGATAAAACAGGTAAAGTGACAAACACTTACACTGTGATCCTAACTTCAGCTCCACTAAGAAAAATAGCCTTTGTTGGCCAAGCAGCTGAAAACACACAAGCTGCATGGAATGCACTGAAGGGAACAGATTTTGATCTTATGGATGATTTCACAGCAGCCAACTGGTTCTTCTCTGAAATGACCAGTGAAGGGACACAAACAAATTATCTTTCATTTGAAGATGTTGCCAATGGCGCTGATCTTAGCAAATATCATGCAATCTGGATCCAGTACGATGGTGGCTGGTGGGGAGGTGAAGTTGCCAAATTCCCAAATAATCCAAATCATTGCCTCTTAAATAAAACAGGAATAGGATACAATACGCCGTGTAGTACCTTGTCTGAAAATTTCATAAATGCAATAAAGAATTATTATACGAATGGCGGCAACCTTTTCCTTGGAAATTATGCAGGCTCAATAGTGGATGAAATTGGTGTGGTTTCACAAGCCGATTATGCTCCTAATAACGCATGGGGTGGTCTCACTGTGGAAGAAGGAGCAACAGCGAGTACTTGGAATGTTCGTTGGGCTGCTGACGTTACAAGTCCTTTATTTGCAGGTATCCCTTTAATTAATGATCCTAATATTCAGCCACCTGCATTCACTATGGTAGAGTCGGGTGCACTAAAGAAAAACAGATCAAATCAATACTCTTTGAATTTTGGTCCGTGGGCTCCTAATGGCGATGCAGATCCTCTTGCAACCAGAAAAGCCAATTTCATAAGCATGGTAGGCTGCAAATTACTGATCGAAAATGGCGGTCAAAATGAAGCACATATGGTTATGTGGGAAGCCAACGGTACAAAAGGCACTGTTATTGCAGCTCTTGGTGGCACCTATGATTGGTATGTAGGTGATCCGGTAACAGGCAGTAACCGTAACATAAAAACTCTTACCAAAAATGCCCTTAATTATTTGGTTGACTTAGCATTGTCTACAAAAAAATAATTGAGGTATTAAAATACTGTGGCGGTACCCCACAACAGGACAGGGGTACTGCCACTTAGCTTAACTTAAAGCACTTAACAAATGAAAAAAAGTATTCCAGCAGCTCTCTTTTTATCTTTAACATTGACATTGCAAGCTCAGAATCTCTATACTGAATTTTATAGGCCACAGTTCCATTTAAGCCCTGAATGGGGTTGGATGGGCGACCCTAACGGAATGATATTTTATAATGGTAAATATCACCTTTTGTGGTGGAGCCATGCCATGTCAGATGACTTGCTTCACTGGGTTCAGTATAACAATGGATCACTATTAGGTGGTCCTTCAGGTTTTGGATATTGGTCAGGCTCAGTAGTAGTTGATGCCCAGAACACTGCCGGATTTAATACTTCTAAAGACACCGCAATGATAGCAGTATATACAATGCATTATGATAATACTGGCTATGAAAAGGTTGGAATATCAATCAGCCTCAATCATGTAAGTTTCCAATATTATGAAAATAATCCCGTGATCAACATCGATCAGAAAGATTTCCGTGATCCTCAGGTTTTCTGGCATGAAGGTACTAATCGTTGGATAATGATAATAGTTAAAGCCGCAAACCGCTCTATTGAGATCTATTCCTCAAACGATTTGAAAAACTGGCAATTTCAGAGCAGTTTCAAAACAAGAGGAGGTAAAGATCAAATCTGGGAAGTACCTGACCTGTTTCAATTACCTCTTAACGATGATCCTTCTAACAAAAAGTGGGTAATGACTTGTGGCATGGGTCCCAATAAAGTTCAATACTGGATAGGTGATTTCGATGGAACAACATTTCATCTGGACACACTCGACAATCTTTATACAGGTAAAAACATCGACGGAATTGTCTTTGCCGACTTTGATGAAGACAACTATGACGGCTGGACAGTTTACGGTAATGCATTTGGGAATGCCCCTGCTACAGGGACACTTCCTGCGCAACAAGAAGTAAATGGGTTTATTGGCAGGTCATTTGTAAACTCCTACCATAATGGTGATGTGACAACAGGGAAAATGGTATCACGTGATTTTACAATTTCTAAACGATTTATCAATTTCCTGATTGGCGGCGGAAAAGGTGATGGGCTAAAAATCAGTTTGTATGTCGATGGTGTGGAGGTTATCTATGGAAAATCTTTCCAAAATCAGGAAACTTTGAGGTGGGAAGGTTGGGATGTTTCTGAATGGATTGGTAAAACAGCACATATCGAGATTCTGGATGAGGCCACTGGCGACTGGGGCCATATCTTAGTAGACCATATTGTTTTCTCAAACGAATTATTAAACACGCATTTTGAAAATGGAAATTGGGTTGACTGGGGTAAAGACTTTTATGCTGCCCGTATTTATCGTAACTATTCATCGGACAACCAGGACAGTACTATTTGGATAGCATGGATGGGCAACTGGATCTATGCAAAAGACGTTCCTACTTATCCATGGAAAGGACATCAATCAATACCAAGAGTATTGAAATTAATCAAAAATGAACGTGGTTATCAACTTCGACAATATCCTATAGGCAACTTGTCATCACTTCGCGGTATAAAGTATTCTGAGGGTGAAACAGTGATCAATGGAACCCACTCAATCGTAGGTTTTAATCCAGCCTGGAATGTATATGAACTAAAATTAGCATTTAAAATAACTGATAAAAATCAGGAATTCGGTGTTAATCTTGCTGAAGATGGATTAAATCAGAAACTAATTATTGGTTACGATGCTTATACCTCAAGACTTTATATTGACAGAAGAAGTGCTGGATTGGTAAACTTTAATCAAAATTTTCCTGACATAATATACGCACCAACACCATTCCCTGATGATAGTATAATGGATCTGCATATTCTGATGGATCAATCATCTGTAGAGGTATTTGCTAATAAAAACCAAACTACAATGTCAACATTGGTTTTCACTAAGCCGCCTGCAACTGGCATTTCGGTTTTTTCCCGAAAAGGAGAAACAACTATGTTAAGTTTTGAAGCCTGGTCGTTAAAGTCAATTTGGGGTGTTTCTAATATTATAGCAAACCCCGAAAAGAAAAATCAGGGGTATTTATTTCCAAACCCTATCAGAAAAGGCGAAAAACTTGAAATTAAACTAAATGAGAACCTATTTGCTGAACATGCAAAAATAGAATTAACTGATCTTTACGGAAGACTGGTATATACAAAAGAACTTTTCAATACAAACCTCTCACAAATAAGAATTGATGACCTGAGCAACGGTTTATCAAGCGGTCAATATGTCATCAAAATTAAAAGCAACAATATCTTCATAACTGAAAAGTTAATAGTATTGTGATGTATATGTTTTGTCGGTAATGAAAAATAGTGATCAAAAAAAATGAATTACACAACTTCCCATCGAAAAAAATACAGAACAGGACATATAGGATTATTACTAACTATTACTGTTTTATTTGTTTTAGGTTATTTTCTTCAAGGACGCACCTCAAGTGGTAACTCAAAGGACAGACATATTGCACTTATGAACCAATATCGGCCTGAAATCCATTTTACACCCGTCTCGATGTGGATGAATGATCCAAACGGAATGGTATATTACAATGGAGAATACCATCTTTTCTACCAGTACTATCCTGATTCAACAGTCTGGGGACCAATGCATTGGGGGCATGCAGTCAGTAATGATCTTGTCCATTGGGATCATTTGCCTGTAGCCCTATACCCTGACAGCCTTGGATACATTTTTTCCGGAAGCGCTATTGTGGACATTAACAATACCAGCGGTTTCGGCTCAGCAAATAAACCTGCAATAGTGGCAATCTATACCTACCATAATATTAACGATGAAAGAACTGGTAAAGATAATTTTCAAACCCAGGGTATAGCATACAGTCTAAACAAAGGCAGAACATGGACAAAATATGATAAAAATCCTGTATTGAAAAATCCTGGTCAAAGAGATTTCAGGGACCCTAAAGTAAACTGGAACGAACAAACTGGTAAATGGATTATGACATTGGCCTGCGGAGACCATGTATGTTTTTATTCTTCTCCTGATTTAAAAGACTGGTCATTCGAAAGTGAATTCGGAAAAAATATTGGCGCTCATGGTGGTGTATGGGAATGTCCAGACTTGTTTCAGCTCCCAGTTGAAGGAAATACAGCAGAAAAGAAATGGGTTCTGTTGGTCAGTGTTAATCCTGGCGGGCCCAATGGAGGATCAGCCACACAATATTTTGTTGGAAATTTTGACGGGCACAGGTTTACTAATGAATCCACTAAAACTAAATGGATCGACTATGGCAAAGACAACTATGCCGGTGTAACATACTCAAATATTCCTGAATCAGATGGCCGGAGGATTTTTATTGGTTGGATGAGCAACTGGCAATATGCACAAAGTGTTCCAACAACACCATGGCGTGGAGCCATGACATTTCCACGAGTTTTAAAGCTTACAAAGGATGCAGATGGATTTTTACTCCGTTCATTACCTGTAGATGAAATTCAACTTTTAAGAGAAAAAAAGAAAGATATCCCCAGAACGCTGATTACTCCTGAGATGCCGTTCAACTTTCCCATTCCTTCAAAGCCTTATCCTGTTGAAATACTTACTGAATTCAATATTCCTGTCTCCAACCCTGCTTCTGTTTTTGGATTTGAATTGTTTAACGATATTGGAGAAAAAGTTATTGTAGGATTCGACAGGCAGCAGAACAGATTCTATATTGATAGAACAAAATCAGGACTAAATGATTTCTCGAATGACTTTGCCGGAATACATTATTCAGGTGCAGTAAATCCCATACAAAATATAGATTTTCATCTACTTATTGACGCTGCATCGGTAGAATTGTTTGCACTGGATGGGAAAGTAGTCATGACTGAAATTTATTTTCCCCGAAAAAAATTTGATAAAATAAGGGGAATAAGTGCAGAAGGAAACATTGTACTAAAAAGTGGTACTGTTTACAAACTCACATCTGAAAAATGATAAATGAAAAATAACCATTGAAAGTCCTTAGTAGTTTTTTTAACATAGGTTAAATTTTAATGTTGATTTAGTGCTATTAGGTTAAAGATTCCCGCTCAGATTTACCACTGTGGGCAGGAATCTTTTTTTATAGCCGAACTGCAGAATCATTAATTTATGGTTTTTTGTTCTTTATATAATCACTTGGGGTAATGTTAAAAAGATCTTTAAAACATTTTGAAAAATAAGAAGGACTAGAAAATCCTGTTTCATAAGCCACTTCAGTAACCGATTTTCCACTTTCCGCAAGCATAGCTGCAGCCTTCTTCAATTTGAGGTTTCTGATAAATTCACTTACAGAAAGACCGGTCAGGTGCTTTATTTTACGATAAACATGAACCCGCGATAGCCCTACCTCCACACTGAGTTGCTCAACACCATAATCTGGGTCTGCCAGATGTTTATCAACTATTAAAGAACATTTTTTAAGGAAATCCTGGTCTAGTTTTGAAATTTTGCAATCGCTCGTATATTGCGAAAGGATATCGTACTGATAATGTTTACGGATATTCTGCCTGGTCTCAATCAATTGTTTAACCCTCACTTGAAGATGCTTTTTGTTAAAAGGTTTGCCAATATATGAATCTGCACCTGTTTCCAGCCCTTCTATTTTCTTTTCATAGGTCGAAAGTGCTGTAAGAAGTATTACCGGTATATGACAGGTACGGATATCAGTTTTTAGTTTTCTCGTAAACTCCAATCCGTCCATGCCTGGCATAACTATGTCACATATAATCAGGTCAGGCTCTTCGATATACATTTTCTCAAAACCTTCAGTGCCATTTGAGGCCAAAATTACCCGGTAATCATCAACTAAGCAAGATTTAATAAATAAGGCAACATCAACATTATCTTCAATTATCATTAAGAGTGGCTTTTCATGATAAATGTCTTTGTTAACTGGTTGGCCGATATGTTCAAGTGTCTCATCATTTTCGGTTATTTCATCAATAATATTCCTGTTAATCTTTTCATACTCAGCATCAATTGCAGTTATTTCACCATCAGCAAGATGATTTTTACCTAACTGAAAGTGTACAAAAAACGAAGTCCCTTCTCCGGGTTTGCTTTTCACAGAAATGTCGCCTTTGTGAAGTTCAATAAAACTTTTTGAAAGCGATAACCCTATTCCTGTTCCAGGATAATAACTCGCCTTCAATTCTTCAGCCTGGTAAAATCTTTCAAAGATTCGTCCAATGTCCTTTTCACTGATACCGGGTCCGTTATCTTTAACCTCAATCTCTATTGCTTCTTTTTCAACTTCGTTAAAAGTGTGCTGCACTTTCCTTAAAATAATCTCAATTTTCCCGTATGCTTGAGTAAACTTAAAAGCATTTGACAGAAGATTAAACAATATTTTATCAACTTTATCCCGGTCAAAATAGATCATTTGCTCTTCTATTTCTGATGTAATAGTAAACTCTATATTTTTTTTGGCGGCAATACCATCAAATTCTTCTTTAATTTTTTTTGTAAAAGAAACGATATCGTAAAGGCCTGCCTGGAGAGACATTTTTTCGTTGTCTATTTTACGTAAATCCAACAGTTGATTAATAAGCCTCAACAAACGCTGAGTATTACGCAACATCATTTCCAGTTGCTTTTTCATTTCAGGCTGCAGGTTTCTGGAATTTAGCATGTCTTCAAGTGGCCCTAATACGAGCGTGAGAGGCGTTCTTAATTCGTGTGAAATATTGGTAAAGAAAGCAAGCTTAGCGTTGGTTGCTTCTTCAAGTTCTTTTGATATTCTGATCAATTCATCATTTTTACGGGTTATTTCAAGCTTTTGCTGCTCAAGCATTTTGTTTGCCCTTGCTTTGTTACGGAATGCTCTGAAAAGCAATCCGCCGAAAATCAGAACCAATAAGAGGGAACTTAATGCTACGATCAGCCAGAATTGCTGACTATGAAAACGCTTAACCTGTTCATCAAGAATTTGCCTTGATTTAATAATTCGTTTATGAAGATTTAGAATCTCATCTGTCTGATATTTTAGTGCCCTAACATTAGTAGAGTCTATGACAAGCGTATTAAGCTCATTTTCTTTTTTAACTGCCTTACCTTTAAGAATTTCCCATGATAAAGAAATCGCCAGACTTCCACCTGTAGGATAAAGAAGCGTCGCATCCAGTTTACCATCCATAACAGCCTGAATACCACCATCTGGCCCGGGTAAACCATCGACACCAATAAAGTAAGCTTTCTTCACTTTCTTTTTGTCAATATAAGCATTGTAAGCTCCAATCGCCATAAAATCGTTATGTGCATAAACAAGATCAAAGGGATCTCCTGAGTCCAAGACTTTATCCATAACCATTTCTCCGCCTTTGCTTTCCCACTCACCTGAAACTGACTTAGTAATTTTTATACCAGGGAACTTTATAATTTCATCAACGAAACCCTTATGTCTGTCACGTGCCGGCGAAGAACCTTGTAAACCCCATATTTCGAGAATTTTGCCTTTACCTTTTAACAATTTTACCGCATATTTGCCTGCTTCTTTACCTATAAGGTAATTATTTGCACCAATGAAAGCTGTATAATCACTGGTTTCGATACGCCGGTCGATGACAATAACAGGGATTCCTTTTCGATATACTTCGCTTACAATTGCTGTAAGAGGTTCTGATTCATTGGGGGAAACAATCAGAATATCAATACCGGCATTCATTAGCTCCTTGATATCTTTAACTTGTTTTTCGCTGTTGTTTTGAGCATCTTTTATTATCAGCTTAAGCTGCGGATAATATAATAGCTCATTCTGCATCTCCGTTTCCATGGTCTTCCGCCAGGCATCGTCAGAAGTACATTGAGAAAAGCCCACTAAGTATGAATCTTTTCCTTTAGGAAGCTGCCCGGATATAATATCAATACGTAAAAAAATAAAAAGAAGTAATATAGTATGGATTCTCCTCATAATTAGCGTTTTTTAACTTTGGATTAAAGTTAATGAAGCGAAAATTTTCATACAAGATTGTTTTTGATATTTCATATTTTAAAGCCTTTTTGTGTTTCCTCTGCATGAAATTGAAGCACCTACATAAACAAACCGAGTTACACATTCCGCTGAAATTGAGCCATTATTTCCTGAATAAATTGAACCAGCAGGTAAAAGATGAATTTATTGTCAGTTAAACACAAATTTATTCACTTCTAAAGGATATTTTATTTTACAAAGTTAGGTTACTTTAGTTAAAAAATCAAACATCATGGCAAATAAAACTATGACTGTATAGCAAGCTACCAGCCATGAAAATAACCTTTTCCCAGAAAGCAAAAAAATGAAAATTCCGTATAAAAAATCCCTCAATAAGGGTTAACCGAAAGACTAAAATTGGTTTGAACCCCTATTAATCTTACCTTTTTCTAAATCGTATCACTGCCCCTTTCTAATTTTCATTATATCCAAATTTTCTGGTTTGCAGAACTTCTTTCCACCAGGTCTCTCTTTCAATTATAATCTGGTCGTCAGTTGTTGATTTGTAAATGTCAAGGATTGA
>Ga0209381_1003457_pt1 | contig 16379 bp, 10 predicted proteins | sample DewCreD2012metaG_FD_184111 | JGI IMG/M metagenome (GOLD analysis project Ga0209381, IMG submission 184111) | Hot spring sediment bacterial and archeal communities from British Columbia, Canada, to study Microbial Dark Matter (Phase II) - Dewar... ...
ATATTTTTTTGGAAAATCGGGTTTTACCCGTGCCGTGGTCGGAAATCATCCGCGTGACGGGTCTGCCGCCCCCCCACCTCAACTCGAAGAATTCCTAATTCGGAAGGGCCGCTTTTTTACAAACCTGAAGGCGTGCATAAAACAACGGCCATCTCAATTCCAGCCTATTGTGGAGAATGGCGGAACCGCTTCCAGATGGAGGCGGTCGAAAGCCGGATATCCGACGGAACGGCTTCCCACGAGTTGAGCGTTCATCGCTGACCCATGTTGTCCAGCGCCCTAAAAAACTTGAAGGAAGGCGCCGAACGCATGGGGCTGCCATCGTGGAACGAGATTTGCCTCTTGCTGGCGGGCGGGCTGGCGGCATTGGCGCTGTGGAGCTGGCTGGCGGGAGTCACCCAAGTGTTCACGCTGGCCCATCGCCATGTGCCGACGGCGCCCAGCACCGCGCTGCTGCTGCTATTGACAGCCAGCGCGGGGTTTTTGCTGCAACGGCGTCCCGGGCCGGTGACGAATCGCGTGACGGCCGCCATCAGCTTCCTGGTCGGGGGATTTGGCTTGTTCGCCGCGCTACGACCGATTTTCGGTTGGGATTCGCCTTTGGAAATCTGGCTGGCCGGTCAGCCGCTGAATTTGGGGGGGATTCCTGTCGGCCAGATGGCGCCAGTGACCGGCTGGGTGATGGTGATGCTGGCCGCCGCGCTGGTGCTGCGGCTGCCCCGGTTCCGTCCCCTGCCCCGGCTTTGGCGAATTTCCCAGGCGCTGGCCGGCCTCGCCGCGCTGGCCGCGGTGGTGGTGTTGCTCTGTTATTACGCCAACCTTGACTGGATTCGGGGCCGGTTCGGCATCCCGATGGCGGCGTGGACGGCGCTCAGCATTTTGCTGCTGGGGCTTGGCTTATTGGCGCGCCCGGCAACGGTGCAACGCTGGACCGAGCCGGCGCGGGGCTATTTTCTGACCAGCCTGCTGCTGGCGCTGGCGGTCGCGCTGCTGGGCGCCCTTTACCTGCGCAACGAGCAGGAGGAAATCCGCGCCGAGGCCCGCGAGTTGATAAAAACAGTGGGTGATTTGAAGGCCGACCAAATCGCCCAATGGCGGCGGGAGCGTTTTTGGGACGCGAAGTTTTTTGCCCGGGCGGAATTTGTGGCGCGGGACGCGCGGGCTTTGATCAACAACCCCGGCGAACCGGCGGTGAAAGCGCGCTTGCTGGAGTGGCTCAAGCTGCTGAAGGCGGAGGATCGCTACTCGCTGGTGGCGGTGTTTGACAGGAATCTGGCGCCGATTGCCGCCATCCCGGACCTGGCCAACGAGCCGCTTTCATCCCAACGACGCGAATTATTGACCGCTGCTCTAAATACCAACCAGTTTTTCATGGCTGATTTTCACCGCGCGCGCCCGGGGGACCGCATCCACCTGGACCTGCTCTGCCCGTTGCGGGAAAAGGCCGACGACCCGGCTTTTGCGGTGCTGATGATTCAAATTGATCCGCAGGAATACCTTTACCCGTTTATACAAACTTGGCCCACGCCGAGCCTAACGGCCGAAACGCTGCTGGTGCGCCGGGACGGCGATGACGTGCTGTTTCTGAACGAATTGCGGCACCGGACCAATACGGCGTTGCAATTGCGAATTCCCTTGGATCCAACAAGTCAGTTGCCGGCGGCGATGGCCGCGTTGGGAAAATCCGGCGAATTCAAGGGCCTGGACTATCGGGGGGAGCCGGTGCTGGCGGCTCTTCGTCCGGTGCCCGATTCACCCTGGCGCCTCGTCGCGAAAATTGACCTGGCGGAAATCCATGCGCCGTTACGGCAGCAGGCGTGGCTGGTGTTGATCCTGACCTTGGGATTGGCCGGGCTGGCCGGGCTGGCGCCGCGCCTGGCGTGGCAGCAGCAGGAACTGGCCGCGGAACGCCAGCGCCGGTTGTTGGCGGAGCGCGTTCAGCATCTGATGCAAGGGGCCAACGACGCCATCCTGGTGATGGACGAAGCGGGACAAATCATCGAGGTCAACGATCGCGCCACGGAGATGTATGGCCGCACCCATGAGGAATTATGCCGGCTGAGCATCCGCGACTTGCGCGCGTCCGAAACGCTGAAAGATTTCGATCGCCAGTTCAGTGAAGTGCTGGCCAAGGGGGCGATCTTTTTTGAAACTTTGCACCGGCGGCGGGATGGAACGGACTTTGCGGTCGAAGTCAGTTCCCGCGCGTTAACGCTGGCCGGAGAACGGCAGGTGCTGAGCATCATCCGGGACATCACCCAGCGCAAGGCGCACGAGGCGGAGATCGTCCGGCTGAACCGGCTTTACGCCACGCTCAGCCAGGTGAATCAAACGGTAGTTCACTGCGCCACGCGGGAGGAGCTTTTCCAGAGCATCTGCGACATCGCCATCCAGTTTGGCAAATTCCGCGCCGCCTGGATTGCCTGGCAGGAACCGGAGGAAACGGCCGCGAAAATTTTGGCCTGGCGGGCGGACCTGCCTGATCCTCCCGCCGCCCTGCCCGTTCATGCTGAAAACTGCGGCCTCACCGCCGCCATCCTCAGCAGCGGCCGGCATTTGGTGAACAACCACCTGGCATCGGCGGAACCTTCGGCCTGCCAGGAAGCGATGCGCCAGTGGGGCATTCATTCGTGCGCCGCGTTCCCCTTGCGCCTGCGCGGGCAAGTTCGGGGGGTGCTCAGCCTTTGCGCCACCGAGCCAAACTTCTTCAACGCTGAGGAGGTGCGGCTGCTGGAGGAAGTCGCCTTGGACATTTCGTACGCGCTCGACCGCTTTGCGGCGGAAGAAGAACGACGCCGGGCGGAAGCGGCGGTGAGGGAAAGCGAGGAACGCTTCCGGATGCTTTTTGAAAATGACTTGGGCGGGATTGCGATTCATGAAATCGTGGCTGACGCGCAGGGACGAGCGGTGGATTACCGGTTCTTGGCGGCCAATCCCTCCTTTGAAAAACAAACCGGCTTGCGGGTGGCGGACATTCTGGGGCGGCGAGTGACCGAGGTGATTCCCGGCATCACCGATACCAATTTGATTGAAATCTATGGTCAAGTGGCGCGAACCGGCCAGCCGGCCACCCTTGATATTTATTTTGCGCCGCTCAAACGCCACTTTGAAATCAACGCCTTTTCGATGGGTTCCGGGCGCTTTGCGACGGTCTTCACCGACATAACGGAGCGGATGGAGGCGGAGGAGGCCCGGCAGCGCAATGCGGCGCGCTTCCAAAGCCTCGCCAAAATCCTGCAATACCGTCCGTCAACCACCCAGGAATTTTTGGACTTGGCCCTCGAGGAGGCCATCAAGCTGACTCGCAGCAAAATTGGCTATATTTATTTTTATCACGAAGACCGGAAGCAATTCGTACTCAATACCTGGTCAAAGGACGTGATGAAGGAATGCGCCATCGCCAATCCCGAAACCTGCTATGAATTGGATAAGACCGGCCTTTGGGGCGAGGCCGTCCGGCAACGCCAACCACTGATTATAAATGATTTCCAGGCGGAGCATCCCCTGAAAAAAGGCTACCCCGAAGGCCATGTCCGACTCCGCAAATACCTAACCATCCCGATTTTCAACGGCGACCAGATCGTCGCCGTCGCCGCGGTGGCCAACAAGGAAAGGGACTATGACGCGGTGGATCTCGAACAGTTGCAGCTCCTGATGAGCGGGGTGTGGCAGGCCGTCGAACGATGGAAAGCCGTGGACGCTTTGCGCGCGCGACTCGAGGAATTACAGCGCTGGCATGAGGCGACACTGGACCGGGAGCAACGCATCCTGGAGCTCAAGCGGCAAGTGAACGAGCTGCTGGCCAAAGCCGGTCAGCCCATTCGCTACCCCAGCGCCGCGCCGGACTGGCCCGCGCGCCTGCCGCGGGAAAACGCGGCCCCGCCCGCCGGCGACGCCGGCTCCTCCCCACCCCCAACCCTGGCGCCTTAAATGAACTCGCCGCTGTTACTAGCCCTGCTGCACAACGCCGCGCTGCTGTTGGCCCTGGTGGCGCTGGCCGACATGGCCATGCGCAAACCAAGGCCTGCGAGCGGCTTTCAGCGGCAACTGCTCCTTGGCTTGGCCGCCAGCCTGCTATGCCTGGCCGTCATGCTCTCGTCGTACCGGCTGGAGGCGGGCATCATCTTCGACACCCGTTCGGTTCTGCTTGGCGTCAGCGGCTTATTCCTCGGCTTCCTGCCCACCGCCATGGCCATGACCTGCGCGGCGGCCTACCGGTTTTGGGTGGGCGGCGGCGGAACCGCCATGGGGGTCGCGGTGATCCTGGCCAGCGGCGGCATCGGCCTGGCTTGGCGGCTCTGGCGCCGCCGTCCGCCAGCCTCTTATTCCCTCGGCGAACTCTATGTTTTTGGCTTGGTTCTCCATGCGGCCATGTTTTTCTGCACGCAACTTCTGCCGGAAGACCGGCGCTGGCCGACCTTGACCGCCATCGCTCCGTCACTGCTGCTGATCTATCCCGCCGCCACCGCCGCGCTGGGCGCGCTGGTGGTCGCCCGCCTGCGGCACCAGCAAATCCAGGAGAATTTGCACGAACATGCGTCCCTGCTCCAGATCGCCGGGCGCATGGCCCGCTTTGGCGGCTGGCGGGTGAACCTGGCCGAGCAACGAGTGACCTGGTCCGATGAAGTGGCGGCGATCCATGAACGGCCCCCGGGCTATTCGTGTTCCGTGGCGGAGGGCATCAGCTATTATGCCCCGGAATGGCGGCCAAAAATCACCGAAGTCTTCACCGCCTGCGCGCGGGACGGCATTCCCTACGACGAGGAGATGGAAATCATCACCGCGCGCGGACGCCGGGTCTGGGTGCGGACCATTGGGGAGGCGGTGCGGGATGAAAAAGGGCAAATCACCGAGGTCCATGGGGCTTTTCGCGACATCAGCCAGCGCAAGCAAATGGAATTGGCGCTGGCCGATTCCGAGCGGCGCTGGCGGGAAATTTTATTGAATGTGCCGCAGATCGGGATTTCCCTGGACCCGCAGGCGCGCATTATTTTTGCCAACGACTATTTCCTGCGGCTAACCGGCTGGCGAAGGGAGGAAATCCTGGGCCAGGACTGGTTCGACCGGTTCATTCCGCCAGCCATCCGGGAACAGGTGCGGCAGGTCTTCCAAACGATAATGGCCGCCAAAGACGCCACGGGGTTTCACCATTATGAAAACGAGATTCTGACCCGCGCCGGAGGAATCCGCCGGGTGGCCTGGTCGAATGTGATCTCCAAGAATGTTCAAGGCGAGGTGGAAAACGTCACCTGCCTGGGAGTGGATTTAACCGATCGCCTGGCCGCGGAGGAGAAACTGCGCGAGAGCGAACAACGGTTCCGGCGCATTTACGAGCAGTCGCCGGTGGCCTATCAAAGCCTGGATGCCGAAGGACGTTTGCTGGAGGTGAATCCCGCCTGGGAGGCGCTGCTGGGATACCCGCGGAAAGAGGTGATCGGGCGGCCGTTTGCTGATTTCCACACCCCACCCAGCCGCCTGCTGTTTGCCGAGCGGTTTCCCCGGTTCCGCGAACTTGGGGCCACCCATGGCGCGGAGTTTGAATTGCAGCGCCAGGATGGCGGCAAGCGGTTCGTGTCGGTGGATGGCCTGTTTGTCCCGGACGAGGCGGGCCGGCCCAGCCACACCCATTGCGTGTTGCACGACATCACCGCGCGCAAAAAAATGGAGGCGGAGGCGCAAGCCAACCTGGCCAAAGCCGAGCAATCGCGTCTGGCTTTGCTGAGTGTCATCGAGGACCAAAAAGAGGCGGAAGCGGCGCGGACGCGCCTGCTGCGCATCCTCGAATCCAGCCTCAACGAAGTGTATATCTTCGCGCCGGACACGCTGCGTTTCGAGTATGCCAACCAAGCCGCGCTGCGCAACCTGGGCTATAGCCTCGCGGAACTGCAAAACCTCACGCCGGTGGATTTGAAACCGGAGTTCACGGCGGAAACCTTCCGCCAGACGATTGCGCCCCTGGTGCGCGGGGAGCGGGAACAATTGGTCTTTGAAACCGTCCACCGCCGGGCCGATGGCAGCCTATACCCGGTGGAAATCCACCTGCAGTTGGTGAAATCTGAAAAGCACCCGGTTTTCCTGGCGATGGGGCTGGACATCACGAAACGCAAACAGGCCGAGGACGCCCTGAAACGCATCGAGTGGATGCTCACCAAGCACCCGGCCCCAAAGACCGAAGACGCCATGACTGCGGCGTCGCAGCCCTACGGCGATCTGACGACACTGAACACCTCGCGCGTCATCCTGGACGCCGTCGGCCCGGAGATGCTCAAGGACATCGTCAACGATTTTCTCAGCCTGCTGGGCACCTCGTCCGCGGTTTATGAAAAAAACGGCGACTATGCCTGCGGCATCTTTGCGTCGAGCTGGTGCCAATTCATGGATTTGGCCTCGCGCCAGCTTTGTCATACCGCGGACAACCGGGAGGCGCTGGACGGCGGGCGATGGCTGTGCCACGAGTCCTGCTGGACCAAAGCCTCCAAGGTCGCCATCGAGAGCGGGCGGCCGGCAGACATCGAATGCGCGGGCGGACTCCGGCTTTACGCCGTGCCGATTCGCGCCGGCGAGGAGATGGTGGGGAGCATCAATTTCGGCTACGGCAATCCGCCGAGCGACCCGGAAAAGCTGCGCGAATTAGCTCAACAATACCAGGTGAGCGAGGCGGAACTGCGCCGGCACGCCGGGGCGTATGAAAGCCGTCCGCCGTTCATCATCGAGCTGGCCAAGGAGCGCATTGCGGCCTCGGCGCGGTTAATCGGCGAGATTGTCGGGCGCCGCCGGGCGCGCACAGAATTGGAAAGGCTGAACGCCGAACTGGAGCTGCGGGTCAACCAACGGACCGCCGAGCTGGTGGTGGCCAACAAGGAATTGGAGGCCTTTGCCTACTCCGTCTCGCACGATCTGCGGGCGCCGCTGCGGGCGATGGAGGGCTTCAGCCAGGCCCTGATCGAAGACTACGCCGGCCAGCTTGACGAGACCGGGCGCGATTACCTGCGCCGGGTGCAGGCCGGCGCCAGCCGCATGGCGCAGTTGATCGAGGATTTGCTGCATCTGTCGCGGGTCACCCGGGCCGAACTGCAGCGGGAGCCGGTGGACCTCAGCGCGCTGGCCCGCTCGATCGCCGCCGGTTTGCGCCAAAGCGCGCCCAACCGCCAAGTGGAATTCCTGCTGGCGGAGGATTTGCAGGCCGAAGGGGATGGCCGGCTGCTGCGCGTAGCGCTGACCAACCTGCTGGGCAACGCCTGGAAGTTCACCGGGAAAACCGCGGCGGCCAAAATTGAGTTTGGCCTGGCGCCGGAGACAGGGCCTAACCAAGCGCAGCCGTGGGCGGCCCGGCAAAGGGTGTTTTTTGTGCGGGACAATGGGGCGGGGTTCGATATGAAATACGCGGACAAGCTGTTTGGGGCGTTTCAGCGGCTGCATACGGAGGCGGAATTCCCCGGCACGGGCATCGGCCTGGCCATCGTGCAGCGGGTGATCCACCGGCATGGCGGCCAGGTCTGGGCCGAGGGCGCGGTGGGCCGGGGCGCGACGTTTTATTTTTCGCTTCCAAAATGAACATTAGCCGCGAAAGAACGCAAAGGTCACAAAGATGAAAAAGACCATAGAAGAGGTTATGCAATTGTGTAATATTATCCGTGAGACGGCGTATGCCATCCATCTTTATCACGGGCATGGGCACTTGGAAAAGGTGTATGAGAACGCCTTGGCTCATCGCCTGCGAAAGGCCGGACTCGAGGTTAAGCAACAATGCGCGCTCACGGTAAAAGATGAAGATGGAACCGTGCTGGGTGAATACCAGGCTGATTTGTTCGTGGAAGACTGCATCATTATCGAGTTAAAAGCCTGCCGCGGCCTGGCGGAAGAACATATCGCCCAGCTACTGGGGTACCTCAAGTCCGCCCGTGTTGAACATGGTTTATTGATCAACTTTGGGTCCGCGAAATTCCAAATTAAAAAGTATGCTTTCACCCAAGCCATCCATAGCCCGCCGACCGCCCAACTCTCTTGTCTTTTAGTTCCTCTCTTTGCGCTCTTTGCGTTCTTTCGCGGCTAAATTCATCACAAAGGGCACATAGATGAAAAAGACCATAGAAGAGGTTATGCAATTGTGTAATATTATCCGTGAGACGGCGTATGCCATCCATCTTTATCACGGGCATGGGCACTTGGAAAAGGTGTATGAGAACGCCTTGGCTCATCGCCTGCGAAAGGCCGGACTCGAGGTTAAGCAACAATGCGCGCTCACGGTAAAAGATGAAGATGGAACCGTGCTGGGTGAATACCAGGCTGATTTGTTCGTGGAAGACTGCATCATTATCGAGTTAAAAGCCTGCCGCGGCCTGGCGGAAGAACATATCGCCCAGCTACTGGGGTACCTCAAGTCCGCCCGTGTTGAACATGGTTTATTGATCAACTTTGGGTCCGCGAAATTCCAAATTAAAAAGTATGCTTTCACCCAAGCCATCCATAGCCCGCCGACCGCCCAACTCTCTTGTCTTTTAGTTCCTCTCTTTGCGCTCTTTGCGTTCTTTCGCGGCTAAATTCATCATTCTGCATTCTTAATTTATGAAAATCATATTACTGGTGGAGGACAACCCGGACGATGAGGCCCTCACGCTGCGGGCGCTCAAACAGGCCAGCGTCGCCAATCAAATCGTGGTCGTGCGCGACGGCGCCGAGGCGCTGGACTATCTGTTCGGCCAGGGAGCTTACCAGGGACGCAACACCGCCCAGCAACCGACCGTCATTCTGCTGGACCTCAAGCTGCCCAAAATTGACGGCTTGGAAGTGCTTAAACGCTTGCGCGCCGACGAGCGAACCCGCCTGATTCCCGTCGTGGTGCTAACCTCCTCCGCGGAGGAACGGGACATCGCGCAGAGTTATGAAAACGGGGCCAACAGCTATGTGCGAAAGCCGGTGGTGTTCACCGAATTCGTGGAGGCGGCCCGGCATTTGGGACTTTACTGGCTGTTGATCAACGAACCGCCGCCGCCCGCGCCAAAACGGCCCGCCACCGCCTAATCCCGATTATACCGCCATGAACACGCCTTTGAAACTGCTGCTGGTGGAGGACTCCGAGACGGACGCCCGACTGCTGGTCCGCCAACTGGAGAAACAGGGATTCCAGTTGACTTGGGAAAGGGTGGAAACCGCCGCCGCGATGCGCGCCGCGCTGATGGAGCGGTCCTGGGACTGCATCTTGTCGGACCACAACATGCCCGCCTTCGACGCCCCGGGTGCGCTCGCGGTGCTGAAAGAGTTCAACCTCGACCTTCCGTTCATTGTGGTGTCCGGCAGCATCGGCGAGGCGTTGGCGGTGGCCATGATGCGGGCGGGGGCGCACGATTACCTGCTGAAGGACGATCTCTCCCGCCTCGCGCCGGCCATCGAGCGCGAGCTGCGTGACGCGGAGATGCGCCGCCAGCGCCGGCGCGCCGAAAAGGAGTTGCGGGATTCGCAGGCGCTCTATTGCTCGCTGGTGGAAAACTTGCCGCAATGCGTGTTACGCAAGGACCTCGCCGGGCGCATCACGTTTGCCAATGAATCGTTTGGCAAACTGTTGGGCCGGCCCGTGCAGGAAATCATCGGCAAAACCGACTTCGACCTCTTCCCGGCGGAGCAGGCCCGCAAATACCAGGAGGATGACCGTCAGGTCGCGGTGACGGGCCGGATTTTGGAGTCGGTGGAGGAAAACTGGGCGAGCGGCGAAATCCGCTGGATGCAGGTGGTCAAGACCCCCTTGCGCGATGCGGAGGGCGCCGTGACGGGGGTGCAGGCTATCTTCTGGGACATCACCGAAAAGAAGCGGGCGGCGGAGGCGCTGGCGCGCAATGAGGCGGAATTATCCGCGATTTACGAACACGCGCCGGTCATCCTGCTGCTGCTGGACCTGGATCGGCGGATACAGCGGTTCAACCGGGCGGCGGTGGATTTCTTTGGCCGGCCGGAGAGCGAGCTGAAGGGCCTGCGCGGGGGTGAATTGCTGGGTTGCATCCACGCGCTGGATGATCCACGCGGCTGCGGCTACGGGCCGGTCTGCGAAACCTGCCCGATGCGCCAAGCGCTGGCGGACACGATGGCCACCGGCGCGACGCACCGGCGGGTGGTATGCTCTGTCACCGCCCAAAAGGCCGGCCGCCAGAAGCGAATAGCGATCCTGGCGAGCACCGCGCTGGTAAAATTTGATGGGCGTCCCATGGTGCTGTTCTGCCTGGAGGACATCACGGAAAAGGCCGCGATGGAAGAGCAGTTGTTGCGCACCCAGCGCATCGAAAGCGTCGGCGCGCTGGCCAGCGGGCTGGCGCACGATTTCAACAACATTCTCTCGCCCATCATGATGGCCTCCGAGATGATGCGGCTAAAAGCCGCTGACGAGCAGGAACGCCGCAGCCTGGAAATCATCCACGGCTGCGCCCAGCGCGGCGCGCAAATCGTCAGGCAACTGCTGGCCTTCGGTCGCGGCTTGGAAGGCGCGACCATGGATGTCGAACCCAAAGGCCTCATCCGCGACATCCGCCAAATCGTGAACGAAACCTTCCCCAAGAACATCGCCTTGAAAACCCAGGTCCCCGGCGATATCGGCGTGCTCAAGGGGGACCCGACCCAGTTCCACCAAATGCTCCTGAATCTGTGTGTCAACGCCCGCGACGCGATGCCGCAAGGAGGCGTGCTGACCGTGCAGGGAGATGCCGTGGACTTGGACGAGGTTTATGCCGCGGTCGCGCCGGACGCGAAGCCCGGGCGCTATTTCCGTTTGCGCGTCATGGACACCGGCCTTGGCATAGCGCCGGAGCACCTGGACCGCATCTTTGATCCGTTCTTCACCACCAAACCCGCCGGCAAAGGCACCGGCCTGGGGCTGGCCAGCGTGCTGGGCATCGTGAAAAAACACGGCGGACTGATCCATGTCACCAGCCAGCCAAACCAGGGCGCCTGTTTCGAGGTTCTGCTGCCGCTGTTTGCCGCCTCCGCCACCAGCCCGGCGTCCGGCGAGACCCCGGCTCTGCCCCAAGGCGCGGGTGAAACGATTCTGTTGGTGGACGACGAGAATACCCTCCGGCAGGTCACCCACCGCGCGTTGCTGAGCCACGGCTACCGCGTCCTCGTGGCCAATGATGGCGCCGAGGCGGTCAGCCTGTTCGCCGAGCACAAGGCGGAAATCCGGTTGGTGTTGGCGGACTTGGAAATGCCCGTGTTAAGCGGTCCGCAAATGCTGCAAATCCTGCGCCGCATGAACCCGCATTTGCCGGTGGTAATCATCAGCGGCCTGGCCGACCAGGAGAAAAGGCTCCGGGAAATTAACCCGCAAAACCTCTGGTATTTGCCCAAGCCATTTAATGTTGCCGACTTGCTGGCCAAAACGCGCCTGGCGCTGGAGTCGTGGGCTGCTCAACCGCCGGCGTGAGGGGGAACAGCGCCGGCGAAAATACTGCGCCGCCGATTTGTCCCACGCGTCTCCTGACACCTTTTTGCAACTTCGCACCTGGTTTGAATCGCCGATCTCCCTTCCCCTCACCCTTTATCCCTCTCCCTTGGGGAGAGGGAAACATCGCAGGCGGCGCCTTGTGCAATCGCAACGCCCGATAACTTCGAGCGCCGGCGAACGGGGCTCCCTCTCCCTGAGGGAGAGACTGGCGAATGGGCAAGCCGCGAAGTTGAGCTTGCCAAGCGGGTGATGAGCATGGTTTCCTAACGACGGTGCTTTATAAGCAAGGGTATGAATGAAAAACCGCTCTTTTCCTCGGTGCGCGACTCGATCACCGAGTTTTTGTTGAAGCGAAAGGACATCAAGCCCTTCCCGCCACGCTTTGAAAGCTGGGTGCGGCACCCTTATGGCCCTTTCCGGTTCCAACTCAAACTGCGGCCGGGGGCTGCCTACCAAATACTCGCCTCGACAAACCTCGAACAGTGGAGCGTCATAGACCAGGGAAACGCGCTGACCGAAACGCTGGAATACGTGGATTCGGACGCCTCCAAATTCAGTTATCGTTTTTACCGGGCGGCGGCGGACCAACTGCCGTCGGAGAACGTCATTGGCTACGCCAACGTCAGCACGCCGCCTGGCTTTACCATGATTGCCAACCCGCTCGTGGCCGCCGACAACCGCGTGGCGGCCCTCTTTCCGAGCCTGCCTGAAGGCAGCACTTTGAACAAATTCGACGCCCAGCAATTCCGGCTCACCGACAACTCCTTCGCCGACGGCAAATGGAGCAATCCCGACGAGACACTCCGGCCCGGAGAGGGAGCGATCTTTCGCAACCCGACGGAGGAATTCCGGTTGCTAACCTTTGCCGGCGAGGTGATGCAGGGCAACTTGCTTAATCCGATCGCGGCCGGGTTTTCGATCCGGAGCTCGATGGTGCCGCAGGCCGGACGGCTGCACACCGACCTGGGCTTCCCCGCCCGGGAGGGCGATGTCATCCACCTGTTCGACAAGGACCAGCAAAAATACAACATCTTTCCTTACGACGAAAAACAGTGGCAGACCGCGCCACCCATCGTCGCCGTCGGCGAATCGTTCTGGGTCGGCAAGACCTCGGCCGGGAACTGGGTGCGCAGTTTTCGCCTCAACCAATGAAGGACCAACGCGATGGCCAAACACCTTTTAGTTGTGGACGATGAAGCGCCGACGCGCGAATTGCTCGGCTTGTTCTTTCGCGCCCGCGGTTTTGCGGTAACCGCCGCCAGTTCGGGGGCGGAAGGGCGGGCGCTGCTGCGCCAGGGCGTTTATGACCTGCTGATCCTGGACATTGAGCTGGGCGACGCCAACGGGCTGGACCTGCTGCCGGAGATCAGGAGCGCCTGTCCGGCGATGCCGGTCATCATTTTCACCGGCCTCCAGACCACCGACGTGATGCTCCAACGGGCCCGGGAGGCCGGCGCGGCCGGCTTCCTGAGCAAAACCCAACCGCTGGACAGCATGTTGGAGATCATCAACCAGAACCTCCCCCAAGGGCGCTGACGAAAATCCTCTTCTTCACCCCATCCCCGCGCCCGGCGCGCGCGGCTGGCGGCCGATTCCAATTTGTCGGATGCGCCGGTTGGCGTTACTGTTAGGCGCGGATGGACGGAAAAAGCGGGTGGCGACGATGAAGCTGGTGCAAATCACTCCGGGGGCCGGCGGCATGTATTGCGGCAATTGCCTGCGCGATAATGCCCTGGTGGCCGAACTGCGCCGAAGCGGGCATGAGGCGTTGATGCTGCCGCTTTACCTGCCGCTGACGCTGGACGAGGAGGATCAAAGCGCCGGCGCGCCGATATTTTTCAGCGGCGTGAACGTGTACCTGGAACAAAAATTTCCCTGGCTGCGGCGCATGCCCGGCTGGCTGCATCGGCGGCTGGCTTCGCCCCGGCTGCTGCGGTGGGCGGCGGGACGGGCCGCCAAAACCCGCGCGGAGGAGGTTGGCGAGCTGGCCCTTTCGATGTTCAAGGGGGAGGACGGCAACCAAGCGCGCGAGTTGGACGAAATGCTCGCCTGGCTGCGGCAGCACATTCAACCGGAGGCGGTCTGCTTGTCAAACGTCCTCCTGGCCGGCCTGGCGCGGCGGCTGCGGCGGGAGCTGGGCTGCCCGGTGATCAGCATCCTGAACGGGGAGGATTCCTTCGTGGACAGCCTGCCCGAGCGGCAGCGGGAGCCCGCCTGGCGGCTGCTCAAAGAACGCTGCCGGGATATCAGCGCCTTTGCGGCGCCCTCCCGTTATTATGCGGAGTTGATGAGCGGACGGCTGGAGTTGCCGCCGCCACAGGTCTTTGTGGTCCCCAACGGAATTAATTTGCGCGGCTTTCCCGAAACCCCGCCGGAGCCGCCCGCCGCGCCGACGCTGGGTTTCTTCGCCCGCATGTGCCGGGAGAAGGGCCTGCATCTGTTGGTGGAGGCCTTCATTGAAATTCATCGCCGCGGAAAATTGCCCCAGTTGCGGTTAAAGGTCGGCGGCGGCTGCGGGCCCGGCGACGCGCCTTTCGTCGCCGCGCAACAGGACCGGCTGAAAAAAGCGGGCGTTGCGGACAAGGCGCAGTTCTTTCCCAATCTGCCCAAAACCGATAAAATCGAATTCCTGCGGTCGCTCAGCGTCTTTTCCGTGCCGGCCCTTTACGGGGAGGCGTTTGGCCTGTATTTGATCGAAGCGATGGCCGCCGGGGTGCCGGTGGTCCAGCCGATGGTGGCCGCCTTTCCGGAAATCGTGGAGGCGACGGGCGGCGGGCTGCTGGCGCCGCCAACGTCCGCGGGACTGGCGGACCAGATCGAGACCTTGCTGTTGACGCCCGAAAAGGCCCAAGCCCTGGGGCGACGCGGTCAGGAGGCCGTGCGCCGCCAATTCAGCGCCGGAGACATGGCGCGGAGCTTTCTGCAAGTCTGCCAGGCCGCCCAAAAAAATTTTGCCAACCAGTAACGACGCATGTCCTACGAACACACCATCCGCCGGCGGGTCGAATTTTCCGAGACCGACATGGCCGGGATTGTCCACTACTCGAATTATTTCAAATACATGGAATCGGCCGAGCATGCCTTTTTTCGCTCGCTCGGGCTTTCCGTGGTCATGGATCGGCACGATCCGCCCGTGGGCTGGCCGCGCGTTCACGCCGAATGCGATTTCTTGGCGCCGCTGTTTTTCGAGGATGAAATTGAAATCCAAATGCTGGTCTGCGAAAAAAAACGCAAATCCCTGAGCTACCAGTTTCGCATCCGGAAACTGCAGGGCGGCCAGGCGGTGGAAGCGGCCCGGGGCAAACTAACGGTCGTCTGCGTCACGCGCGACGCGCGGGGGCAAATGGTTTCGCTGCCCATCCCGGAAGCGCTGGCCCGAAAAATCCAGGTCGCGCCGCGGGAACTCCTGGAAACCTCCCCCGCGCCTCTCCGGCGGGCCTGACCCATCCACCGCCCCGGCGGCTATTTAGAGATTGTCCCCAAAATGGGGATTTTGAAAACAATGTGCGCGACGCGCGCCGCACAGCCGCCCTTTCTCATTAACACCCCGCTTCAGCGGGTTGATCAGCGGCTGGGAAAGAACCTCAACGATTTTAACCGTTTCACGTCGCGCGTGGCACGAGCGGCGTGGGAAATCCGCGGCACAAAGCGTGCCGCAGGTTTCCAACCTGCTGTATCGCCGACTTCCAGTCGGCAGCGCGCGGACATTTCGGACGCTACGGAATTGACGCCGGCCCTGCGGATTGGAAATCCGCGACACGGCAGACTGGAAGTCTGCGGCACGCGTTGGCACGAACTGGCGAGCGTCTCGCGAACTCCGCGAGGTCTTGGAGTGCGGTAGTCCTCTACCGCTTTTCTTGGGCGCGTGGCTTTTGAGTGGGACCGCCGCGGGTCAGGGATGACGCCTTCGCACTACCAAGCGCCAGAGGACTGGCGCACTCCACGACGCAGACGAAAGTTCAGGCGGTGTTGGGGAAGTTAAATGAGTTGATCGAGGCGCTGGAGCGGGGACAGGGGATTTTAACGCCAAGGCGCAGAGCCGCAGAGCCGCAAAGAGGAAGTTGGTGGTTGGGAGAAGGGAATTTTATTGCTCGGCGACTTTGCGCCTCCGCGTCTTTGCGTTTGGCCTGCTGAAGTTGTGCCAACGCTGGCGCGCGTCCACAAGCGCCTTTCTCATTAACACCCCGCTTCAGCGGGGTTATGGGACCCGAGAAAGCAAATCAACGGTTTTAACCGTTTCATATCGTGCGCAGTCCAAGCGCCGTGGGAAATCCGCGAGGTTGTGCCGCAGGTTTCCAACCTGCTGTATCGCCGACTTCCAGTCGGCAGCGCGCGGACATTTTGGACGCTACGGAATTGACGCCAGCCCTGCGGATTGGAAATCCGCGACACAGCAGACTGGAAGTCTGCGGCACGCACGGGCGCGAACTTGCGAGCGTCTCGCGAACTCCGCGAGGTCTTGGAGTGCGGTAGTCCTCTACCGCTTTGCCTGGGCGCGTGGCTTTGGCGTGCGCCAGCCGTTGCTCAACAAGGACGCCTCAGCACTGCCAAAGCGCCAGAGGACTGGCGCACTCCACGACGCAGACGAAAGTCCAGGCGGTGTTGGGGAAGGTGAATGAGTTGATCGAGGCGCTGGAGCGGGCACAGGGGATTTTAACGCCAAGGCGCAGAGCCGCAGAGCCGCAAAGAGGAAGTTGGTGGTTGGGAGAAGGGAATTCTATTGGTTCCTCGACGTTTCCAGTGGGTAAAGGCGGGGCAAGGAGCATCGGTCAGCTGCTGTTTGACAACGGAAGCCCTTCGTATTCGTGGCGCCTTTTCCCCTCACCCTTGGTCCCTCTCCCCCAGGGAGAGGGAAACATCGCTGGCGGCGCATTGTGAAACCGCAGCTCTTGATCACTTCGAGCACTGGCGAACGGGTCTCCCTCTCCCCTAGGGAGAGGGACGGGGTGAGGGG
>Ga0209381_1003458_pt1 | contig 16371 bp, 17 predicted proteins | sample DewCreD2012metaG_FD_184111 | JGI IMG/M metagenome (GOLD analysis project Ga0209381, IMG submission 184111) | Hot spring sediment bacterial and archeal communities from British Columbia, Canada, to study Microbial Dark Matter (Phase II) - Dewar... ...
CGTTTACACCTCGCTGTGTTGCAATTCTCCGAAAAGGCCCGGTCGAAACTGGAATGCAAGTGTATTCTAGTTTGCTAACATCGTCTGGGGAACCAGAAGAGGGCAGAACAAATTTCTCACCCCACGCTGTTTCGTAGACTCGGTCTGAAATCTGACGTGATAATCTAAACTCTCCTCTTAGACTAGGTTTGTTTGCGTAAATCTGGCCATTTTCGGAAAGATATATGACATTGTCTCGGTGAGCTGGGGGCAGCAGACGCATTATTTCTGCCATTTTCCTTCGCTCTTCTCCCACAATTGCTGGATCAATAGTCTGCTCAATAAGTTCTTGGTCTGTACGTGGTGTGCTACATGATGTAATCAAAGCGCAAGCTAAAACCAGCACTAGCGATTTCTTACTTTTTATCTTTGATGTTCTGTGGTCACCCAACCCAGACGCCCAGGGGCCCGCTCAGCAGTTGCATGGCGGCCTCCTCGGGGGTGAGTTCGCCCCGGGCTACCCGGGCGATGAGGGCCTGGCCTTCGCGGGTTTTGCGGCGGCCCCACTCCTGGATTACGCTCTCCACCTCGAAGCGGGCGCGCTCGAGCCGGTCGGCCTCGAGCAGGTTGTGTTGCTGCAAGTGCTGGTGGTGAGCCTCGAGGGCCTCGAACAGCTCCGGGATGCCCTCGGCCTTGGGGGCGATGGCGGTGAGCACCGGCGGCTTCCAACCCGCCGGGCGGGGGGCGGCCAGCTCCAGGGTGGTTTTAAGCTCCTGCACGATGCGCTCGCCGCCCGGCAGGTCGAACTTGTTGACCACAAACACGTCGGCGATCTCCATCACCCCGGCCTTGAAGGCCTGCACCGCGTCGCCGGCGGCAGGGGTCAGGACGAGCACGGTGGTGTCGGCCACGCGGGCGATGTCCACCTCGCTCTGCCCCACCCCCACCGTCTCCACGAAGATGCGGTCGAAGCCAAAGGCCTCCAGGAGGGCCAGGCTGGCCACGGTGGCCCCGGCCAGCCCGCCCAAAGCCCCCCGGCTGGCCAGCGAGCGGATGTAGACCTGCTTGTCCTGGTGGTGGCGCATCATGCGGATGCGGTCGCCCAGGATGGCCCCGCCGGTGAAAGGGCTGCTGGGATCCACCGCCAGCACCGCCACCCGCTCGCCCCGCCTTCGGGCCTCCTCGATCAGGCGGTCGGTGAGGGTGCTTTTGCCGGCTCCAGGGCTGCCGGTCAGGCCCACCACTTTGGCCTGGCCGCGCCCGCGCAGTTGCCGCAGCAGGGCCTGCCCTTCGGGGTAGCCCGACTCCACCAGGGTGATGGCCCGGGCCAGAGCCCGCACGTCCTGGGCCAGAAAGCGCTCGTAGAGGCTCATGGGGTTAGTGTATCGCGGCCAGGCCCCTACAGCAGGGCGATGCAGGCCACCTCCACCTTCACGTCGCGGGGCAGGCGGGCCACCTGCACGGTAGCCCGGGCCGGGAAGGGCTCGCGCACGTACTCGGCATAGACCTTGTTGAAGGCCGGGAAGTCGTTCATATCGGCCAGGTAGCAGGTGGTCTGCACTATCTTGGCATACGAGCTTCCGGCGGCCTCGAGCACCGCCCCCAGGTTTTTCATCACCTGATGGGTCTGGGCCTCCACATCCCCCGCGACCAGCTCGCCGGAGGGAGTGAGGGGAATCTGGCCCGAGCAAAACACCATCCCGCCGGCCACGATGGCCTGGCTGTAGGGGCCGATGGCCTGAGGGGCTTGATCGGTTTGCACACGTTGCTGGCTCATGCCCACAGCTTATACCAAAAGCCGGCTTAACCGGCGCTGTCCCACCAAAGAAAGACAGGGCGCACCAGCGCAAGCTTGTGCTTCGGCGACTCTACAAAGTAATCCACACCGCTACCCGGTTTGGGGAACGGTGGGGGTAATCCTGGTATTGGAACAGCTCAAAAGCCCTGGGTGGGCTGTGAAGCCGTGGTGGGTGGGGGAGCGATGGTGGTTTTGGGCGGGTAGACCTCGAGGCCCAGGTAGGCCAGGGGGTCGTTGGACTCGAGGTCGGCAGCCATGACCAGATAGTCCACATCGGCCAAAGTCCAAAGCTGCACCCCCTGAGCCTGGGCCAGCTCACCGAACGAGGGCCCGCGGGGTTCGTCGAGCAGAATCAGCACAGCCCCCGCGGCGTGATGGGTTTGACGGGCACAGAGCACGTCTTGCAGAGCACTTCCCAGAGCCGAAGGGTGGGAAAGCACCTGGAACACATACCATGCCCCGATGGGCGATTGGGCTAGCAGGTAGGTTTGGTTTGGGGTTAGCGAAGCCACCCAGTGAGGACAGCGGTTCAAAAGACCGGCTACGAAGCGCAAAAAGGGCTCCGGCTCAATGCGGACGGCATTCGTTGTTGGCATAAGTTACCCTTCTGCCCATAATGCTATAGCCCTACGCCGGAAAGCAAGTGAAACCTGCACCCAAAGCGGCTAAGGTACTGCTTGGACTTTTATTCATTTTTTTCTCACCCAGGAGGCTGGCCTGTGGATAACTTTGTGGATAACCCGGCTCTGCCTGTGGATAACTTTGTGGGTATCGGGGTGTTTCCCAGAAGGAGGAATGGGTTTTATTCGTTTGAGAGAGGGTATTTTTCAAAAGCCCAAATGTGAAACGGTTGTCAATTCATGCAGTTTGCATTAGAGATGCTTCACCCAGAAGACCAGGGGCTTGGGGGTCTCCTGAGGCTGGTCTAAGTCGCGCCAGGTGAAATAGCACACCAGGTCGGGGCGCTTGGTAAACCCCCGCCGCTGCCAGAAGGCATCCAGCGGCACGTAATCGGAGGGCTTGAGGGGGTGATGCGCGGGGCGCTCCACCGCACAAAAAGCGACCTGGCGGTAGCCGAGCTGCAGGGCCCGTGCTTCCCGGTGATGAAAAAAAGCCACCCCCAGCCCCCGGCCCCGGTACGCAGGCTCCAGCACCGATTCTCCGAAGTAGTACCAGGCCTGGGGATCCAGCCCGGCCTTTATGAAGGGTTCCTGGAACTCGGCCTCGGCCTGCGCGAGGGGCAGGGCGGTGGAGGCCCCCACCACCCGCTCCCCATCCCGCACCACCACCAGGGTGCTCTCGGGGAGGTTCATAAACTTGGCTAGGTAGTGCGTCTCGTACTCGAGGCTCCCCTCGTACAGATAGGGCCACTCCCGAAAAACCGCCATGCGCAGGCGGGCCAGCTCGGGGATGAAAGGGGCCACCTCGGAACCGGAGAAAACATCCACGCGCAGGTTCATGCTTTTCAGCATAAACAGGGGGCCGGCCCGGTACAATCTGAAAGGATGATTCTCTCTGCCGATCCCCCTGCCCACGCCCTGCTCATCGACAGCCGCTCCCCGGCCGAGTACGCCCAGGGCCACCTCGAGGGTGCCATTAACCTCGACCTGTCGGGCTTTCGCGGGCGCTTGCGCAGCGAGGAAGAGCTAGAGCAGCTCGAGCAAGCCCTGGCCGACCTCAACGGCCGCATCGGGGCGGGCCCCCACCGCCCGGTGGTGGTCTACGATATGGGACTCAACACCCGCCTGACCAAAACCGCTTTCATGCTGGCCTTGGGGGGGCTCGAGGTCTACCTGTGGCCGCAGGGGTGGGAGTCTCGAGCCACCCAGCAGGCCCCAGCCCAGCCGGTGGCCGGTGAGCCCTGGGCCCGGCTCAACCGCGAGATCCTGCTCACCGCCGACGAAATCCTGGCCGGACTGCCGTATCCTTTGCTGGACGTGCGCGAACCCCACGAGTTTGCCACCGCCCGGATTCCCGGGGCCAAAAACATCCCCCTGGGCGCTTTTGGACTGGACAACGCCGGGGCCCTGGGCCTTTTGCCCGGCCAGGCGGTGGGGGTGCACTGCCGCAGCGGCGCGCGCAGCGCCAGCGCGTTCTGGCTCCTGCGCCAGCAGGGGGTGCAGGCCCGCAACTACCTGGGCAGCATGCTCGAGTGGGAGGCCGAGGCCGACCTGCCGGTAGAACGTTCCTGAGGCCCTCGCCAGCTTGTAGGCTGTAGGGCATGAAGGTGTATGGCTTGGCTGTAGGCCCTTTGCAGGAAAACACCTACCTGCTGGTAGGCGAGGATGGACGGGGGGTAATTGTAGACCCTGGCGACGAGCCCGGGCGCATTCTGACCGAGGTGCGGCGGGTGGGTTTGAAGCCGGAGGCGATTTTGCTCACCCATGCGCACTTCGATCACGTGGGGGCGGTAGCCCCGCTGGTAGAAGCTTTGCAGCTACCGGTTTACCTGCACCCGGCCGACCTGCCGCTCTACCGAAGCGCAGCTTTGAGTGCGGCCCGCTGGGGCCTCTCCATTCCCCAGCCGCCCGAACCCATCGAGCCCCTGGCCGAAGGGCAGACCCTGGACTTTGGCCTGGGCCTCGAGGTGCTGTTTCTGCCCGGCCACGCGCCGGGGCATGTGGGCTTTTACCGGCCCGGCTACCTGGTGAGCGGCGATGTGCTCTTCCGTGGGAGCATTGGCCGCTACGACCTGCCGGGCAGCGACCCCCAGGCGTTGTTGGCCTCGCTCCAGCGAATCGCCCAACTGCCGCCCGAAACGGTGGTCTACCCCGGGCATGGCCCCACCACCACCCTCGCAGAGGAGCTGGCGAGTAACCCTTACCTGGCGGGCTGAACCGGATCAGCGCAGGGCCCGTCCGGCTAGCAACACCGCCAGCAGCGAGACCCCCAGGGCCACCTCGAGGCCCCACAGGGGGCTTTGCCCGATGAAGGGTGGATATACCAGGCCGGCTACCGTCCCACCCAGGTAGAACGCCGCCACATAGGTGCTGCTCACCCCACTCCCGCCCCGCCCCGAGACCCCACCGACAATGGCCTGGGCGCTGAAGATGCCGGCCATCATGATCACAAAGCCCACCAGAATCCACAAGGGCAGGTCGGGTAACTGCGCCAGCAGGCCCAGGGTGACCATACCAAAGGCCAGCCGGAAGGCCCTTACCTCACCCAGCCGTTTGACCAGTACACCAGCCAGGGCGCTGCCGGGAATGCCAGCCAGATAGGCGAAAAATATCCCCCCAATCTGGGCCTGCGACAGACCCAGGGCCTCGAGGCGGTAGGGTAGCAGGTTGGCTACAAAAAAGTTGATGAACAAGAGGGCAAATCCCAGTGTGTATAAGGGCCAGGCCCTCAGGGTGTACTGGGGGGGCGGTAGGGCCAGGTAGTCGCGGGCGCGCAGCACGGCCAGAGCGACGATGGCAACTGGAAGGGCCAGAAAGACGATGGCCCAGCGCTCGCCCCACCACTCGGCAAACAGGCCCCCCAACCCCCGTCCCAGACCTCCACCCAAGACGTTGCCAGCTACCCAAAACCCCGCCATCTGGGCGTGCTTGCCAGGGTACAGCTTGGGTAGTAAGGCCAGCGAAAGCCCAGGCACGGCTGCTGCAAAAGCACCCTGCAGGGCTCGACAGAGCGTCCAGATTTCCAGGTTGGGTGCCAGCCCGGCCAGCACACCAAACAAACCCACCCCCAATAGCCCGCCGCCCATTACCAGGCCCACCGGCAAGCGAATCCGCGGCACCAGGGGCGAGAGCAGCACCAGTACCAGAAAGGGCAGGCTAATACCCAGGTGAGTGCTGCCGGGGGCGGTACCAAACAGGCGCTCCAGGCCGGGCAGCATCGGCACTACCGAGTACAGGGCCACGTAGATGAGAACACCCGCTGGAATCAAGGCCCCGCCCACATCCAAAGCATATCGGGTGGGCTCCTGCTCGAGGTATCGCGTAACGCCAATCTAAGGAATTATGGCTATTTTGGCCCCCCAGGGCGGAGGGCTTTTTTACAATGGCCCCTATGCCGCATCTGCCTGAGCCGGTTGGGGCCTGGTTTCACAGCTTGTATTGGCGTACCGCCCTATTTGGTGGGGGCGCTTTGGCGCTGATCCAGCTAGGGATTGGTGCCGATGCCATCAAAATGATTGCAATGGCCTACCTTACGGTCACCCTGATAATTTTCCCGCTGTCCGAGCGATACCCGCAGGGGGCGCTGATGGTTCACCTGGGGATGGCCCTGGGGTTGCTCATCTGGGCCCTACAACAACCGGGGGCGGTGATGCCCGGCTGGAATCGGGAGCTTGTGCTTTATGCTAGCGCCACGCTGGCTACCCTGTTCCTGACGGTGCTGGCGTTGTTTGGTGGGCCGTGGGTCATGGTGGGGGGCCTGATCTTCCTGGTGGCGCTGATGCCCCACCCCGAGGCAGGGCCGTACTGGGCGGTGTGGCCTTTGTGGGCCCTGGGGGGATTGGTGGGATGGGCGGTTTTCAGGGCCATCCGCAGGCTCGAGGCAACCCAGCAAGAGCTATCCCAGGTGGCCCTTTTCGATCGCCAGACCGGCCTGAGCACCCGCCTGGCCCTCGAGGTCGACTACGAACGCTACCAAGCCCTGGCTAGCCGCAGCGACCAGCCGCTCCTGTTCTCCTACTGGCTGCTCCCAGATGTCCAGCAAAATCCCCAGCTTTTGCAGGAACTGGGGCATATCATGCGCGAAGCCGTACAGCAGGGGGACGGGCTGTACCACATGGGCGACCATCTGTTTTGTGGGCTGCACATCGGGCTGTTGAGCGGGCACGAGCTGACCGAGCGCCTGAGCCGACGCTTCCCCAACGCCCGGGTGGTCTGGGTGGCCTGCAACGGCCTGACCCTGGAGGAAGCCCTGCGACAGGCCCAGGAGCTGCTGTATCGAAGCCACCGGCGGCCCCTGCAAAGCCTGGCTGGGATGCCCAGGGCCTAGCAGCCAGGGTGGTTGCACGACGAAGTTCCCCGGAGCAATGGGGGTTTGGGGGGTGCAATCCGCCCTGCGCCTTCGGGTAATCTGAGCGGGATGTGGGCTTTGAAGGTCGCCCTGCCCCTGCCGGTGGAGCCGATGTCGTACCTGCCCCCGCACGCCGACCTACGAGCAGAGGTGCAGGGCTACCGGGTGGTGGTGCCCTGGCGCGGTGAGCTGCGGGTGGGGGTGGTGGTGGGGCGTGAAGAGAGCCCCCAGAAGACCTTTGCCTTGCGTGAGGCCCTGGCCTACCTCGATACGCGGCCCTGGCTCAACCCTTCTGCTATCGAGTTTCTGCAAGTGGCCGCCCGCGATAGCTTCTGTCCGGTGGGCACGTTGCTCAACGATTTGCTGCCTTTCCTCGAGCCCCCCCTTACCCATCGGGTGCGGCTTGTGCCCGGGGCCGACCCCGCGGTGCTGCCCGGGGGTCTGGAAGCCCTGGCCGAGGGCTGGCAGGAGGCCCAGGGCCTCGATCCCAAGCTGCTGGATTTTCTGCGCGAGGCCGGGGTGTTGCAGGAAGAGGTGGCCGAGCGGCGTACCCCGGCCCAGGCCCTGGTGGTGTTGCGCGAACCCGCGGAGGGCCTGAGTGAGAAGGCCAAAGCGGCCTGGTACGCCCTGCGCGACCTGCGCCAGGTGGAGAGCATGGCGGCGCTGGCTCGAGCCGCCGGGGTGGGGGCGGGGGTGGTGAAGGGTCTTGTGGAGAAGGGCTATATCGGGTTTGTGGAGGTGCTGCCGGTTCCAGAAGCCACTGCGGCGCGGGCGCTCGAGCCCCTGGAGCTGCCCCTGCGGCCAGTGCGGCTGCAAGGGGGGCGGCTGCTGGAGCGCCTGCGGGCCCTGGCGGGCCTGGTGCAAGAGGGCCCGGCCCTGGTGCTCTTCCCCGAGGTCTCGCTGCTCAAAAAATGCCAGCCCTTCTTCCCCGAGGCCGCCGTTTTGCACGGCGAGATGAAAGCCGAGGAGCGCCGCTTGGTGTGGGAGAAGCTTGTGCAAGGGGCGGCCAGGTGGGTGCTGACGACCTATCAGGGGCTCTTGCTTCCGCTCAACTGGGAACGCATCGTGGTGGTGGAGGAGGCCGCCGAGGCCTACAAGCTTCCGGGGGGCTCGAGGGCCTTCGTGCCCCGGCTGGCCCGGCTGCGGGCCCAGGGCCTGGGGGTGCCCATCCACTATTGCTCGAGCGTCAACAGCCTGGAGGTCTGGGGCGAACCATCCTACCTGCTACCCCCGCCCCGCCCGCGGCTGCACCTGCTGGATCTGCGCCAGGAGCGGGGCTGGCCCCTTACGGGCGCGGCCATTGCCCTGTTGCAGCAGGTGCAGGAGAAAAAGCGCCAGGCCATTGTGCTCTCGGCCCGGCGAGGCTATAGCGCGGTGCTGCGCTGTAAGCAGTGCGACTGGAAGGCCATGTGCCCCAACTGCGCCCTACCCCTGCGCTACCACAAAAGCGGACGGCTGGGCCTCTTGCAATGCCACCAGTGCGGCCACGAGGAGAAAGCACCCGAGCTATGCCCTGGCTGCCAGTCCGACGTTTTCGACCCCAGAGGGCCGGGGGTGGAGTGGCTTGTGGAGGCCCTGGGGCGGTACCTGCCCACCCTGCCCCGCTACCGCTACACCGCCGAGGCCAAGGACGACCTGCGCCCTTTGCTGGCCGGCGCGCCGGGGGTGCTGGTGGGCACCACCGCCATTCTGCGGGCGCCGGTGCTGCCCGAGCTGGCCCTGGTGCTGCTACCCTATGCCGATGGGTTCGTCCTCGAGTCCGACTTTCGGGCGGCCGAGCGCTACCACCGACTTTTGTGGCAGCTCGCCGATCTGCATCCCCACCGCCGTCCGCTGCTGGTGCTGCAGACCTTTGAGCCGGGGCACGCCGCCCACCGGGCGCTCCAGACCGCCAGCCCCCAGGGCTTTATGGAGGTTGAGCTGGCCCTGCGCCGCGCCCTGGGCTACCCCCCGGCCAGCCGGATGGTGAAGCTCGAGGTCGCGCACGCTAAGGAGCCAGTGGCCCGCGATGCCATCTACCAGCTAGCCCACGCCCTGCGAGCCAGCGCCGAGCCAGGCGAGCTGCTGGGCCCCGCCCCGGCCCCCGTGGCCCGCTTGCGGGGCCAGTACGTGTTTCACCTGCTCCTCAAAAGCTCCGAAGAGCGAGTCCAGGCCCTGATGGCGAACCTGCCCCCGGTGCGCGGCGCCCGGCTCCGGATAGACCCCGATCCGCAAAGCTTTGTGGGGCTGCTGGAGGACTGATGCAAGGCATGGGCTTCGCCATCCGCCCCTACACGCCGACCGATCTACCCGAGCTTTACCGCGTCTGCTTGCTAACCGGCGACAGCGGGGCCGATGCCAGCGGCCTGTACCACGACCCCGAGCTGCTGGGCCATTTCTATGCCGCCCCCTATGCCGTTCGCGAGCCCGACCTGACCTTTGTGCTCACCGACCTCGAGGGGGTGTGCGGCTACGTGCTGGGCTGCCGCGACTCCCTCGAGTTCGCGGCCTGGATGGAGGCGGTGTGGTTGCCGCCGCTGCGACAAAAGTACCCCCTGCCGCTCGAGGCCGATACCTCCAGGGATGCCGCCATGATCCGTCTGATTCACAAAGGCTACGTACCCTCGAGCCTGGCCGACACCTACCCGGCCCACCTGCACATCGACCTGCTGCCCAGGGCCCAGGGGCAGGGGCAGGGCCGCAAGCTGATGGAGGTGTTTCTGGAGCGCCTGCGCCGGCTGGGGGTGCCAGGCGTGCACCTGGGGGTGGGCCGGCGCAATGTGGGCGCGGTGGCCTTCTATGAGCGGATGGGGTTTATCCGCTTGCAGACGTTTTCTTGGGGTTACGAGTACGGCCTGAAGCTGTAGGGGGATTTGTATCAACCTGAAGCGATCAGGGCGATGGCTACCAAGGAAAGCAACACCCCCACGGTCTGACTCCGGCCTAAACGCTCGCGCAGCAGGCCCCAGGCCAGCAGGGCGGTGAAGGCCGGATACAGCGAGGAAATTACCGCAGCCACGTCCAATCGTCCGGCCTGGGCGGCTGCCAGAAAGAGCAGGTTGCCCCCGGCGTCCAGGAGCCCGGCCAGAACCACCAGACCCAGGCTGGTCGCCAGCCTGGCCTCCCGCCGTAAGAGACCCAGCCCCCCCACCAGCCCGAGCATCAGGGTGGTGGCGGTGAGCTTGGCCAGGGCCGAGGGCCAGAACAGGCCCTCTACCTGGTGAATCAGGGTGAAATAACCCCCAAACCCCAGACCCGCCAGAAAAGCGTAGGCCAGCCCCCTCGAGGCAGCGCCGCCTTCGGGACGGGCTGCCAGCCAGACGCCCAGCAGCCCAACCCCAAAGCCCAGCAGTTGTAGCGGAGCGGGGAAACCCTCGAGCACCACCCCCACCAGGGCCGCCAGCCCGGCCCCCACCACCCCGGCCACGGGGGCCGCCAGCCCCATCTGTCCGGCCTCGAAAGCCCGGTACAGAAACACCAGCCCCGCACAGCCCGCCAGCCCTGCGCCCAGGCTCCAGGGCACATCCTGCGCCTGAAAGGCCTCCCCGCGCAGCAGGGCCAGCGAAGCGAACAACAGCAGCCCGGTGGCGTGCACCAGCAAAGCAATCAGGTAGGGGTTGAGCCGGCGGGCCGCCACCCCTCCGCTAAAGTCGCCTGCGCCCCACGAGATGGCCGAAAGCAGCGCAAAAGAAACCGCGAGCAGTTCGGTACTCATGAGCGCCAGCATACGCTATGGCTGGGCAGCAAATGAGCTTTCTGGTCTTGAGCCTAAAGCCTGGGGCCCTTAGCCTATAGCCAGTGCGTCTGTTGCGCTTGCGGCAAAAAAACTTCCGAAACCTTTTCACCCCAGTTTTCGCGCCGGGGCCGGGCCTGACCACCGTGGTGGGGGGGAATGCCCAGGGCAAGACCAACCTGCTCGAGGCCATCGAGCTGGCCCTGGGTGGTGAGCTACGCAATGGCCTGGCCGAACGCATCGCCTTCGGCCAGGGAGAGGCCTGGCTACATGCCGAGATCGAGACCCAGTTTGGCAACAGCCGCCTGGAGGTAAAGCTGAGCCGCGAAGGCCGCGAGCACCGGCTCAACGAGGCCCCGGCCTCGCTGCGGGAGCTGGCCCAGCTGCCCGGCGCGGTGCTGCTGGGCCCCGACGACCTCGAGCTGGTGCTGGGCCCCCCGGAGGAACGCCGCCGGTTTCTGGATGTACTGCTCTCACGCTTCTCGGCCCGCTACCGCTCAATGCTCAGCCAGTACAACCGGGCTTTGCAGCAGCGCAATGCCGTGCTAAAGAGTGGCTTTCGTCCGACCTCCAGGGGACAGGGCGAGGGTGCACCCAGCTCAACAAGGGCCTCCATCGGCATCTGGAACCATGAACTGGTCAAGTATGGCAGCGAAATTCTTAGCCTGCGCCGCCGAATGCTGGCCAAGCTCACCCCCCTGGCCCGCGAGGCCTACCGCGAGCTGGCGCCGGGTGAGTTGAGCTTAGAGCTGTCCGAAACCACCGACCCCGACCGCTTTTTGCAAGCCCTGGAGGATAACCTGCAAGACGACCTCCAGCGCGGGGCTACCAGCGTGGGGCCCCACCGCGACGACCTGGTCATCCTGCTCTCGGGCCGCGAGGCAGCGCGGTTTGGTAGTCGGGGCGAGTGCCGCAGCATTGCCCTGGCCCTGCGCCTGGCCGAGCACCGCCTGCTCTGGCAGCACTACGAGGAGGCCCCGCTGCTGCTGGTAGACGAGTGGCACAGCGAGCTGGACAACCGCCGGCGGGGGGCCTTGCTGGCTTATGCCCAGAGCCTACCACAGGCCATCCTGGCCGGCCTGGAAACCCCCGGCACCGGGGCCGTGATCGAGATTGAAGCCGGGGTGTGGAGCGTATGAAGCCCCGGAGAGAAATAGATGCTCCATCGATCCAGGAGGCCCGGCGCGGACTGGCCTGGGCCCTGCTGCTGGGGCTGGCTATTCTGGCGGGTCTGGTGGCGCTGTTTATGGGCTTTTTGCTGCTTCGGTTGCTGCCCTACGCCGAAGTGCTGGCGACCTCGAGCGGGCCTGTGACCCTGCCTTCGGGCGAGCGCCTGCACCCCTCCTGGCTGCGCGTGGCGGTTGCAACGTTTGCTGTCGCACTGGGGTTGGGCCTGGCTTCGGTCTGGGGTTTGGTCTGGCTGCGGCGGGTCTGGGCCAGGCCCCTACCGGCTGCCAGCAAGAAGGCCCAGAAGAAACCCAAAAATAAACGCAAACGCTGAAAGACCCCCCTAGGCCAGGAGCAGCCGGAGGCCCCCCAGCAGGGCCAGCAAGAGCGCCATCCACTCGAAGGTGCTTTGCGGGATGTGGTTTAGAAGCCGGCGGCCTGCCACCGCCCCCAGCACCACCGCGGGCGTTAGCCACAGGTTGAAGGTGAGCGATTCCGAGGTGATGAGGCCCAGGCCTACTGCAAAAGGCACCTTGAAGAGATTGACCACCAGAAAGTACCAGGCGATGCTGCCCACCACCTCGAGCTTCCCCATCCGCATAGCCAGCATATAGATGAGCACAAAGGGCCCAGCCGCATTAGCCACCATGGTGGTAAAACCAGCTGCCACGCCCATGCTGGGTGCAAAGGCGGGGTGCCTGGAAACCTTCACGTCGTTTAGGTTGCGGGCCTTGCGGTAGAGCTGATACAGGGTCATGCCAGCCACGATGGCCCCGATCACCCGCTGCACCTGAGCGTCGTTGCTAAAGTAGAGCATCACTGTGCCCAGGCCCACCCCCACCGCTGTCCAGGGGAAAATTCGCATAAGCGCTTGCCAGCTCACGTTGTTGCGCAGCATGCTGACAGCGATAAGATCGGCGCAGATCAGCACCGGTAGCAAAGCGCCGGTGGCCTCGCGGGCCGGGATAATGCTGGCAAACAGAACCACGGCAATCGTTACTGCACCCGATAACCCGGCTTTAGAAGCACCCACCAACCAGGCGGCCAGCAGGGCCACCGCCCAGGATTGGGGGCTGAGCTCCATCACCGCTACCATACCCTAGTTCGATCCATATGGTGGGCCGGGCAGTAGCCAAGGGGAGCCCTTTTGCCTACCCTGTAGGGGGATGTCCAAGGCCAGACTATCTGCCGAGATTGTCGCCAAAATTTTGCGCCAAAAAGGGCTAAGCAACGGGATTCGGCGGGGCCAGGCCCTGGCGCTATGGCCCGAGATTGCCGGGCCGGCCCTGAGCGAGCTCACCGAGGCCGACCGCCTGGAAGACGGGGTGTTGTTCGTGCGGGTGGTCGATGCGGTGGTGGCCCACCAGCTTACCTATCTGCGGGAGGAGTTCCTCAGGCGCTACCAGGAAAAGCAGCCCGGACTGGTACAGGAACTGCGGTTCGTGGTAGGCGTCGAGAAAAAAGCCAGGCCCAAAAACAAGCCAAAAGCCTTGCCCAAACTAGACCCAGAAGAGGAGGCCCGGCTGCAAGAGCTGGCCGGGCGCTCCCCGCAAGACCTCCAGGGGGTGATTTTGCGGGCCGGAAGGGCCATACTGCAAAGGCAGAAGGGCAACCCCTACCCGCCATGCCCCATCTGCAGCGTGCCCAGCCCGGTGCACCCTTGCAAGCCCTGCCAGAAGCTGCTGGATACGCCTACTGTGCAGCGTGAGGCGGCGCGACTGGCACGCTTTCCACTAAAGAACCGCCTCGAGGGCGAGCCTCTGCAGGCGGCCCGCTACCTGGCCCAACAGAAGCTCGAGGCCCAGCTACGCGACCTGCTGCCCCAGGTGATCCAGCAACCCGAGTTAATGCCCATCCTGCAAGACACCGCCCGGCGTTACCTGCAGCTTCGCACCGGTGAACAGGAGGTTCGAAGCTACCGCCACCTGCTACCCGATACCCTGGCCTCGCTGCTCAAAGAAGTATGATGGTGGAGTCCGCAGCGCTTCCCTGGCCTGCCGCGAGGGATGCACAGCAAATGAACCGCGTTCGTCCTTGGAGGAAACATGGCAACCGAGACCAAAACCAAAAGCGTTGGTGGCGATAGCAAGATGAAGGCTGGGCTCATCTGGTTCAACGGGCAGATGGTGCCCCAGGAAGAGGCCAAAGTCTCGGTACTGACTCACGCCCTGCATTACGGCACCAGCGTGTTTGAGGGTATCCGGGCTTACGAGACCTCCCGGGGCCCTGCCATTTTCCGCCTGCAAGAACACACCGAGCGCTTTTTTCACAGCGCCAAGGTCATGATGTTCGAGCTGCCCTTTAGCCCCGAGCAGATTAACCAGGCCATCCAGGAGGTCGTCCGGGCCAACGGTTATAAAAGCTGCTACATCCGCCCGCTGGCCTGGATGGGGGCTCACACCTTGGGGGTGAACCCCCTGCCCAACAACCCAGCCGAGGTGATGATTGCGGCCTGGGAATGGGGCACCTACCTGGGTGAGGAAGCTGTGCGCAAGGGGGCCCGGCTCATTACCTCGTCCTGGGCTCGCTTCCCGGCCAACGTGATGCCCGGCAAGGCCAAGGTGGGGGGTAACTACGTCAACAGCGCCCTGGCCCGCGTGGAGGCCCAGCAGGCGGGGGCCGACGAAGCCTTGCTGCTCGACAAGGAAGGCTTTGTGGCCGAGGGGTCGGGGGAAAACATCTTCTTTTTCCGGAATGGTGTGCTTTATGCGGTGGAGCACTCGGTTAACCTGATGGGTATTACCCGTGACTCGGTCATCGCCATTGCCCGCGACCTGGGCTACGAGGTGCGCGAGGTGCGGGCGACACGCGACCAGCTCTACATGGCCGACGAGGTCTTCATGGTAGGCACGGCCGCCGAGGTTACACCCGTCTCCTACCTGGATCACCGGGCCATCGGCATGGGCCAGGCTGGCGAGCACACCATGAAGATCAGGGCTGCCTATATGGACGTGGTACACGGCAAAAACCCCAAATACGAGGCCTGGTTGACCTACGTTCAATAAGCCAGAGCGTTTTTTGACCGGGCGGCCCAGGCGATAAACTGTTGGGCGGTGAAACCGCTCTTGTTGTTATTCCTTACCCTGTTCAACAGCATTCTGGGCCTGTCGGTTTTGTTTCCCATTCTGGGGCCCCTGTCGCGTGAGCTGGGTTTGAGCGAGGTACAGGTGGGGTTGTTTTCCACCGGCTACGCCCTGATGCAGTTCATCCTGGCTGCCTACTGGGGGCGACGCAGCGAGGTGGTGGGGCGCAAGCCCATCTTGTTGATGGGCATTCTGGGTTTCGCGGCCAGTTTTTTCTTGTTTGCGCTGTTTGCCTGGCTGGGCTACCAGCAGGTGCTCTCGGGCTGGGGTCTGTTTGGATGTCTGCTCTTCTCCAGGCTCTTGGGGGGCGCGTTTTCTTCGGCCACCCTGCCCACTGCCCAGGCCTACCTGGCCGATATCACCCCGCGCGAACAGCGCACCCAGAACTTCGCCATCCTGGGGGCTGCTTTTGGCCTCGGGGTGATTTTTGGCCCGGCTATCGGGGCAGGTTTGGCGCACTTTGGCTTATTGGTGCCGGTGGTTTTTTCTGCCAGCCTAGCCCTTTTGAATGCCCTGTTTGTATGGTGGGTTCTCCCTGAGTCACGCAAGGCCCAAGAGCGCACCCCAGCCCCCTCGAGCCTCTCCTGGGCCGATCCCCGCATCCGGCCCCTGCTCCTCATTGGCTTGAGCATCAACCTGGCTTCCATCGCCATGGAGCAGACCGTGGCCTTTTTGTACCAGGATCGCCTGGGACTCACCCCAGCCCAGACCGCCCAGACTGTAGGCCTGGCCCTGGTGATTTTTGGCATTGTGGGGGTACTGGTGCAGGGCTTCTGGGTGCGCGTGGTCAGGTGGCCGCCCAGGGCGTTGCTGGGCCTTGGGCTGGCCCTGTTGCTGCTAGGCTACCTGGGCCTGGTGTTCGCGCCAAGCTTCGCTTGGCTCACCGCCTCGCTGGTTTTGCTGGGGCTGGGTTCGATGGCTACCCCAGGGCTCACGGCAGCCCAGTCGCTGGCCGTCTCCGATGACGAACAGGGCGTGGTGGCCGGTCTATCCAGCGCGGCCCAGGCCCTGGGGCGTATGCTGGGGCCGGTGGTGGGCACCTCTTTGTATGGGCTTTCCCCGGCTTATCCCTATATCTTTTCGGCCACGCTGATTGGGCTGGCACTTATGTTTTTCCTGGCCCGGCCCCAGCTAGCCGGTCAGCGCTAGGGGAATAGCCCGGCTTCCTCCAGCAGTTTTCTCAGCATTTCCAGATTGACCAGGGCGTGCCCTTTGGTGGTGTTGTTGAAGATGAACCAGACCTGGGTGGGGGGCTCGAGCTCCAAAGCAGCTTGCAGGGATCGCACCCAGAAGCGCAGCTCCTCCTCGCTGTAGCGGTAGTCATGCCGTTCGGCCTGGTCTTTGCCTTCGTACCACTTTTCCTTGTTGCGCCCCGAGAGCCTTATATAGGCGATCTCACTGGTGATGTGGAGCTGGTTTTTGGGCAGGCCGGGTAGGGGTGGGTAGTCGGTGCTGACCCAGGTCAGGCCCGCTTTGCGGAAGGCTTCGCGCACCTCCTCGTTGTCCCAGGAGGTGTGGCGAAACTCCACCGCCAGCCCGCCGGGGGCCAGGGTTTTGTCGGCGAAACGCTGGGCCAGCGCCGCAAAATACCTGCGGTTCTCGGGGGTGCGGTGAAAGCTCTGGGGAAACTGGGCTAAAAAAGGCCCCAGCACCCCGGCCTCCCG
>Ga0209381_1003482_pt1 | contig 16243 bp, 19 predicted proteins | sample DewCreD2012metaG_FD_184111 | JGI IMG/M metagenome (GOLD analysis project Ga0209381, IMG submission 184111) | Hot spring sediment bacterial and archeal communities from British Columbia, Canada, to study Microbial Dark Matter (Phase II) - Dewar... ...
CCCGATCGTTTCGAGTTACGCAAAGGCATTTGGAGCCGATGCTTGTATGCGCATCACCACCGACGCCGTGCAAATCTTTGGCGGCTACGGGTACATGCGAGAGTACCCTGTGGAAAAGCTGATGCGCGACGCCAAGTTGCTGCAGATTTACGAGGGAACCTCGCAAATCCAACGCGTCGTGATCGCGCGCAACTTGCTCAAGGCCTGAATGTGAGACCGCCGCTAGCAGAGGCAGCAGCGGTTCGTGCCCATTGTTTCTTTGCGTGCTCGAGCGGCGTGCTAGGCGTGCTGCTGGGGAAACTCACTAGGGCTAGCCGTTGCCAGCACAGTCCCCACGCCGGTACCTTTGACGAGCGAGTCGTGGCGACGAGGACCGGAGTGGTGAGTCTGGCCCACTGACTCGCTCTTCCTTGTCCCAGGCGAACGTGCCTATTCGTCCGCGCTGAAAATTGGTTTCTACCCACGAGGCGAGTAGCAGCGTCTTCTCTCGACGCTCAGCCAACTCTGCCTCACGCGTACGGTCCGATGCGCGGCAGCGAGGGGCACCGCCACGCCCGAGGTGTGCCCGCAAGCGGCCGCGCATCATACGAGTAGGGGCGCTGCTAAGCGATGTTCCCCGCGTAGATGTCCATGACCGTGCGAAGAAAGTCGAGCGCTTCTTGTTTCGGCCGCTGAAACGAGTTGCGGCCGATGATGGATCCGAACCCGCCACCGTCGCGAATGGCCCGGATCTCATCGAGAATCGCACTGGTCTCTTTTGCCTCGCCTCCGGAGAAAATGACAATCCGGCGCCCGTTGAACGCGCTTTGGACCACGTGGCGTACACGATCGGCTAGCGTTTCGATGGGAATGCGCTGTTTTTCGTACACCTTCCGTGCCGCCTCTTGCTCGATGTGGCTCGTGGGTGGCTTGACCTTGATGAGATGGGCTCCAAGCTGCGCCGCAATTTGGGCCGCGTAGGCAACCACGTCTACAGCCGTTTCTCCCGCCTTGGATAGCCCAGAGCCCCGCGGATAAGACCACACCACCACAGCTAAACCCTTGCGCTTCGCCTGTTCGGCAAGGGCACGCAACTGCCCATACATTTCGTTCCGAGCCGCAGAACCAGGATAAATGGTAAACCCGATGGCAACACAACCGAGCCGAAGCGCATCGTCCACGCTGCCGGTGACCGCTGGGCAGGGATCGGCTCCGGTGTACAGCGTGTCCGAGTTGTTGAGCTTCAGAATCAGTGGGACCTCACCAGCATACTCGGCGGCACCGGCCTCTAAAAACCCCAAGGGCGCCGCGTACGCGTTACATCCTGCCTCGATCGCGAGTTCAAAGTGGTAGCGCGGATCGTACCCCGCAGGGTTCGGTGCGAAACTCCGCGCAGGTCCGTGCTCGAACCCTTGGTCCACGGGGAGAATAACCAGCTTTCCAGTGCCGGCCAGGCGACCGTGGTTGAGCAGCCTGGCGAGATTGGTCAAGACCCCCGGGTTTTCGCTTCGATACCAACTGAGAATTTCGCGAACACGTTCTGTCATCCTAGGCTCTCCTTACCTCATCGTAAGCTGCAGAGTTGGGCGCCACGTTAGTCAGCCGGCCGGTGAGAAGTCAACGACACTCCGTTCGCAAGACCACGCGCGGAGCGTGCGCCGTGTTCCGCTGTGTCCGCACCAGTTTGAAGCGCGGCCGCTTGACTGTCGCGACGGCTCGCGTCAAGGTACGTCTTGTGGTTGCAGCGCAATGCACAATCGAGCGCGAGGTGCTGTTGAAATGAGAAAGCGACGTAAGGCCCTGCCGCTCTCGTTGGTGAATTTGAAATTTGAAGACTTAGTGCGCGAAGGCAGTGGATCGGGCGATAAGCGTCTTGTGAACCTCAAGGTGCCCGCCGACGTCCTCGACCGGGTGCATAATTTGGCCGATCGGCTTGGCGTGACAAAAACCGCTGCGGTCATCGCCTTGTTGAACGAAGGTCTCGACGAAGTGCGCCGCCGACAGCCACAGTTGCAAAGAAAGCCTGCGGAAGCGTCGGGTCGCTAGGCGAGGCATGGTGGCGCCTTCCCGTGCCGCTGCGACCGCAGCGGTTCTCGCCGGCTTCTGCATGTGGGCGCTCGGGGAGAGCCATCACAACCTCGGGGGCTATTGTTCCGGAGATCCTGAGGCCGGTCCGGTTTTCCCAGCGGCTCTGTTTGCCGGCGCATCGCTCCCGGAGTGTTTCGACTGGAACGGAGATGGCGTCGTCTCTGCCGCCGATGCGGTCGTCGCGGTGCAGCTCCTTGGCGAAAGTGCTTCCCCCACCCCATGGCTCGGTACCTACACCGCGACGTCGACACCTTCGATCACCCCGACGCCAAGTCCAACGTCGACGCCTTCGGTGACACCGACGCGAACGGCAACACCAACGATCACTCGCACTCCCACACCCAGCGCCACGCCCACGATCACGCCGACCCCGAAGTCGTGCCCGCCACAAGCAGCGGCGACCTTGGAAGTCGTTTTGGAAGTCGACGAAGGGCAGCCGGTGGAATCCCAGGCAGTCGTTCGAGGTGAATTGTTGTACCCGAGTTGCGCGACGGCCGACGGTCGCTTGCTCACAGCGTACGCTGCACCATTGACAGGCGGAACACCGGCCCGCTTCGAGCAGCTCGCTCCCGGTATCTGGGTGCACCATGTCGAAGTGACACAGCCCGCCAATGGCCAGGTGCAGCACCAGCGGAGTTTAGTCGTTGCAGCCAGTCGGCCGAATCGCGTGCGATGGCGAGTGTTCCGAACCGTTCTGGTGGTCGCTGAGGCCGGCGATGCCCCAAATGGCTCGGCAACTCTGCGGCGTGCTCTCGAAGAGGCAAACCGCACGTTGGGGCCTACGTTGATCCGGTTCGACGACACTGCGTTCCCTGCGGGACAACCGGGGATCGTCACCTTACGCCGCGCGCTGCCAGCTTTGACGGCCAGCGACGTCACCATCGATGGCCGCGATGAGCTTGGAGTTCCGGGCATGCGGGTGATCGATGCGGCGGGGGGAGCGTTTCCGGCCCTGGCGATCCGAGGTGCGCGAAACCGCATCGTCGGCCTGGCCTTACGGAACGCCGGCGGAACGGATCGCGACGTCCTTTCCATTGCCGGCCCAGCGGCCCGGGGCAACGTCGTGGAGCAGTGCCGCATCGAGGGCTCGGCGTCGGCCGACGGTGTTGGCATCGACGATGGTGCAGGAACCGACTTTGCCGCAGGCGCCAACGTGCTTCGCGACAGCATCATCTTGGGGGCGAGCGACAAGGGCATCAAAGTGACCGGCGGTGCGCATGCACGCGTGGAGGGGAACTGGGTGCTGCACAACGCCAACGGGGGCGTGCAAGCAACCTTGGGAGGGAAAGTTTATGCGCGCGACAACCTGATCGAACGGAACGAAGGAGCTACCGCCCAAAACGGCTTCGCAGTCAACGGAGCGCACCCGAACCGCGCGGAAGACCCGGCACTGCTCTTTGCCGAGGGAAACCTCGTTCGCGCCAACGCTGGCGCGGGCCTCTTGGTGCGGGCGTATTCTGGCGTGTTCGCTCGGTCCAACGTGTTCACAACGAATGCGCGCGACGGGGCGCGCATGCAACCAGTCGATGGGGCTCGCGCTCCCGCCTTGCGCGCCGATGGCAATTCCTTTGTTTGCAACGGTGCAGCCGGCGTGGTGGTCGAAGCAGGAGTCTTGTACGCCGACTTGGGCGACGGAACCTTTGGGAGCTTCGGGGCAAACGCCTTCGCGTTGAACGCGATTCCTGCACTGCGGCGGAATTTGGTGTTTCTCGGTCACGACTGGCTGTTCGCTCGGGGCAATGTTTGGGAGCAGTGTGGCGCTGCATCGAATTGTGACCTTGCTGCGGTGCGTGCCCGCGACTTGGGAGGCAATGCGGAGCGCGTGCATCTGGAGCCGGTGCGATCGGACGCACCTTCGCACGTCCTGCTTGTCGACGAAGTACGGCCGAAACTCGCGCACGCAGGAACATTGCTCCGGATTGCTGGGAGTGGTTGGCAAAGCCTCCCTCTAGCCTCCTGCCAAAACAGCTTGCCGTGCCAAGACGAAACCCTGCCGTGCGTGCTGGTCGATGGTGTGCCGGCCCCGATCGAGGCTGCGACGCCCACCATGCTGTTCGTGCGCATGCCGTTTACCTGCTTTGCTCCTGTGCCGCTCGAGGTGCGTACGGCAACGGGCACAGCCCAGATCGAGTATTGTGCCCCCGAATGAAGCAAATGCGCGATGGAGGGATACGCTCGTGCGGCGCCCCCGGCACGCACGCAGCCAAGCTCTAGCGCCGGGCAGAAACTGCGGTGCAGCTCAGTCGGTCCGCGGGGCTCCGCGCCGAATCCAATCTTCGATGGCGGCGATCCAAAATGACTCGAGGCGAGCACCAGAAAGGGGCATTGGGCTGCCCCAGCGCGGATCGAACGTTGTCAGTGTAAGCTTGGTGAGCAGAAAGCTTCTTTCAACTTGTCCAGGCGCCACGCGCAGCCACCCTGCCTCCCTCGCTGCGGCATTCGTCGGGGCCACGTTCACGAGGCTCGCGTAAGCGTCCGTAAGATCCAGGGCGCCTGCTTTGGTCGTACCGTCGTGACAAAAGGCCACTGCACAGCGCGGCGTAAAGACTTGGTTTTGGAGTTCGGAGAAGGCCACCGCCCCTGGTGTAGGCGACGGGACCAAAGGCGTTTGCGTTGGCGTTGGCGACGCGGTGGGCGTCAGGCCAGGTCCGCCCAGATCTCCACGGGGCGCGCCGGCGAGAATCCAGTCTTCGATCCGCTGCAAGTCTGCGGCTGCCAACGGCGGGGCCCCAAGTGGCATTCGGCTTCCTTGTCCTGGGCCCGGTCCGGTGAGCTTCACCCAGAGGAAACTGCGCTCGAGGCTTCCGGGGGCTACACGGCGCCATCCGGCAGAGCGTGCTGATTCGTTGGTGGGCTGGGCACCGACGAGTTGGTCGAACGCGTCCGGCCCTTCCAAGACAAGTCCTCCTGCGGCTGTTGCCGCGGAGTGACACGGTCCGGTGGCGCAGTGCACGGCAAAGACGTCGGTCTGCAGGGCAGCAAAGGAGCCAGTGGCCAGGGATTCGGGATCCGGACCATCTCCCGCACAGCCCGAGGTTGCTGCGTACACCCCGAGTGTAAAAATCGCAGCGAGGACTACAGCTGGCGAACTTCGCCGCGGGCGTCGGGGCGCGAACTTATAGCCCCTTGACTCCATGCACGACGATTCCGTTCATCCCGTTGCGCACGTACTTCTTGCCGCTTACCTCTGCGCGAGCGCCGGCGAACTTCTTCACTTCCTGGTACGGCTGCTCGTTGTTGTGGTCGTCGACCAACAAGTACAGCTCCCCGTTGTCCGTCAACAGCCCGAGAGGAACACCTTTCTTCGCGCACATCTCGGCGCAGGTCTTGTGCGCTGTCCCTTTTGCGCCTTTGGCCATGTAGCAGGCCATGTCCACGACCTCGCCTTGAACCACGACGTCCTCTTGAGCCACGGCTGCCGACACGAACAAGCCAAGCGCGAATGCTGCACCCAGGAAGTGCAGGGATGCTTTCTTTGTCGTCATGGTCGCTCTAGTATCCGCACCGCATCGGATATGTCAATTTCCCTTTCGCACAAATGGCGCCAATGGTTCGCGCTGGACGCGCGAACTGGAGGAACGGGGTCGCTTGGGAGCGGCGCCGAGTTGCAACGCTCCTCCGTGGAGACATGGAAACCGGCTCACGCTCCGTCGACGGCACTTCGCTCCCACGCTTCCTCGTCGCCCTTGCTGCAGGTGGTGTTCTTGTACGCCACGGGACTCGCCATTGGCCTCCACCTCGCTTTGGTGCACTTGTACCTGTGGCGTTCTCCGCGGGCATTTTTCTTCTTTCTTGCCGCCACCGGGCTGTCGTGCACGGCAATCCTCGCGTTGTGGATTTGGGTGTTGCCACGCTTTGCACACTGGCGGTTTCCTGCTCGCCTCGCCGCACAAGTAGCGACCTCCGCTCTCGCCATCGCAGCATTGTCCTTTCTCACCGTAGAGGCCAACTCGTTCCTTTTTGGCGGGCATTCGATCCTGAACCCATACGACGGGCCGGACCGGACGATCACCATCCCGGCGGCCGCCTTGCGTCGGGCGCCGGTCATTTACTTTCTAATTCCCATCGTTCCCACGGCCATCCTTTGTGTCGTCGGTTTTAACTTGCACTGGTGGCGAATCTTGGTGATGCAAGCGCGTGCCCGCGCGTTAGAGGACGTTGCCGCTTCCGCTCAGCTCGCCGCGCTGCGTGCCCAAATTCACCCGCACTTCTTTTTCAACAGCCTGAACTCCATTGCCCAGTTGATTCGCAGCGATCCTGATCAGGCCGAACGTTGTGTCGAACGCCTTGCGGAGGTCTTCCGCTACTTGTTCTCCCGCTCGGGGGCGGAGTTCGTGCCTCTGGAGGAGGAGTTGCGCTTTGCCCATGCATATCTGGAGATTGAAAAAGCACGCTTTGGCGAAGACCTGACAGTGGAGTGGGACATTGCTCCTGCTGCTCGCCACCACTTAGTTCCGAGCTTGATTTTGCAGCCATTGGTAGAAAACGCCGTGAAACACGGAATTTCCAAGAAGGTCGAAGGCGGCACCTTGACCGTGCGTGCGCGCGTGGACCACGCACAGTTGTGGATCGAGGTTGCAGACACGGGAGTCGGGTTCGACGCACTGCAGCCGGAGAACGGTTCGGGTTTGGGTTTGCGCAGTGTGCGCGATCGGTTGGCGCGCTTGTACGGTGCCGACTGGCAGCCCGAGATCGAATCCTCGCCTGGCACTGGGACCATCGTTCGCTTGCGTCTGCCGGTTGCTGCGAACCGCAAGGAGGCGACATGATTCGCGCGTTCATTGTGGACGACGAAAAGCTGGCTCGCGAACGCTTGCAAAGTTTTCTGCGTGACTTTGCAGAGGTCGACGTCGTGGGGACCGCGAAAAACGGCCCCCAAGCAATTCAGGCGATCGACACGCTCAAGCCAGACGTTGTCTTCCTCGACGTGCAAATGCCGGGGCTCGACGGCTTCGGTGTGCTGCGCTCGATCCAACATCGGCCACAAGTGGTCTTTGCGACCGCGTACGACCAATACGCCATCCGTGCGTTCGAGGTTTGTGCAGTCGACTACCTCCTCAAGCCAATTTCTCGGGAGCGACTTGCGGAAACCATGCGCCGCGTGCGCGATCGTCTGGCGGCCCATGCGCCTCCGCCTGCAATCGAAGAAATCGTTCAGGCATTGGAGGCTCGCGAGCACCGCTACCTACAGCAAATTCCCGTACAGCGGGGCCGGAGTATTTTGGTGCTTTCCACCGAGGAAATCTTGTGGTTCGAAGTGGAATACCGGATCGTGTTCGCGTACGTCGACGGCGACCGTTTTATGACCAACTTCACCCTCCGCGAACTCGAGGAAAAACTCAATCCTAATACGTTCTTCCGCGCCCACAAATCGCGGTTGGTAAACCTGAAGCATGTCAAAGCCATCGTCCCGTGGTTCGGCGGTCGTTACAAGCTGGTGATGAAAGATCAAAAGAGTTCCGAGCTCGAGCTGAGCCGAGCACAAACCCGCCTTTTGCGCACCCGCATGCACTGGTGAGGCCGAGGTTTCGACCGCTTGCAAGGTTCTCCCATCGTTCCTGCGCCCGGCTGTTGCGCTAGCCCACACAAGCGTGTAGCTGCGAGCGGAACGTCAACAGTGCAAGGGGAACGTTTATGCATCGGGTGTTGTTGAGTGCGATCTTGGCGTTGCTGTGGTTGCTCCCGCAGGAATCTCGAGGCCAATGTCTGGGCGACTGCAACGGCAACAGCGAGGTCACGGTGGATGAAATCGTGACCATGGTGAACATTGCCTTGGGCAACCAAGGGATTGCTGTCTGCCCGGCAGGCGACCGCGATGGCGACGGCGGGATCACCGTGGACGAAATTATCGCCGCGGTGAACAATTTGCTCGGGTCGTGCCCAAGCTCCACTCCGACTCCGGGCCCGACAGTGACGCCGACACCCGATACGGGCGGCGGGCTTGGGGATCGCCGCTTCACCTTCAGCAGCCGAAGCGAGTTTGCGGCGGTGTTGACTCAGGGCTTTCGCCTCCCGTTGGGGTCTTTCCGCGGGCAGAAAGACGGGCAGACCGGGCCTGCGTATTTGGTTTTGCGTGGGCACGAGCCCGACGAAAACGGGGTGGCAACGATCGACATCGTGGACGGTTCGGATTTCTTTTTCGTCCAAGCTCAGATTGCCAACATCCTGGTATGCATTCGCCCGCTGATTCCTGTTGTGAGCGCGGGCGTCGTGCAGTGCCGCGGCGGGCAGGATTACAGCATCCTGTTGGAGACAAACCACCATGTCGGCCAGCTCGGCCAAGATGGGTTCACCTTGGCGGATTGCCTCTCCACCTGCAGTGGGCCAGTGTGCGGTCAAGTCGAAGGGCCCACGCAAATTTGTGCCGCTGGTGCGGTGGGCGAACTTTGCCGAACGGATGCCGATTGCGACACCGCGAATGGCGCTGGTGATGGGCGTTGCGGTCTAGGCCGTTACTGTACCGCAGGCCGTGTTGGCGTAGCTTGCACCGCCGACGCAGATTGTACCTTGCCCGATGTGGCCGGCCGATGCTCGCCACAACCCACGTGTGCTGCAGGGCGGCGCGGCGCGCCGTGCCGCAACGATGGTGACTGCGACAGCAGCGAGGGGGCGGGCGATGGTCAGTGCGGCCCCCGCGGCGTGCACCCGGGCGTGTGTAACGGTCCGCTCACCGCCGGTTCGGTCGGCGAGGACAGCGGCCCCGGCGCCGCCGTGCTCGCTCCTGTGTTTGGTTTGCGGGGCTTGCCGGTCGAGCTCTCGTTCGAGAGTGCTTTGCCTTGCGGGGACGAGCCGGTGTCGGCAGGGTTCAGCCAGTCGTTTGCCTTTACCACCGGCACCGCACGGGCAGTCGTGCACAACGTTTCGAACGAGTTTGGACTGTGCAGCGACAACTCGAGCTGCCAAGTGGACAGCGATTGCGATAGGGCCGACGGCCCCGGCAAGGGAGTGTGCGGGCACTTTCTCTCGCACGAGGTACGGGGAGAGAATTTGTCTTGCCAAGATTGGCGCAACCCCGACGGCCCTGGCTGTTTCGTTTTGGCTGCCCCGGTATTGCACGGCTTCCAGGGAGGGGACCTAGTAACCGAATTCAAATTCTGCGGCCGGTAGGCCAGCAGCTCCTTGTTGCGAGCACTCGGGTAGCGCTGGGGGCAAAAAATAGGTCCCAGCGCTGCCGCGCTCCTGGAAGGCGTTTTCTGGGTAGCGCTGGCTAGGGAATCGGTGTATGCATGCTGCCCGCGCATGGCGGTGGTTCGGGCGTTCGTGGAAAAGCTTGTGGTGGCTGCGCTGGTAGCAGTGGTTTTGCTCTCTCCGTTCGTAGCGGCGCGGCCTGCGTCGGGGCAAATTTCGTTGCAGCCTGGCGACGCAAACTGCGACGGGCGTTTGGACAGCGCCGACCTCGAAGCTCTTGTGCTGGGTTTGTTTTCGGCGCGTCTGTCGTGCATTGCGGCCGACGGGAACGACGATGGCCGCATCACAGTGGCTGATTTGGTGGCCTCCATCAGGGCCATGATGGAGCCCCCTACACCTGCACCTAGCGAAACGGCCACGCTCCCGCCGTCGCCCACTCCAAGTGCGACGGCTACGGAAACGGCACCGACTGTTGCCGTGCCATCGGCCACGCCGACCGAGACGGCTTCCCCGACTGCTTCCGCATCGCCCTCCTTGCCGCCTTCGCGGAGCCCGTCCGCAACAGTGAGCAGCACGCCGACGGTGCCTCTGACCCCCAGCCCTACCGTCTCGGCGGACGCCCGATCCCCTTCGGTCACTCCTACATGGACCCCGTCGGAAGCACCGAGCGCATCGCCAACCCCCTTCACACCAGCAACATTGACTCAGAGCCCAACGTTTGCGGGGACCGCGACGCCTACGCCGTCCCCCACGCGCACCGCTTCGGTCACACGAACGCCGACAAGCACGGCAACCAGCTCGGCAACGGTCACCCCGTCGCGCACGCCGAGCCCGTCGCGCACGCGAACACCATCGGCAACAGAAACACCGACGGTTGCGCCTTCAGCGACAAGTTCCGCAACTGCGACGCGCACCGCTTCCAACACGCGCTCCCCGACACCCACGCCGACGCCCAGCCCTTCGGCGACCGGTAGCTTCACAGCGTCTCCGACACGCACACGCACGAGTACACGCTCACCGACGGCCACGGGAACGCCGTCGTTTACGCCGACGGATACGGCAACCCGTACGGTCACGCGTACTCCCACTCAGACCCGCACGCCTACGAATACCCCCACGATCACCCAAACGGGTACGGCTACACGCACGCCGACGGTGACCCGCACACCCACACCAACGCTGCCCCCGCTCGCTGGTCCGGTGATTACCTACTTTGGGATTACCACCGCCGACAATCACGTCGTGCCTCCAACGGGCACCGATGAAAACGGCGTACCCATATTCGAGCGCCCCTTTGGGGCCGGCTTTTTCCTCGTAGTGGAGGCAAAACCGGGCACGAGCAACAGCCCGCCGGACACGCGGAACTTTTACAATCCATCGGATCCGAGTTCGCGGCCGGACGTGCAAATCTTGTCCTCGCGTCCGCTCGGCAATGGTAGTGCCGAGGTGTGCGATAAAGGCCCCCCTCCATTCCCGCTCGGTGGGGTGCCGGGCTTTCCGGCTTTGAATTTGGATGACCCGTCCCAGGCAGTGACCGATGCGCTGAACGATTTTTCCTGTCGTTTGGCGAACAACACGATCGACCCATGCACACTCGATGCGCGCGAGCGCCCGGCATTCGTGGCCCCGGATTCCACGACCCAAGTGTGCAGCGAGGGCGTCATTGGAACCGAACTACGCTTTCCTTCGGGCAGCACGACGTTGATCGTGCGTTGGCGCGATCGCAACGGGAACCTCGGGCGCCCGGCGAAAATCGTGATCCGTGTTCCGTGACGCGCATGGCTCGTCCCACGGAACTCGGGTTGGCTTCGATGCGGCCATTGTGTAAACGCGAGCGAGGCTCGCCATGCGTATTGCGGTCGTAGGTGCTGGCAGTTTTGGAACGGCGCTCGCCAAGGTCCTGGCCGAGAACGGCCATGAAGTGGTGTTGTGGTGCCATCGGGCGGAGCGAGCCCGCGAAATTGCCGAGCGGCGTGAAAACAGCCTGTACTTGCCGGGCATTGTCTTGCCGGAACCACTCACCGCGACTGCCGATTTGTCCGAGGCAGTGCAGCGCGCGGACATGCTCGTCGTGGCGGTACCCTCGCACGTGGTGCGCGAGGTGATGGTGCGTGCACGCGCATGCCTCGGCGATGTTCCCTGGGTCGTGAGCGCCGCGAAAGGGGTCGAAGAGGATTCCCTCCTGCGCATGTCGGAGGTGCTTGCCGAAGTCCTGGGTCCAGATCACGTGGATCGAATTGCCGTGCTCTCCGGCCCGAGTTTCGCCAAAGAAGTTGCGGCCGGCATGCCCACGGCGGTCACCGCCGCGAGTTGCAACCCGTCGGCCGCAGAAGCCGTGCAAAAGGCGTTTCAAGCCAGCACGTTCCGTGTGTACACCCACGACGACGTCGTGGGCGTGGAGATTGGCGGGGCCGCAAAGAACGTGATTGCGATTGCCGCGGGAGTGAGCGACGGACTCGGCCTCGGCCACAGCAGCCGTGCTGCGCTCATCACTCGTGGCGTCGCGGAAATTTCTCGACTGGTCGTGCGCCTTGGCGGGGACGCGCGCACGGTGTCGGGGCTCTCCGGCGTGGGCGACTTGGTGCTGACGTGCACCGGCGACCTGAGCCGCAATCGCACCCTCGGATTGCGCCTTGGGCGCGGGGAAAAATTGGCCGATATCTTGGGCAGCATGCACATGGTGGCCGAGGGGTTTCGCAACAGCATCAGTATTTCGCAGTTGGCCCGAAAAGCGGGCGTGGAGATGCCAATTACCGAACAAGTGCGCCTGCTCTTGCACGAGGAGAAGCCGCCGCTGCAAGTTTTAGGAGATCTGCTTCGGCGGCAAGCGAAACCGGAATTTTGGAGCTGAACCGGAGGGACAACATGGGGAAAGGCATTTGTCGAGTGGAGGGCTGCAACGGTGCCGTACAAGGAAAGCGCTATTGCGCGCGGCATTATCGGCTGTGGAGAAAAGGGCGCATGCCCAAGCCCCGTTACAAAACCTGCCACGCCGAGGGATGCCACAAGCGGCTGGAACGCCGCGGCCTGTGCGCGGAACATTTCGCTAAGGAGTACGGCAAAAAAACTGGCGAACAAGCACCTGGATCCTGAATCGAAGTTCTGTTCGTATTCGCCGAGCTTGGAGGCGCTGAATCGCACGTGCGGCACACTACCGGTTGCGGGCACAGTGGCGACCCGCAGGCTTGCAACTTCGCGGGGGCCATGTGCTTCTTTCGCCCGCGGCGCTCGCACCACCAGGCCAAACGCCTGAGCGGTCGTGGTACTCCGTCCCCGGAGGGAATTGCGGCCCGCACCGTCGGTGTGCCACGCAGGCCGGAGCTCCGTCGCCGCACGGCCATCTCTGGCATCGTTGGTCCTTGGGACGCTGCGATGTTGTTCCAGGACCGACCAAGGAGTTGGAAACTGCGCCCCTACGGCCTGCATCGTAGTGCGATGCAGGGCATCCGTTTGCCTCGCAGCCTACGCCTCGGTCGAGGTGGGGACGTCCCGATCCGCCCCCAACCGGGGCGGACGGTAGGGGCGACGCGGCGCGTCGCCCTTGGTTCAGAATAGTCCGGCGCCGGTCGTTCAATTCGGGCGCGCTGACGGCTGGACCATGCGAGGGCGCAGCGCCGCTGCGCCCCGCCCGCCGCCGCTCGTACGTCCCGGCACGCAAGAATCCGGGGGCTCGCGTGGAGGGAGTCTCAAGACGGACCGGCTCGTCTCTGGCGAGTAGCCGGGCCCTCGTCGCGCTCATGGCGCGTAACCACGAGCCAAGTCGGTTGCATCGCGTGTGTGGCGTGCGGTTCGCGAGCACGAACCCGGTAGGGAGCGGACGCTGCGTCTAGAGTGACAGTGCGGCCCTTCGAGGTGACCGCGAGTTCACCCGCGACCACGTGCAGAGTTTGGCTGTACGGGTGGGTATGCTCCGGCTCTCTGTGCCCGGCGGGCTTGAAGACGAGGAGCGCCTGCTGGCTCAGTCGATACACGGTGTGACCACGTGGTTGGAGGCGCCGTTTTCGTGGAAGTCGAGCGACGTTTCGAGGCACGCGAAAGTTTGTGGCGTACCGTCCCGTGGGAAACAAGAGAGTGCGTTCCCGAGTGGTGAGGGAAATGCGCGTGGAAAACGCAAGCAAGCTCAAACGTGAAGCACGCCGTGGCCTGGTCGCTTCGGCTGCCGGAAGGTTTTACGCATCAGGGTGGCGCAAGAGTAGATAACTATTCGCGCCCCCGTAGCCGTAACTGCTGAGGAGCACGTGTTCGAGCGTAGCAGCGCGCGGCGTGTGGGGGACGTAATCCAGATCGCAGTCGTCCGCTGGCTGTTCGAGAAAATGTGTGGGCGGAATTTGTTGGTGGTGGAACGCGAGGCATGCTGCCACGGTTTGAAACGCTCCCGAGGCTCCGAACGGGTGCCCCAGCACGGCTTTGATGGAGCTGATCGGCAACCTTGCGGCCCACTCGCCAAACGCAGCTTTGGCCACTCGGGTTTCCTTGCTGTCGAACGCCGGAGACGCGTTCGCGTGGGCGCACAGCCAGTGCACATGACGAGGCTCGAGCCCGCAGCGTTGCAACAGGGCACGGATGGTGTGGCCACCGGTTTCTCCGGTGGGGTCGGTGTGAAACAAGCCGCGGGCGTCGCAGGAACTGGCGCCCCCGAGGACTTCGGCATAACTGCGCGCTCCCCGCGCTAGCGCCTGTTCGCGAGGCTCCAAGATCACCACGCACGCGCCTTCGCTTAGCACCATGCCGCTGTGCGCACGATCGAACGGACGCGAAGCACGCGCAGGGTCGGAGGAATCGCGTGCCAGCTCCATCGTGCGGCCCATGCTGGCGAACACCGTGAGCGCCAACGGAGCTTCGGCGCCCCCAGCAACGACCACGTCCGCTTCGCCATTTGCGATCAATTGCTGCCCGAGAGCAATGGCTTGGGTACTCGCTGTGCAGCCGGTGGTAATCGTGAGTTGAAAGCCACGCGCGTTTGCCAGGGAAGCCAGTTCCGCTGCCGTGGCAAACGGAAGAGAACCATTGGCAAGGAATGGATTCACACGCCGCGCGCCACGCTCGAACAGGATCGCAAATTGCTGCTCCGTGGTACGCAGGCCCCCAATTGCCGTTCCTAGTAACAAGGCGACACGGCCCGGGTCGCTCCAAGCGTGCGCGTCCAAATTGGCCGAGCGCATCGCGAGGGTAACCGCTGCAAGCCCGAGTTGACTCGCTTGACTTGTGGTGCGCACCAGGCGCGGGTCGACCAGTTCGGCATACTGCGCTGGCGGCACGAGCCCACCCACTTGGCAGTTGAACACCCCTGGGTCGGCCCATTCCAGTCGCTGAATGCCCGAGCGCCCCTCGATCAGCGCGCCCCAAAACTCTTCGAGGCTGCACCCGCACGGGCTCACGAAGCCCATGCCCGTAATGACAACGCGCCGTGCCACGGTCCCCCTGAGAGCCTCACAGTCGCAAGTATCCCGCGACCAGATCTTTCATCAGTTCGGACACCCCTCCGCCTATGGTGAACATGCGCACGTCCCGGTAGGCACGGGTGAGCCAGTGGTCTTCCAAGTAACCCTCCGCGCCGTGAAGTTGTGCGCACTGTTCGATGATTCGTTGCACCGTTTCCATCACCTGGAACTTGATCATGCAAATTTCCTTGGTTTCGACTTGCCCATCGCGGAACGATACGGCCACAGAGTACGCGAATCGTCGATTGCTTTCGATTTGCGCAGCCATCTCCGCAATGCGGTGCCGGACGGTTTGGAGCTCGGCGAGGGGGCGATCGTAAATCATGCGTGCGCGTACGCGGGCAATGGTTTCGTCCAACGCAAGGCTTGCTAGCGAAAGAGCGCTGATCGAGCTGATCAGTCGCTCTCGTTGCAACCCGTTCATGAGATACAAGAGCCCGAGGTGCGGTTTTCCAATGGTCATCCACTTGGGTACCCGGCAGTCGCGAAAGCGCAGCCAGCCCGTAGGAGAAGACTTCATCCCCATCGTGCGCAGCGTTGTCGCTTCGAAGCCAGGAGTCTCCGTGGGAACCAGTACGAGCGCGAATCCCGTTGGTCCCTTCGCTGTCGGGGTGCGCACCAAGGTCAAGACGTAATCGGCAATTGGGCCGTTGGTCGTAAATTTCTTCTCGCCGTTGATCACCCAGAAGTCGCCATCGTCGGTTGCAGTGCAGCGAACCGATCGCGTCAGGTCCGTTCCTCCGGTCGGCTCCGTGGCAGCCAGTGCTGCTACGCGCTCTCCGCGCACGAAGGGAAGCAGAAACTGTTGCTTCTGCTCCGGCGAGCCATATTGCAGCAAGAACGGAATCACAAAATAAGCTTGTGCGGCAAAGCTGAGCGGGAGGCCCATCATGCGTGAACGGGGGAGCTCCTCGACCAGCACCACATCGTAGGAAAAATCTAGCCCCTGGCCGCCATACTCCTTCGGTACGGAAAGGCCGAACCAACCGTAACTCCCGAGCTGCAAGAAGAGCTTTCGGTCGACACCGCCGGGCTGCTCCAGTTGGTTTGCCCGAGGCGCCAGCTCGCTTTCCACGATGGCGCGTACCCGACGCCGAAACTCCAGGTGCTCGGGACGAAAGAGGGCCATCAAGGGACCTCCTCGCCGCGTGCACGGCGGTAGATGTACTCGGCAATGTCCCCGAAGCGATTGAGTTCGATCATGTGAATTGGATCGAGCTCGGTTTGGAATTCTTCTTCGAGGGCCACCTGGAGTTCCACCAACTGCACCGACTCCATCACCAGTGTGGTGTCGAAGCTGGCGTCGTCGGTGATCTCTTCGAGCGGTAAGCCCGTGATCTCGTGCACGAGCTCCCGCGCACGCTGTTTGACGAGGTCCAGTGGTCGTGGCGATTCCGCGCGCATAGAGTTTCATTCTCCTCCCAAAAGATGAGCCGTCCTTGACTGTGGGCACCGTGCAACGGCAAACTATCTATCCATGCGATCAGATTCACGATCGTGGCGTGCGAGTATGGGGGCAAAGCCGTTTGAACACGCGCTAGTGAACACGGCGCATGTCAAAGTCGCGAACGTCTACGAGCTGCTTCAGTGCCTGCGCCTCCGTGAGG
>Ga0209381_1003484_pt1 | contig 16219 bp, 14 predicted proteins | sample DewCreD2012metaG_FD_184111 | JGI IMG/M metagenome (GOLD analysis project Ga0209381, IMG submission 184111) | Hot spring sediment bacterial and archeal communities from British Columbia, Canada, to study Microbial Dark Matter (Phase II) - Dewar... ...
GTGGGTATGGTAAGGGCAGTCTGGGTTGGGACAAAAGGTAAAAGCGTGCATGGTACTCTCCTCACCTGAAGAACGAGAGGAGAGGCCGGGTTTACTTCAATTCCATCTGCAAGGTTCGTGACACTATTTATGGGCTGAACCCCCCATCGAAGGTCAGTATTGCTCCCGAAGCGGTACATGGATCCGCATCGAGCAGCTCAATTGCCGCATGCGCAATTTCATCAGGAGGTATGAGGCGGCCGCCAGGCGCAAGGCGGGCATGAGCAGCACGCGTGGCAGGATCGAGATATTCGGTATCTGCCGGTCCTGGACAGACCAGCACAGCAGCAACATTGTCTGCTGCACCGCTTACTGCAAGCGATTTGGTAATAACACCGAGGCCGGTTTTAGCTGAGGCATACGCTGCGGTTGTACGAAAGGCGCGGATAGTATCGGTGCGGGTTCCGCCGAAGAAGAGAAAACGGCCGAATTTCCTTGCCTTCATGCCTGGCAGAAATCGGCTGGCGAGAGCTCCGGGAAGCGCAAGATTGGCGAGCGTGAGCTGTTCCCACTCTTCGGGGCTGGTCGCTTCGAGAGGCTTTTCGATAAATGGGCCATAACTGCACACAACAATATCAGGCTCAGCGGGCAAAACCCTCTCAGTGGGAAGGATGGTGCGGCCTTTTTCCACCAGAAAGCGGTTCAGGGCATGAATAAAGGAGGAGGGTCGCTCGAAAGCGCATGAAAAGAAAAGTTCCTGCCCTTGTGCAGAACAGGTGAAAGAGCTTTTCGTTTGGTGGATGGCAGACCGGCTCTGCCCCCGCTGGCCAGGCTCGTGCCTGCCATGGACAATGACACTGGCCCCGCGCCTTGCCAGTTCCTCTGCCACAGCGCAGCCTATGCCCCCGCTGCCGCCGATAACAAGGGCCAGCCTTCCTTCAAACACGCTTTTAGCTTCCATATGGCTATACTATGATGCCGGAAAAGTCACGGCAAGACTTCAGTCTTGCCACAGCAATAGCCCACAGAGCCTTCCGCCGGCTTCTTTCCTCACCATAACATCATTTCAGGCGAATTCCATATCTTTTTCGGAAAAGAGTTCTGGCTGGCGGAATCGTCCCGGCCGGGAAAGAAACTGGATGTCTTCGGGCCGGATCTGCTTTCCAGCTCTATGCACACATGCACGCGATATAACCGAGCGCAATTCCCGGATATTTCCGGGCCAATCGTAGTGAAAGAGCTTGTCGGCAGCAGAGTCTTCGATCCATGATGAGGCATTCGAGAACTGACTGCAAAAATACCGAGCCAGAAGGAGAATATCCTCCCTTCGTTCTCGAAGTGGAGGCAGCTCGATGATCAGGCAAGCTATGCGGAACAAAAGGTCTTTCCTGAACTGATTCCTTTCGGCGAGATCGATCGGATTGTCGCAGCTTGCGCTGATGAGGCGGAAATGTGCCGTTTTGAGCTGGGGATTTCCCAGGCGTCGATATTCGCCAGTCTCGAGCACCCTGAGCAGGCGCGGCTGGTTGGAAAGAGAAAGGCTCGAAATCTCGTCCAGAAATAATGTCCCGTTCTCTGCCTCTTCTATGGCACCCCGGCGGTTTGCCGAATCGGTAAAGGCTCCTCGTTCCGTACCGAACATTTCGCTTTCGAAGAGCAATTCCGGAATGGTCGCGCAGTTGAGCGCAATAAAGGGCTCTTTGCAACGCGCTCCCCAGTTGTGCAGAGCTCGCGCAGCCAGTTCCTTGCCAGTCCCCGTTTCGCCGAGGATGAGGACAGGTTCGCTTCTGCGGGCATATGTTTCAAGGAGCTGAATGACATTCCGCATGCGTTTGCTCTGGCCAATGATGTAAATCTCCTGGGACGATTTGCTTGCACTTATCCCGCTTGGCTGAGGCGGTTCTTTTACCATGTCCAGCATATTGCTGAGCTGTACAGTGTCGGGTTCGGATTCGAAACAATGCACTGTTACTTCCGGCAGTGATTGCAGGCTGGGAAGCGCTGCAAGTCCGAACACGATGACGTACAAGTGGCGTCCGGTTGCTAACAAGTTACGCTTGTTTTCAGATATGATTCTAGCAATGTAGTCTGCAGACCGCAGGCGCTCCTCCTGGTGCATATCAAGCAGATCAAGAACCAGTGCTCGAGTCGTATCGAGTTTCAAAGCCTGTGCAAATTCCAGCAGGCAAGTAGCGGGCAAAACTTCAAAGCCCTTCTTGGCTGCCCGAAGAATGGATCCCAGACGGGCAGCATGTTCGTTGAAGTAGATGATTTTTATCTTCATTTGACCGCATTTATAACATCGCATAACTTCCTTATGCAAGAGGGGGCAGACTCTGCAAATCAAGTTATTGAAGGAGGGCTGGCGGCATATGCAAGGTTCGTAACACTATAGAAGGGCAGCCCTGCCTGCGGCGTGTCTGGCAGACCACCTCAGGCTCCTGAAAGCCAGCGCATCAAAGGTGCATAATAAAGGAAGATTCCACTGCGAGTCCGACTCATGTGACGCGGAATCCAGCATTCTTCATCAGGGATGGGCGAGCCGAGGAGAATGAGCGAGGGGGAGCCTTTCTGAATTGCTTCCACAAGAGCAGGCTCTTCGTGGGGACGGTAGCGGCCGCTCATGCTTCCGACGATGGCAAGCCCCGGGTAGGTTGCTCTGAGATTCTTCTGTGCCTTGATGAGAGGTATCTGATCTCCACCAACCAGAAAGACCGAACCTTTCTTTATTTCCAAAGCCGAAAGCAGACCGGTGATGATTTTCTGAGGGCGGAAGGCACGAACGAGAGGCTGAAAATCCGCTCGACGAGAAGACGCTTCGACCGCGTCAAGATCTTCGGCATCGAGCATGGCATCGAGCATGAGCTGGTGTATGAAAGGCACTGGAAAAGTACGCGTCTGGATGTCCTGTACCGGATCGAGGTTCCGAATTGGGGCTGGCGAACAGGGAAGCACGAGATCTGCGCTTGCGATCATGGACCAGTATTCGCTTGACCGCGGGGAACGACCAGGCCGGTTTTCTGCGAACCTGCTTCCTGTCAGAAAGCATATCTGATGATTTTTTTCATCATCCCAGAGGAAGGGTAGGGCGGAAAGCACAAAGTCCGAAGGAAAATCGAGTCGCACATTGTCTATGAAAGTACAGGAAATGCTCAGTGTTTCCATGTGCTTCGCTCCAGCATGAGAGTTCTGATCGAAGAAAGGGCGAAAAGAGCCGCGGTCTCTGTCCGCATGATGGGGCCGGAGGCATGATATGCCACAAAGCCGAGCTCGCCAAGCGCTTCCATGTCTTCGGACGAAAAACCTCCTTCAGGGCCAATGCACACCACGACACGCCCAGGACTGTCCGCAAGGATCTCATGGAGGCTCGGCAGTGTGCCACCAGCAGATTCATGGAATACGATCCGTGTCGATTCCCTTTGGCTGAATCCGTGTGCAGAAAGGACCTGTTCCAGTCTGTCCGGCATTACGGCCGCCGTGATTTCCGTCAGTATCGAAGAACCCGACTGCTGAAGCGCCTCCCTGATGATGCGTTTTCTGCGCTCGAGCTTTGCCTCTGCTTCATCGGATGACTCACGGGCTACACAGAACCTGGTGATAAGCGGCACGATGAGCGAGGTCCCGAGCTCTACTGCCTGGCGGATTATGAGATCGAATTTCTGTCCTTTTGGCAGGGCCTGGACCAAGGCCAATAGACAAGGCTCTTCGAGCTCTTCAGCTTGCGGGGCTTCCTTCGGTTCTAGCAATACCTCAGCTTCTCCAGATTTCAGACAGCGCAGAGTAGCCAAGAAACGGTTCCCCTTTTCATCGACAACCGGGAATACCGCTCCCGACTGCATTCTCCGGACATCGCGCAGATAGTGGGCGGTTTTCTGATCGAGCCTGAAGATACCGGTACCCCGCAGGTCGCCCGGAAGCAGAATCTGACGCATGGTGCAACTGCTTACTGAGCCGGCTTTGCGTCGGCAAGGGTTTTGGTCTGGGACAAGAGCTGAGGGAATTCCCCGGATTCGATCAGCGAAAGCGCTTTCTGCAGCTGCACGTCGTACTCAAGGTCATAGATGCGCGCCGGCTGGGTCCGCTCAGCCTGATCTCTGATCATTTTTTCCAGAACCCACTGCGGTACTTTGTATTTCTGCGCAAGCATTTCCGCAAAAGCGCGGCGTTCTTCCAAACTGGGCGAGGGATTTTTATCGACATACTTCGCAATATCGCCAGCATCGTAGAGCTTCTGGACTTCGGCAAGCTCGGCATCGGAGAGCACGGGTTCTTTGACTTCGACATCGGGTGCAATTCCCACCTTGTCGATATTGACGCCTGAAGGGGTGTAATAGCGAGCCATGGTGAGTTTGAAGCCGGCCTTATCCAGTGGGAATATCTGCTGGACCGAGCCCTTGCCGTAGGTTTTTTCTCCGACCAGCAGGGCACGACGGGTATCCTTCATGGCACCTGCGAAAATTTCCGAGGCAGAAGCGGAGCCCTGATTGATGAGCACAATCATGCGGTCCGTCTTCGGTATTACGAGGTCCGGTTTTGCCTTGTATTCGTAGTTTTCAGTGGGATTCCGTCCCCTGGTCGAAACGATTACTCCGGAATCGAGGAAGAGGTCACTGACATCGACTACGGAAGAGAGCAATCCACCCGGGTTCGAGCGGACATCGAACACGAAATGTTCTGCGCCGGCCTTGCGCATCTCCTGAAGGGCTGATTTGATGCGGGCAGCGGTGTTCGGATTCCATTCCACGATCCTGATATAGCCGGTCTTCCCATTTGCCGTTGGGATGATGGCATTCTTGATGGTTGGAATTTCGATTACCGTGCGGGTAAAGGTAACTTCAAATTCGTAGGAGCCTCTTCGGAACGTGAGCGTAACCTTGGTTCCCGCTTCGCCGCGTATCTTGGATGAAGCCTTGTCGGTACTCAGAGGAGCGGTGTCCTCACCGTCGATTTTTATGATCAGGTCTCCCGGTTTTATGCCTTCTTTCCAAGCGGGAGTGTCTTCGATGGGAGAGACGACTTCGATATAGCGGGGGGTTTCCGAATCGGGCACGGTCGCCTGCTTCGAAATATACAGACCGACTCCACCGTAGGTACCCTTGGTGTCCATCATGAGCTCGGACATCATGTCTTCGTCGAGAAATGAGGAATATGGATCGCCGAGCGCATCGAGCATGCCCTTGATGGCTCCCTGATAGAGCTTCGAGGGATCGGGCTCCTCCACGTAATTCTGCATGATGAATTGGAATATGCTCTGCAGAAGCTGGGTGTACTGCTTGGTGTCGACGCTTTTTGTCTGCTGGGCGGCAAGCTCCGGAACGGATACGGTCAGAAACGAAAGTGCGATGAGCACAGCGAGCGCGAGAAACGGAACGAGGCGCGTCTTGATTGCAGGTAGATCGGTCTTCTTCATGAATTGAAATAATAGCGCAGGCGGGAGGTTTTTGCTACTGCAGGGTACGGCATAATGGAATCTGCAGGCCGCACAGCACAGTCAGCTTGTTTCTCCGCCTGATTCTTCGCTGTCTTGACTGTCTTATACCTGACCAATAGACTCGAAATCGATATGCGCCGACCTCCTCTTCTTTTCGTTGCCGGAATTCTAGCCCTTTTGCGCGTTTTCGTGCTCGGATTTGTCGCAGTGAATCTGGGCATGACCGACTTCGGAGGCCCAAGAACCGCCCTTCTGCGCCTGTTTCAGCTTCAGGGGCTCGGCTTTGCGCTTTTTCTGTTTCTTGTTTATCTGCGCGAAGCGATAAGAAAGGAAGCTTTGCTGCCGCTTATCGTTCTGACAGCCGCCTCGCCGATTTGCAGTCTCCTCGTATTTCGCGCATTCCTTCAGGACGAGGGCGTGCAGTCCGCAAACCCCATGCAGACGATCGTGTTTCTGCTGGCGCTTGTTGTGCTCGATTTCGCTGTGCTTGGTTTTGCATACGGCGCACTGATGGCGGAGCGCCGAACACACTCCCGCAATGAGGTACGTGATGATCGCGATGCTTGAATTTCCCAGATGGCTCTCGCCCGAAATCATCCCGGGTCTGCCGTTCCGCTGGTATGGGCTTATGTATCTCGTGGCATTCTGGATTGCCTGGCTGTTGTTCAGAAAGGAATCAAGACGATTGAATGCGCCGTGGTCGGAAGACGATGCGGCCAATTTCTTCATCTGGGGTATCGTGGGAATTCTGCTCGGGGGCAGGCTTGCGGGGACCCTCATTTACGAGCCGACCAATTATTACTGGATCAAACCATGGTTCATTTTCTGGCCCTTCGACGAATCGGGAGCCTTTGTGGGATTCCAGGGCATGTCCTTCCACGGCGGATTTGTCGGCCTGATCGTCGCATCGCTCATATGGTGCCGCGTACACAAGTGGAACTGGCTCGACTGGGCCGACATCATTGCGGTTTCGGCTCCGCTGGGCTATACCTTCGGGCGTATTGGGAATTTCATCAATGGGGAGCTCTGGGGCAAGGTCAGCACTGCTCCCTGGGCAATGGTGTTTCCGAATGCAGAGCGCTTTTCAGCCAAGGAGCCCTGGGTTCAGGAAGTCGCTCGCAAGGTGGGCATTCAGCTTGTGTCCATGAACGATATGGTCAATCTGCCGCGGCATCCTTCACAGCTGTACGAAGCTCTGCTCGAAGGTGTGCTGCTCTGGGTGGTGCTGTGGTTCTTTGTTCGCAAGAGAAGGACGTTCCGCGGCAAGTCAGTGGCAGCCTATACCATCGGGTACGGACTTGCGCGTTTCATCGTGGAATATTTTCGCGAACCCGATTCTGGTCTGGGCTACATTTTGGCCTTGGGGGATCCGAGCGCTCCATCTGCAAGGTTCGTGACACTCTTGAATTTCTCCATGGGGCAGATCCTGAGCGCACTCATGATTCTTGGCGCCATCATATTCGCATTCTATGCCCGCAGGAAATTTCCCATCGCTCCCGGAGAGCCGGCGATCCAGATCCCGCAGAGTCCCGCCTCACGCGAATCGACGGCGGGTCGCTATGATGCGGCAAAGGCGAGAAAGGCCAGAAAGAAACTGAAACAGCAGGGAGGAAGGACATGAGAGTTTCGATTGTCCAGATGAATTCCACAATTGGGGATTTTGACGCCAATGTTCAGCGAGTGCTGACCATTGTGGAAAAACTGCGCGAAGCGCTGTCACCGGATGCCCTTCCAGACCTGGTCGTATTTCCTGAGCTCAATCTCTGCGGCTATCCTCCCATGGATCTGCTGGATCAGGAATCCTTCATTGCAGGATCCATTGCAGCACTGAGAAGACTGCAGAAGCTTCTGCCGCCGGGGATCGCGGTAGGCGCAGGCTATGTGGACCGCAACCGAAGCGGGATCGGCAAATCGCTGGTCAATGCATATTCGATAATCCATGACGGCCGGATTGTCTTCACGCAGACGAAGACGCTCCTGCCAACGTATGATGTCTTCGACGAGGCGCGCTATTTCGAGCCCGCAGCGGTCAGGCGAATTTTCACTCCTCCGTTTGGGCGCATCGGATTTGCCATTTGCGAGGACTTCTGGTGGGAAGCACCCAATGCGTCACAGCGATATCCTTTTGATCCTGTCAAGGAACTGATGGATGCGGGCATCGATCTGCTCGTGGTGCCTTCTGCCTCGCCCTTCATAGCAGGAAAGCTGAAAACCCGTCTTGCGCTTGCAGAAAAGGCCGTACATGCTGGCGGAATTCCGGTAGCCTATTGCAATGCTGTTGGAGCCAATGACTCTCTGGTGTTTGATGGGCGTTCGTTCGTCATGGATGAGTCTCGCAGGGTTGCAGGCATATGCGGATGGGGCGAGGAGGTACTCACCTACGATACCGGGACCAAATCGGCTTCGCTTCTCAAGCTCGAGCTCGGTTTCGATGCACCGGCCTATGGATTCGATCAGGAGGCTTCAACTACGGAGTCCGGTTCCGAGCCATCCCAGCAAGCCCTTTTTGTCGCCAGCAATCCTGATATGGAAGAAATCCGCTGCGCCATTGTGGTGGGCATCAGGGATTATCTGAGGAAGTCGGGATTTTCGCGGGTTTGTCTTGGCCTTTCGGGAGGAATTGACTCTGCGCTGGTGGCTGTGCTGGCCAGGCAGGCTGTCGGAGCCGAAAATGTAACCTGCATTGCCATGCCGAGCCGCTTTTCCAGCCCCGCCTCACTTGAAGATGCGATCGAACTCTGCCGCCGCAACAATCTTCAGCTCGAACGCATTCCCATCGAAGTGCCTTTCAGCGCCTACCTCAATGTACTGGCGGGACCTTTTGCAGGGCGTCCCTACGACATTGCCGAAGAAAATCTCCAGGCCCGGATACGCGGCACCCTCCTCATGGCCTGGTCGAACAAATTCGGATCTCTTCTGCTTACTACCGGAAACAAGAGCGAAATAGCGACCGGCTACTGTACCCTCTATGGCGACATGAATGGCTCGCTTGCGCCCATCGCCGATCTCTACAAGACCGAAGTCTATGCCCTATCAGCACATATCAACAAGCAGGCCGCACGCCGCGGCGAAGTCGAGCCGATTCCCCAAGCCATCATGACCAAGGCACCAAGCGCCGAACTGCGACACAACCAGAAAGACCAGGACACGCTTCCCGAATACGAGGTGCTCGACGGAATCCTGCGCTTATATATAGAAGAAAATCGCACTTTCGAGGATATTGTGGCGGCGGGCTTCGATCGGGAAACGGTGCGCAAGACCCTGCGTATGACTGCGAAGGCGGAGTACAAGCGCCGCCAGGCAGCGCCGGCCATCAAAGTGTCAAAGCGGGCATTCGGAATCGGGCGCCGTCTTCCGCTCGCCCGTGCCATTCATGAAGTGGATTAAGTCAAGGGTGCGGTGTCCCGCGCTTGCATAAGGCTTGATAGCAGCATATCCGCGGCATCCGAAATGATTCCTTCAGCTCCTCTTGCAGCAAGATGCAGGGCAACCGAAGGATTGTTGACGGTCCAGGGAATGAGCGGAAGTGTTCTCAGACGTGGAAAGAACATCATCCAGAGGGGCAGGTGCTCCATCAGCTTCCATTCAGGTTTGAGAAAATCAGCTCCGCCAATGAGCGCTCCTTCTCCATGGCGCAGAAACCAGTACAGTTCTTCGGACCTGCTCCAGATGATGCCGACGGGAACCGCTGGTTCTGCCTTTCGGAAATGACGCAAGATAAAGGGATTGAACGAGGACACAATGCACCTGGAAGAAAGCCCGTGGCGCCGGATGCAGTCGGCCACTGCTGCTGCAAGGCCGGTATCGGCAGCGCTTTTCGATTTGAGCTCGATATCATAATAGAAAGCAGTCCCGAATTCTTCGAAAATTTCATCAAGAAGAGGCATGCGGCGCCCCGCAAGCGTGCTGCGCAATTCTTCGAGGCGTGAGGTTTCGAGCATAAGCCCCGCTGGGGCTGCGGTGCTGGATAGGCCGCCTGACTGAGCATCGATTCGCCCAGTATCATCATCATGAAAGACGACGAGTGCGCGGTCGAGGGTGAGGTGCACATCGAGCTCGATGCCGGGAACGCCAGCATGACGGGCAGCAGCGAAGGCTTCGATAGTATTTTCGAGGAAGCGTTGGTTGAGACCGCGATGGGCGAACAAGAGAGGTCGGGGATTGTCTACCAGAAGCGGCATGGCAGGCGGCATGAACTTCTCCAATGCAGAGCAGTATTCTTCACATGGCTATCACAAAAGGCCCATTTTCTTTTTGAGCTCTGCCAGCGCATCGTCGACTGCCGGTTTGCTCTCGGCTTCGGCCTGAGGGCTTTCGACTGTGCCAGTCGGTTTCTGCTCGTCCTGTCCCACAAGCATCGACAGCTCGGCAAGCAGAAGATCGGGATCGACAGACCGGTGCTTCGCCTTGAGAATGGGGAGCGCCGTGCGCAGATCTTCGATATCTCTCCGCAGACCGGCGAGTTCGTGCTCCAGCTCCTGCGCCCTTGCTGTGCAAGACTGGGCTTCGTGTTCAGCCTGAGCCGCAAGATCCTCGAGCCCGCGCTCCCGGGCTCGCTGAACCCTGGACATCCACTCCGCAGCCTGCGTGCGAAGCAGAGCGATGTCCTTTTCGTATTTTTTTGCATCGGTGGCATAGGCGAGCAGCATGTCCGATGCACTCTCGTAATCGAGACGGGAAAGTTCCTGGGGAGTCATGGGATTCGGTACCTCGGAAGTATTCTATACCTTTCCGGGGTCCCCCGAAAGTAGTGTTCTCAACCTTGTGCAAAGAACTGCCGCCTGCTTTTACACAAGGTTCAGAGCACTACCCCAGTATTGAAATGGTAGGCGTTCCGGCTATATGGTACAACCATATGCCCCGAACCTATTTCGATCGAAACACCCCCATCGCGGCACTCGCGACCCCCGAAGGAAGATCGGCACTTGCGGTCATCAGGGTGGCCGGCCCTGGCGCGATCGAGACAGTCGCCCGGTGCTTTTCGCGCACCGATGCCCTTCAAAATGCGGCAGGCTATCAGGCGGTGCACGGATGGATCCGCGACCCGGAGCGCGCAGAGGATATCGACGAAGTCGTAGCCCTGGTATTCCGCGCCCCGCATTCCTTTACAGGGGAAGATTCGGTCGAGCTCATGTGCCACGGTTCACCAGCAGTGACCACCCGCATACTCGAACTGCTGTACGCGAATGGCATCGAGCAGGCTCTGCCGGGCGAATTCACCTTTCGGGCCTTTGTTGAAGGAAAGACCGACCTTGTCAAGGCCGAAGCAATCAACGAGCTTACCCATGCCTCCTGCGAAGCAGCACGGAGAGATGCTCTCGCCAGACTTTCCGGAACACTCTCTGCGCGGCTTGGCGAGCTCCGCAGCCGCATGATCGACCTTCTCGCCGAAATCAATGCATGTCTCGACTATCCTGAAGAGGAAGTGCAGGACTCACATGGCGACAGCATGACGCTGGAGGCTGAATCTATCTGGATGAATAACATCCAGCACCTGATCGATGACATAGACACCCTGATTCAGACCTATCCAGGCGCGCGCCTCAGACAGGAAGGCTTTCTGGTGGTGATTGCCGGCAGGCCCAACGCTGGGAAATCGAGCCTCTTCAATCTGCTCTTGCGCGAAGAACGAGCTATCGTCAGCCCTGAACCAGGCACGACCCGCGACTGGATCGAAGCCTGGATTTCCATCGGCGGCTATGCCGTACGCCTTGTCGACACCGCTGGCTTGCGCGAAAGCCCCGATATGATTGAAGCCGAAGGAGTCAGACGCAGTGCCGCACTTCTCGAGCGCGCCGATCTTATCCTTTATATGGTGGACGGTACCAGCGGCCTTTTGGAAGAGGACCTGCAGTTTGCGGAGCGATATCCGGATGCTCTTCTTCTGTGGAACAAATCCGATCTGCCCTACTGCGGCCCTGCACCCGCAGGCTGGATCGCGGCCAGTGCGCGCGACGTGCATCTTTTTGCGCCGCTCGAGGCATTGATCAGTTCACGCCTTGGTCAGCGTGCAGGTAGCGATACTCCCACAGCCCGTTTCGAACAGCAGATCAGGATTGCAAGCGAACGCCAGCTCCATCTGCTCCAACGCAGTCAGAGTGCCCTGAATGCATCGATGGAAGCTCTCCGCGCCGGTGCGAGTCTGGATATCGCTGCACTCCACCTTCGCGAAGCGGCAGAGGCGATCGGCGAGATGACCGGTGAAATCGCCTCGGATGAGGTGCTTGAGCGAATGTTCGGCACCTTCTGCCTGGGCAAGTAGCCCGCACAGGGCCGATAGAACACTGAGAGTACAATAGAGGCCAGCATGACAGACTATGAAGCGATCGTGATCGGCGGGGGACATGCAGGCATTGAAGCGGCACTCGCCCTCGCCAGGCTCGGAACCAGAACTCTGCTTATCACGCAGAACCCCGATACCATCGGGCGCATGTCCTGCAATCCGGCCATCGGCGGCCTTGCAAAAGGCAACCTAGTGCGCGAAATTGATGCCCTTGGCGGCCAGATGGGCATTCTCGCCGACGCCACGGCACTGCAGGTGCGCATGCTGAACCAGTCGCGCGGAGCCGCAGTGCAGGCACCCCGGGCTCAGTCCGACAAGGCCCTCTATGCGAGCCTTGCCCGCCAGGCGCTTGAATCACAGCCGGGCCTTACCATATTCATGGATACCGTGACTGACCTCATCCTGGATTCCAGCGGCAAGCGCATCGAAGGAGTCGTTACCGAGCGGGGCAGCAGCATCGGCGCCAGGGTAGTGGTACTGACGACCGGCACCTTCATGGAAGCGCGGCTGTTCATAGGACAGTGGAGCGGACCGGGCGGAAGGCTCGGCGAGCCTGCAGCGATAGGCCTTGGACAGAACCTCCGTGCCAAGGGCTTCCCCGTCGGGCGCATGAAGACAGGTACTCCTGCGCGCATCAAACGCGACTCTATCGATTTTTCGAAACTCCAGGCACAGCACGGAGATGGCCGTCCAATCTATTTTTCCTTTCTTGAACAGGACTTCAGCAGGCCCGATGTCCCCTGCTGGATCACTTGGACCAATGAAGAGACCCACGAACAAATCCGAAAGGGACTCGACCGCTCCCCCCTCTTTTCCGGCGTCATTACCGGCAAGGGACCGCGCTATTGTCCCTCCATCGAAGACAAGGTTGTAAAATTCCCCGACCGCAGCCGCCACCAGGCATTCATCGAGCCGGAAGGGCTGTATACCGACGAAATGTATCTCAACGGCCTTTCGAGCTCCCTGCCAGAAGATGTCCAGGAACAGTTCTATCATCGGATTCCGGGACTCGAGCATGCCATCATCGTGCGTCCCGCCTATGCAGTCGAGTACGACTATCTCGAACCTGCAGCGCTTTCAGCTTCTCTCGAGTCGAAATTGGTCAAAGGGCTCTTTGTTGCAGGACAGACCAATGGAACCTCAGGCTACGAAGAGGCTGCGGCACAGGGCATCATGGCCGGCATCAACGCTCGGCGCCTGCTCGACGGAGAACCGCCCCTTGTGCTCGCTCGCAATGAAGCTTATATCGGCGTTCTGATCGATGATTTGGTGACTCTTTCTCCCAAGGAGCCATACCGCATGTTCACAAGCAGAGCCGAATACCGCCTTGCCCTGCGGCATGACACTGCCGACATTCGCCTGACCCCCTACGCCCTCTCGCTCGGCTTGGCTGACGAGCGCAGGCAGGCCGCCTTTGAACGCCGCCTGGCCGGCATTGACGAAACAAAAGCTCTGCTTGCCGCGCGTCGCATAAAAAGGGAGGATATCGATCTCGTTCCGGAACTTGCACCGCACCTTGGCAGGAGCCTTGCCAATGCCCTCAGAGATCCCCATGTAGGTGCCCGTCTCGACGACAATGCTGAAGCTCTCGCCCTCATGGCACTTCTGCTTCCTGAAACCGGGCGCATCCAGGCTTCCAGCGTGCTTACCGCCGTACTGGACGAGCGATACAAGGGATATATCGAAAAAGAAGAAAGACTTGCCGCGCGCCTTTCGCATGCGGAAAAGATGTCGATTCCTGCCGAGTTCGATTACGCTTCAATCCGCGGGCTCTCGAAAGAGGCGGTCGAAAAACTGAGCGCAGTGCGCCCGCTCACTCTCGGTCAGGCTTCGCGCGTACCGGGCGTGCGCAAATCGGATGTGGCGCTTCTCTATATCGCCTTGCAGAGAAGATAGAAGAGAATAGCCGGCTCAGTCCTGATTTTCTTCGGTATATCCGCACATGCCGGCCAGCTGTTCCTTTGCCCCCTCGAGCGCCGAAGCGTAATTCTTGCGCATTTCTTCGACATTCTTGCGGTAGAACTCCACAAATTCGGGATCGGACATCGGATCGATCCGGACTGACTGGCCGAGCTGTGCCGCCAGCAGGCGCTCCTTCTCTCTCAGCTTGGGAGCCCACTGGCTGCGGATAGCCTGTTCGACGCGCTTGATTTCCTCATTATATTGATTGAGAAACTGCGCGATCTGGCTCATGAGAGCCTGAGCTTTCTGGCGGGCAATGGCGGCTTCCCGCTCCGACCTGAAACGCGGCGAAAGCATGCACAGCGCTTCGATTCCCTTCCTGGCAGCTTCCAGCTTTTCCTTGTCGACATTCGAATTCGAGGGCAGCTGAATCTGGGAGGTGAACACCTCGAAGGCCGACTTGAGAAAGGTGAGCCGCAATTGATCTTCGATTTTTTGCACTGCTTCCTTGAAATCGAAAGAACCTGGCGATTCGAGCCAGCGCGAAGCTGCTTTGCGCCCTTCCATTTTTGCATCTGCAGCCTTCTGCGCAGATTCATCTACTTTCAAGTCTTTTGCCCGCTCCATGGCGAGTTCGAACGCACTCTTGATGACGGCCATGATTCGTTCCTCCTGGCTGATTCAGCGTATTGTCGGTCAGCTAGAGGGCGGGACGCTTTTGATGGATTCGAAAAAGCTCACTATCTTGTCGAAGATACTGATGACGATAATTATGGCGACCACCCATTCCGCTGCCCGGTACAAGGTCATGGGTATGCCGTGCCATATCAGCTGGATGATCTCCAGAGAATACAGCACCATGATGGAAGCTACCGTAACCTTGCCCATCATGGTCGACTTCGGCTCGATGCGCCTCTTGATGAATATCAGAATCGCCATGAGTATCGACTGAATGCCCAGCCGCGCGATAACGAGACCGAAGAACCATGCCGGTATGAGAGAATAATACTGAAAAATAATGCTGAGGACAATGAGAAGGCTGTAATCGCTCGCCGAATCCAGAATGCGTCCGATTCGCGTCACCTGGTTGTTCCTGCGCGATATCCGGCCATCGTAAAAGTCGGTCAGAAAAATGAAGACGACGAGGGCGAGCAGAGGAATGCGTATCTTGAATTCGCGGGCGGCAATGACCAGCACCAGAAGGGTCGGCAGGGTGCTTACCCTGCTAAGCGTGACGATATTGGCCAGATTGATGCGATCGAGCTTGCGATTGTCCGGTTCAGTGATGAAATCATCCTGAAAAAGAAGGAGCAGTATGAGCAGAAGAAGGTGGAAACCGGCACTGATGGGAAGAAAGAGATTCCAGTAGCGCCCTGCGAAGTGCGCCGGCAGTGCGAAGAGCAGAAACAGAACGCATTGGGCAGCGAAAAAAATGGAGATGATGGCATAAATGCTCTGCCTGAGATGCGCGAGCCGTTCGCGTTCTTCCATATGACTGAGCGTCCTCCTGAGGCGCTGAGGCGGCCGCCCGAGTCCAGCCTGGCGATCCGGCCGCATTGCATTGATACTATAACCTTGACACTGACATTGTCAAATACGTATGCTCAGCGTATGACTTCTGCAGACAAGGTAACCCTGAGCCGAATCGTGGCAGCGCCTTTGTTTTTCCTCGTGTTCACGGTATCCTTCATTCCGAAGCAGGCTGCCATCGTACTGCTCTGGGTGCTTTTCATATGGATGGAACTCAGCGATCTTGTCGATGGCCGGCTCGCCAGAGCGACGCACAATGTCACTTCATTCGGCAAGCTCTTTGACCCCTTTGCAGATGTCATTGCGCGCGTTACCTATTTTCTCGCCTTCACGAGTATCGGCATCATGCCTTGGTGGGTGCTGATCATCATTCTCTACCGGGAGTTTGGCATCATGTTCCTGCGCATGCTGCTGGGCCTCAAGGGCATAGCCATGGGAGCCCGTCCAGGCGGCAAGTTCAAGGCAGGACTCTACATGGCGGCGGGGGCCTTGTCGCTTGCGCTCCATACGGCTCGGCAGATCGAAGCGCTGTCTCGGCTTGCAGGGGTGTTGGGAACGCTGACTGGTATCGCCTATATTGCTGCAGCCCTCATGTCGCTGGCTTCTTTCGCCGATTATCTTGTGCAGTTTGTCAAACTATACCGGCAGCCGGAGAATGGCGGTCACTGAACCCTCCTGTGTGCTCTCAACCTTGTGTAAACCTCATGATGCGATGTACTGGCGTTCAAACGATCGTACCATTTTCTAAGAATCCTTTCGAATTTTGCAAAAAATCGGTGAGCAGCCCCTTGACGAACCTGTGGGCATTCCGATATGTTCTCACTCGCGCCCTTCACTTGGCGCTGCGCTAAAGCGTAAATATTGCAACAAAACGCAATTGAATGCAAAAAGCGCAAACCTGTTGAGAGCATGAAAAAGCTCTTGACAACAACGATGAAGTTTGATAGCTTCATCGAGCGCTCTGGCAGGAAGGTCAGGGCGGAGCATGCGGTGCGGGAGTGCTGCGTGCGGGGATCTGTGACAGTGGAAACAGGGAAGGGGATAGAGGAAGGTTCTTCGGACTTCTGGGGAGAAGGTGCCGGGCGCGAGTCTGG
>Ga0209381_1003499_pt1 | contig 16162 bp, 17 predicted proteins | sample DewCreD2012metaG_FD_184111 | JGI IMG/M metagenome (GOLD analysis project Ga0209381, IMG submission 184111) | Hot spring sediment bacterial and archeal communities from British Columbia, Canada, to study Microbial Dark Matter (Phase II) - Dewar... ...
TGGTGTCTGAAACGGGCCGCGCCCCGGTGCGAGGCGCCGCACTGGCCGTGCGAAAGCGCCGCGCGCGGCGCGCCTCAGGGGGGCGCGGCGGCCTCCTGGGTCGCCTCGTCGGCGAGGCGCTGGATGCGCTCGGAGTCCTTGAGGCAGGGGCGGACGCGCAGCTCGCTGGCGATGACGAGGGCGGCGCGGGCGTGCTTTTCGTTGGAGGCCGCGAGGCTCTTGATGGACTCGATGTGGGCGTCGAGGAGGCGTTTGCCGACGACGCCGAGCGCGGCGAGGACGACGCTGAGCACCCCTCCGATGCCCCAGCGGATGACGGGGTTTTCGTCCGTCGCCGCCACCGCGGCCAGGGGCAGGACTGCGGGGAGCGTGGCAAAGGTGAAGCGGCTGAGCATGTGGGCCACCTTTCTCGTGGCGCCGCGGCCGGCCCGATAGGACCCGCGGGTCGCACGGGGCCTATCGGGGCGCGACCGCCGCGCGCGGGCCGGGCGCTAGCCCTGGGGCTCATCGTGGGAGAGGTTGACGATGCGGCCGTTGCGCCAGGGCTTGGCGCAGACGAGTTGGAAGAAGACGCGCCAGAAGGCGGTGACCTTTTGGCCGCTGCGGCCCTCGAGGATGAGGGCGAAGTCGGTCTCCAGCCGCTCGCCCCGCTGGTCCACGAGCACCTGGGGCAGAATCTCGATGCTCCAGGTCGTCAGGTCGAGGGCGTAGAGGGTGTTGTCGGGGCAGAAGCGGCTGCCGATGACCGGCGCGCGCTTGTAGACGAGGTCGGTCAGCCCGGGGTCCACGCGGCTGTTGACCGGCGCGGGGATCGGGTAGCGCTGGTTGGCCGTGACGAGGGCCTCGTAGACGCTCTCGATCTCGGGCGTGGTCAGGAGGACGTCCACCCGCCCGCCGCCCTGGTCGGCGGCCTTGAAGGTCATCTCGTCGCCCACCAGGTCGGCGCCCGTGCCGTGGTGGATCTTGCGCGAGAGCTCGCGCAGGAGCGCGAAGCTCAGGGGGCCGGGGTTGCCGCCGCTGGCCGCGTCGAGCGAGATGCACTTGAGGAACGGGTAGTCGGCCCTCGCCAGCCCGAGGTAGCTGGGCACCGCGGCGCCGTCGTCGAGGGCGTCCTGGATGCCCAGCGAGCTGTTGCCGCTCTGGGCGCCCCAGAGGGCCTCCTCGAGGTCGCGGCGCATGTCGGCCGCCGCGCGCGCCACCTCGTCGCGCCAGGCGTCGTAGCCGTCGTGGCCGCTGGCCAGCGCCTTGGCCACCATCAGATCAGTGACCTCGATCGGCTTCGTGTAGATCGCGTAGTCGCTGTAGGCCGAGTGGTAGACCTGGTAGCCGGGGGTGCCCACCGACCCGGTCTCGGTGGTCGGCCCGCCGCCAGTGTTGCGGCCGACGTGGAACTTCACCCGCACCGCCTCCGCCGAGGACCGCCGCTTGGGCAGCAGGCTCCACAGCGTCGCCTCCTCGTTGAGCACCTCGATGAAGCCGGCCTTGAACTCGTGCGTGAGGGTCGCCGAGACCTGCGAGAGCGTCTCGAGGTTCTGCTGAGTCGTCAATCCTGCCATGTCAGGCAACTCCTTGTGCTACGTGGGCGGGGCCGCGTGGCCCCGCGAAAGGGTCAAGAGAAACAGCCGCCCGCCATCTGGAGGCCGTCCCTGCGATGCGTCAGCCTTTGTAGTAGGGGCGGGTCCCCGTGCCCGCCCCTACCTGCGGGTCTGATGGGCGGGCACGGGGACCCGCCCCTACCTGCGGGTCTGATGGGCGGGCACGGGGACCCGCCCCTACCTGCGGGTCTGATGGGCGGGCTATCCGAGTGCGTCCACGACGCTTGCGCCTCGCGGGGCGCCCTGCGGGTGGCGGCGCGCGGCTCGCGCGCGGGCCGCGGGCGCGCGCTGGGCCTCGGGGTCCCAGGCGTTCACGATGCGTCCGAGGGCGGCGTCGGCGGGCCTGGGCGGCTGGCCGCCGACGGGTGGCGGCGCGGGCGCGGCCGGCCGCTCCTCCACGCTCGCCAGCTCGGCCACCTCCTCGGCGTAGGCCCGCAGGCGCTCCGCCGCCTCGGGGGCCAGGCTCGCCTGGCCCTCGTCGTCCACCAGCATGTCGACATCGAGCCGCACGGGCGACGGCACGAGTTCCAGGAGCCGCTGCGCCCTGGTGGGGTCGAGGCGCCGCTCGGGCTGCCGAGGGGCGCAGCCGCGGGCGGCCGTGGCGCCCGCGCGGCGCTGCTCGGCCTCGGCGAGCGCCTGGCGGGTGAGGCGCGCGAGCTCGAGCTCCTTGATGCGCCGATGGGTGGTCGCCAGTCGTGCGGCGTCGCGGACCGCGGCCGCACGGGCCGCCGCCTGGGCCTCCTCGGCCGCGCGGGCGCGGGCCTCGAGGGCCGCGAGCTGCCCGCGAAGCTCCTGGTTCTCGCGCCGGCGACGCGCGTTCTCGCTCCGCAGCTCGCGGACGTGTTCGCGCCAGTCCTCCGGGTGGTCGAAGGCGTGCTCGGGGGCCTCAGGCGCGCCCTGGGCCTCGCTTGCCTCGGGAAGGCCCGCTTCCCCGGCCCTCTGCGGATCAACCGCAAGGTCGTTCGACATCGCGTCGTCTCCTTGTCGTTGTATTGCCGTAGCGACACGCGGCGCGCGTGTCGTCCCAGTGGGAGACGCGAGCCGCGTGTCCCTACGCGCTTCCCCATGTCTTTGCGTGGGTTGGGCTTGCGTGCGCGCCGCCGCGTCGCTCGGGCGGCCCGGCGGGAAAGAAAAAAATCATGCACGGGCATTGACTTTCTGAAAGGCACCCGTTACAATTCTCTCCTAAGGGTTGATGCCAGTCATCGTCAGGATCGGAGGGATCCCATGAGCCACGATCTCACAGGCATCACGCCCTTCGCCGGGAAGCGGGCGGGTCGTCTCCGTTGCCTGCGCCATCGCTGCATCCCCCTGGCCCTCTGCCTGGGCGCGCTCTTCTTCGCCCTCGAGTGCCCCAGCGTCTGGGCGGCCCCGTGGCCCGAGGACACCGGCGCGAGCTGGCGCCCCACGACCATCTACGACCCGTTCGACAACCAGGTGCCCCCGGAGATCCAGGGCACCGCCCAGTTCCCGGCCCTCTACTGGTTCGGCGACGCGAATTTCATCTGCTTCCGGATGCGAAACGACCGGAAGCCCGGCTCGGGTACCCCCGTCCCTGGCGTCTACAGCCGTTGGCGCCTCAACTACGGCGTCCAGCTCCTCCTCCCCACCGGTCCCGCCGACTGGGGCGAGGTGGAGGACCACTACAACAGCCCCGAGCCGACCACGCTCGCCCTCCTGGGCCTCGGCGCACTCGGCCTCCTGCGCCGCCGTCGGCGCCAGGCCTGAGCCGCCTGCCCCCGCCCCGTAACCGCGTCTCTCAACAGGACCTATAGGACCCCGCGTCCTATAGGTCTTATGCTCTTGCCCCTCTTGGGCCCTGCGCGTCGAGCTGGGCCTCGAGGGCGTCGAGCTCGGCCTCGCCCAGCTCGGGCCGCTCGGCGGCCAGCATCATGCGCCGCGTGAGGAGGCCCGCCTCTCTCTTGGCACGCAGGAGCTCGAACCTCGCGGCCTCGTCGGTGGGCAGAAAGCTCCTGGGGAACTCCACCGCCAGGGCGCCCATGCCCTCGCGGACCTCGGCCAGCGTCGTCGGCCCCGAGCGATGAGTGGCGTCAACCAGCAGCATCTTCTCGATCAGCTCCCGCTCGCTCTCGGTGTCGAAGGTGATCAGCTCCTCGACGAGGTCCACGAGGGGCATGAACTGGATGGCGCGGCTGGCCGCGCTCTCGGCGTGACTCTGCTGGGGCTGGACGACTGCGACGGGGATGCTGCCCGTTTCATACATCATGCCGATCAGCCGCTCGATGACGGCCAGCACCTCGCCGATCTTCGGGTTCGGGTCGGCGAAGTACACCCGCCCGTCGGAGTCAACGTTGAGGAACCCCGCCTCGCCGATGGCCAGGCGCGGCCGCCCCTCGGCATCCGTCGGCAGCCCCTGCATCCCCCCCTGGATCACCAGGAGGCTGAATGCCTGGAAGCGGAGGATTTCCAGGACGTTGTTGATGCTCTCGTTTAGCGCGTGGTTGAGCTCCGCGATGCCGCGGAGCATCGAGTGGCCGAAGACGTCGCCCACCAGCCGCCGCCCGTTGAAGACGACGAACGGCAGCACCCCGTAGCCCACCGGCTCGTTCACCCGCACCCCGTCCTCGTAGACCGCGATGTCCTCCGGCGTGTAAATCTCCACCCTTCTCGCCGTCGTCCCCGTCCTCGTCCCCGTCCCCGTCCTCGTCGTCGTCGTCGGGACCTCGCCCCGGTCAACGATCACGGCATCGAGGCGCTCGCAGTCGTCGAGCACGATGGGGAAGAAGTGCTCGGGGAGGATGTGCTTGAGGCGGAGGCCGCCTGCGGATTTCCGATTGCCAATTTCCGATTGCCGATTGGCGGAAGGGCCGGCGGAGGCTCCGGGGGCTCCTTCCGTGTCTTCCGCAATCGCAAATCGGAAATCGCAGACCGCAAATCCAGGGTCCCAGTAGACCTGCACGATGGCGCACCCGTCAATCGCCCGCTGACGCGCGGTCTTGAGCTGGAAGGTGTGGAGGGCGTTGGAGCGCGCGATGGCCTCCAGCCGCGCCTGGAGCTGGGGGTTGGCGACCGAGCGGCGCACGCGCGCGCCGTATTCGGCCTGGACGGGTTTGTTGACGATGGGCGCGCAGTAGTTGGCCCCCACCAGGCGCCCGAGGCGCTCGAGCCAATGCTCGTCGCTCTCGCGCGAGTTCTTGCGGATGTAGCGCAGCGGGCGCTCGCCCCCAACGTAGAAGTCGCGGTAGAGCGCATAGGGCTCGTGGTGGAGGGCGCGCGCCGCGCGCTCGAACTCCCCCAGGTTCGCCCAGATGCTCTCGGTCGTGAGCTTCAAGGGAGAGGCTCCTTTCTCATGGTGTCGCGTAATTCCGACAATCGGCTCGAAATCGGAATAACGCCGTGGTAGACTGCTCGTTGTGCTGGCGCGTAGGAATAACGGCCGCCAGCCTCGCTGTGCGATGGAGCCACGATGGCCGAATCCACCCGGGCCGGGCGATACGTCTGGCAACCTGAAGGTTACAGGGCATTTGTGCCGAACCCGCTGCCGCCGGAGCCGCCGGTGATGAGGCGCTGGCGCCGCGGGTGGATGCGCAGCCGCACCCGTCCCAGCGCGTCGCAGAGCGCGGCGTTGAGCGCCCGCGTAGTCACTCGGCGATGTCGAAGAGGAGCTTCTTCAGATTGGCCTGGATGAGCGCGAGGGTCTGCCCGTCCACCTCGCCCATCTTCTCGGTGAACTCGGCGGCGCTGACGGTCTCGGGGATGGAGCAGAAGATCGCCGCGTCGCGGCCCAGGCCCATCATGTGGCCCAGGCGCGTCTGCGCTCTCACGGGGATGTCGAACTCGGTCAGCTTGTAAGTGGAAGTGCTAATCGGCACGACGACGATCGCATTCGCGGTCCGATCGGGCGGCGTTGCGGAGACGACCACCGAGGGCCTCTGCTTTCGCGCCATCCCGCTCTTGGCGGGCATGCTCACGACGACCCACCAGACCTCTCCCAGCCGCGGAACGGCCTCGGCCATGTTGAGCTAGCCCTCATGGTCGCGCAGCAGGTCGTTGTCGCGGATGCGGTCCTGGGCCTTCGACGCCTGGGCCATGCCGGCCCAGTCCTCCAACAGAAGTTGACGCTCCTGGGGCGGTCGCAGCTCAATGCGAAGGTACAGATCACCGCGAACGACCCCCTCGCTGTGCGGGAGCTCGGCGGCCCCCCCCTGCACCCCAACGGCATGAGTCTCAATCTGGAGCATCGCTCGCCTCCTTCTGCGCCTCCTCGGCCACAAAGTAGCGGCCGGTCAAGCGCTCGCCGTCAGCGAAGAACTCGATCGCATACTTGCCGGGCCGCGGCAGCGGCAGGACCACGACCGGGAAGTTCATCTCCAGCACCTGAAGTGGGTGGTCAAGCTTCATCTGGCCCTTTGCCACAAGCAGCGGCTCGTCGCTTTCCGCGAAGGAGAAGCGCAGTTCGCCCTCGTAGATCCCCTGACCGTCTGTAAGCGCCACATAGATGGCGCAATTCCTGTGCTCCGCTGGGAACCTCGACGCGAGAATCCGGTTGAAGCTCCCGATTATGGAAACCTTCTTCGTGTGCTCGTCCCTGACGACCTGGTCGCACACAATCATCGCGAGAACCTTCGGCGGTCGTCTCTCCTGAGACACGGACAAGCACCCTCCTGAGCGGCCGGGGGCACGCCCTCAACAAGCTTCGCGGCGCCATCGCTCAGCGTCGCACCAGGCCTCCGGCCGAGGCCCGCGTGCACAAATAGTACCACAAGGCCCAACCCCACGCAAGAGGGTCTTTGCTGGGATTCCCGCGCGCCGCCCGAGTTGTGGCCGAAGCACGAGGGGCACACAACCCCTTGTCACCTCAGGGGCAACCTCTGCTCACCAACGCCCCACAGTGACCCCCGCCCTCCCCGCCGGCATGACGCGGGCGAGCAGGTAGCCCAGGGCGTCCGAAATGTGCCCCAGCAGCGGATTGCTCGCGTCGGGCAGCCCAGTGCCCGGCTGGTAGACCACCTGCTCCAGGTCGGCGATGAGCTTCTGGCAACGCGGATGAATCCGCAGCCGCACCCGTCCCAGGGCGTTGCAGAGGGCGGCGTTGACCGCATTGTAGCGATCGCGCCGCGGCGGGTTGGCGGCCGGGACGCACAGCGTGGCGTGCGGGAAGCACTGGCGGATGATCGCGTAGTCGCTCTTGCCCGCGGTCGAGCGCGCCCGACCCGCCGCGTCGCCATAGACGCGGAGCGCGGCAGACCCCAGGCCCCGCGCCTCAAGCCTGCGGGCGAACTCCTCACACATCCCCATTGTGCCCGAGTCGGCCAGCCAGATTTCGTCCACCACGCGCAGCCCGGTCCCCCGCCCCGCCTCTGCGCGGTCCTCGGCAGGACCGCCCGAAGGCGGCGCTGCGACCGGCTCCCATTGGGCGATGATGGCGGTCATGGGCGTGACGTTGAAGTCCAGCGCCCAGAGCACCGGCGCGCCGGGGATGAAGTCGGCGTCAGGGCTGACGTGGAGGCTTCGGTCGAAGGCGTGGTAGATGCGCCCGGCGGTGGTGTTGATGAAGCGCCCGTCGAGCTCCTGAGCGGCCAGAAACGGGTCGTAGCTGGCCGCCAGCGCCGCCACGTAGTCGGGCGGCAGGTGGTGGTTGTCGGCCGTGCGGGCGAAGACCGCCTCGTAGAGACGCCCGGCCTCGGGGTCCCCAGAGGGGCGGCGGATGAACTCGTCGTAAATCCAATTGAAGCCATTCGGCGAAGTCGTCACCCGCCCCTCGCGCGCGTCCACATTCGTCGCCCGCAGCCGCCCCTGGACCACGCGCCAGGCCTCCAGCCGCGTGTCACGCAACTCGTCCAGGTAGAACCACCCCAGCTCCACCCCGCGCAGCGAATCGTAGTTCTCCATCGAACGGCACAGCACCACCGCACCGTTGGCCAGGCGGAACCGCATGTCGCTGGCGTTGAACCTGTGGGCAATCCCGTACTCGCCCAGCAGCCGCCGGAACGTCCGCAGCGTGGCGTCCTCCAGCTGGTGGTAGCTATTGGCCCCGATCAGCCCCAGGCAGTGGGGGTTCCTGAGCGCCTTCAGCAGCGCCCAGAAGCACCCCGCGTGGCTCTTGCCCGACCCGATCCCGCCGAAAAGACCAGCAAACTGGGCCCTCGACCGCAGAAACCAATACTGCGCGGCAAGGGCATTGTAATGGATGGCTCTCATGGCTATCTCGCAGCAGCGAGGTCGAAGGTAAGAATCGAGCACGAGGGACGGTATGGCGCTTGGCTGAGCGCGCGCTGGTTCTAGGGCACCTGATTCCCCAACCCCCCTCCCTTCCAGGGAGGGGGCGGGGGGAGGGTCGGGCGCTCATCCTGACCCTGGCGTCCCACCCTCACCCTGCCCTCTCCCTGAGAGGGACAGGGGTCAAGCGCCAGCCCCCTCCCGAAGGTTCCAATACCTTCGGGAGGCTAGCCGGTTTGGCCGCTGTGCTGTCGCCGCGGGACGTTACCCTCCCGAACGTATTGGAACGTTCGGGAGGGGGTCGCGGTATGGCGCTTGGCTGAGCGCGCGCTGGTTCTAGGGCACCTGATTCCCCAACCCCCCTCCCTTCCAGGGAGGGGGCGGGGGGAGGGTCGGGCGCTCATCCTGACCCTGGCGTCCCACCCTCACCCTGCCCTCTCCCTGAGAGGGACAGGGGTCAAGCGCCAGCCCCCTCCCGAAGGTTCCAATACCTTCGGGAGGGTACGGGTCGGCGTAAGCTTCGAGGCCGAGGGACGAGGACGATTGGGGGGCGACAGGGTGTGCGGTCGTGGACGCCCTAGGCCTTCGGCGGCGCGGACGGGCCGTCGTAGTGGATGTGGACGTGGAGGTCTTCGCCGCAGCCGAGCTGCTCGAGGCCCCGCAGCTCCTGGCGGAGGGCGTCGAGGCGGATCTCCTGCTCGCGCACCTCCTTCCAGTAGCCCACGGCGGCCGAGGGCTGGAACTTCAGCGTCTCGTCGCGGCCGCGCAACTCGTTCTCGCCCTCGAACCGCCGCTTCTCATCGGTCTGGCCCTGCTCCACGCGGCGGCCCTCGGCGATCATGTGCTCCACCCGCGCCGCCAGCTTGGCGATCTCGGCCCGAAGCTCCTCCCGGCGGCTCGGCAGCGTCACCACGGTGTCGGCCTGCTTCATCGTCTAACCCTCCAGAGCATTCTCCAATCGTCTTCGCCCCTCGCCCTCCCTCCCGCGCGCAAACATGCTCGGCCCTCCCTCGTCGTCGGTCTCATTCTCGTCCTCGTCCTCGTCCTCGTCCCTCGTCCTCGATTCCCGTCGTCGTCCTCGTCGTCCTCCTCGCCTCTCCCCGGCGGCGCCCGGTAGCCTCCCGAAGGTCTTGGAACCTTCGGGAGGCCGGCGGAAGGCCCGACGGGGCTCAGCACCACACTCTCCGCCACTTCCCGCTGTCCACCAGCGGCGTCAGGTCACCGCTCTGGCGGATGCCGAAGAGGATGCTGCGGCCGTACGTCTTGCGCAGCCAGGCAAAGGCCGCCCAGGCCGCCCGCTCGAGGCAGTAGGAGTCCGTCTCCCCGTCGTCGAGCTCCAGGAGCGCGACGGCCATCGCCTGCTCAAGGTCGTCAATGTCATCCGCGTTGAACCGGCAGGCCTTGCGGATGGCGCGGATGATGCGGTGGCAGTCGCCGTGCAGCCGGCGGAAGCGGTCGGCATCCATCGCTCACACTCCTGTCCACCTATACAAAGGCATTGCCCCCCCAAATCTAGTACAGCGGGAGAGGATTTTTCTTTACTCGGCCGCGGGGAGCGAGCCCCGGTCGCTCGCCGCGCCCGTGCCCGCTTGCCCCGCGGCAGGTGCCGCGCGGCGCGTAACCCGCCGCCACCGCGGGACATAGGAGAACCCCATAGCCACGAACGACCGCCGGATGCGGGCGATGTGAGAGTGCACCGTGGTGACTTGGCAGCCCAACTCCGCGGCAACCTCCTCCCGCGTGAAGCCCTGCATCAGCAGCTCACAAATCTCCCGCCGCCGCCCGGGCTGCGCCGCCACCGCCTCACGAACCGCCAGGATGTCGAGTATGTGCAACATGGCTCCGTGACCTCCTCCCGCCGTCCCCGGCATGGCCTGGGCCAGCCGAGGATGGCGGGCTGGGGCGAGGCCGCCCGCAGGCCCTGGGCCAAGGCGCAGGCGCCCCCAAGGGACCAAAGCGCTCTGGTAATGAAAAAACACGGGGTGGCAGGAACGGAGGACGTCAGCCGCCATACGCGGGTGCCGGGGAATGCTCCATGCCGCGTGCCGCGTCCCAGCGTGCCACGGGGCCGCCCGCCGGCCCCCCTCACGCCTCACGCATCACGCGCCACGTCCCCGGCATCTCCGTCCCGCAGGAGGGGGCCGTCGCCCCCTCGTTCGGCGACCGACGGGACAGCCGAGCCTGCGGCTGGCCCTCGGGTGGTCTCTCCGGCTCTCGCCGCCCCCGCTCCCGTCGGGAGAGGGCCTCGGCGAGCGCGCCCGCCCGGCGGGCGGGCGCCGCCCCGTTCCCGGCCAGCCCCGCGCCTCTGGCACAGGCGCCAGGCCGCCGGTGGGACGCCAGAGCCGCAAGGCCGCGCCGCAGGGCTTGGAGGCCAACGACACGCGACCTTGCGGGACGGGTGGAGCCCCGGCCGCGGACCCCACCCGCATTGCCGAAAGTTTACCACAACAATTCTGCTGTGTCAAGTAAAATATTAGAGCGTGATGCCGCGCAAGAGAGCCCCCCGCCCCAAATGCCCTACGCCACCTGCCTTACCTCAGCCGCCAGCCGCCCCGACCCTCGACGGCTCCCGGTGTTGCGCCCCGAGGGGGCCACCCATCGTCGCCCAGGGCAGAGCCAAGCGACGCCTTGGGCCCCCGGGGCGGGGGGATTTCGGCCCTGGAAGGGCGACATAGTCCCCAACCCCCTCCCCAACCCCCTCCCGAACGTTCCAATACGTTCGGGAGGGTAACGCCACACCCCCCCGCCGCGTCTGACCCGTACCCTCCCGAAGGTATTGGAACCTTCGGGAGGGAATGGCCACTGTAAGGGCCAGATAGTCCCCAACGCCCTCCCCAACCCCCTCCCGAACGTTCCAATACGTTCGGGAGGGTAACGCCACACCCCGCCACCGCGCCTAACCCCTACCCTCCCGAAGGTATTGGAACCTTCGGGAGGGAATGGCCACTGTAAGGGCCAGATAGTCCCCAACGCCCTCCCCAACCCCCTCCCGAACGTTCCAATACGTTCGGGAGGGTAACGCCACACCCCCCCGCCGCGTCTGACCCGTACCCTCCCGAAGGTATTGGAACCTTCGGGAGGGAATGGCCAGGCTCTCCCCTCGCTCCAGAAGCGCCCAACCGCGCACAATGCAATTGCCTCCGCCAGTTTTCCGCTTGACTCCGGGGGGGCTAGTGGTATAATTCACTTGGGCGCGGGCCTTTTCAGACAGGACGAGCTCCGTTGCCAGCCACCACCCTCCAGCGGCTGTCATTCTGAGCGGAGTGAAACGGAGCGAAGAGTCTCTGGGCGGGACCAACTGGCGTGGCAGCAGCCACTTACGTCACGCCACGGCGCCCCACGCGAGGCTCTTCGCGGCGCCCGCCCCGCAGCGACCGCGCGCTCAGGCCGACCGCAAGCCGAGGGCCGTCCGAAAAAGGCCACGCCCGATTCACTATGCGCGTGAGAGGAGATAAGGCATGCAGACGTTTCGGGAGTACCTCGACGAGTTGTGCCGCACCCATAACGTGGCCTACTCGGACCTCGCCCGCCGCATCGGGGTGACGAAGAGCTACGTCGGCCAACTCATCCACGGCCACTCCAAGCCCGCCCCGCGCCGCCGCGTGGAGCAGATCGCCGACGCCCTCGGCCTCGAGCCCCGCGAGCGCCAGCGCCTCGTGGACCTCGCGGTCCGCGAGCGCGCACGCTCCGAGGCCAGGGCCAAGATCGAGGAACTCGACTCCGCGGTCAGCACCCTGCGCTCCACCACGGGCGAGCTGCTCGTGAGCATCCTCACCAACCTCGTCCAGGACCCCCAGGGCCTGCCCGACCCCGTGGCGCGGGCCATCGCGGGCGACGACGTCCTGGCCCGCCTCCACGCCGCGCTGAGCCTCGAGGACCCCGCCCAAGCCGTTGACGAGCAGCTCCGAAGCATCTCGCCCGCGCGCCTCGCCGCCGCGCTAAACGCCCTCACGCGCGCCGCCGGCCCCTCCGCTGCCAGGGCCATCGAGGGCAGCGCCGCGCCCCTGCCCCCGAGGCCCGACATCCCGGTCATCGGCTACGTCGCCGCCGGCGAGACCGACATCGCCTTCACCGACGCCGGCCTCCCCGTCGGCACTGGCCTCCCAGGCGAGGAGCCCATCCCGCGCTGGCCAGGCGTCGGCGAACACGCCTACGCCCTCCGCATCAGCGGCGAGAGCATGATGCCCATGTGCCCCCCAGGCACCACCGTCGTCGTTGACCCAGACCGCACCCCACGCAACGGCGAACTCGCCATCTGCCAGACCACCGAGGGGAAGACTTACTTCAAAATCGTCCAACTCGAAAGCGCCGGCGCCGTCCGACTCATCTCCACCAACCAGGCCGTCGCCCCCGACATCGTCCTCCCGCGCTCCCATGTCCGCAGGCTCCAAAAGGTCGTCGCCACCCTCTACGCATGATCTCCAATCGCCCATCCCCGCCGCCCCACAATCGCGCACTCGTTCGTAGTGCGGCCTCTAGGCCGTATCCGGACATACGGGCCAAAGCCCGCACCACAAACCACCTCTTTGTGGCTACAGCGCGCACCGCGCACCCCGCATCACGCGGCACGCGCCACGCGCCCCACCGCTGCCTACTTCTCCTCGCCGCGCTCCTCCTCGGCTGCTCCGCCGACAACGGCGACGGCGCCGCCCTCGAGCCCCTCCCCCCCCAGGCCCCCAAGCCGCAAGCCCGACCCCGCAATCCCCAATCCAAGAACCCGCTCGCCTTCACCGCCCCCACCCTCGACGGCTGGACCTTCAACTTCCCCGAGCGCAACGCGCGCCGCCGCATCGTCGTCTACCTCTTCGACCCCTCCGCCCCAGCCTCCAAGACCACCACCCCCGTCGCCGCACGCCTCCACGCCGAACGCCTCCAGCACAACCTCGACGTCGTCGGCGTCGCAGTCCCGCCAGGCTACAACCCCCTCTCCGCACGCCGCATCCCGCCGAAGCGCCTCGACGCGGCCGAGCTCGCCAGGCTCGCCCGCGCCCACCTCCACGCCAGCCTCCCAGACAGCGCCGCCGCCTTCCCCTGCGTGACCGACCCCGACGCCAAGATCGTCGAGACCTACACCCTCGCCTGGGGCACCAGCCGCCTCGACCAGCTCCCGGCCTTCTACCCCTTCGCAATCGCCGCCGCCGACAGCGAGCGCCCAACCTTCCCCCGCCACGCCGAGCAATCCCCCGACCCCGCCGACTACCTCTACCGCCGCATCCTCCGCCGCCTCGGCCTCGACGCCCCAAGCGACGTTGACCCCCTCCTCGGCGACTACCCCCCCGCCCCTCCCTTCTCCCTCACCGACACCACCGGCAAGACCCACTCCCTCGCCGACTACAAGGGCAGCGTCCTCGTCCTCACCCTCTTCGCCCGCAACTGCCCCCTGTGCAAACACCTCCTCGCCTACCTCGCCAGCGCCTACGCCGAGCTCGGCCCCCCCGCCCGAAAGCAGCCCCCGGCCCTCCACGTCCTCGCCGTCTGCACCGACACCACCGGCGACGCCCTCAGGGCCCTCGCCGCCGAGCGCCGCCACCCCTTCCCCACCGCCGCTGACCCCGACTGGACGCTCCGCTCCGCCCTCCGCTACCGAGGCTCAGTCCCCGACACCTTCGTCATCGGCCCCGACGCCCGCATCCGCTTCCGCCACCGCGACTTCACCCCCGCCACCCCCGCCCTCCTCCAAATGGAGATCACCACCCTCCTCGGCCTCCCCACCAAGCCCCTCCTCGAGCACGGCCTCTTCAGCGGCGACGCCGCCTGCCGCATCTGCCACCCAGCCCAGTACGCCGACTGGACCCTCACCCGCCACGCCTGCGCCTGGCAGACCCTCGTCCGACTCGGAAAAGAGAACGACCCCAACTGCGTCCGATGCCACGTCGTCGGCCACGCACAGCCAGGCGGCTTCACCTCCCCCACCCGCACCCCACACCTCACCGCCGTCCAGTGCGAAGCCTGCCACGGCCAGAACGGCTGCAAAGCCTTCCTCACCCCCCAGCCCTCAACACCCGCCACCCAACACCTAACCCCCTCTTCCAAGATCAGGCCCCTCGACTGCACCCTCTGCCACGACGACGTCCACTCCCCCCGCTTCGACTTCCCCTCCTACCGCGCACGCATCCTCCACGACCAGCGAGCCGAGCTCCTCAAGCTCCCCAGAGCCGAACGCGAGCAACGCCTCCGCCGCCTGTGCGCCGGAGACCGCGACCAGCTCTTCGACCCAAACACCCCCTACATCGGCCCCGCCGCCTGCGGCAAGTGTCACCCCACCGAATACAACGCCCTCAAGGACGGCTTCCACGCCAAAGCCCTCGACTCGCTCAAGAAGCCCGCGCCCGACAACTGGGCCGTCCCTCCCCACAAGCGCGCCGTCCTCGGCATCTCCAACCCCCAATGCCTCCGCTGCCACACCACCGGCTTCGCCCGCCCAGGCGGCTTCCCCCCCGACCAGCCCGCACCACCCAGCACACTCTCCCCAATGAGCGGCGTCACCTGTGAGGCCTGCCACGGCCCAGGCCAAGCACACGCCCTCGACCCCAAGAAGCCCCGCACCATCCTCCGCTTCTCAAACACCTGCCCCGAATGCACCGTCCTCCCCACCTGTCGCCAATGCCACGACGACGCCAACCACCCCGACTTCGATTTCCCCTCCGCCCTCCCTAAAGCCCGCCACCCCATCGGCAAGGCACTCCCCCCAGCCAAATGACCCCGGCCTGCTCCCTGTCACACACAACAACCTCCCTCGCCACGCGCCCCAGGGCGGGGGCGTCCCGCAGGATCGCTGCGACCCTTTGCAAGAGGTTGCCCGATGCAGCTCCACCCATACAAAGGCATTGCCCCCCCAAATCTAGTACAGCGGCCTCGACAACCGTTTCCCCCAAACATCTGCTCGCCGATTTTTCAGATTTTTCTCGCTCTTGACATCAGCCGATCGCACCGCTATAATCCACAACACGTAGGGCGCTCCACCGTGCCGCCCCCCTACTGCTCGTCGTGATGACGACGCGGGAACTCGCCCCCGCAGCCCCTCGCTAGGAGGCGCCCCATGCCAAACGGCGACTGGTTCTTCAAGTTCATGCACGACATCGCCACAAGCGGCACCTGGGCCAAGCTCCCCCCCGCCGCAAAGGCCGTCTACCCAATACTCGGCATCCACACCGATGGCGCCTTCAAAGCCGTCTCCCCCTCCATCGCCCGCATCGCCAAGCTCGCCGGCCTCAGCAGAAGCTCCACCATTCGAGCCCTTGCCGACCTCGAGGCCCACGGCCTCATCCGCCGCTACTCCGGCAGAAGCCATCGCTCAGGCCAGGCCAGCCGCCCAAACATGTATGACTTCACCTTCGACTACCCAGGCTCCCGCGTCACACCCTCCGTCGTCGCCGCCGCAAGACAACAGGCACAACAGCCCTCCCTCGACACATGCCCCACCCGACCCGACGCGCCCGACACCCCCCCTAGTGTCACGGGTGACACACCCCTAGTGTCACCGGTGACACATCCCCTAGTGTCACCCATGACACACCCCCTAGTGTCACGGGTGACACACGAACAAGAGTCTTTAGAACAAAGAGAAAAGCAGCAACAAGAGAGGCCCTCCGTCCAGGTCAGCGTCACACTAAACCAGGAGCAAAGCCCCGCCGCCACTGCTGCTGCTGCCTTTGAAATCCTCCGAAAATACTTCGACGAAGAAGCCGCACAACACCTCGCCGCCAAATACCCCCCCGACTACATTCGCCAAAGGGTTGACCTCGTAGAGCGCCGAGCGCGCTCCCACCCCCTCCGCAACAAACCCGGCTACCTGCGCCGCGCCCTCGAGGACGGCTGGAACCCAGCCCCCACCGAAGCCGACACAGATCACTTCCGCGACCTCCTCGCCTCGGTCCGCAAGGGCAAGCTGCGCGAGGCCCTGGTCGCCGGCGAGCCCTGGCGCGCCGGCGTCACCGCCGACCAGCGGGCCATCTTCCTCACCCACATGACCACAGGCGCCCAGATGCGACTCAACGGCTGGGACGACTGCCACGGCATCAAGTGGCGCTGACCTCACCGCCAGCCAAGCCAGCCCCCCGCTTGCAAGCCCCACACCCTAGATGGGCGGGCACGGGGACCCGCCCCTACCTTGCGTCCCAGACGGACCGTGCCCCAATCTCTCTTCGGCTTGTCTCCCACCACGACGCGCAGGGGCAGGTAGGGGCAGGTCCCCGTGCCTGCCCCAATTGGCTTGTCCCCCACCACGACGCGCAGGCGCTGGTAGGGGCAGGTCCCTGTGCCTGCCCCAATTGGCTTGTCCCCCACCACGACGCGCAGGCGCTGGTAGGGGCAGGTCCCTGTGCCTGCCCCGCTTCAATGACGCCCCACACCGTACGTGGGCGGGCACGGGGACCCGCCCCTACCTG
>Ga0209381_1003505_pt1 | contig 16116 bp, 11 predicted proteins | sample DewCreD2012metaG_FD_184111 | JGI IMG/M metagenome (GOLD analysis project Ga0209381, IMG submission 184111) | Hot spring sediment bacterial and archeal communities from British Columbia, Canada, to study Microbial Dark Matter (Phase II) - Dewar... ...
CACGGGGCGCTCGGCAAGTTCATGTCGCCCGCCCGGAGCCACGCTCATTCCGGGCGGCAAGGATGCCGCCCTCTACGGCAGGCAGGATGCCTGCCGCCACCGCCTGCAATAAACTGAGATGCGCCCTCGCCCCGCCGCCGGGCACGGCTTGCCGGGGGGGCGCTTTTTTGGCCGGCGGGCTTGCGATTTTGGCCCGCCGGGTGAATGGTGCCGCCGTTTTAGAGGTCCGCCATGAAACCAAAAACCGATTCGAACTGGGACGCCATTGTGATTGGGGCCGGCCCGGCCGGCGCCAGCGCCGCCACCATTCTCGCCGGCCACGGCCACCGGGTGCTGGCGCTGGAACGCGAAAAGTTCCCGCGTTATCACGTCGGCGAATCGCTCATTCCCTTCACCTTCCAGCCGCTGGAACGCCTCGGCCTGATTCCCCGCATGAAGGCGTCGCACTTCCAGAAAAAATTCAGCGTGCGCTTCGTGCAGCCCGACGGCTCGGCGAGCCAGCCGTTCTATTTCTTCACCCGCTACGACCGCGAGACGGTCGCCCAGACGTGGCAGGTGTTGCGCAGCGAGTTCGACGAGATGCTGGCCCATCACGCCCGCCGCGCGGGCGCCACGGTGGTCGAGGAAATCGCCGTGCGCGAGCTGCTCCACGACGACGACCAGCCGGACCGCGTCGTCGGGGTGCGCGCGGAGACCGCGGGCGGCGACCTTCTCGAATTCCGCGCCCCGATCACGCTGGATTGCACCGGCAAGGAAAGTTTCAGCGCCGTGCGCCACGGCTGGCGCACCCGCGACCCGTATTTGAACAAGGTGGCGGTGTGGACCTACTACCGCGGCTCGAAGCGCGAGCCGGGCATTGACGAGGGCCAGACGACCGTCGCGATGCTGCCGGAAAAGGGCTGGTTCTGGCACATCCCCCAGCACGACGACATGGTCAGCGTGGGCGTGGTGGCGGAAGGCAAATACCTGACGCGCGGCGGCGTGAAGGAACCCAGGGCCATCTTCGACCGCGAGGTCAATGAGAACGCGTGGATCAAGGACCACCTCTCCGTCGGGCAACAGGTGGGGCCGTATTACCTGACCAGTGAATACACCCACCACTCGCGCCACTGCTACCAGGAGGGATTGCTGCTGGTGGGCGACGCGTATTGCTTCCTGGATCCGGTGTTCAGCAGCGGGCTGATGCTCGCGCTCAAAAGCGGGGTGCTCGCGGGGGACACGGTGCATGCGGCGCTGGTGGCGCGGGATTTCGCGCCCGAACGCTTCCGCGATTACGGCGCGACCATGCGGCAGGGCATCGAGAACATGCGCAAGCTGGTCTATGCCTTCTACAATCCCAACTTTTCCTTCAAAGACGTCATTCTGAAGCATCCCGCGCTGGCGGACGACATCACGGACTGCCTCTCCGGCGACGTGAACAAGGACTTCAGCCGGCTGTGGGCGGCGGTCGCCGAGTTCTGTCCGTTGCCGGAGGAACTGGCGCTGGGCGGGCCGCGCCCCTGCCAGCGCGCGCTTCAAGCGGCTTGAAGCCCGGCGCCGCATCCGCTTTCCTCCGGGGCCGCCGGGGCGCCCCCGCGCCGACCGTGTGAATCATGAATCTCCTCCAGCTCACCCCGGGCGCGGGCGCGATGTATTGCGGCAACTGCCTCCGCGACAACGCGCTCGTGGCCGAACTGCGCCGACAGGGACATGCCGTGACGATGGTGCCGCTCTACCTGCCGCTCACCCTCGACGAGGAGGATCAGAGCGCGGGCACGCCGGTTTTCTTCGGCGGCATCAGCGTTTATCTCGACCAGAAGCTCCCGTGGTTTCGGGGCCTGCCGCATTTCGTCCGCCGCCTGCTGGCGAACGAGGGGCTGCTCCGCCGCGCCGCCGGGCGCACCGCCAAGACCCGCGCGGCGGATGTCGGTGACCTGATGCTCTCCATGCTGCGCGGCGAGGAGGGCAACCAGGCCCGCGAACTGGACGAACTCCTCGGCTGGCTGGAGCGCCAGCCCCGCCCCGAGGTGGTCACGTTGTCCAACGTCCTCCTCGTCGGCCTCGCCCGTCGGCTCAAGGCCGGACTCGGCGCCCGGATCGTTGGCACGTTGCAGGGCGAGGATGGTTTCCTCGACGCGCTGCCCCCGGCCCACCGCGACGAGGCCTGGCGGCTGTTGCGCGAGCGGGCGGCGGAGGTGGACCTGTTCATCGCGCCCAGCCGTTACTTTGGCGAACGCATGACCCGCCGGCTTGGCCTCGATTCGGCCCGCGTCCGCGTGATTCCCAACGGCCTGAACCTCGAGGGCTACGACGGCCCGCGGCTGACCGGCGGCGGCGGCGCGCTGGTGCGCGAAAGCGGCTCAGCCGTCACGCGCCACCCCGCGCCCGTGCTCGGTTACTTTGGCCGCATGTGCCGCGAGAAGGGCCTGGACACGCTGGTGGACGCGTTCATCGAGTTGAAACGGCGCGACCGCGTTCCGCGGCTCAAGCTGCATGTGGGGGGCGGCTGCGGCCCGGGCGACGAGCCGTTCGTGAAGGAACAGCGCAAACGGCTGGCGGCGGCGGGGTGCATCGGGGAAACGCAATTCGTCACCAACCTGAGCCGCGCGGAAAAAATCGCCTTCCTGCGCGGATTGAGCGTGTTCTCGGTTCCCGCCGACTGCGGCGAGGCGTTCGGGTTGTATGTGCTGGAGGCGCTGGCGGCGGGCGTGCCGGTGGCGCAACCGCGCGTGGCGGCGTTCCCGGAAATTGTCGAAGCCACGGGCGGCGGCGTGTTGTGCGCGCCAGGCAGCCCGCTTGCCCTGGCCGACGCGATCGAGGGCCTGCTCCTGGACCCGCAGCAGGCGCGGGCGATGGGCGAACACGCCCGCCGCGTGGTGCGGGAACGTTTCACCGTCGAGGCCATGGCTGATGAAGTCGTCCGCGCCTATGCGGGGCTGCTCCGGGGCAAGGCCGCCGGCTAAAGCATTTTCGTAAAAACCGGAGCCGTGAATCCCTGGGGCCAGGGTTCCCCCTTTCCATGAACCTGGTAGCAGCGGACGTGAGTCCGCTCCATCTGAATCGGGGGAGAAGTTTGAGCCGACTCACGTCGGTTGCTACGGTTCAGTGGTTCAAAGCGCGAAATTCCATTGAGAAGAAATCTCTCCCTGCCCTCCCCCGAACCGGAGCGCCGACGTCCCCGCCGGCTTTGGGCGAACGCAGGCCGGTCATCGCCCGGTCGCCGGAATGGCAGTGCCTCGCAGATCGGACACGCAAAGCCGGCGAGGACGCCGGCGCTCCGTCCGGTTCGGAGGTTCAATGCGCGAACTGCGTTTCAGGCAATTCTCTCCCCCGGTGGGGGAGAGGGTGGCGTCTCGCCGGGTGAGGGGGCCGTCGGGCAGGTTCCTGGCCCCGATGCGCGTCCATTGTTGGAGGTCGAAGCTCTCCATGAACCCCAGCGTGCTGCCGTGTCTCTGGCCGGTAGTTCCATTCAGAAAAGTCAGTCTCTGCCAGCGAGACGCATGGCAGCAGGGGGGTAAGGGCCGATGGCCAATCGCGGAATGCGGAGAGCGGAAAGACGCGGCTCCCGAATTCCGACCGCGAAGCGATCAAACGTGAACAGCCGTGGATGCCCCCCGGTGGGAAGATGGCAGAAATGTGCGACCGGTGCGGGGTCGCAATGGTTGGCGGGGGCTGCGGTGGGCTGGCGCCCACGGCAATTCAGGAACCCGCCGGGTCGGAGACCCGCGCTCCGGGCGGACCGCTTCCGGGTTGCTTTTGGGAAATTGGCGCGATAGACGAAGGGCGTCGTTTTCAACCCCGCACACATCATGGCCAACATCGTCTATCATCCCAGCATCGAGGGCGCGCAGCACGGCGCCAAATCCCTTCCGCAATTCCTCGCCTACGCGAAAAAATCCGGCGCGGCCGGCGCGCAGCCGTCGAACTTCATGTTGCAGAACGCCCAGGGCGGCTTCCAAAGCGCGAAGGAAATCCGCGCCGCGTTCCAGAAGGCGAAGTTGCAACTGGACGGCGTCTCGGCGCACTGCCCGTTCTGGGTGCAGACCACCGCGTGGACCGGCAGCCCGACGATTCGCCCGTTCATCCCGGCGGACGTGGCGAAGCAATCCCCCGCGCAAATCGAGCAATGGGCCGAGGACTATTGCCTGCGCCTGCTCGACCTGTGCGCCGAACTCGGTGTGCGCATCGTCCCGATGTTCTGGGGCACGGTGTTCGGCTGGGAAGTCGCCACCGGCTATCCGTGGGGTTTCTGGAAGGGCGCGGACTATGACCTCATCGCGGAAGGCCGCGAACGCTTCGTCAAGAAGACCGCCAAGCTCCGCGCCCACGCCAATCAGCTTGGCATCTTCCTCTGCCACGAAATCCATGGCGGCACTGCAGCCATGACCGCTGACGACTTCCTGTTCCTCGTCAACGCCTGTGACGGCGACCAATGCCTCGGCGTTAACGCGGACCCCTCGCACTGTTGGGAGGGCGAAACCTGGGAAACCCGCTTCCGCGCTGTCGGCGAACGCATCTACGCCGCGCATGTGAAGAATTTCGTCATCCGTCCCGGCGTCGCCGTCCGCAAAATGGAACCCAACTGGCCCGGGCGCGGCATGCAGTTCACCGACCTCGCGACGGGCGACCTGAACCTCACCCGCTATGCCGAGTTGCTGATTGATGTCGGCTACCCGCAGCGTTACTGCCAGGTCACCGGCAAGCGCACCGCGCCGCTGGTCGTCGAGGCCGAGAGCGCCTTCCGCGACCTCGACGCGACCAGCGCCAATGGCATCGCCTGGGTGCGCGACCACTTGTGTTTCCCGATTGCCGCCGGCTCGTTCGAGGACGGCATGGGGGCCTGAACGGAACTTCGTTTCGCCCGCGCCCGGCTCCTTCGACGCGCCGGGCGTCTTGCTGACGGCGCGCTGCAGCTCAAGCTGGAGGCCGCCCCTCCCCCCGAACCCGGTAGTGGGACAGGCATCCTGCCTGTCCGGTGGCGCCGCCAAACTCGCGCTGGACTCACACCCAATGGACGCCTCACCGGACAGGCGGGACGCCTGTCCCACTACGGCGTCGGCGCTCCGGTTCGGGGGGAGCTTCGACCTCCCACATTGGACGCGCATCGGGGCCAGGAACCTGCCCGACGGCCCCCTCACCCGGCGAGACGCCACCCTCTCCCCCAGCGGGGGAGAGGGCAGGGTGAGGGGCGCGGTAACTTCGGATTCGGCTTTCGCCCCCTCTCCCCCAGCGGGGGAGAGGGCAGGGTGAGGGGGCAGTTCATGGAAAGGGGGCGGTTCATGGAAAGGGTGAGCGTTCCATCCGCGGCGCCATTACTGAGAACGCTCTAATCCTTGGTCACCGCTGCCTTACTGGTTTCGCGGGTTTTCCCCCGGATGTGGTATTGGCGGCGCCGGTCGGCTCCGGTTTGATGGCGCGGTGTTCCGCCCTCTGGTATTTGCCGTTGCGCTCTGGTCAGGTTTGACCGCGTCGGTGTCATCTCCTGGGCAACTCGTCCTTCCGCTCGCTGGTGAATGGCGGCTGCGGCTCGACCCGCAGGATGAGGGCCTGACGGCGAATTGGCCCGCCGCGCCGCTCGCCACCACCGACCGCATCGAACTGCCGAACACCACCGACCTCGCCGGGTTTGGGTTCGCGCTCAACACCAACACGATGCGCCACGCCGCGCCATTCCCGGTGACGACCCGTTTCCCCGGCGTCAAGGAGCCCGCGCGCGCCGATGAGCATGGTTATCTCGTCCGCCGCCACTTGTTCGTCGGCCCGGCGTGGTATGAGCGCGAAGTGGAGATTCCCGCCGCGTGGCAGGGCCGCCGGATGTGGTTGCGGCTCGAACGCGCGCTCTGGAAAACGGAGGTCTGGCTGGACGGCCGCCGCGTGGGCGAATGTGACTCGCTCGTCGCGGAACACCGTTACGACCTCGGCCCGCTCGCACCCGGCCGTCACCGGCTCACCATCCGCGTGGACAACCGGATGATCCACAACCTCTCGACCGTCACCCACGCCTACGGGCCGGAAACGCAGTCGCGCTGGAATGGTCTGGTGGGCGCGCTCACGCTCGAAGCCGTGGCCCCGGTCGCGGTGGAATCGCTCGCGGTCTTTCCCGCGCCGGACCGGCAATCGGTTCGCGTGCGGGCGCGGGTGCAGAACACCACCGGCGGCACCGTCCGGCGCGACGCGGAAATTATTCTGGAACATCCTGACGGCAATTCCCGTCTCGCCGCCGCGCGCGGTGCGTGGGAATGCCCGCCCGGCGAAAGCACGCAGGAAGCAGTGCTCACGGATTTTCCCTCGTCGGCTCAGGCTTGGGACGAGTTCAACCCGGTGCTCTATCAGGTCCGCGTGGCGCTTGCGGCGGCGGAACCCGTCACCACCAAGTTCGGCTTCCGGCACGTCGAGCGCGTGGGCCGGGAGCTGCGCTTGAATGGCCGCCCCGTCTTCCTGCGCGGCACGCTGGATTGCGCCGTGTATCCGCGCACCGGCCATCCGCCGATGACCGTGCCGGAGTGGGAACGCGTTCTCGGCGTGGTCAAGGAATACGGCTTCAACCATGTCCGCTTTCACACCTGGTGCCCGCCGCGCGCGGCGTTCGTGGCGGCGGACCGGCTCGGGGTTTATCTCCAGCCTGAAACCGCCGCCTGGGTGGACGATTGGGGCACGGAAACGGTGACCCGCCCCGCCGCCATCGGGCGCGATCCCCAGGTCACGGATTTCCTCCGCGCCGAACTGCGCCGCATGGCGGAGGCCTATGGCAATCATCCGTCCTTCCTGCTGTGCGCCATCGGCAATGAATTCGGGATGAACCAGACCGACTGGGACCGCGTGAACGCGATGGTCGAAGAGATCAAGGCCTTCGATCCCCGGCGGCTTTACACGGGCTGCGGCGCGCGGCGGAACCTGCCGGCGGATGATTTCTGGTTCACGCACCACAGCGGCGTCAGCACGCGGGGCGTCGGCCCGGCGCACACCGACTGGGATTTCGCCCGCGCTTACGAGGCGTCGCCGGTGCCGCTCCTCGCGCACGAAACGGGCCAGCGCCCGGTGTTCCCGGATTACGCCGCGCTGCTGCCGAAGTTCACCGGGCCGCTGTTGCCGCTGAACCTGGCGCGCTTGCAGGAGGGTTTGAAGCTGAACGGTCTGGCCGGGCAGTTGCCGGATTTCGTCCGCGCCTCGGCGCGCTTCCAGCTCACCCAATACAAGGCGGAACACGAGGCCATGCTGCGCACGCGCGGCTACGCCGGCTACCAGTTGCTCATGTTGAACGATTTCACCGGCCAGAGCGAGGCGCTGGTCGGCATCCTCGATCCGTTCTGGGAGAGCAAGGGCGTGGTGACGGCGGCGGAGGTGCGGGCGTGGAACGCGGCGACCGTGCCGCTCGCGCGGTTTCCGAAGTTCGTGTGGACGGAGGGCGAGGAATTCCGGGCGCGGATGGAAGTCGCGCACTTCGGGGAAACCGATCTCCGCGCGGCGACCCTGGAGTGGGAGCTGCAGGACGCCCAACGCGGCGCGATCGCTGCCGGGCGGTTGGAGGCGCCCGAACTGCGCGCGGGTGGGGTCACGCGCTTCGGGGACATTCGCCTCGCGCTGACCAACGTGTCCGCGCCCGCGCAACTCCGTCTGCATTTGCGCCTCGGCCGGGCGGAGAATCACTGGCCGCTCTGGGTTTATCCCGCCGCGCCGGTCGAGCCGGAGCCGCCGTCGGTGCTCGTCACGCGCCAGCTCGACGCGGCCGCCATACAACGCCTGCGGGACGGCGGCAAAGTGCTGCTGCTCGCGCACGGCCTGAAGAATGCCTTCACCGCGCGCACCGGCTTCGAGTCGGTCTATTGGTCCGCCGGCTGGTGGGGCAACCGGTTCTCGTCGCTGGGCATACTTTGCGACCCCGCCCATCCCGCCTTCGCGGAGTTTCCCAACGCGGGCGTGAGCGACTGGCAATGGCACGGCCTGCTGGCGGGCGCGACCACGTTTGATTTGACCGGCGCGCCGGCGGCATTGCGTCCGCTGGTGCAGCCCGTGCCGGATTTTCACTACCACACGCGGCTCGGCCAGGTCTTCGAGGCGAAGGTGGGCGCGGGGGCGTTGCTGGTGTGCGGTTATGATTTGCACAGCCGCCTCGCGGAACGCCCCGCCGCGCAGCAATTCCGTCGCAGCCTGTTCCGCTACGCCGCCAGCGGGGCGTTCCGGCCGGCGGTGGAACTGCCCTCCGCGTGGCTCGAATCCCGGCTGCAACCGGCGGGCCTCGCGGCGCGCGGGGCCACCGTGTCGCGCGTCAGCAGCGAGGACGCCGCCAACGGCCATCGCGCCGCCAACGTCCTGGACGGCGACCCCGCCACGTTCTGGCACTCGCGTTGGCAACCCCGGGCGGACACGCCGCCGCACGAACTGGTGATTGACCTGGGCCGGGAGCGGAGGCTCACCGGTCTCACCTGCCTGCCGCGTCAGGACCAGGCCAATGGCCGCATCGCCCGCGCCGAGGTGTTTGCCGCCCGCGAACCGGATGGGGCCGGAGAGCGCGTCGGCGAATGGCGCGGAAGCAATGACGCGGAACCGATCACGCTGCGCTTCGACCGCCCGGTCACCGCGCGTTTCCTGCGGCTCGTGGTGACGGCAGAGGTGAACGGCCAGCCCTTCGCCGCCCTCGCGGAACTGGACATTTTGCGCGATCCCACCGAGCCCTGACGCCTTCACGCATGCACCAGAAACCTTCCCTTCAAACCCGCCGCGCGGCCCGGGATTCACTCCGCGACCCAACCCGGTTCCCTTTCGTGCTGCAGTGGGCGGCGTTCCTCGCCCTGGCCCTCACTGCGTTCGCCGCGCCGAACGCCGAGGACGCGAAGCTCGACCGCTTCTTCCGCGAGCACCTGGAACAGAGCTTCGAGTTGCGCCCCACGTCCGGCTCGCGCCTGGGCGACCGCCGCTACGATGGCCGGCTGGACGACGTTTCCGCCGCCGCCCGCGCCCGCTGGCCGGAACAGACGCGCGCCACGCTCGCCGCCCTGCCGCAGCGCGTGGACTTCGCGCAACTCAGCCCGGATGGCCGGGTGGATTACCAGATTTTCGAGCACCGGCTGCGCTACTCGCTCTGGCTGGCGGACAATTTCGATCCCTACGTCACCGACCCGCGCAGTTACAACGGGCTGTTGAGCGACGCCGTGTTCAGTTTGTTGACGCAATCCACGCAGCCGCTCGAAACGAACGTCGCCCACGCCATCGCCCGGATGCGCGCCATGCCCGCCGTCATCGCCGCCGCCCGCGCCAGCCTCCAGAACCCGCCGCGCGTGCAGGTCGAGACCGCGATTCAGCAAAACCAGGGCAACCTGCGCTTCTTCGAAAGCGGCCTGTTCACCCTCGCGGGGAGGACGCGCCAGCGCGCCGAACTCAAGGCCGCCGCCGACGCGCTGCTGCCGGTGTTGCGTGATTACCAGCAGTTCCTCGAAACCGATCTGCTGCCCCGCGCCAACGGCGAATGGCGCATTGGCCGCGAAAAGTTTCACCGCAAGTTCGAGCTGGAATCGGACGCGGGCATCACGGCGGAGCGGAATTACGCCGACGCGCTCGCCGAGTTCGCGCGCGTCCGCAATGACCTGTATGTCATCGCCCGGCAGGCGTGGGCCGGGTATTTCCCGCGGGAACCGCTCCCGCCCGACGACGCCGAGGGGCGGCGGCTGGCCGTCGAGCGCGTGCTGCACCGCGTCGGCCAGGACCACGGCAAACCGGAACATCTGGTGCGCGACGCCCGCGCCACGGTCGCGGACATCAAGCGCTTCATCACGCGGGCGGGCATCCTCACGCTGCCGGAGCCGGACCGTTGCCGCATCATCGAGATGCCGGAGTTTCAGCGCGGCAACTCCATCGCCTACATGGCGTCGCCCCCGCCGCTTGATCCCGCCGCCGTCGGGCATTACGCCATCAGCCCGCCGCCGGCTTCATGGGATGCGGCGCGGGTGAAGAGTTACCTGGAGGAATACAACCGGCACATGCTCCAGATTCTGACCATTCACGAGGCGTATCCCGGCCACTACGTCCAGATGGAATACGCCAACCGCCACCCCTCGCTCATCCGCAAGGTGCTCGGCTCGGGCGTCAACATCGAGGGCTGGGCGGTCTATACCGAGCAGACGTTGCTGGACCAGGGCTATGGCCGGGGCGACCTCGCGCTGCGGCTCACCCAGCTCAAGTTTTATCTCCGCGCGGTGGCGAACAAGATTCTCGACCACCGGATGCACTGCGAGAACCTGAGCGACGAGGCGGCGATGGACCTGCTGGTTAAACAGTCCTTCCAATCCGAGGGCGAGGCGCGGCTCAAGGTCATCCGCGCCAAGCAAAGTTCCGTGCAGCTTTCGACGTATTTCACCGGGCGCATGGCGCATTACCAGTTGCGCCAGCAGGTGCAGCGTGAACTGGGCGACCGCTTCCATCTGGCCCGCTATCACGAGGCCGTGCTCGCCCCCGGCGCCGTGCCAATGCGCCATCTCGTTCCCCTCGTTCGCACGCAACTCGGCCTGCCCGACAATTCCCATTGATTCCCCATGAACCGTCGCCGCTTCCTCCAACAAACCGGTGTCGCCGGGCTGCTCGCCTCCGCGTGGCCCGCCGTCGCGCAATCCACCAATGCCCCGGCGGAGAACCGCGCCGCCACCGCCGGACTGGCCTTCACCACGCCGCCCTCGTTGCAGAGTCCCTCGCCCACCGGCGTCACTGTGGCCATCGGCGTCAACGGCCCGAGCACGGCCTGGGTCGAGTTCGGCGACACGCCCGCGTTGGGCCGGGTGGCCACCGGAGCGCGGCACGGGCTGAAACCGTTCGACGCGCTGGTCCATGCGATTCGCGTGGACGGCCTGCGGCCCGGCCAGCGGTGCTACTACCGGGTCCACGCCGCCGCGATTGATTTCAAAAACGCCTACAACATCCGGCGCGGCGAGACCGTGGCGACGGAAGTGTTCAGTTTTCAAACGCTCAACCCGAAGGCGGACGCGGCCCGGTTCGCCGTGTGGAACGACACCCACGAGAACGCCGCCACGCTCGCGCAGTTGATGACGCTGACGGGGCGGCAGCCCGCCGACTTCCATGTGTGGAACGGCGACATCACCAACGACAACTATCGCGAGGCCGACATGGTGCGGCATTACGTCGGCGCGGGCGGCCAGCCGTTCACGCGGGACACGCCGCTGCTGTTCGTGCGCGGCAACCACGATGACCGCGGCCCGGTGGCGCGCGCGCTGGACCGTTTCCAGGCCACGCCCGGCGGGCGCAGTTACTACTCGTTCGCGCACGGGCCGCTGGCGGGCGTGGTGCTGAACACCGGCGAGGACAAGCCGGATACGCATCCCGTTTATGCGGGTCTGGGGGATTACGTCGCCTTCCACCGCGAACAGGCCGCCTGGCTGGCGGAGGAAATCAAACGTCCGCAACTGCGCCGCGCGAAGTTCCGCGTCGCGTTCATGCACATTCCGATGTGGTGGGTCGGCGACCGGGGCGACGGCGGGTTTGCGAACGACCCGGACGATCCGCGCAGCGAATGGCATCGCCTGCTGATCCAGGGAAAATTTCACGCCGTCATTTCCGGCCACACCCACCGGCACGCCCTGTTCCCGCCGGACGCGAAAAAGCCCTACGCGCAGATGGTCGGCGGCGGCCCGAGGCCGGCGGCGGCCACGCTGATTCGCGGCGAGGCCACGGCCCGCGAACTCACCCTCACGATGACCGACCTCGCCGGAACGGAACTGGCGGTGTGGCGCACGAAGGGATAAACCGTCGCCCATGAGCGCGGCGCATCCCGCCCCCGAACGGCCACCGTATCCGTGGCAGGCGGAGGGCGTTTATCTGAACCACTGCGGCATCGCGCCGCTGCTCCCGGCGGGCGCGGCGGCGGCGCGGGCGTGGGACGAGGCCCAGATGCGCTTCGGCGCAGGCGTGTTCGCCCGGCTCGGCGACCCCACGCGCGCCCTGCACGCGGCGGTCGGGGAACTGCTCGGCGTGCCGGCGGCGGATGTGGCCTTCACCCGCAACACTTCGGAGGGCTTGAGCATGGTGGCCAACGGCCTGCCGCTGGAACCGGGCGACCGCATCCTCAGCTACGTTCACGAGTATCCGTCAAATCATTATCCGTGGCGCCTGCAGGAAGCGCGCGGGGCGCGGCTCGAATTGCTGCCCGACCGCCCCTGCGGCAGCGGCCTGCCCGACGGCCTGCCGCGCGGCTTTGAACTGGAGGATTTGGAACGGATGCTCCGCGCGGGCCGCGTCCGGGCGGTGGCGCTCAGTCAGGTGCAGTTCACCAGCGGGTTCATGGCGGACCTGGCGGCGGTGGGCCGACTGTGCCGGGAGCATGGCGCATGGCTCATTGTGGATGCGGCGCAAAGCCTCGGCGTCGCGCCGTTGGGTCCGGCGGAACTCGGGGTGGACGCCGTGGCCGCGCCCGGCTGGAAATGGCTGCTCGGCCCGGTCGGCACCGGCGTGCTCTACACCAGCCCGCGATTGCGTTCGGCGTTGCGCTGCACGATGGCGGGCGCGGATTTGATGGAGCAGGGGGAGGATTACTTGAACCACGCCTGGCGGCCGCATCGCGATGGGCGGTTCTTTGAGTATGGCACGGCCAGCATGGCGGCGGCGGCGGCGCTGGCCGCCTGCGTGCGCGACCTGCCGTTGCGCGAAGGCGTCGAGCGGCTGGCTGAACAGGCCGCGCGGCTGCGCCAGTTGCTCCGCGCCGGTCTGGATTTGGGGTGTTATCGGCCGGTGGCGTTCCCCGGCTGCGACGGACCGATTCTCTCGTGGCGCGTGGACCAGCCGGAACTGGTCGCCCGGCGCGCGGCGGCGGAAGGCGTCACCGTCACCGTGCGCGGCGGCTATCTGCGGACGGCGCCGCATGGGTATCAAACCGAGGCGGAAATCCACCGCGCCATTGCCGTGCTGAACCGGGCGGCGGTTTCGGCCAGCCCATGATGACCGGGAGTTTTCCGCGCGCGGGGCGGCGAGAGCGGGGAACCCGGGGCCTTGGCGGGGTGTGATTTGGGATTGCCAATCGGGCCTTCGCGGCTACCTTCCGCACCCCGAAACGGCGAACCGGACAACATGAACACTGAACTTCTGAAGAAGGCCCTCGAAAAGGTGGGCAACCCCTTGACGCTCATTAACCTCGTGGCCCGGCGCGTCCGCCAGTTGAACGCAGGCGGCGGTGCCATGAGCCGTCCGTTGATTGACGATTACCAGACCCTGGGCGCGGCGGACATCGCCTTGCGCGAGATTGCCGAGGACCGGATCACTTTTCAGCGCCCGGCCGAGTTGGAGGCCGCCACGCCCGCTCCCCGCAAGCGGCGCAAGCGCTGAACTGGCGCGGCCATCCGTTTTTGGCAGCCAGAAGGAACCCCTTCTGGCTGTTTTGCTTCCATGCCCGACATCGTCACCAACCCGAAGGCCGGCCGCGACTACCACTGCTTGGAGACCGTCGAGGCCGGCATCGTCCTGCGGGGCACCGAGGTCAAGGCCCTCCGCGCGGGCAAGGCCCAGATTGCCGACGCCTTCGCCCGCGTCGAGCGCGACGAGGTCTGGCTGCACAACGCGCACATTGACGAGTATGCCCACGGCAACGTCCAGAACCACGCGCCCAAGGCCCCGCGCAAGCTCCTGCTCAACCGCCCGGAAATCCGCAAGCTCGCCGCCGCCGCCGCCGTCAAGGGCCACGCGCTGGTCCCGCTCGCGCTCTACTGGAAGGGCCACCGCGTCAAGGTCCGGCTCGCCGTGGCGCGCGGCAAGGCGCAGTTCGATCACCGGGAGGACTTGAAACGCCGCGACGCGGAGCGTGAAATCAAGCGGGCCACGATGAAACGGCTCAAGGGGCGGTAGCCCGGCCGGCGCGCGCCTCCGCGTGGCGCAGCCCGGCCATCAGCCCGCGCAATTCCGCCAGCCCGCGCATCCGGCCAATCGCTGAATATCCCGGCGTGAGGACGGCGGGTTTGCCCAGATCATCCATCATGGTGTGCCCGTGGTCGGGCCGGAACAGCAGTTGCCAGTCTCCGCGTCCCGCCGCCTGCCGCCGGTCCTGTTCGTCCAGCAAGGCGCGCACCACCGCCGGCATGTCCACCGAGCCGCCCAGGTGCGCGGCCTCGAAAAAAGAGCCGTCCGGCTGCCGTTGCGTGCTGCGCAGGTGGACGGCATGGATGCGCGGGCCGAATTGCGCCACCATGCCGGGCAGGTCGTTGTCCGCCCGCACGCTGAACGAGCCGGTGCAGAAGCACAACCCGTTCGCCGGACTTTCGGCCATCCGAAAAATCGCCGCCACGTCCGCCGCCGTGGAAACCACGCGCGGCAGGCCGAGCACGGGGAAGGGCGGGTCGTCGGGATGAATGGCCAGCCGCACGCCGACGGCCTCGGCCACCGGCACCACCGCTTCGAGGAAGCGCGCCAGATTTTTCCGCAGTGCATCCGCGTCGAGGTGCGCGTGGCGGGCCAGCATCGCGCGGATGTCGTCCAGGGTGAGACCCCATTTCACGCCGGGGAAAACGTCAATGATCGTCTGGATGAACGTCTCGCGGGCGGGGGCGTCCAGCGTGTGCCACCAGGCGGCGGCGCGTTCCCGCTGTTCGGCGCTGTAATCGGCGGCGGCCCCGGGCCGCTGCAGGGCGAACAACTCGAACGCCGCGAGCCGCACCGGGTCGAAGTGCATCGCCTCCGCGCCGTCCGGCAGTTTCCAGCGCACGTCCGTCCGCACCCAGTCGAGCACGGGCATGAAGTTGTAGATGACCACGCGGATGTCCGCCTCCGCCAGGCGCCGCAGCGTGGTCGCGTAGTTGGCCAGCCGGAGGCGCAGGTCGCCGCGGCCGGTCTTGATGTCCTCATGCACCGGCACGGACTCGACCGCCGACCACGTCAGGCCGGCCTCCGCAATCAGGCGCTGGCGTTCCCGGATGGCCTCGCGCGGCCACGCGTCGCCGTAGGGAATTTGATGGAGCGCGGTGAAGATGTGGCGGGCGCCAGCCTGGCGCAGATGGGCCAGCGGCACCGGGTCTTCCGGGCCAAACCAACGCATTCCTTCGGCGAGGCCGGGCAGGGCGGGCTTCATGCGGTCAACGGCGGCAGGTTGGCGGGCGGCGGGCGGCAGGCAGCGGCCAAGAAAAAAGCGCGGCCGCGGCCGCGCTGCTCGCCTATGACGGGGCGAATCAGGCCTTGGCCTCGGGCCGTTTCCACGTCCGTTTCGGGGCCTTGGTGATGAGGCCCTTCTTGATGGCCTTCACGCAGACCCGCATGTATCGGACCTCGCCGCTGGGCAGGCGCACTTTCACCCGCTGGAGGTTCGGGTAAAATTTGCGCTTGTTGATGGCGGTAACGTGGGTGCCGATGCCGCCCAGTTTCTTGGCCTTGCCCGAACGCCAGATGATGCTGCCCTTGACGGGGCGTTTGCCGGTGATTTCGCAAATTTTCGCCATAAAAGTTCAAAAACAAACGGGCCGCGAGGCTAGCAATGAACCCCGGGGTGGCAAGCTCTTATTTGGGTTCCGCACCGCGTCGGGCGCATCTCACTTTCTTGCAAGTCCGTTTCATATGTGTGCGGTGGTAGCGTCGGCAATCCTTGGCTGACGTGGAGCCGGGCTTCCCAGCCCGGCGGAAAGCAACGCCCGCCCGCACGGGGCGCTCGGCAAGTTCATGTCGCCCGCCCGGAGCCACGCTCATTCCGGGCGGCAAGGATGCCGCCCTCTACGGCAGGCAGGATGCCTGCCGCCACCGCCTGCAATAAACTGAGATGCGCCCCACCGCGTCGCCCATGGCTGATTCATCTGGTTTTGGGCATGGGGTGGCGTAGCCTGCGCAGCGGGCTTGCCTAACCCTGTCCGAGAGTCGGCGTGCCGTGGTCTGGGATAACCGGTTCGGCACCCGGCACTCTCGCGGGTCGTATGCGGTCCGGCGCGTGGGGTGCGGCGCGCCGGATCGGGTCCGCCGCACCCCCAAAGTGTTGTTCCGGCTTGAGCGAGGGGGTCACTGATGGAGGAGGGGCGAGACCGTGGTGAAGGTTTGTTGCGCGCACCAGGAGTTGAGCGAGTCGGCCCGGGTCCGCTGCCGCTCCTTCTGCAGTTCATCAATGCCGTTGGCCAGGTTGCGCAAGCTGGCCAGCACGGCCGCCCCGTTGCGATTCGCCGGGCGCGCTGCCGC
>Ga0209381_1003523_pt1 | contig 16049 bp, 15 predicted proteins | sample DewCreD2012metaG_FD_184111 | JGI IMG/M metagenome (GOLD analysis project Ga0209381, IMG submission 184111) | Hot spring sediment bacterial and archeal communities from British Columbia, Canada, to study Microbial Dark Matter (Phase II) - Dewar... ...
GTTTTTTTAGGATGTCCCGCTGCTCGCGCACCCGGGCCAGTTCGGCCTGCAGTGCGCGGATTTGCTGGGCGGGATCGTCCCGCTCGGGCGTGGCGTCACCGTAGTAACGGCGCTTCCAGTCCTTGAGGCAGGGATAGCTGACGCCCAGTTCGCGGGCGATCTGGGTGCCGGGTTTGCCGGTCTTGATCCACAGCTCGACGGCCTGGCGCTTGAAGGCCTCAGCGTAGCGTTTGGCGCGCGGCCCCGGGGCCGCCGCAGGCGTGTTCTTGGGCTCACCCATCTTGGTCTTGTTCATCGGCGCTTGCTGTTAGCCCCTCGCCTCCAAGGTGTCCATCAAACCGGGTGAGGCCCAAGCTCGTAGAACTCGCCCACGGTCAGCACCTTGTCCACCTGCGGCACAAAGTCCTCGGGCTTCAGATGGAACATGTTGCCTCAGACCAGGCCGGCAGCGGCACCTGTTCGATTTGGCGGGACGCCCAAGCAGGTAAATCAAAGGCGCAAAGAGGGACGGATAGTCTGCACCGCAACTCACCCACACGGGCCGCCGGGAACACAGATTACCTCGGGGATGGTTTTTCCCAACCGCCCCGGATGGGTTATTTCCGCCGGTACAGGTCCGGAGCTTCTGCGACCGGCCCGTAGTGGTCGGCCAGGTAGTCCACCAACCCGTACTGTCGGCGGCGCGATTCCGAAAGCAGGATCAACTCCGGCCGATGGCGTTCGAGCGCCGCGCGCACCTGTTCGGGCGTCAGTTGCCCGGACCAGAGGCGCTTCCAGGGGATGACCGCCAACTCGGGCGGAATGGGCAACCCGGCCCAAAACGCCGCCCGCATGTCATCGGTGAAGACCCAGCGCACGCCGGCCCCATGGACTTGCAGCATTTGGACCCGCGCGTCCTCGATCGCCGGTCGGGCGGTGCGCAACTGTTCCAGTTCCCATACGGCCTTTTCCAGCGCCAGGCTCAGGCCGATCGCAAAGGCCACTGACCAACCGACCCACGCCGCCCCGGGTCGCCACCAACCCCGGCGCCCCGCCGGCGGAAACCGGCGCCAAATGCACCGAAACCCTTCGATCAGGCCCGCCCCGCCCAACCACGCCAACGGAATGGCAAAGTGCAGGTGATAGTACGGCCAGTACGGCCGGTGTTGCCAGTGCACCAGCAACGCTGTGCCCAGCCACACCACGGGGAACCAGAGTTCCCGCCGGCGCAGGAACAGTTGCAGGACCAGTCCCACCAGGGCCAGAAACACCAGCCCGGCGTCGTCCTGCATCGCGTCGAGGCGAAACGAGGGGCCGCCCGCTGTGGCCGAGGCCCGCGTCGCCGCCGAAAAATGGGAGGCGGCCATCATGCCCCACGCCCCCGGGCCGTACCACAGCGCTACCACCAAACCAAAAGCGCCCGCCGCGCAGCCCGGCCAGAGCCAAACCCCGCGCCAGGTGGGTTGGCGGCCGGCCGCTTTAAGTGTTTGGTCCGATCGCTCAAATCGGTCGGATCTTAACCTGATCCACCACGCCACCGCCCACGCCGGCAGCAGCAGGCCGGCGGTGAACTTCACTTGCAGCGCGCAGCCCATCAACAGACCCGAGGCCACCAGCCAGCCTCGGCCCCGGCCGTCCGCCCACTGATACCACGCCCACACCGCCACCAGCCCCAGCGCGAAGGCCGGCAGCTCAAGCATCGCCGACACGCTCAACTTGAGAACTTCCGAGGCCGAAGCCAGCAAAGCCACGGCCAGCACCCCGGCCAGCCGGTTGCTGCCGCGCCGGGCCAGGTGGTAAAGCGCCGCCACCAGCCCCGCCGCGCATCCCACGCTCAGCACTCGCCCCACGCCGGCCGAAGGTCCGAAGAGTCGAAAGAGCAGTGCCAGCAATTCGGTGTGCAACGGCGGTTGGTCGTTCCAAAAAGCGCCGTAGAGCCGGTGCCCCTGGCTGACCAGCAGCGCCTTCATCAACTCGAATCCCTCGTCCATGCCCAGCCGGTACGCCGTCCGCCACGGCACCAGAAACAGGAGCGCCAGCCCGAAGCCCAGCGGCACCGCCGCGTCCATCAGGCGCCCGCCGCCGAGCCGCCTCAACCCGCCCAGTGGTAGTTGAGGAAACGCCATAGCAGGTGAAGGTGAACCCCCGCAAAAACCGCGAGCAGTCCCCACCCGAAGCCGCGAAGCAGGGCAGATGGCGCGGGGAAGATGGAGGAAATTGCCGCTGCTTCACCAGCCGCTTGCGGTGTGTTCCGCCATCCAAGACCCTCGGTCAGCCAGACGCCTGCCGCCAGGAACACCGGAAACGCGCAGGACTCGAAGCGTACAAAAGACGTGAACGTCCCGCTCATCGCCGGAATCACCGCCAGCATCAGCGTCCAGGCCAGCAGGTCCCGGCCGTGCCGCCACAACACGGGCAGCGCGTACAAGACCAGCACAAACCCCAGCCGGTCCAGCATCGAACCGGTGAACTCGTGCCCGGCGGTCACATCGAAAAACCCCTTCACGAACTTCGGCACGTTCCACAGGTTCGAAAGGGCGTGCACCCCCCAGTATTTTTGCGCCTCGACGCCCGCCCAGGGATGGCCCGTCCAGTGCCACATCAACGCCAGGTAAATAGCCCAACCCAGAAGCGGGGCCGCCAAAAGCGCCCAGGGAACCCCTGGACGTTCTCGCCGACCGGCGCGGGTTTGGAAAAACCGCCACTGCCGCGACACCAGCACCAGCCACCCGATGGGCAGCACCGCAAACACGCCCACCCCGCGCGTCAGGGGCAAAAGAAATCCCGCCAGCCCCGCCACGTCCCAGCGTCGCCGCTCGAGCCCCCACCACAGGCCCGACACCAGCAAAAAGAATAGCGGTTCGCTGTAAATGAACTGGAAGAACAGTGCGCCCGGAAAGGCCAGCAGCAGCGCCAGCGCCCAATCCGCCGCCGCCTCGTCAAAACGCCGCGCGGCCGCGCGATGAAACACCACCCAGCCCGCCAGTGAAAACAGGTTCGCCAGCACCAGCCCGGCAATGATGGGATTGCCCCCGGCCAGCGGTGTCGCCGCTCGCAACATCAGCGGCCATAGCGGGTAAAAGGCAATGGACCGCACGTCCGGCCCGTACCCGTGCGTGCTCAGGTAGAGGTAATGCTCCGCATCCCAGGTCGCGAAGTGCCGCTCCCATCGCCCGTGTTGCGGCGGTGGAGCTTCCGCGGGAAACCACCCCAGTCGGATGCGCTCCGCCCGTTCCGCATCAAAACCTTCCCCCCACCATACGATGCCGCCCACCACCAGCCCGTACGCCAGCTTCACCCCTAGCAGTGTGCGCACGACCCGCCACGCACGCCCGATGGATCCGCTGCTGGAGGTCGCGTCACTCACAATCGGTCGCTCCGGGCGACGCCGGTTTCCCGGGTGAACGCCGCCAACCGAACTTCAGGTTCATCCCGAAGTTCCACACGCTCACCACCACGATGGCCAGAAAGTTCGCCAGATACACGTTCCATCCCAGCCCGTCCACCTGTGCGCGCAACAGCACCACCCCCCACACCATGCCCGCCAGGCAGATTAGGTGGAACCGCGCCAGCCGCCGCGTCACCCCCCGCCAGCCCGGCTCGGCCCCAAGCCCGCGGAAGGTCCAACGCTCGTTCCATAGGAAGTTGTTCAGCAACGCGGTCTCCGCCGCCAGCACCTTGCTCAGGCTCAGGTCCCAGCCCCACCGCACCGCCAGCAGGTGTAACACCGCCATGTCCACCACCAGACCGCTGGCGCCCACCAGACAGAATTGTGCGTAGCGCCGCCCCAGCCTGCGGGCGACCGCAACCGGCGCGGTGTCGGGTAAAGCCATTGCGCGGGTAGTCGGTTCGGCCGCCAAACTAACCCGCCAGCGGTTCCGCGGAAAGTTTCACTTCAGCCCTTGCCGCTCGGTGGCGCGCTCCTGGAGCCAGAGCAGGTCAGGGTTGCCTGGGCTGGGGGCGTCGTCGCGCGGCGGGTCCAGGGTGCGGGGATCACGCCAGCGATGCGTTTCCAGGTGCCCGTCCGCGAACGCCAGCACCGCCCCGCCCCAGTGCCGGGTGCCCGGCTTGTCCCGCAGGACCCACAGGGCCGGTTGGGTGGGATCAAACGCCCATTGCAGCCCGAAGCTGCCGTCGTTGATGGTGTGCTCCCGCTCGTCCAGGAAGCTGAAGGTCTCACTGGGACGGGCGATCTCTGCCAACCGCCGATACGTCCGGGCAGCGGGACTCTCCACCGGCGAGCCCACAAAGCCGTTCAGCGACACGGTCCGCACCCGAGGCTGGGTCACCCCAGCCACGGTCACCGGCCGGGCGGCCGGGCATTGCCAGATTTGAACCTCTTCCCCCAGGTACGGCGCCAGCAGGCTCTGGCGCAGGTAGTGGGTGTTGGTGCAGTCCGGGCCGGGCAGGCCCAGCCAGCCCTCGACCCATTTGGCGCCGAGGGCTTCCGCCCGGCCGTCAGCGTTGGGCGGCAGGGCGTCGGCATGGTCCTGGGCGTAGAGGGGCAGGGCCAGGGCAAACTGCCGGAAGTTCGCCGTGCACCGGGCGGTCTGGGCCCGGCTCCTGGCGGCGGAAAGGGCCGGCAAGAGCAGCCCGGTAAGGACGCCAATCACCGCCAGCACGGTCAGCAGTTCGCTGAGGGTGAAAGCCCGGTTGAAACCTAGTAACTTAAAGTTCTTTCGCAAAAACGAGCAGATCTTTTGGATACGTCCTTCGGGGTGTCCTACCATCTATTCATTCAACAATCGTATAAGAAATCCCCTGTGTGACAGTCACTGGCTTTTCGGACATAACTGGGGGTCTCGACTCCTATTCTAGGGCCTGTCACCCATTCGCGAGTCAGCGTTGGCAGACACTGAGTGGTAGGCCAAGCGGGACACACGAGCTTTTCCCGCTCGTATTGACACCCATTAAAACTAGTCGTCTTGCATATTAAATAGCTGCTACCGTTGGTGCAACTCCAGTTTTGTTGCGTGCTGGCAAAAATCTGATTAGTGCGCGTAGTCGTGCGAAGGCAGATCTGATTATCCCTGGCTGTCCAGGGACACGAAATACAATTCACTTGGCAGGTAATAGTTTGTACACAGGTTCCACCGGGATAACACAGACCGGTTGGAATCGCGTCATAACAGTCCAGAGGGATTGTTGCGATTAATGTTGCGCTTGCAGTGACTATTGTTGCAATAGTGAGCTTGATTGCGGTTGCTTTGTACATGGTTACTTGCGGTTGTTATTTATTGTTATTTTAGGATGCGCCGTCATTTGCAGCGGCACCTGAAATTGATCTCCTTCAAATGCTTTGATTGCTATCGAGTTAAGTTTTTACGCGTCCGCCATATCCCCAATCCAATTAACAAAACAACAAGAACTACAAATGTGCTACGCACGAAAGATCGCCTGTCCAATTCCCGTTGAGTAAGAGGCACAAAATCCCCGAGTTGTTCTCTTAAAAGATTGTTTCTCAACTGCGGACTTTGTGCGGTTGCAATTCTTTCTACTCCATTTGAAATAACGCGGATTACGGCAATTTCAGACTGAATGCGTTGTTTGGGATCGAAGAGTGTCGCTGTATCTGAAGGACCGGCTCTGATCATGTCGTGAATTATCCATCTGGACGCGCAACGTCCGTCTGGCGTAAGTCGTGAAATAATTGAGGGTAAACCGCAGTGAATGTTTGTCCCAGAGGTGTCATATTGAAATTCACTGACGCCAGCCGTGTTTACAATCATTCTTTTTACAACACCATCTTCGACAATGATCTCGCCGGAAAAATTTTCCGTCTGTCCTAATTCTCTGGCAAATACGCTGGGTTTGGCCTCGAAATAGCGCCCGTTCCACACAAAGGTGCCCGCTTGAACATGTTGGAAACCAAAGGTTAACAGCTCATTGACAAATACGTGCGAACTTCCATCTGGCGGAGGTTGCGCCGGTAGTGGGTTAACCGCTATGGTAAGATCATAACCTGCTATGGCCCAGTGCATGTCTCCCCAACGGCCGACATAGACAGAGGAGCGATTACGATTTGTCACACTTACCGGTAAATTGATGTTTTCGCCGCCGTAGAGTGTGCGATAAACATAGTTATCACCGCAAATTGCCACGTAGTAGCTCCGCGTGACATTATTGCTACAATCGGCTTCGGAAAAAAGGATTTTGGAATAGCATGGAGGTGTGGCGAGATGTTTCTTAAAGGCGATTACCGCTTGACTGTCGCTCACTGGGTCAGCGGCAATTAACTCAAGCGCAGAGATGATTGCCCAGATAGCCAGCCAATAGTGTAACCTAAGTGCGCGGTACGAATAATTCATTTCGGAAAGACATTCGTAAATTCACGACGTAATGGTCACGAGTTGTGGGCGCGGTGTTTTCCCTTGTATCCTTTGCAATAGTACCCATAGAGCAACCACAGGCAACCAGCGGCCATGCCAAGAAGTGAGCTCTGCATCAACCAGTCCGACCACGGCTTTAGCCAAGGTAACCAATCAAACAAATGCCCGAGACAACTGCAATGGCCCTGAAACCCTATCGCCCACAAACTCAGTCGGTACGCTTCGAACAGTATCACCAACCACAAAATCAGCTCCGGCGCCCACCGCGCCGCTCGGTGCCGCAGCAGGAGCGCCGCTACACCCAGTTCCAGCACAGCCGCCAGAAACAACACCTCCCGCACCGTCAGCAAGGAGAGCAACGGGTCTGCCGCCCCCAAGACCCGACTTTCCTGTAATACGCTCACCAGCTTCAGCCCGCCAGTCACCAGGAGGAAAACCCCTACCACCCCGACAAACCACCACTGAAACCGCCCCGCCCCGGCCGCCGCCCCGTCTCCGGACTTCCCACATTCCGCAATCAGGCCCGGGCTGGTCACTTCAAGCGTTTCTCCGCCGGCCATCTGGCCTTGTAATTGACCAGTGCTGCTGCTCATCGTTCTATGTCGTATTTCGCTCAGCCGCCAATTGCCTCCTGTTCGGGGCGAAGTTGGGGCGAAGTTGGGGCGAAGTTGGGGCGAAGTTGGGGCGAAGTTGGGGCGAAGTTGGGGCGAAGTTGGGGCGGCTCCGTATTTTTGTCAACTGCTTTTTGGGGAATTTTCTTGCGGTCCGCGCGTTTTCCCGTCGGGGAACGGTCGGACGGGGAGACGTGCGGCCCGGCTTTTGTGTCTTCGGACAAGCGGCAATGAAGTGACCGCACCCGGGTCAGGGGAAGCATAGGGGCGGAGCCCCGGGCGGCTGAAAGCTGCCCTTTCCGGCAGCAGGGATGACAGCCGCTGCGGGGGTGCTGGCAGGCTTCTCAGCGGGCGCGGACGGTCGCCCGCAGATTGCCAATCGCCGGATTGCCGATGGTCTGCCGGCACACATGGTCACCGGCGCCCTGCGAAATGCCAATCCGCTTCACGGTCCACCGCCAACCGGCACTCCGGCGGGCCCCCGCCCCCTCCTTCCTTCCCAACCCCCCCGCCGGGCCGCAGGTGCTATCGTCTCCTTGGCCACCGCCCCCCACCTCACGGTCCCAGCCCCGGCCGTTCGGTGGCGCGGGACTGGAGCCAGAGCAGGTCGGGGTTGGCGGGGCTGGGGGCGTCGTCGCGCGGGGGATCGAGGGTGCGGGGATCGCGCCAGCGCGGCGTCTCCAGGTGCCCGTCGGCAAACGCCAGCACCGCCCCGCCCCGGTGCCGCGTCCCGGGCTTGTCCCGCAACACCCACAGGGCCGGTTGTTGGGGATCAAACGCCCATTGCAGCCCGAAGCTGCCGTCGTTGATGGTCGCCTCCCGCTCGTCCAGGAAACTGAAGGTCGTCGCCGGCCGCAGGAGTTCGCCCAGCCGCCGGTACGTCCGCGCCGCCGGACTGTCCACCGGCGAGCCCAGAAAGCAGTTCAGGGAGAGGGTGCGCACCCGGGGTTGGGTGATCCCCGCCACGGTCACCGGTCGGGCCGCCGGGCATTGCCAGATGCGGACCTCCTCGCCCAGATACGGCGCCAGGAGGCTCTGGCGCAGGTACAGGGTGTTGGTGCAGTCGGGGCCGGGCAGGCCCAGCCAGCCCTCGACCCATTTGGGCCCGAGGGCTTCCTCGCGCCCGTCGGCGTTGGGCGGCAGGGCGTCGGCGTGGTCCTGGGCGTAAAGCGGCAGGGCCAGGGCGAACTGGCGGAAGTTCGCTGTGCAGCGGGTGGTTCGGGCCCGGCTCTGGGCGGCGGAAAGGGCCGGCAGGAGCAGCCCGGCCAGCACGCCGAGGACGGCGAGGACCACCAGCAGTTCGATCAACGTAAAGCCGCAACAGAAACCGCGAATGAACACGACTGAACACCAGGCGGCCCCCGGTTCGGATTCGTGTCGGTTCGTGTGCATTCGTGGTCAGGTTCAGTGGTGGCCGTCTAACCGGCCCAGCGGAAGTTCACAAACCGCCAGACCAGCACGATATGCAACGCCGCGAAGACCCCCAGCAAGGCCCACTTCAGCCAGGGCAGAAATGAGGATTGACGATTGAGGACTGCCGTTTGGTGTTGCACCGTACGCCCTTCTCGTCCCGCGCCGACAAAGGCGCCCAAGGCGATAAACACAGGGAACGCGCACGATGCATAGCGGGTGTAGCTCGTGAACGTCCCGCTCATCGCCGGCAGGACGCCTAGCCAATATGTCCAGACCAGCAGGCCTCTGTCCAGCCGCCACAGCACCGGCAGGGTGTAGAGCAGCACCACGAACATGCACCGGTCCAGCAGCGAGCCGGTGAACTCATGCCATTCCGTGGGGCTGAAATAACCGAGGATGAACTTCGGGACATTGACCGGGTTCCACACCGCATGCACGCTCCAACACAGTACATCTCAGTACATCTGCACCGCAAACCCCCGATGGGTCAGCCAGTTTATGCCGTCGCTGAATCATGGTAAATCAACTACTTACCTAAACAAAGTGCCAACGGTCTGACACCCGTGAAGTCCTAGGAACCAGGACAATGGCCACAACGGTCACCCGATAAGACTACCGTGTCGCACCGTTTATCTGTAGGTTCCCAGTTAACTAGTATTACCCAAGGGTCGCCGCAGGAATTGCCACGGCGTGTGCCTTTAACAACACAACGATAAATTACGGCTGAATACGACGAGCATTCGGTACGTCCACATGTTCCGTCTTGTGAATCACAATATTTTTTCTTGGGTATATAGCGAACTTCTATACAATCATTTTCCACAGTAGCAGGAATATTCGGTTCGCATGGTCCCAACTCCGGTGCTACATAACACGTGCCCCATACCACGCCTGTCATGGCCACTATTGTGGTGAACGCTTTACATGTCTTGATCATCGCAGCTTGTCTCCTTTTGAAATGTATGACTTACGTAAATACAACCAGCCGGTTAGAGAAAGCGGGCAGAAAAGCACCATCAATACTAGAGCAGACCAAAAATTTACCTGCTTGGTTGAGCTACGTTGTGCAATGTGTTGTTCGATCGCGACAAGAGATTGCAATTCTTCATCTGCCAAAGGCTTCCAAGTGTCATTTGTAACTAAGTAAGTGATATTTAACGACTCCATTCTTGCATTTCCTGATGGGCGATAATCAAAGGCCAACAACTTCGGTTCAACTGACAAGCATTCAGTTGACTCGAGGGGCCGAACATCGAGTAACCGAATGAAACCTGAAAGATATACATACAATTGGCTGAGGTTTGTCGCTCCGGGTCGAGGGTGATAAAGCCTGAGTGTTGCATAAGAAGGGATTAAAAGATGGTGAACATTTACCGTTTCTAGCACTTCATACTCAAACTCACGCCACCCCTCCGCAAAGGGACCTGCGGCCTTTTCGGTGAAACGATCGGGTGTATAAGCATATCCATTGTTAGTGATAACAAGACTTGCCAAGAAGTTCGACGCCGGCGCAATCCATGTCGCCGAGAAAGTGCCTTTATTCAGAGGGTCGTGAGCCAAATCGGAAAAAAGGAAGCGGCGACAGACACCCCCTTCCAAGGTGGGCAATTCCGGACGAGGCACATATGCAAGCCAGCCCAAGAGCATCCCCTGGTGTTCGGGTGGTGGATATGTTAACGGGAAAACATAGGCAGTTTGTATATGGTTAGTTATATGTGCTGGTGGAGGGGCTTGATCCACCACATACCATCTGATCCCACCCTCAATGCGCCGACAATCAATGGGCAAGGAATTGGTCTCACATGGTTCGGCTCGAATTCGCCACCATTGGTTACTCGTGTAAATTGTAATTCTGTATTCGTACTGCCGTACTGGGATTTCAGCAGCAGGCTCATAATGGCACAACCTGACCGTCGCAGTCACAACCAATGGTGGCATGGCCTCGGCGCAACGTGCTATCGTCCAGATAAGCAGCATTAGAAACAACGGATTGTGTCGTCCGAAACAACATTTCTTTTTTTTAAGTGGCAACATCGAGATCCGTGTTGTTTAATGAACTGCGAACTCGATAGACATCTTCGGACACTGTCTTCAACCTGTCATTTATTAGCAATGAAGTGCTACCACCAAGTGGTATATACTCTTCTCTTCTTCTACCCGAAAGGTCCGATACGCGTATGATTCAGTCACACTAGCCGCAGTGCTGCTACACCAAGCCCCTTGCATCAATAATGAATAGGCTCCGCAACAGGCCCTTACCGGTTGATTCATGAGGGCTGGTTATGGCTTGGCTAACTGTCTTGGCGATCAACATGCAACTCCCTAAACCCATAATCGCCAGCGCCCCCAGCATGCCCCGGTCGGCCCAGCGCTCGAACTCCGGCCAGCGCTCAAACAGATGCCCCAAACAGCCGCAAGGGCCCTCCCACCCCACCGCCCAGCGCCCCAGCCGGTACGCCCCGAAGACCAGCACCAGCCACAGAATCAAGCCCGGCGCCCACCGCGCTGCCCGCTGTCGGAGCAGCGTTGCTCCCACGCCCAGTTCCAGGCCCGCCGTCAGAAAGAGCACCTGCCGCAAGGTCAGGAAGGGAAACAGGGGATCGGCCGCTCCCAACACTTGTCTTTCCTGCAAGACGCTCACCAGCTTCAGCCCGCCGGTCAGCAGCAGGAACACCCCCACCGCGCCGACAAAGCCCCGCTGAAACCGCCCAGCATCGGCCGCCGCCCCATCTCCGGACTTCCCACATTCCACAATCCGGCCCGGGCTGGTCACTTCAAGCGGTTCTCCGCCGGCCATCTGGCCTTGTAACTGACCAGTGCTGCTGCTCATCGTTCCATGTCGCATTTCGCTCAGCCGCCAACTGCCTCCTGTTCGGGGCGAAGTTGGGGCGAAGTTGGGGCGAAGTTGGGGCGAAGTTGGGGCGAAGTTGGGGCGGCTCCGTAAGTTTGTCAACTACTTTTTTTGAATTTTTTGCGGTCCGCGCGTTGACCCGCCGGGCAACGGTCTAGCAGGGGCTGAGACGGGCGACCCGGCTTTTTGTGTCTCCGGCAGGCGGCAAGGAAGTGACCGCACCCGGGTCAGGGGAAGCATCGGGGAGGCGGAGATCCGGACGGTTTGAAGCCGCCCTTCCGGCAGCCGGGATGACGGCCGTTGCGGGGGTGCTGGCAGGCTTCCCAGCGGGCGCGTGCCGTCGTAACGCAGATTGCCAGTCGCCGGATCGCCGACTGCCTGCCGGCAGTCGCGCGTGCCTGCCCCCTGCGGATTGCCAGTCTGCGGCCCGGCGCACCGACCGCCGGCACTTCGGAGGGGACGCGACCTTCATCCCTCCCAGACAGCCGTCGGGCCCCTGACACCATCGTCCGCTTGGCAACTCGCCGTGGGGACTCTCCAGCCCTTCACTGCCCCAGCCCCGGCCGCTCGGTGGCGCGGGCTTGGAGCCAGAGGAGGTCCGGGTTGCCCGGACTGGGGGCGTCGTCGCGCGGCGGGTCCAGGGTGCGGGGGTCGCGCCAGCGCTGCGTCTCCAGGTGCCCGTCCACAAACGCCAGCACCGCCCCGCCCCGGTGCCGGGTTCCCGGCTTGTCCCGCAATACCCACCGGGCGGGTCGAGCGGGGTCAAACGCCCATTGCAGCCCGAAGCTGCCGTCGTTGATGGTGTGCTCCCGCTCGTCCAGGAAGCTGAAAGTCTCACTGGCACGGGCGATCTCTGCCAACCGCCGATACGTCCGGGCAGCGGGACTCTCCACCGGCGAGCCCACAAAGCCGTTCAGCGACACGGTCCGCACCCGCGGTTGCGTGATGCCCACCACCGTCACGGGTCGGGCGGCCGGGCATTGCCAGATTTGGACTTCTTCGCCCAGGTAGGGCGCCAGCAGGCTTTGGCGCAGGTAAAGGGTGTTGGTGCAGTCGGGACCGGGCAGGCCCAGCCAGCCCTCGACCCATTTGGCACCGAGGGCTTCCGCCCGGCCGTCAGCGTTGGGCGGCAGGGCGTCGGCATGGTCCTGGGCGTAGAGGGGCAGGGCCAGGGCAAACTGCCGGAAGTTCGCCGTGCACCGGGCGGTCTGGGCCCGGCTCCTGGCGGCGGAAAAGGCCGGCAACAGCAGCCCCGCCAGCACGCCCATGATGGCAATCACCACCAGCAGCTCGATCAACGTAAAGCCGCAACGGAAACCGCGAATGAACACGACTGAACACCAGGCGGCCCCCGGTTCGGATTCGTGTCGGTTCGTGTGCATTCGTGGTTGGGTTCAGCGGCAACCATCTAACCGGCCCAGCGGAAGTTCACAAACCGCCAGACCAGCACGATATGCAACGCCGCGAAGACCGCCAACAAGGCCCACTTCAGCCAGGGCAGAAATGAGGAGTCGAGAATGCCAGTGGGCCCGCAGGCGGCAGGTGGCCAACGTGCGTCGAGGGCGTAAAAGCGGTCCGCGGAAATCCAGCCCCACACGAGAGGACACCCGATCACGCCAGCCAGATGGATGGCCTTCAACCAGCCCAGCAGCCGTATCAGACTCCATGCTCGACCTCGGCAAGCGCTGATGCGCGGTAGCACTATTCGATCACCAGTGCCCGTGCCACGTACAGACGGTGATCCGTGTCCTCGTAAATCTTTACGTAGTTAGTGCTCAGGAAATCCTGAGTGTCTGCATCCACCTCTTCGATCAAGAGGATCTGCTCGGGACGGTACCTCCTTACCGTCTCCCACACTTGCACGTGGTTAATTCGCCCTGACCAAAACCGGTTATCCGGCAACACCGCCAGATCCGGGATCAACAGAAGCCCGCCGTGAAAGGTACACACGGGATCTCGCGAATAAGCCCAGACCGTCCGCGGCTGGTACTTTCTGATTGTCAACACAAGCTGGCTGTCAGTCGCACGCGGCAGCGCGGCAATACGCTCGATTTCCTCCACAGCACGCCTCCCCCCATCGTGAACCAGGAGCCACAACACAACAGAACCAGACGCCAACGCCCCTGCGAAGCGAAACTGCGAGGAAAGCGAGCTGTCTCGCCAGTTCATCAGAACGATCCGTGACGCCTTTGCTGCGCCGAAGCCGGTCAAGAATGCCATTGGAATGGCAAAGTGGACGTAGTAATAACTCCAATAGGGTCGATGCACGAGATGTACACCGGTCACGGTGGCGAGGAAGACCGCGGCGAACGCTGCGCTGCGCTTCTCTTCGGAGAGGACAAGCGCAGTGAGGCCCAGTAATGTGCCAGCGATTCCCTCGGGATGGTCAAACCAGACGCTCGGTGAGAAGGCAAGTGTTTCTTGTGTATTGACATATTCAAACAATCTCGGAGAGAACAAGGAAGCGACCATCTGCTCGTAACTTCCACCGAGAAGCAGACTTAGACCGAGGAAGACCGCTACCGTGGTCACGATCCAATAGCCGCATGGGACGCATGCTTTGGCAAGCGTCGCTGGGCGAATTTCACGACAGGTCAATGCGATGACTTCGGTGCAGATTGCCGGTGCAATCAAGCCTGCGGTGAACTTAATCTGGAGTGCCACAGCCATCAAGCAGGCTGAGAAAAGGACCGAGGTCATTGGCCGCGAACTTAGCGAGCTGGAGCGCAACGCTGCGAGCGACCAGGCGGCAACCGCGAAAGCGGGCACTTCCAGCATAGCGGCAAGGCTAAGTTTAAGTACCTCCGGAGCCGTAATGAGTGAGGCGGCGGCCACGTAAGCGGCCAGCATTCCCCACCGCCGGCGCACTATTGTGAAGCACCCGGAAACCAACAGAAGACCGAAGCACAAAGCCAGGCCACGGGCGGCACCAATGTCCGGCCCGAGCAGTTTGAACAGCAAGCCGAGGAGCACGGTATGCAGCGGCGGCTGATTGTTCCACACCTGGTCATAAAGGGCATAACCCTTCGTCCAGAGCAGAGCTTTGGTTACTTCGAACCCCTCGTCACCGCTGATCGCCAACGCCGAACGCAGCGTTTCTGACGTGACCACCAGCAGAACCACGAGTATGCCCATAAATGTCGCCAAAGCCGCGCAACTTGCCGAATTCGACCAGCACTGGCCACCCTGCGGCACAGCCGACAAGGCGCGCCCGGCTGAGGGCGCCCTTTTCGGCCTGCGTGTAATCCACTGGCGGGTGCTCATTCAACTCGAACCAACCGCGGTAACGTGCTAGAAAAAACAAACCCTTCAGCGCCAGCAGAACGTTCCGCGGACGCCGGGATTACTCGCCTGATCCGAGTCTTCTCCCGCCGGGCCGCGCCGCGGAGCATGAGATCTACCGCAGCCGCCTCGCCGTGCCCTGTTTACTGGCAGGTACAGCCTGCCTGGGACGGGTTGTCCGGGCTCTTACAATTGCCGGGCGTCCCGTCAAGCTTGGTACACACGGCGCCAGGATTTGCGCATCTGCCACTGTTGCAGTCGGACGTGCAAACCGTCGCCGCCACGGCTTTTAGCAAGCCAAAGACAAAGACGATCGCAGCCATGCCGGCAATAAACGCACTCTTCTTCATATTATGCGACTGTACGCGAGTTCATGTGTCGTTTGTTTTTTCTCCGCAACCACGCGAGCACAAGGGGCGAGGCGAGTACAACGACGCCCAAGGCCCACGCGGAAATCAGCCGAAAGCTGTAATCGTAGTAACTGTACTTCTTTCCATGTCTGAGATGATGCTCTGCCTTTTGAAGCAACGTAGGTTCGTCGGAACCTTTCCACGCCTCCCCTGGGTTTAGCGTGTACTCTCCGTATCGGAAAATCCGACCGTTACCAGTTCTCTTGTAGCGGTAATCCTGCACCACGCGCGTTGTCCCGGAATCCGGAATCAGCAGGAGGTCCTCAGGCGTGACGTGAATGCTCTCGGCGATCAGGGTTGCCCGCATTGGAGGAAACTGATAACCCGACAAGAACCTCGTAAACTCAGATCGAAGGGGAATCGCCAGACCATTTGTCCTGTACCAGTCTTTGCATTCGTAGATTGTATCCACGAACCCAGCACGGATCTGCTTCCGGTCGCGCAAGGAACCAAGATACAAGTTTTTTGCCACAATGTCCTCCGGATAGTTGAATTCGGGCCGCAAAAGCTCTGCAGACTGGCGGAGATCTAGCCGCGGATCCCGGACGATGCGGCATGAAGAAACGAAAAGGCCGTCCGTCGAAGGGACAATTTCCCACCGCCAACCATAGGCGAGCAGTTTCCGCCGCGGAGTTTGCCAAGGCAGCGGAATATCCACCAGACCGGACGCGTTCGTGAGGACATGCGAGGGGCGTAAGGCATATGGGCCTCACCCGGTTTGATGGACACCTTGGAGGCGAGGGGCTAACAGCAAGCGCCGATGAACAAGACCAAGATGGGTGAGCCCAAGAACACGCCTGCGGCGGCCCCGGGGCCGCGTGCCAAACGCTACGATGACGCCTTCAAGCGCCAGGCCGTCGAGCTGTGGATCAAGACCGGCAAACCCGGCACCCAGATCGCCCGCGAACTGGGCGTCAGCTATCCCTGCCTCAAGGACTGGAAGCGCCGTTACTACGGTGACGCCACGCCCGAGCGGGACGATCCCGCCCAGCAAATCCGCGCACTGCAGGCCGAACTGGCCCGGGTGCGCGAGCAGCGGGACATCCTAAAAAAACGCTGGGCATTTTCACCGAACCGTCGAAGAGCGCTACCAACGGATCGAAGCCATGAAAGGGGACCATTCGCTCGCGCAACTCTGCGCGGCCTTGGGCGTGACCCGCTCGGGCTACCATGC
>Ga0209381_1003524_pt1 | contig 16046 bp, 13 predicted proteins | sample DewCreD2012metaG_FD_184111 | JGI IMG/M metagenome (GOLD analysis project Ga0209381, IMG submission 184111) | Hot spring sediment bacterial and archeal communities from British Columbia, Canada, to study Microbial Dark Matter (Phase II) - Dewar... ...
ATCCGCGATACCGGGCGCGGGGCTGGCCAATCGGTTCGGGGGTGGTGGAGTCGGGGGTGAAACTGTTCAACAAACGAGTGAAGGGAACCGAGCAGTTCTGGAACGAGGACGGAGCGGAATCGATCCTGGCGTTACGGGCGCTGAACCTGAGTCAGGATGGACGATGGGACCACTACTGGTTGTGTGGCCAGCTTCTGCGGGGAGCCGCATAACATGCCACGCACCCGGTAATGATGAATCGGCGATGGCTGATGTGCCTGGGGGCCGGAAATAAGTCCCGGCGGTCGGCGTTATAGAAGTGCTAGAATGGAAGCAAACCTGAAGCACGTACTTGTCGCCCTCGCGGGAGGTCTCCTGCCGGGCCTGATGGTGGGGTGTCGATCCGAGCAGGAACACCGACGCCAGGCGGATCGGTCTGCGCTGGGGATCATCCAGGAAAAGCAGCAGGCCGCTCTGGGGCGCACCGAACCATTCACGATCGAGACCCCGGCCGATTCGCTGCGCAAGCGGCTGCTGCTGGATCAGCAACTGCCGTACGCTTCGCAGGCGTCGCTGGGGACCGCGTCGCTGGAACCCACGCCGAATTGGCCCAGGGACAACTATCTGGATCCGGCCACGCGACCGCCTGCAACGATGCCGGCTGGTTATTCCGGGCCGGTGTTGAAGATGTCGCTGGTGGAGGCGCTGCAGATCGCGGCGCAGAACAGCCGGGACTATCAATCGCGCAAGGAGCAGGTGTTCCAGGCGGCGATGGGGCTGGAACTCCAGCGGGACCAGTTCCGCACGACGTTCAGGGCGCTGATGAACAGCAACGTGTCGGCGAGCTGGTCGGAGGCCGAGCCGCAGCTGACCTCGCGGGCCGGGGCCACACCGAAGGCCACCGCCAGCCGGCGCTTCAAGAACGGGGCGGATGTGACGGCGAACATCGCCCTGGATCTGGCGAAGCTGCTGACGGCGCCGCACAAGGCGGCCTACGGCGTGTTGTCGGACCTGAGCGTGTCGATGCCGCTGATGCGGGGCGCGGGCCAGCACATCGTGACCGAGGGGCTGACGCAGGCCGAGCGGGAAGTCATCTACTCGCTGCTGGAGTTTGAGCAGTACAAGCGTCAGTTTGCGGTGAACATTGCCAGCAGTTACCTGAACGTTCTTCAGACGCTGGACCAGTTGCGCAACGCCGAGGACAGCTACAAGCGGCTGGTCATCCAGCAGCGCCGGTCGCGGCGCATGGCCGACGCGGGGCGCATGTCGGAAGTGGAGTATGACCAGGCATTGCAGCAGGAACTCAGCGCCCGCGACAGCTGGATCCGCTCGCAGCAGCAGTATGCCTCGCAGCTTGATTCGTTCAAGGTTCTGCTGGGATTGCCGCCGGACTGCACGGTCGAACTCGATCCCCAGGAGCTGATCCGGCTGGCGGACGCGGCCCGCGCGGTGCTGCGGCGCAATGAGGCGGCGGCCGCCGCGGCGGCGACGACCATGCCCTCCGCGTTTCCCGCGGCCGACGCGCCGGTGGAACTGCGCCGTCCGACGCGCGAGAACGCCGGGCGCTACGAATTGTCCGAGGAAGAGGCGATCCGCCTGGCGCTGGCCAACCGCCCGGACCTGATCGTTGCCCAGGGCGAGGTGTATGACGCGCAGCGGCGGGTGGTCATCGCGGCCGATGCGCTGAAGCCCGGCCTGAACATCGGGGCGAGCGGAAACACGGGCGGCCGCGCCAACCCAGCCGGAGACGACGTGCAGTTTGACCCGAAGTGGAGTGCGTGGAATTTCAGTCTCGATCTCGACCTGCCCCTGGAGCGTACAAGAGAACAGAATGCGTATCGGTCCAGCCTGATATCGCTGGAGTCGTCGGTGCGGTCGCTGCAGCAGCTTGAGGACAACATCAAGCTGTCGATCCGCAACCAGCTCCGATCGATGCTCCAGAACCGCGAGAGCCTGCAGACGCAGGCCCGGGCGGTCGAGATCGCCCGTCGTCGCGTGGACAGCACGGACCTGCTGCTTCAGGCCGGTCGCGTGGCGATCCGCGACTATCTCGATGCGCAGACGGCGCTTGTGAACGCACAGAACGATCTGTCGCAGGCGCTGGTAAACTATCGTGTGGCAGAGCTGCGATTGCAGCAGGACCTTGGAGTTTTGCAGGTGAACCACGAAGGGCTTTGGCAGGAGTATATTCCCGGTTCCGATGCCGGTTCGAGGATCGGCATTCGTCCTGAATCCCTGGATGAGCCCGGCGTGACATCCTGGGGCAGCGCGGCCCGGGCAGAAGCAAAGGAGAACTCCCGATGAGCGCGTTTATGCGGTCGAAAGCGGCGCGGTGGGGGTTGCTGGTGGCGGCGATCATCGCGGCGGGCGCCGCGGTTGCGGTGGCGACATTCTCGTCGTCGAGGCACGACAAGATGGCCAACGTCTCGCTGTCCCCGGTGCTCCGCGGGCCGCTGACGATCAGCGTGGCCGAGCCGGGCACGATCAAGGCCAAACAGCAGGAAGTCATCAAGAGCGAGCTGGAAGGTTCGGCAACGATCCTCTACCTGATCCCAGAGGGCACGATCGTGAAGAAGGGGACGTTGCTGGTCGAACTGGACGTCAGCAAGCTCCAGGACCAGAAGGTGACTCAGCAGATCACCGTGCAGAACGCCGAGGCGAGCTACATTGCCGCGCAGGAGAACCTGGAGGTGGCCAGGAGCCAGGCGGCCAGCGACGTGATGAAGGCCGAGCAGGATTACGAGTTCGCCAAGAAGGACCTGGTCAAGTACATGGAGGGCGACTTCCCCACCGAGGAGAACAAGGCCAAGGTCAGCGTGACGCTGGCCGAGTCGGAACTGGAGCGACTCAAGCAGGTGGCCGAGTGGTCGGAGAAACTCTACGCGGAGAAGTACATCTCGTCGCAGGAACTGCTGAAGGACAAGCTGGCGCGGGATCGGGCGGTGCTGGATCTGCAGGTGGCCCAGGGGAATCTCAAGCTCCTGAAGGAATACACCTACGAGCGCAGGGTGCGCGAGTTGCAGGGAATGATCCGGCAGACGGAAATGGCCCTGGACCGGACCAAGCGCAAGGCCACGGCCGACGTGAATCAGGCCGAGGTGGCCGCCCGGACCAAGAAGCTGGAATACGAGCGTCAGAAGTCGCTGCTGGACAAGACGGAGACGATGATCTCGAAGGCGAAGATTTACTCGCCGGTGGACGGGCTGGTGGTGTACGCCTCGACGGGCGGCGGGCGCGAGTACCGCTTCAGCCAGGAGCCGCTGCAGGAGGGGTCCAACGTGCGCGAGCGGCAGGAGCTGATCTATCTGCCGACGGCCAATTCGGTGATCGCGGAGATCAAGGCGCGCGAGTCGAGTCTGGACAAGATCCGTCCCGGGCTGCCGGTGCGGGTGACGGTGGATGCGCTGCCGGACCGTGTGCTCAACGGGACGGTGACGAAGATCGCGCCGCTGCCGGATGCCGGCAGTTTCTGGCAGAACCCGGACCTGAAGGTGTTCAATACCGAGATCCAGATTGAGAGCGACGACCCGGATCTGCGCACGGGCATGAACTGCCGGGCGGAGATCATCGTCGATTACTACCCCGACGCGCTGTACATTCCGATGCAATCGGTGGTGCGCGTCAACGGCAAGCCGACGGTTTATCTGCCGGGCAAGGACGGCCCGGTCCCCCGGACGATCGAGGTGGGGCTGGACAACAACCGGATGATCCGGGTGATCAGCGGGCTGCAGGCCGGCGAGATGGTGCTGCTGAATCCGCCGCTTGCCGAGGCGGCGGCGCCGGTGGAGAGCGGGAATGGCACGCCGCCGGTGATTCCGCCTCCGGCGACGCGGCCGGCGCTGGGCGCACCGCGCGTCAACGGCGGCGGCATGAACGGGACAATCCCCGCCGGGGGGGATGTTCGGCCCGCCGGCGGAGAAGGTCGTCGCGGGCAGCCGGGGGAGGGCGGCGGTCCCGGCGGGCAGGCTGGACAGGGCGGGCGAGGCGGCATGACTGCCGAACAGCGGGAGGAAATGCGCAAGCGCTTTGAGAGCATGACCCCCGAAGAGCGAGAGAAGGCTCTCCAGGAGATGCGTCAGCGTCGCGGTGGCGGCCAGGGAGGCCGGGGCGGCGAGGGCGGCGGCGGTCCGGGCGGTGCCGGGGGTGGTTTTGGTGTCGCTCCCGGCGGGACATCCGGTGGTCCTTCCGCATCCCCCCAACAACCATGACCCTATCAGCCGTGCAATCCCCCGTCATGCGACCCGGTGCCGCGTCCGAGGTGGTTGTGAGCCTCCACGAGGTGCGCAAGATCTACCAGATGGGCAGCGAGGAAGTGCGCGCTCTCAACGGCGTGAGCATCAGCTTCAAGCGGGGCAGCTTCTGGGCCCTGATGGGTCCCAGCGGCTCCGGCAAGAGCACCATGCTGAACCTGCTGGGATGCCTGGACCGGCCCACCAGCGGAACCTACATCATCGAGAATGAGGACGTATCGACCATGGCCGACGACCAGCTCAGCGACCTGCGGCTGCGGCGGCTGGGATTTGTCTTCCAGAGTTTCAATCTCATCCCGCAGTTGACGGTCCGGGAGAACATTGAACTGCCGCTGTATTACCTGGGATGGGAGGCCGAGCAAAGCGCCCGCCGCGCCGAGGAACTGGCCGAGCGGGTCGGCCTGGGGGGGCGGTTGAACCATCGCCCCAATCAGTTGTCCGGCGGCCAGCAGCAGCGCGTGGCGATTGCCCGGGCCCTGGCCAACGATCCGGCCATCATCCTGGCCGACGAGCCCACCGGCAATCTCGACAGCGCCACCGGCGAGCAGATCATGCGGCTGCTGGTGGAACTGAACCAGCAGGGCAAGACGATCCTGATGGTGACCCACGAGCCGGACATCGCGATGCACGCCAAGAGCCGACTTCACCTGCGCGACGGCGTGATCGACCGCATGGAGGGGGAGTGCTGATGACCCGCCTTCGCATAGCCCGCGATGTCGCCCTGGGCATCAAGAACCTGATGCTCCACAAGCTGCGCTCCGTGCTGACCATGCTGGGCGTGGTGTTCGGCGTGGGGTCGGTGGTGGCGATGCTCTCGGTGGGCGAGGGGGCCAGCAAGGACGCCCTGGAGCGGATCCGCATGCTGGGCTCCAACAACATCATCCTCAACGCCATGAAGCCGGTGGAGGAGGAGAGCCAGGTCAGCACCGGCTCGTCGCGCAACCGCATGAGCGTCTACGGCCTTCTCTACGACGACGAACGGCGCATCCGCGAGACCTTCCCGGCCGTTCGGCGCACCGTGCCGGTGAAGCTGGTGCGCAAGGAAGGGCGGCTACACGATCAGGCGATGGAGTTGCGCGTGGTCGCGACGGTCCCCGAGTGGTTTGACCTGATCCAGCGACCGGTCATCGCGGGCCGCACCCTGCTGCCCAGCGACCTGAAGGATCGCAGCGGGGTGGCGGTTCTGACGGAGTTCGGCGCCCGCCGACTGCTGGCGACGGCCAACACCATCGGGCAGTCGCTGAAAATCGGCAGCGATTACTACGAGGTCGTCGGGATCGTTCAGAACGAGACGGCGCAGGCCGGCGGCGTGCAGACGCCTGACCAGCAGGTGGATGCCTACGTGCCGCTCACGACCGCCCGGGAGCGGCTGGGGGACATCAATGCCCGGCGCACGTCGGGCGGCTTTGAGCGCGAGCGAGTCGAACTGCACCAGCTCATCGTCGAGGTCAAGGACAGCAGCGAGGTGGAGGCGGTGGCCGCGGGCATCGAGGCGATGCTCAGGCGTTTCCACAAGAAAGTGGACTACAAGCTCAGCGTCCCGCTGGCGCTGCTGCGGGAGGCCGAGCGCACGAAGCGCACGTTCAACATCGTGCTGGGCTCGATCGCGGGCATCTCGCTGCTGGTGGGGGGCATCGGCATCATGAACATCATGCTGGCCAGCGTGACCGAGCGCACGCGCGAGATCGGCATCCGCCGCGCCATCGGGGCCAAGCGCAAACAGATCATCACGCAGTTCCTCATCGAGACGACGGTGCTCTCGACAACCGGCGGGTTCATCGGCATCGGGCTGGGCGTGCTGATTCCGTTGATCATCACGTTGCGGGCGGGAATGCCGACGGTGGTGACGATCGAATCCCTGGTGCTGTCATTCGGCATCTCGGTGGCGGTGGGGATCGTCTTCGGGCTGTACCCGGCCGTTCGGGCGGCCAACCTCGACCCGATCGTGGCCCTTCGTCACGAGTAGGGCGTTGGCCGAGCATGCCGGCCATGGCAGCGGACCGGCGGCGCGGGGTGATTGCACGCGCGCCGGCGACTCGACGAATCAACCGAATCCGAGTAGAAACTCCTCGTCTAACCTCGACGCGAGGCACTTCATGACGACAGCGACCGTCGAAAAACAAACCGATCCGGTGAACGAGTACGAACGCCAGCCCGTGCCCGAGCACGCGCTGCTGGGCCTCAAGAGTTTCGTCGGCCAGTACGCCGGCGAGCACGTCGCCGGCACCGAACTGATGATCGGTCCGCTGTTCGTCGCCGCGGGCGTCAGCGCCTTCGACGTGGTGGTGGGGCTCTTCGTCGGCAACCTGCTGGCGGTGCTCAGCTGGATGTTCCTGTGCGCGCCGATTGCCACGCGGGCGCGACTGACCCTCTATTACCAGCTCGAAAAGATCTGCGGCCGCAGGCTCGTCACGCTCTACAACCTGGCCAACGGCGTGATGTTCTGCTTCCTGGCCGGTTCGATGGTGACGGTTTCGGCGACGGCGGTGGGGGTGTGGTTTGATTTCCCCATGCCGAAGCTCTCGGACATCTATCCCAACAGCGTGGGCTGGGTTCTGGCGGTGGCGGTGGTCGGTATCCTGATCGCGCTGGTGGCCGCCTACGGCTACCAGGCGGTGGCGAAATTCGCCAACATCGCGGCCCCCTGGATGGTGCTGATCTTCCTCGCGTTCGGGCTGGTGGGTTTGCGGGCGCTGGATGTCGGCTTCGCCGATTTCTGGTCCAAGGCCAACACGGTGATCTGGAAGGGCGGCGATCCTCAGCCCGGCCAGGTCAAGTTCGCCTTCTGGCACGTCATGTTCTTCGCCTGGTTCTGCAACATGGCGATGCACGTGGGCATGTCGGACCTGTCGGTATTCCGCTATGCCAGGAAAAGCTGGTACGCGGTCGCCACGGCGGCCGGCATGTACGTGGGGCATTACATGGCCTGGCTGTCGGCCTCCATCCTGTACGCTCTCCAGCTTCACACGGACCCGACAAACACCGACGTGCTGCCCGGCCCGATGGCTTACCGTGCCTGCGGGCTGGCGGGGCTGATCTGCGTGATCCTCGCCGGCTGGACCACCGCCAACCCCACGATCTACCGGGCCGGGCTGGCATTCCAGGCGATTGTCCCGCACGTGTCGCGATTCAAGGTCACCCTGGCAACCGGGCTTGCCGCCACCGTCGCCGGCATGTTCCCCGGCATCGCCATGAAACTGCTGGGCTTCGTGGCTCTCTACGGCCTGATCCTCATGCCGATGGGCGCGGTGGTGTTCATTGATTTCTGGGTGCTCAAGCGACTGGGGCTCAGGCCCAACTACGCCGAAGAGAGCGGGCAGACATTCAACTGGGCCGCCGGCATCGCGTGGATTGCGACGCTGGTGATCTGCGTGAGCCTGGTCCTGGGCGGGGTGACGCAGATCTTCTTCGTGTCGCTGCCCGGGTGGTTCGTCGCGGCCCTGCTGTATATCGTCGTCAGCGGCGTGTACCAACGCCGTGTGCACGAGCAGCCGGCATTCCGGCTGGCCGCGCAGGCGATCTCGTGGATCTCGCTGCTGGGCGCCGTCGTGCCGGCACTGGTCTACCTGTTCGCCCGGGACGTGATGCCCGATACGCTGGAGACGGTCAAGACGATCATGCTCGTTTCGACGGTCGCCTGGTTCTGCGCCACGCCCATCTGGATGGGCCGCAAGGCCCAGAGCACATGAACTTCCGCATCTGCACGGTCCGTCGGTTCCCTGCCGCCCATCAGCTCCGCCTCTACGACGGATCACTCGAGCGGCTGCATCGCCACGATTGGCAGGTGAAGGTCACCGTTTCCGGGCCGCTTGACGCCATCGGCGTCGTCATGGATTTCCATGATCTGGAAAGTCGTCTGGACGCCGTCCTGGCCGCATGGCACGACCGCACGCTCAACGAAGTGGAGGATTTCCGCGAGCTGAATCCATCGGCCGAGAATGTCGCCTTCGTCATCGCCCGGCGGCTGCGGCTGCCGCCGGGAGTGGATCTGCGGTCGGTCGAAGTCTGGGAGACGCCCGGGAATTCCGCGGTTTACGGCTCGGATTGACCCTGTCGGCGGATTTGTGATCCAACATTGACGCTCGCCCTCCATCGAAATACCATCATCAAGGCGTCAGTTCGTGTTCCGGATGGGGTCCGCGACGATGAAATGCGAGAACTGCAACAAGCCCGCCACCGTGCATCTGACCGAGATCCGCGGCGGCAAGAAGATTGAGAAACATCTGTGCGAGCAGTGCGCCGCCCAGGCGGAAGGCGTCCCGGTGGCCAAGGCCGGCCATACGCCCATCAACGAACTGCTCACCAACTTCGTCATGGCGCACTCGGGCCTGCAGAAGGAACTGGGCATGGCCTGTGACCAGTGCGGTGTGACCTGGGCCGAGTTCCGTCAATACGGCCTGTTCGGCTGCGAGCACGACTACGACGTTTTCGAGCGGGAACTGACCCCGCTTCTCCAGCGCGCCCACGAGGGTGGCACGCATCACGTCGGCAAGACCCCCGCCCGCGGCGCCGGCGGCGAGTCGCCAAAGCCCAGGCGCAAACTGGTTGACATCGCCAAGCTGCGCAAGGAACTTCAGCACGCGGTCGAAGTGGAAGACTACGAGCGGGCCGCCAGGCTCCGCGACCAGATCCGACAGGCCGAGGAAGGAATGTGAGAACCGGGACGCGCCCGGCAGGCCGCGGCGCCTGATTCCCACTGCACTATGAAACTCAGCGATCTGACAAACCACGCGGGTGAATGGCTCCGGGGCTCAGGCCCCATGAGCGATATCGTCATTTCCTCCCGCATACGTCTGGCTCGCAACATCGCCGGGTTCCCCTTTCTCTCCCGAGCCAGCCGACACCAGCGACAGGTTCTGGAAACCCGCATACGCGACACGATCCTGGCCAGCGAGATCGCGCCCCAGGTGCTCTATGTGGACCTGGACAACGCCCCGGAAATCGACCGGCTTCTGCTGGTTGAACGGCACCTGATCAGCAAACCCCACGCGGCCGCCGAGGGCGCCCGCGGCGTTGCCGTGGCCGAGGACGAGACCGTCGCCATCATGGTCAACGAAGAGGACCACCTGCGCATCCAGGTGCTTCGTTCAGGCCTGCAACTCGAGGAGGCATGGGAGCAGATCAGCAGGATCGACGATCGCCTCGAGTCGAAACTCGACTTTTCCTTCCACCAGAGATTCGGCTACCTGACGGCCTGCCCCACCAACGTCGGCACCGGCGTGCGCGTCAGCGTCATGCTCCATCTGCCCGCCCTGAAACTCACCGGCGAGATCGAGAAGGTGTTCCGCGCCGCCAAGGAGATGCGACTGGCCGTCCGCGGCCTCTACGGCGAGGGCACCGAGGCCACGGGCGACTTCTACCAGATTTCGAATCAGACGACCCTTGGCAAGAGCGAGCAGGAGATCATCAGTGAATTCCGCATGAGTGTCGTTCCGAAGATCGTGGATTACGAGTACCACGCCCGCCGCATGCTTCTCAACGACCGCACCGTGGCGCTGGATGACAAGGTGTGCCGCGCCCTGGGGCTGCTGCGCAGTGCCCGGCTCCTGGCCAGCGACGAAACGCTCTTCCTGCTCAGCCACCTGCGCATGGGTGTCAATCTCGGCCGCGTCAAGGAGATTGACGTTCGCACGCTCAACGAGCTGTTCCTTCTCACTCAGCCGGCCCATCTCCAGAAGATCCAGGGTCGCAAACTCGAGGGGGATGTCCGCCGCGCCGCCCGCGCCGACTACATCCGCCAGCGATTGAACGGAAATTAACCGCATGGGTCTTTACGACCGGAACTACTGCCGCTACGACAGCTACGACTCCCGCCGGTTTGGCCGAATGCCCCTCTGGTCGGTCACCATCTGGCTTATCGTCATCAACGTGGCCGTCTTCTTCATCGACAACATCGTCGGCTCGCGCACCCGCTACCTGCCCATCGCCACCTGGGGCCATTTCTCCGCCGCCACCACCGTCTGGGGCATGCAATGGTGGCGTCTGATCACGTTTCAGTTCCTCCACGCCGATCTGTCGCACCTGGCCTTCAACATGCTCGGCCTCTATTTCTTCGGGCCGATCATCGAGGGCTATCTCGGCCGGGTCCGCTTCACGGTCTTCTATCTGCTCTGCGGCTGCGCCGGCGCCGTGACATACCTGGCGCTGTGGATGGCACACGTGCTGGTTGGCAACGCCCATGTTCCGCTGGTCGGCGCCTCGGCGGGCATTTTCGGCATCCTCATCGCCACCGCTCGTCTTGCCCCGGACGCCACGGTCATGCTCCTGTTCCCGCCCATTCCCATGAAATTGCGCACGCTCGCCTGGATCCTGATGGGCATCGCCTTCTACACCATCCTCACGCACGGTCAGAACGCCGGAGGCCAGGCCGCCCACGTCGGCGGCGCGGCCCTCGGCTATATCCTGATCGAGAGGCCATGGGTCCTGAACCTCTTCGACCGCCTCCTGGGCGGTCGCCGGTCCCGGGTGTGGCGCGATTACCCTTGAGTGCGATCAGCCGGCTTGTCGCCCGGGAGTTCCAGCGCGCCAACCAGGTCGGTCAGTCGTGCAACCTTCTGCGACTCCAGGTATTGCCGGATTCCCTCGCAGACTGTCACCGGCGTGTTCGGATCGACGAACAGCGCTGTCCCGATTCCCAGTCCCGTCGCGCCGGCAAGGATGAACTCGACGGCGTCCTGCCAATACTGGATGCCCCCCATGCCGATGATCGGTACGCCCGCGCCTTTCGCCACCCCGCGGTAGACCCGCGACACCAGGTGCAATGCGATCGGCTTGATGGCCGGGCCTGACAGGCCGCCGGTCACGTTCGCCAGCCGCGGCTTGCGCCTGTGGATGTCGATCGCCATCGCCGTGAAGGTATTCACCATCGACAGGATTTCGGCCCCGCCCTCGATTGCCGCCCGCGCCGTGTCAACGATGTTCTCCACGTTCGGCGAGAGTTTCACGATCAGCTTCTTCCTCGGCAGCACTTTCTTGACCTGCGCCGTCAGCTCGCGCAGCCGGCCGGGATGCGTCCCGAAGGTCAGGCCATCCTTCACGTTCGGGCAGGAGACGTTCAGTTCAACCGCCACGCAGCAGTCCAGGTCATTCATCGCTCCGCACGTCTCGGTGTAATCGTCAAACGAGTGTCCGGCCACGTTCACGATCACCGGGCAGGGCATCTTCCGGAGAAGGGGGACCTTTTCCGCCAGGAACCGATCCAGCCCGACATTGGCCAGGCCGATGGCGTTGAGCATCCCTGCCCGGACCTCGACGATGCGCGACGGCTCATTGCCCGGGCGCTCCTCGCGGGTGATGGACTTGGTGACGAATGCGCCGAACCTCGACAGGTCCGTGAAGTCGGCATACTCGAACGCGTAGCCGCAGGTTCCCGAGCAGGTCATGGTCGGGTTCGCCAGCTTCAGCCCGGCGAGGTTGATCGATAGGTCGGGTGTCATCGGGAAGTGTTGTACCGCAAGCGATTCCGAATCTCCATGCATCACCGCCAGGGTGTCCTGAGCGTGGGTGCGTGACACTATCCGCGGTCGACGGTCCTGCATCGCGGGTGCAGACCACATGGCATGTGCGTCCAGCCAGTGCTCCGTTTTCGCCAGGGCACCGACGCCAAAAGGATCCTCAACATCGCTTTTCGGTTCTCCATCCAACATCGAAATTGTTGCAGACCCCCCGAGTGTTGTCCGTGAGACCCGCGGCGACAACCAATTCGGCCTGCAAGTGTAGATGTCTTGACGGCTTGCCGATTCTGCTTGGGCCCTGGCCCCGGAGTAGGAACATGAATGGGAATTATCGGGTTCTGGTTGTCCTGTTGACGCTGCTGCCGTGCGTGCCGTCGGAGGCGCAGACACACGCCATCAAGCTCTGGCCGAAGCTCACCGACGGCATACGCAATCACAACGGCGATCTGGCGATGCGCTGCGTGGTTGCCGACGATGGCCTGACCGTCACCGACACCGCCTGGGACACTTATCGGGTCGAAGGTTGCGGCAAACGCTGGACGGTCAACATGCAGGCGCCCATGGACGGTCCCCTGAAGGGCTACCGCTTTCCCGCCGAGTTCTCCGGGCTGCCGGTCAACATCACCGTCGAGTTCTTCAATCCAGCCAGGCCCTGGGAGGTCAGGGAGAACTACCAGGAAATCATCCTCCTGGGCGGCCGCCAGCGCATTGGCCTGCCGGATTGGTTTCGCATCCCCACCGATCGACTGGCCTACGACTTCGACGAGGGGGACTGGTTTCCCTCCGGCTGGACGCTCCCGCGGGGGAAGTATGCCCTCTGGCAGGGGGCGGCCAAGGCTCGCCAGCAGGATCGCAACGGGCGCTGCCCCATGTACGATTTCGGTTTCACCCACGTCGCGCCAAACGCCATGACGCACAACGGCTCGACGGGAACGCGCCAGACCCGCGCCTACCTGTTCGGCGACAACGAGTGGATCGCGCACGACGGCGCCCGAGACGCCTTTGCCGTCGATCCGACCGATCCGAAGAATTGGCAGATTGAACCGCTTCATCAGCATGCCCAGTCCTGCGCCATCGTCATCCCGGACTTTGAAGCCCCGAACTGGACCAGCTGGAAGGACCATCAGTATGAGGCCTTCGCGAGGATCGTCGCCCAGGTGCGCGCCCGCCAACCGGACGTGTTGTTCGGCTGCTGGGGCATCGGCGTGGTGCGTTCCTCCTTCCGCATCTTCGACAGTTTCCACGAGGGCAGGCCCACCGGCGTGGTGGACCTCAGGGGCGCCAAGCAGTGGCGCGACAAGTACGACGACCCCGCGGCCGACCTGGCCCCGGTCTTCGCCCGCTGCAACCTCAATTTCGGCAACCCGTCCGTCTACTTCATCAACAACTCCAAACCCTCGCAGCTCTACGCCTTCGTGCAGGAGTGGGAGCAGGGCAAACTTGCCAGGCCCGATGTGCCCAACGTGCTTTCCACCTGGATCCAGGTCGAATTCGTCGATGGCTACCCCCTTTCGCAGTACCGCTTCACCGACGCCAGGGGCGGCACGCGACTGGAAGACCTTAAACACCAGGTCCCGGCATCCTCCACCTATGCCTTGTCGCTCTTTGGCCACTGTGTGCTGGATGGCCTGCAATGCTGGGAAGTCGGCACGCGCTACTCCGAGGAACTGGAAGACTACAGCGACTGGCGCATCCGCGAGCCGATCGTCAAACGCCAAATCAATGGCGTCGAGGTGGCGATCAACTACTATCTGAAGTATTTCGGCTTCTACAACTATCACGTTCTGGGCATGTGGCAGGCAAGTCAGAACAAGGACATCATCGAGGCCGATACCCCCTGGGAAATGCCCGAGTTGTGGACCTCCGCCGGACAGACCTGGCGCACGGGAGACCAGCGGTATCCCAGCTATGTCAACTTCCACAAGGAACCGCTGGTGCGGACCAAACTGTCGGCCGACGGTCGCACCCTGCTGGTGGTGGCCTGCAATCCCCACAACAAGTGGGTGCAACGGGTCACCATCCGCCGCCCCGGCGATGCACGCGAGTACTCTTTCGAACTTGTTGGCGACTGGCCGATCATCCGGCGCTTTGCCGTGGCCCGCTGATACGGCCTGCACGCGTCTTGTCTTGACCTCGCACAGGACATACTCTCCGGCCATGTCCGACAACGCACAACCGTGGCGCGATGCCCTGCGCGGCGGACTGGTCATTCCCGCTTCGCCGCTGGCGCTGAATGCCGACCGCCGCTGGGATCTCCGACGCCAACTCGCCCTCTGGCGCTATTACGCCGCCGCGGGGGCTGGCGGCATCGCCGTCGGCGTCCACACCACCCAGTTTGCCATTCGTGACCCGGCTGTCGGTCTTTTCCAGCCGGTCCTGTCGGCGGCCGCCGATGAAATGAAGCGGCATCGCGGCCTGGTTCGCATCGGAGGCATCTGCGGCCAGACACCCCAAGCGATGCGCGAGGCCGAATTGCTGCGGGACCTGGACTACCACGCCGGGCTGCTGTCGCTGGCGGCAATGGAACAGGCCGGCGACGATGAGTTGATCGCGCATTGCCGCGCCGTCGCCGGCGTGCTGCCGATCATGGGCTTCTACCTGCAGCCGGCGGTAGGGGGGCGAGTGCTGGGTTATTCTTTCTGGAGGCGCTTCTGCGAGATCGAGAATGTCGTGGCCATCAAGATCGCGCCCTTCAACCGCTATCAGACGATCGACGTGGTACGCGCGGCGGTGGAGTCCGGGCGGGATGATATTGCGCTCTACACGGGAAACGATGACAACATTGTTGTGGACCTGTTGACGCGGTTCACCTTCCGTGTTGGCGATCAACTGGTGCAGCGGCGGATCGTGGGCGGCTTGCTGGGGCATTGGGCGGTATGGACGAAGGCGGCCGTTGAATTGCACCAGACCTGCATCTCGGCGGCGTGGCAATGCACGCTGCCGGCCGACCTGTTGCGGCTGAACGTCGAGGTGACCGACGCGAACGCGGCGCTGTTCGACGCCGCCAACGCCTTCAGGGGCTGCATCGCGGGGATTCACGAGGTGCTCCGGCGGCAGGGATTCCTGGAGGGGATCTGGTGCCTGGATGAACACGAACAGCTCAGCCCGGGGCAGAAGGAGGAAATCGACCGCGTGTATGCGGCCTATCCCCAGTTGAACGACGACGACTTCGTTGGAGAGCACCTGGGCCAGTGGATGGCCGGATGAGAAATGCGGTTGGAGCTATACGCGGATGCCGCCCCGGCAGGCTCTATTCGTCCGCTTCATCCCACGCCGGCCCCGCCTGTCCCATCAGCCAGTTGAACGCATGATGCCGCTCGTACACCACGTCCGGATCCAGGCCCGGCGGCGCCGGCCGATCGTTGAGCAGCGCATCGGCCACCGCCCAGTGCATCCGCCAGTGCAGGTCGGCCTCGTCGAGAATGGCGCTGGGGGGTCGAAGGGAGGGGTCGAGCAGGAAATCCTCCGCAAGCGTCAGGCGGACGGCCCGGGTGGCGTCGCAGACATCCGCCGGATCGCCCAGTCCCTTGACTCGCCCCAGTGCCCAAAGCAGCACCCATGCCGACTCGTATCTCCATGTGAACCTGGCCCGTTGCTCGTCAGTCGGGTTCTTCGACTTGAGGAATCGCTGTTCCTGGGGCGAAAGCGTATCATCCAGATCGCGAGCCTTGAGAATCCTTCTGACCATCGGAACGCTCATCCCGCCCGGTTCGGCGCAGGATGCGATGACGCAGAGTGTCGCGCAGCGCCGGGCCACCTCGTCCGCCGAGCGCAGCACGACCTCCAGCGAACTCCTCAGCGGGGCCAACCGCGGATTGATCGGGATGGCCCTGGCCTGGAGAATCATCTCGGAGCGTCGCTTTCGCTCGACCGCCTCGGCCACACCCTGGTGCTTGGGTCGATTCATGGCTTGGTCCTGCCCCCATCGCCAGCAGAATCATACGATATGCTCGTGACCCAGATGACAACGAAATCGTGTTGCGAGCGATAAATCGCCAGGATGCTGCGCAAACGGGGCGGGCCAGCGAAGACAGGCAATGCGCCTCGCGAATTCAACGGGTCGGTGAATCAAGACTACTCCCGCGGACCCGCTGTCCGCGCCGGCTGACTCCTGCGAACTCTTGAATGGAATCGCGCTGCGGTGTCGCCCGCTGTTCAGCCTCCTTGACGGATCGGTTTGTCAGGCGGGCGCAAAGCTTGGAGCCCGTGATCGGATTTCACAATTCTCCTGCTTTTGACGCGACTACCCGTTTTGGGACGATCATGCAAGGACTTGATAAAGCGGCACCTCCGAGCGAATTGTTGTGGGGGTACACACGATTTGCCCGATTGGAGGTGAGCTACGGATGCTGGGCAAGGATGC
>Ga0209381_1003526_pt1 | contig 16015 bp, 14 predicted proteins | sample DewCreD2012metaG_FD_184111 | JGI IMG/M metagenome (GOLD analysis project Ga0209381, IMG submission 184111) | Hot spring sediment bacterial and archeal communities from British Columbia, Canada, to study Microbial Dark Matter (Phase II) - Dewar... ...
CACTGTGAGCGAGACGTTTTCGGGCAGAGAATCGAGAATCTCCGCCGGGGAAATTTCGGGCGCGGATTCGGCGGACGTCTCTTCGGTTGAAATTTCTGGGGGGGAAGTCTCTTCAGTGGGGGGGGGTCGGGGGGCGGAGCAGGCTCGCTCTCTGGCGTAGGCGGGGGAGCGTCGCCGTCCGCCCGGACAGCCATGGGAAAGAGCATTGCCCCAAACATGGCAACGATTAACGCTAACGAAATGAGGATAAGGTGTTTTTTTTCGTTCATACCGCCTCTCAAAAAATATAAAAGGCGGAACGAAGGGCAAATCGGTTTGTTTTTATGCAATCCTTCGTCCGCCTAGATTCCACAAAAACAGGGCAAGAGGGTAACCAGCCTGCAATAAATTTGGATAAATTTTATCATATAAGGTTATATATTGCAAGGGGATTCTCCTGGTTGATTGCCCACAAGTATGAAAGTAGATGAAAATCTCTGCCAACTGTGGTAATGTTTGTTAGCACACAAGCCAAACCCACGAGGCAGAGCCGATTTGCTGCCGGAAGAGCGCTTGCGACGGGTGGTGCCAGAGGCGATACGCGGTATTCTGGCGCGGGAGACGCCCGTGACTACAGCGATGGCGCAAAGGGCTGTTGGGCGGTGATTTCGAGAGTCCAGGTATCGCTTTCGGGGAAGTATTCGAAGCGGTCTTTGAAGGCGGTCTGCGGGTAGGGGACGATGAACTCGATGACGTTGCCCGCCATGCTGCCTGTGCCGTGCGGGATGGAAAAGGAGAACCAGGAACGCCGCGCCGAGAGATTTATTGGCAAATTCTGCAAATCGCCAGCACGCTTGGCGCGAGATACCCGCTCAAAGCCAGGATTCCGCTCAGGCTGTGCGAGAGCGCCGTCCAGCGGGCGGAGAGGGTGAAAATCCCGGCCATGACCGACGGGGGCAGCAGGGGCGGCGCGAAGCAGGCTTGAGATTTCATCAGGTTTTCGGCGCGGGATTGACAGCCTTTCTCTGCATGTAATGAAACAGGATGAGCATCAACAGGGCGGCCAGTCCCGGCCCCCACTGCGGCAGGCTGATTTCGGCAGGCAGCCCGGCCGCTTGCTGCCCGCCGCCGAGCAGGATGAGGAAAAACCAGGTCAAGCCATAGAAAACGATAATTCTCGCAAACATGGAATGCTCCTTGAACGAAATACCTTCCCCCAGGGTTCGGGACGGTTCTACGCGGAAGACTGCTCGAATGGTTCTTTCTGGTTGATTATGCCGCGCTCTGGCGCAAATCTGCGGCAACAGGCAGAGAGAACATCTCCTTTCGCAACAGGCGGCTGGTAAAAAACAGCACTTCGAAATTTTCGATTTTTCCCGTCTTGGGATTAATGCGCGCAATCACTTCATCGCCTAATTCCTGCGATTCCTGTTCAGGATAGGGCGGAACGGTATTGATATATAAAATATCCGCTTCGCGGTCATAGGAAAAGGTTAACTTTTCTGCCATTCTACATCTCCGTTCATCAAACGATGGGTCATATAGGCGGTGATAATCCAATGGCGCTGAACAGAAGCGGCTTCGCTCACCACCACAACCGCCACATACTTTCCCTGCCGCACATCTTCAAACCAGCGATAGAACATCCGCGCCCCGCTCATGCGTTCGCTGCGCCGAACTTCGTCTGGGTCGAGCAGGGTCTGCTCCAACTGCGGCAGATATTCAGGCAACAAGTCGGGATGGGTTTGGGCAATGTGGGCTTCGCGTTCATCGGTCAATTCCACTTCGCCTTTCAGGTAAGGACATGGAAAGATTCGCATTCAAACAATCCTTTAGGACTTAACCTGTGGATTCATAAACCTAATTTTACCCCGAAACCCCACAACGCAAACCGTCCCGCAGGCGTTTCCACCCGCGGGACGGCATTGACTCCCCTCTCCTTGTGGGAGAGGGGCTGGGGGTGAGGGCAGACTACACCTTCTCCACCTTCACCTTGCTGTCATAGAACACCGCCGAGCCGCCAGCCAGGTCGCTGAGGGTGACATTGCCCAGGTGCGGGTCAACGCGCATGGCGGCGTTGCCGTGGAAGCCCGCCGCGCGGCGCGGGTCACCTGCGATGGTCACGCCGTCTATCACGATATCGGTGGCGCCGCTTGCCCAGTGACCAAAGCCGAGCGGGAAGGAGACTACGCCGGGGCGCAGCCCTTCGACAATTTTGACCTTGCCAATCATCGGCTTGGCATTGCCATCGCGGTCGAACCATTGTCCCTTGGGGTTGCTGGCAGAAGAAAGACGCACGCGGTCGCCCGGTTTCAGCCCCAGTTTGCGGGCGTCGGAGGCGTTCATCAACAGGTAGCCTTCAGGCTCGACTGCCGTCAGCCAGTAGTTGGTGATGGTGCGGGCTTTCGTCATGGTGATGATTTTGTTGGTGATGAGCGTGAACTCATATCCCTTGTCTTCGATGGGTTCACCCACCGAGGACAACCCGGGCGGAATGTAAACCGGGTAGCCAGGGAAGGGCTTGCCCGTCATGGTGTTGATGGTCGTGGCGGTCTTTTCCTGATACAGGTTCATTTGCTTGCCGTAGGCATTCGCCACCAGGTCGCCCTTATAGGCTTTGGCAAAGTCCTGGTAACGCCCGCCGCGATTGAGAACGTAGATGACCTTGCGCCACAGGCTTTCGTCGTTGCCGACGGCGGCTTTCCACTTGTCGGGGTCGAAAACGCTCTTGGGCAGGTGCCGCCGCGCTTCCAGGAAGATGCGTACTTCTTCGTCGTCCGCTTCGGGGACGCTATCGCTGCCATCCGCTTTTTCGCCAAAGGCGATGTTGGCAACCTGTTTGAGATACAGGTGTTCGGGGCGGGTGAAGGGAACACCCTCGCCAAAGCCGTTGGGACCAAACGCGGGCAGTTCCAGCCGTTCGGCAATTGCCATCATCAGGGCTTCGGCGCTCATCGGGATTTCCTCGCCCCACACCTTGACGGTAGGCCAGCCGGGAATGGAAATGGCAGGCTGACGGACGTTCTCCACCTTCCACGGGACAGAGGGATGTGTGCCGTGCAGCTCCCAACGCTCGAGGAACGACAGGTCGGGGAAGATGTAATCGGCGTATTGCGAGGTCTCGCCAACCAGAATGTCGCTGGCGATGACGAGCGGGATTTTCTTCGGGTCTGCCAGGATCTCGCTGACGGTTTGACCAGAGGGCAGGGCGTAGTTGAGCGCGCTCATGTAGGTCATCAGAATTTTGATCTGATACGGATACATATCGCCCATTGAGGGGATGTCTTCCTGATACAGGTCGGTTGCCAGCGGGAACCACGGGCGCTTGGTGGGATACGTCCCATCGAATAGGGTGGACTTTTCGTAGGTGGTGGTCGTGCGCAGGATGTCTATGCCGAATTTGGTCTGCTTGCCGTTGTAGAGTTTGCTCAAAATGAACGGCCCCTCGGCTTTGGCGCCGGTGTAATCGTAGGTGGTGCCTTTAATCATGCCGCCAATATGGTCGGGGTTGCCCACCAGACAGTTGAGGGTGTACCAGGCGATGACGTTGTAGAAGCCGTTGGTGTGCTGGCTGACGCCGCGGTGAATGTCGGCGCAGGCTTTGGTGCCGTGCGAGGTGAATTCGGCAGCGAGTTCAATGATGTCGCGCTCGCGAATTCCGGCAATCTCAGCCCATTCGGCAATTGTGCGGCTTTGGGCTTCCTCGAAGATAATTTGCAAGCCGGTTTTGCACTCAATGCCGTTCAGGGTGACATGCGCCAGCGGCGCGCCCTGCACCGGAACGTCGGCGCTGTTCGGGTCAAAGAGAACCGGCTGCTCATCTACCAGCGCCACAAACGGGTCAAAGCCGTATTCCACGCCGTCGGCGGTGGTATAGATGGTCACTTCCTTGCCTTCGGCGTCGGTCTTGGCGCCTTTGGTGACCAGCTCCAGGTCGCTGCCGCGCAGGAACTTGCCGGGCTTGCCGTCTTTGATTTTTACCAGCCAGGGGCCGGTCGTCCATGACTTTTCCCCGCTGGCGGCTGCGGCGGCTTTGTTGGCGTTGCTCATGAATTTTTTGTTGTAGCGCTCGTTTTCGATAATCCAGCGAATCATGCCCATTGCCAGCGCGGCGTCTTCACCGGGTTTAATGGGAACCCACTTCCAGGCTTTGGCGGCGGCTTTGCTGTGGCGCGGGTCCACCACCGCAAACTTCGATTTGCCGCTGACGTTGCCTTCGGTCATCTTGGGGACGCGCTGCGGCGGGCCGTAGTTGCCCTCAAACATATTCGCGCCGACGTAGATGACAAATTCGCTGTTGGCGGTGTCAGTCTGCCAGTAAAACTTGGAACCGCCGCTGAATTTGCCAGCCACCGGGTCGAATTGCTCGCTCATGGCTTTGCCGGAGAAGTACAGCGAACCCTGGCAGACGGTGGTATGCCCGTTGGCGTTGACCGAGCCGAAGGCATCGCCCACAAAACGCTTGAACAAATCGCCGCGTCCATTCTTCAGGCGCCCCCACACGAAGGCGAACTGATTGTTCTTCGGTCCAAAATCGGGGTGGTTGGGGTCAATCAACACGTCGAGGTGGTCTTTGAACTTGGTCTGGAATTCTTTGACCAGCGCCTGTTTCTTTTCCGGGTCTTTTTCTGCCCAAATGGCATCCACCGCGGCTTTCATTTCTTTGGCAACTTTGGCGTCTTTGAGCGCATACAAAGCGCGGAAGCCTTCCACCTTGCCTTCGCCGAACAAGTCGCCGCCTTCGACGATTTCTTCGATGGCTTTCTCGAACGGAATAGTGACCCACTGCCCCTCTCCGCGTTTGGTGCCGGGCTTGCGCTTCAGCACACTGACGATGCGGTACGGGTCATACGCGGACTGTAAGCCTGCCTGCCCCTTCGGGCAGATTCCACCCTCCAGCGTTGCCATCTCTTGAATGGGAGTATCAAACTTTGGGTGGGGCCACAGCGTCCAGGGGGAATAAGGGTTGCCCTCAATTTTGGCGGCGATGCCATCCAGCAGTTTGACTTTGATGCCGCATCCCGTGTTGCATTGCAGGCAGACCGTGTAAATCTGTTTGGCGGGGTCGTTCAGCGGATAGGAGGAAGCCATCTCCGATTTTGCCACCGCCCGTTTGAACGCGGGCAGGTTGCCCAGCACGGCGGCAGTTCCTCCCGCGACGGCGGAGAGTTTCAGGAAATCCCGCCTGGATATGGACTGTGAAGTTTTCTTTTTCTCAGCCATCTTAACCTTCCTTTGCATTGTCTGTGGAGCGCGGGCGCAGCCACAGGATGTGATAACCAACCATGAAGATCAGGAAGCCGAATGCCAGCGCGAAGACCGTCACCAGCCATTCAGAGACGCTGGGGAAGTAGTCCGCGATCAAACCCGGACCCTTGTAAGCGGTCACCAATCCCTTCTCCACAGTTTCAACCGCCAATTGCGGCGGGATGACGATGTTGAGCGGCACGGCAATGTAACTCAGGATCAAAATCCCTGCCGCAACGCCGATGCGGCGGGCGGTCTTGGATTTGGTCAGCAGGATGATGATGGGGATGGTTACGCCTAATCCGATGTGCATCACCCAATAGACCCACCAGTAAGGACCAAAGAGGGTCAATTGCAAAGCCGCGGCTTGCGCAGGCACGCCGGGGTATAAGATAACCAGCCCGCCCAAGGCGGCGGCGATGAGCGCCACGATCAGCAAGCCAAGCAACAGCCAGCCAAGCCGCTGGGCAGTCGCAAGGTAATCGCCTTCGCGTTTGCCGGGCCAGAACCAGATGAACTGGAAGGTCAGCAAGCCCGTGCCAGCCACCATCGCGGAGATGAGGAAGTACAACGGAAGCGCGCTGCCCTGCCAGGTTGGGCGTCCGATCACTACACCGAAGACGCTGCCAGCCACCACGATCAAAGCCACACCAAGCGGCAGGCTGATGTAGGACAACCACGCGGCAATGCGGTGATTACTCTCGGTCTCAGGGCGCATTTCCATGAACAATTTGGCGAGCAGGACGACCATGTAGACCATGTGCAGCCAGATCATCCAGGTCATCAGCGAACCCCACTGGGGATGGACCAACACATACCAGAAGCGGAACGGGTGCCCCAGGTCGAGCCCGATCAGGATGAGCGCCATCGCCAGGATTGCCAGCGCGGTCAGGTAGAGCGTGCGCGCCATGCCAGGCAGAACTTTGTTCCAGCGGAAGACGTACACCAGCAGAGTAAAGACCACCAGCGAACCAACTTCCAGCCAGACAAAATATTCATAGGTCGCCACCCACAGCCCCCAGGGTACGAATGAACCGAGATCGGTCACGCGCAATCCGTCGGTGAAGCGTTGGAAGACGCCATACGCGCCCACCAGCAGGGCAATCAGTCCCAGCGCCCACAGGTAGGTTTCAGGGCTGAGTTTCTTTTTGGTCACAGGCGCAGACGCTTCGGGTGTTTCAGCCTCAACGGGAACTTCCGTTTCGGCGGTTTTTTTCTTTGTAGCCATGTTTCCTCCTACACCAGGTAGTAAACCTTGGGCTGGGTGCCCAATTCTTCGCGCAGGCGCATCACATTCGGGCTGGCGATCAGTTGGGACACCAGGCTGTCGGGATCGTTGGAATCGCCAAAGTAAGTGGCGCGCCCGATGCAGGTGGCGGTGCAGGCGGGCAGTTCGCCGACTTCCAAACGATGCAGACAGAAGTGACACTTGCGGACGTTGCCAATCGGGGAATCCTCACGCTGACGCACCCGCTTCTCTCCATACTCGAAACTGGGTACCGTCTCGAGGACGCCTCCCTCCTCCCGACCCAGGATCAGCGAATCCGCCTGCGGCGTATCCTCATACTGGCTGAAGCCAAAGTCAAAGTAGCGCGAGTTGTAGGGGCAGGCGTTCATGCAGTAGCGGCAGCCGATACAGCGGTCATAATCCACAACCACGATGCCGTCGGGGCGCTTGTAGGTCGCGCTCACCGGGCAAACGTCCACGCAGGGCGGCTCGTCGCAGTGCAGGCAGGGGCGCGGCGTGAAGCGCATCGAGACGTTGGGATACGTCCCAATTTCCTCCTCCACCACCTGGCGATAGACCACGCCGGGCGGCAGTTTGTTCTCTGCCACGCAGGCAATGGTGCAGGCATGGCAGCCCACGCACTTGCGCAGGTCAATCACCATCACCCAGCGGCGCTCGCTGGCGGGTTTTTGCAGGGCGCGCTGCAGGTCTTCGTACATGCGCACCAAAACGTCCTTTGGCTCCAGCCCAGGCACGTTCAGCGCGGCGGCGATGCTTTCCAGCGGAACAAACCCGCTGGCTTGCGGTTGTTCAGCAGCGGCGGCGCTGACCTGTCCCTGGCTTTCCGTGCTTTTGGTTTGGTTCATACGGAATCCTCCAGATAACATGGAATGGATAAAACAGTTCTTCCAAGAAACTTTCTTGTGCGTATTATCACAAAGCCTAAGTGCGGCGTAAATCAGGAAAAGGCAAGCAACCGCCAAACAAAAATTCCTGACGCGCTGTCGGGAATTTCCTGACGCAAAACGTCCCGAAGGCTGCGAAAAATCTTCGGGACGTTTTGCTTACTACTCGGCATCTTCGGGGCGCAGCAAGCCTTTTTTGAGCGCGTAGCGCACCAGCGCGGGGCGGTCGGTCAGATGAAGTTTTTCCATCACCCGCGCGCGGTAGGTTTCCACCGATTTGGGGCTGATGTTGAGTTTTTCGCCAATGGCGCGGCTGGAATAGCCCTCGGCGGTCAGTTGCAAAATCTGACGCTCGCGGGCGCTCAAACCGTCGAAGTAATCGCCCTCGCCTTTTTCGGATGGAGAAAGGTAGCCGCGCAAAAGCATCGCCTGCGCCTGCGGTTCGAGATAGACCTGCCCGCCCGCCACCACCCGAATCGCCTGCACCAACTCATCGTCCGCCACATCCTTGCGCACATAGCCCGACCCGCCCGCCTGCAACACCGGAAACAGGTAACGTTCTTCGGCTTGCGCGGTCAACACCAGCACGGCGCTTTTCAACCCGCGCCGCTTGATTTCGCGGGTGGCGTCCAGCCCGGAAAGCCCCGGCATGGCTAAATCCATCACAATCACAGAAGGGTTGAGCGCTTCCGCCAGCGCCAGAGCCTCTTCCCCCGTGCCGCATTCGCCCACCACGCGCATATCTTTTTCCTGGTTGAGCAGGGCAGCCAGCCCCTTGCGCAGCAGCGGATGGTCGTCCACCAGCAAAACGGTAATCATGATTCCATCTCCTTGGGGAGGCACGGCACACGGGCGCGGATAATTGTCCCCTTGCCCGCTTCGCTCTGGATCTCGAACCTGCCTCCCAATAACTGAATACGTTCCTGCATTCCAAACAGCCCCAGCCCTTCGAGCGGCGCCGCGCCGGAAGGCGTCTCAAAGCCCACGCCGTCATCGCGGATTTCCAACTCCACGCCCTCGTCGTTGTTTTTCAGCGTAATCCAGGCGTGCGCGGCGCGGCTGTGCTTGACCACATTGCTCAGGGCTTCCTGCGCCACGCGATAGATGGCGGTGGCGGTGTGCAGCGGCAGCCGGTCGCACGCCGCGTCAATGAGGGTATGGATTTGAATGCCGCTATTCTTGCGGCATTGCTCGGCAAACCATTGAATGGACTGCGACAGCCCCAGGTCATCCAGCACGCCCGGGCGCAGGTCGTATGCCATGCGGCGCACATCGTTGAGCGTGGCGCGCAACTGCTCGCGCAGGTCGGCAATGGATTGGGCGCGCTCGGCTTTGGTGCGGGCTGATTCTACCAGTTTGAGTTGCACAATCAGCGAAACCAGCGCCTGACTGGTCTGGTCGTGCAGGTCGCGGGCAATGCGTTTCCGTTCGTCTTCCTGCGCGGAGATGACCCGCTCCACCAGTTCGCCGCGCAAACGTTCGCGCTCACGGCGGGCTTCGGCGGCGAGTTGCAGGTCGGTAATCATTTGGTTGAACGAGTCGCTCAATTCGCCAATTTCATCGTCTGCCCAACGCTCCACCCGCTGCGTGAAATCGCCGCGTCCTACGGCTTGCGCCGCCTGCGCCAGCGAGAGAATCGGGCGGGTGAGCGCCCAGGTTAGAAAAATGGAAGCGAGAATGCCAATGCTCGAAACCAGCAGCGTGGCAAGCAGCAATTGTGACGTGACCAGGCTGACGGTGCGCGTGATTGAATCTTCCGAAAAACCGACCCGCATTTGTCCGGCACGCCCGTCAAAAATCGGCACGGCGGCGTCTAAAATCCGCCCTTCGGGCGAGTTAAAGGCGTACAACCGGTAGCGCTCGCCCGGTGCAAGCAGGTTGGCTTCCAACAGACCGGCGGGCAGGGCGTTGCCAAAGGTCGAGAGCAGCGGACGCTGGTCTTTATCCAGAATCAGGATGTAGCGAATATCGGGGTAATTTTGGCGCGTTTCCTGTATCAGGTCGTAGAGCGCATACAGATTGTTGACCAGAATCAGGTCGGTGGAACGGCTTGCCAGGTCGCTGGCAACCGAAACCGCCAGCACTTCCAGTTCTGTGTGCATGGCGCGGTGCAGCGCCTGGCGCACAAACACGGTCAACCCCACGCCCAGCAGGATGACCAGCCCCAAAACGATTCCTAAAATTTTGGCGCGGATATTGACCGCGCCCGCCACCGCCCACAAGCGGCGCGCCCAGGATTTTATAACCTGGCTCGAAAACATCAAGGCGTCTCCGTGGCTATGCTGGACAGGAAGTTTTCCAGCAGGCGGGCTGAGGCATAGGCGTCCTTGTCCAGAATGGTGAAGCGTTCGATGTCCAGTTCGGTCAGGGCGGCTTGACCTTTGGGGTCATCGTGCATGGTCAGGAAGATGGCTTGCAGTTCGGCGCGCAACTGCGGGCGAATGTTTGGGTTGACCACCACCGGCGGAATGCCAAACGGCGGCGATTCATGGATGACGCGCAGGCGGCTTTCCAGCCCCGGCTCGCGTTCAATCAGGTGAAGGTAAATCAGGTTGTCCACTGCCGCGCCGTCTGCCAGCCCGTTTGCCACGGCGTGGATGGCGGCGTCGTGGCTGTAGGTGAAAAAGGTGCGCCCAAAGAAGGTTTCGGGGCGTTCGTTCATCTGGTAAACGAGATAGGTGGGATACAACCGCCCGGTGTACGAGAGCGGGTCGGTGAAGGCGAAGGTTTTGCCGCGCAAATCTGCCATGCTTTGCGCCGGGCTGTCGGCGGGGACGATGAGCCACGAGTGATATGCCGCTTCACCGTTCACCACCGGCGCGGCAAGAATTTGCATGTCAAACTCGCGCTCGCCGATGAGATACGCTCCCGTGCAGACGAAGGCAACGTCCACTTCCGCCGTTTCAATCAATTTGTTCACTTCCGCGTAGGTCGGGCGCTGCACCAGTTCCACCGGGCGGCCCAGCCGCTCGGCAATGTAATCGAGCAGGGGGGTGTAACTTTCCACCGTGCCTTGCGGCGAGATGACCGCCGAAACCGCCACGCGCAGGGGTTTAATTTCCAGGCTGCCCGGCGGCGTAATGGGCGTCAGGGCGCTCAGGTCCAGGTATGGTTCAGAGGGAGAAGCGCAGGCGGAAAGGAAAAGTCCAATCAGCGCGCAAAAAAACAGAGTGAAGGAACGCAACATGGCAAGACTCTCCTTTGCCGTTCAATGTAGCAAATTGGACAGGAATTGTCCAGTGATGAATATCATAAAAAAAACCGTCCCGCAGGCGTTTCCACCCGCGGGACGGCTTTGACTCCCCTCTCCTGGTGGGAGAGGGGCTGGGGGTGAGGGAAACCTAAACTTTCTCCACTTTCACCTTGCTGTCGTAAAACACTGCCGAGCCGCCAGCCAGGTCGCTGAGGGTGACGTTGCCCATGACAGGGTCGAGTTGCATGGCGCCGTTCGCCATGAGGGGTACGGCGCGGCGCGGGTCGCCTTTGACGACTGTGCCGTCAATTTCGACATCCACAGCGCCGCTCGACCAGTGACCGAAGCCGAGCGGGAAGGCTACCACGCCGGGGCGGATGCCTTCGATGACCTTGACCTTGCCTTCGATGGGATGTTTCTTCCCGTTTTGCAGGTCATACTCGCCCTTCGGGTTGCTGGACGAGGTGATGCGCACGGTGTCGCCGTCCTGGATGCCGAGTTTCTTTGCGTCCTGGCTGTTCATCGCCAGGTAGCCTTCGGGGACGACAGACAGCGTCCAGTAGTTGCTGATGCCGCGCGCCTTCGCCATCGTCATGGTCTTGAAGGTGATGAGATGCAGGTCGTAGCCGTCGCTCTTGATTTCTTCGCCTGTGGAGGAGAGCGCGGGCGGGATGTATTTGGTGTAGCCCACGAACGGCTTGCCCGTCATCGTATTGATGCTGGTGGCGGTTTTCTCCTGATACAGGCAGATGAGCCGCCCATACTTGTTCGCCACCTGCGCGCCCTTGTAGGCTTTGTCGAACGCCTGATAGCGTCCGCCGCGGTTGAGGACGAAGACCACCTTGCGCCACAGACTCTCGTCGTTGCCGACGGCGGCTTTCCATTTTTCGGGGTCGAAGACGCTCTTGGGCAGATGCCGCCGCGCTTCCAGGAAGAGGCGGAGTTCTTCATCGTCCGCTTCGGGGACGGAATCGGAGCCGTCTTCCTTGTCGCCAAAGGCGATGTCGGCAACCTGTTTCAGGTAGTGGTCTTCAGGGCGGATGTAAGGCATGCCTTCGCCGAAGCCGTTGGGACCGAAGCCGGGCAGTTCGAGTTTTTCGGCAATCGCCAGGAAGACCGCTTCAAACGAGAGCGGGATTTCTTCGCCCCACACTTTGGTCGTCTTCCAGCCGGGGATGCTGATGACGGGCTGACGCACGTTTTCCACCTTCCACGGCACGGAGGGATGCGAACCGTGAAACTCCCAGCGTTCGAGGTACGAAAGGTCGGGGAAGATGTAGTCGGCGTACATGCTGGTCTCGCCAACCATGATGTCGCTGGAAATGTGAAGCGGAATCTTTTTGGTGTCGGCGAGAATCTCGATGATTTTCTGTCCGCCCGGCACGCTGTACGGCAGGGATGACATGTAGGTCATCAAAATCTTGATGGGATAGGGGTAGGCGTCGCCGATGGAGGGGATGTCTTCCTGATAGATGTCGGTGGCAATCGGGAACCACGGGCGTTTGGTGGGGTACGTTCCATCGAAGAGCGTGGACTTTTCGTAGGTCGTCTTGGTGCGCAGCATGTCAATGCCGAAAGCGGTCATCTCTTCTTCGCCCCACATGGTCATCACCGGGAAGGGCTGTCCCTTCTTGCTGCCCTTGCGGTCGTAGGTGCTGGCTTTGATGCTGCCGCCTGCATAGTCGAAGTTACCGATGAGCAGGTTGACCACATACCAGGCATTGTTGTTGTAGAAGCCGTTGGTGTGCTGCGAGGGTCCGCGGTGAATATCGGCGGCGGCTTTGCGTCCGTGTGAAGTGAACTCGGCGGCGAGGACGAGGATGTCTTCTTCCTTGACGCCCGCAATTTCCGCCCATTCGGCGATGGTGTGTTCCTGCGCCGATTCGAGCAGGATTTGCATTCCGTCCTTGACGTCGAAGTCGCCGACTTTCTGGTTGATGAACAGGTCGCCGACGACGGGCGCGGCTTCGGGGTTCAGCACGTCAATTGGGGTCGGGACTCCGCCCACCAGCGCGACGGGGGTATCGCCGGGGTATTCCACGCCGTCCGCGTCCACATAGACGGTCACATCCTTGCCGTCTTTCTGGACGGTTTGTTTGGTGAGCAAGCCCAATTCGCTGGCGCGCAGATGTTTGCCGGGCGTGCCATCTTTGCCGATTTTCACCAGCCAGGAGGCGTTGGTGTAGTTTGGCTCTTTGGCGGCGGTCTGCGCGGCGACGTTGGCGATGGAGAGATACGCCTTGTTGAATTTCTCGTTTTCGAGCATCCAGCGAATCATGCCGAGCGCAAAGGCGGCGTCCTGACCGGGTTTGATGGGAACCCACTTCCATGCTTTGGCAGCCAGTTTGCTCATGCGCGGGTCAATGACGGCAAACTTGCGCCCGTTGACGATGGCGTCGGTGGCTTTGGGAACGCGCTGCGGAGGTCCGTAGTTCGAGTCGAACAGGTTCGTGCCGACGTAGATGACGAACTCGCTGTTGGCGGTATCCACCTGCCAGTAGAACTTATCGCCGCTGTCGAACGAACCTTTGGCGGCGTTCCACTTGCTGGACATTTGCTTGCCCGTGAAGTAGAGCGAACCCTGGCAGACGGTGGTGTGCCCGTTCATGTTGATAGAGCCTACCGCGCCCTGTACAAAACGATGCACCACGTCTTCGCGCCCGCCCTTCATGCGTCCCCACACGAACATGAACTGATTGTTCTTGGGACCCAGGTCGGGGTGTTCGGGGTCAATCAACACATCCAAGTGGTCTTTGAATTTTGTCTGGAATTCCTTGACCAGTTCTTTCTTCTTCTCAGGGTCTTTCTCGTTCCAGATGGCGTTGACTTCAGCCGCCATTTCTTTGGAGAGTTCCGCGTCGGTCAGGGCGCGGACGGCGCGCAGACCTTCCACATGCCCTTCGCCGAACAGGTCGCCGCCTTCGACGATTTCTTCGATGGCTTGCTCGAAGGGGATGGTGACCCATTTGCCTTCGCCGCGTTTGGTGCCGGGTTTGCGCTTCAGCACGCTGACGATGCGGTACGGGTCATAGGCGGTCTGGATGCCAGCCTGTCCCTTGGGGCAGAGCGCGCCTTCGACCGTCGCCATCTCTTTGACGGGGGTCTCGTAAGCGGGGTGGGGCCAGAGCGTCCACGGGCTGTAGGGGTTGCCGTCAATCTTGGCGGCGAGTCCTTCCAGGATTTTGACCTTGATGCCGCACCCGGTGTTGCATTGCAGGCAGACGGTGTAGAGTTGATTCTCAGGCTTGGCTTCAAAGTTGCCCGCGCCTTCCCGCATGGCGTTGGCGATGGCTTTTTGCGCCTGCGGCAGGCTGCCGAGGAAAGCCGCTGCCGCGCCGGTGGCGCCGGAAAGTTTGAGGAAGTCGCGGCGCGAAAGGGTGGGTTTTGTGTCTTTGGTTTTCATTTCTTTGCCTCCGTAAAGCGCGCCAGATAACCGAGCAGGTAATCCATGCCGATAAGAATGCCGAGGATGGCGAAGCCCATCACGGCGGAGGTGACTGACCATTCCATCAGGCTGGGGGTGTACTCAAGCGTCAGTTTCGGACCGTGGAACGCCGCCGCCTGACCGGGCATCATCTCCGCCACCTGCCCAGGCACCACAATCAGAATGCGGGCGGCGGCATAGCCGATGAGCAGGAACAAGCCCATGAGACCAGCGACGAATCCGTTCTTCGCCAGTTTGGGCTGTGCCAGCACAAGGACGGGGATGAGCAGCCCCAGAACAATCTGCACGCCCCAGAACATGAAGGCATGAGGTCCGTTCAGCACATAGTTGACCGCAATCAGGTTATCGGTTGCGCCGCCGTAGAGCGATTGGGTGTAATCGGCTACCAGGAAGTAGAGTTTTGCGACGCTGGTCGCAATGGTGATAATCGCCAGCAGCCAGAGCAGGTCGCCGCGCTGTTTCTCTTCGAGGTTGGGCATGAACCAGCCGACGATGAGCAGCATCAGCGCCGCGCCCGAAGCGATGGCAAAGACGGGGAACTGCACGGGGAGCAGACCGACATGCCAGTACAGACGCGCCGCGTTGCCGCCCAGCAGGAAGCCCACGCCGCCCGCCACCAATATTGCTGTGACGAAGCCAATCCACATCACGACCTTCATCACCTTTTTGTCAGGCGCGGTGAAAGCGAAGTAGAGCGAGACCGCAATCAGGATGAGGAAGATGGTGTAGCCCCAGACCATGATGGCGAGGAACGAGGTGAAGTTCGGCTGGAGATAGACCTTCCAGATGCGGTCCATGTGTCCCAAATCCATGCCGATAGAAGCGAGACCCGCAGGCAGGGTGACGAGCGCCGCCCAGAGCATGGTCTTGCCCGTGCCTTTGAACTGCGGCACGTTGAACAGGTAATCGAAAGCGGCCAGCATATAGGCTCCCGCCGCGAGACCCGCCAGAAACAGGTACATGGCAACCCACAAGCCCCAGCCAATGTAAGAGCCGTAGTTGGCGCTTTGCTCGCCCTCGAACAGGCGGATGTACACGCCCCACAATCCGAACAGCAGGGCAAGCGCGCCGACGGCGTAAGAGATTTTCTTGGTCATCTCAGCCTCCTACACGATGTAATACACACGCGGTTCGGTGCCGAGTTCTTCTTTCAGCCGAATCACGTTGGGTTTGTTGATGAGTTCGGTCACCAGCGAATCGGGGTCGTTGGCGTCACCGAAGTAGGTGGCGCGCCCAATGCAGGTGGTGGTGCAGGCGGGCAAAATGCCGTCCTTGATGCGGTGCAGGCAGAAGTGACACTTGCGGACATTGCCAACGGGTGACTCATGCCGACCCTCGCGCTTCCACGCCTCGCCATACTCCTGGCTGGCGTGCTCGTACCCCGCGGCATTTTCCCCGCCGACGATTGCCCCGTCAAAGACAGGCAACTGCTCGGTGTAGGTGTAGCCGAAGTCGAAGGTGCGCGCGCCATAGGGACAAGCCGCCATGCACGCGCGGCAGCCGATGCACTGCTCGTAATCCACCACCACAACGCCTTCTTCGTCGTGATAGGTGGCGGTTACAGGGCAGACTTCGGTGCAGGGAGACTTCTCGCATTGCATACATGGACGCGGCAGGAACTTCATCGTCACGTTGGGATACGTGCCGACTTCTTCCGTCATCACCGGGCGATAGACCACGCCCGGCGGGAGTTTGTTTTCCGCCACGCAGGCAACGGTGCAGGCGTGACAACCGATACAACGGCGCAGGTCAATCACCATCACCCAGCGCCGCTCCGAGGCGGGCTTTTCCAAGGCGCGTTTCAGTTCGCGTTCCATGCGCACCAGCACGTCCTCTTTTGCCAGGGCATCTGCGGCGGGCGCGGCGGAGATTCCCAACTCCGCCACCGGCGCCACCAGCCCGGCAAAGACCTCGGAAGCATACTTTTGGAGCAAATTTGCTTCTGTCATCATGCTTCTCCTTCTTCAAAATAGGCTCGGATAAACTCCGAAAATTCCAATCTTTCTTGCCCTCACCCT
>Ga0209381_1003535_pt1 | contig 15956 bp, 14 predicted proteins | sample DewCreD2012metaG_FD_184111 | JGI IMG/M metagenome (GOLD analysis project Ga0209381, IMG submission 184111) | Hot spring sediment bacterial and archeal communities from British Columbia, Canada, to study Microbial Dark Matter (Phase II) - Dewar... ...
TTCGGTGCAGACCATGGTGCCGGCGGTTTCGGTGAGTTTGGCGCAGCGGGCGTCGAGGCGGTAGGCGACGAGGCGGTCTTCGGTTTCGTCTATGAGGTCGAGGAGGGTGAGCCAGAGGGTGTCGAATTGTTCGGGTTCGAGGTGGCATTCGAAGACGGAGTATTGGACGCGGACGCCGTAGTCTTCGCAGGTTTTGGCGACGCGGGCGAGGCGTTTGGGGTCGGCGATGTCGTAGGCGATGAGGGTGAGCATTTGGTCTTGGCCGGGGGGCGCTTTTTCGTAGGGGACGAGGGGGAAGGCCTGGAACCACCAGTCGTTCATGGGGGGATCGGGCGGAGCGGACGGATCGGACAGATCGGGCGGATCGGGGGGATCATCAGTTCATGAGGAAAGGCTCGAATTGGGCGGGGTCGTCGAGGGCGGCTTTGAACATGACGGCTTGGTGCTCGAGTTGGGCGCGCAGGGTGGTGCGGTGGCCGACGGCTTCGGAAAGGAATTGGCGTTCCATGCGGCGTTCGTATTGGAGGAAGAACCGGCGGCGGCCTTCTTCGTTGAGGAAACAGCCGCCGTCGCGGTGATCGAAATGGGCGGTGCCGAGGATTTGGTGGCTGAAGAGGTCCAGGGCGAGGGCTTCGACGAGGACGGGGCGGAAGGGTTCGATGAGGTCCAGGGCGAGGCTCCAGCGGCGGTCTTCGGTGGCGTGGAGGGTGCCGAGGGCCGGGTCCAGGCCCTGGGCGTGGCAGAAGGCGACGGCTTCGTGGTAGAGGAGGGTGGCGGCGAAGGAGATGCAGGCGTTGACGGGGTTGTGGGGCGGGCGGGTGGAGCGGCGCTCGAAGGGGAAGGCAGCGGGAAGGAAGTCGGCCCAGGCGGTGAAGTAGCGGGCGGTGGCGGCGCCTTCGTAGCCGCGGAGTTCGTCGAGGGAGGTGGCGCGGGAGGTCTGGGCGAGCATGGCGCCGAGCCATTCAGTGGGGGGGTCTGGCGGATGGGACGGATCGGACGGATCGGGTGGAGGGGAGGGAGCGCGGTTGGCGGTGCGGCTGGCAGCGAGGCGCTGGAGGACGCGGCGTTGGTTGTAGAGTTTGGCGGCGACGATGCGGCCGGCCATCTGGAGGGCGAAGGCGGGGTCGAGGGTGCGTTGGTATTGGCGGAGTCGGGCCAGGCCGTGGTGGTTTTGGGCGGGCAAAAAGCTGCCAAGGAACTGGCCGTTCCAAGAGAAGAATTGAATGGGGATGCCGCGGCGCAGGATTTCGGCCAGGGCCGGGGCGGTGAAGTGGCAGTTCTCGCCGGCGAGGATGCGGTCGAGGTCCAGTAGCGGGATGGCGCGAAGGAGTTGTTCGCGGTCGGGGTGGTCGGGGTCGGGGCCGTAAACCTCGAGGCGTTCGCTGACGAGGGCGACGCGGCAGCGGTCTTGGTTAAGGATGGCGGTGGGCATGGGGGCGCGGGGTGGCGGTGGCGGACGGAGCGGGCGGATAGGACCCGGATAGCCAATAGCCGATTGCCAATGGCCAAGTGGAAAAGATGGCGGCTGCGAAAGGAGCGGGCGGCACGCTGGCAAAGGCGGGTGGGCGGCGGCTGCCTCGCGTCGCCTCCCGCGGGCGCTCGGGTGAAAACGCGCTTTTCGCCGCGCCGTGGGGTAGGCGCGGGCAGCTTGCGGGTGCAACTGAAGCGTTCTTCAGCACGGAGGCAGTGTGGTGTGGCGACGGCATGGGGGCGAGCAGGCGGAGGTTCGGGGAGGTCGGCGGGTTACTTGATGTGGATGAGGGAGGGGACGACGGAGAGGGCGCAGCAGCCTTTGCGAGGCAGGCATTGGGCCAGGAGAGCGGCGTCCGGGCCGGCGTGCTTGAGTTTGTCGCGAATGCCGGAGACGGCCTTGGCGATGGCGTGATCGTCCCAGACGTCGCGCAGGGATTCGGCATGGCGCCAGTCGTTGAAATCTTTGGGGGCGTTGAGTTGGTCCTGGCGGAAGGCGTTGAGGTCGTCCACGGCCAGTTTGTAGGTGTCGTAAGGCGGTTCGTTGTGTTTGGCGCGGCGGGCCAGGAAGAGGAAAAGGAGGTGCTCGAGAGGGGCGAGCCGGACGCGCGTGCCGTTGACCTCAAGCTCGGGGCGGGTGGTCTCGACCGTGAGGCGGAGTTGTTCGGCGGCGCGCTGGAGGAGGTTTTGGCTGCAGTCTTCAACCAAGCGGCGGAAGGTGCCGGGTTTACGGGCCAGCTCGCGCTCGAAAAGGTTGCGCAGGGGCACGAAGGGCACGTCGGCCAGGTCCACGACGGCGGTGGCGGGTGAGACGGAGTGGACGGAGTGGACGGAGTGGACGGAGTGGACGGAGTGGACGGAGTGGACAGAGTGGACGGAGCCGGCGGATCCGGCGGAGCGGGCAGGCAGCGGGAGTGGGCCGCCGGGTTGGGCGGGAAACCAGAAGTCGCGCAGGGTCTCGAAAGGCTCGCTGACGAGGACGTGGGTGAGGCGGTCGGTTTCGCGGCCGACGAGGGTGAGGCAGGCGTAGAGCAGGGCGCTCATGGTTTTGCGGCCGCCGGCGATGGAGGCGATGAGCTGGGTGTCGGGGTTTTCGACGATGGCGCGGACTTGTTCGAGGAGGAAGTCGGCGGCGGCCTCGTTGTCGGCGCGGTCGCGGATGTCGGGCAGCTCGCGGGTGCGGCCGGTGGCGGGATCGGCGGCGGTGATGACGCGGATGTCGTCGCCGGTGACGCCGAAGCGCAGGCGGCCGGAGAGGTCGTGGCCGCGGGCGGCGAGGGCAGCGCGGAGGGCGTCCCACGGGGTGACGCCGCCGAGTTGGGGCGAGGGCTGGAAGAGTTGTTCGAGCCGGGCGCGGCCTTCGGTGGTGGTGACGGCAATGATGCGGTGGGGGAGGACCGGCTCGGTGTTGTCGGGCGGGTTGGCCAGCGCCCAGAGGGTTTCTGTGAGGATGGCCGGGGACATGCCGGTGACGGCCAGGAGGGTGATTTCGGAGTGAGACGGGGCGGTTTCCATGGGGGGGGAGCGGTCAGGCTTGGGCTGCGGCATCGCCAGGGTGACGGATGGGGTTTGGCGAGCGGGGGAGGTTTTCATGGAGGAATCGGGCGGATCGGGCGGATCGGGTGAATGGGCGGTTGCGTGTGCGCATGGCGGCAGGGTGGCACGTGCTGGAAAGGAAACGAGCATTGGGAGGTCCGGGGAGGTCAGGGCGAAGTGTCGAGGGCTTCAGCGTAAAGTGCGTGGGCGGTGGCGGGTGTTCCAGCAGGCTTCGGCGGCGGGCAAATACTGGCGCAGCAAGGCGCGCAGCCGGGATGCGACGGCGTGGGTCTGCTCGGCGTCCACGGGGGACTGGCCGTGGCCGTACATGGTTTCGTTGCGACGGTTCAGGCCTTGCTGAAGAGGGGGGTCGTCAAAGTAGGCGGCAGCCATGGGATCTTGAATACAGTCCAGCAACTCCCATGCGGCCTGCGCGGTAAGGAGGATGCGACCTTGCCTGGCTTTGCGGCGGAAGTCATCCGCAAGGCGGCAACCGGCAGGGAGCAGTTGCAGAACTGCATCTAGCCGATAGGGTGGGCGCAGGGCGTGGGCCTCGGCGAGGCGGACCTTGGCGGCTTGCTCGGCGGCGCGGTAGTAGCGGGCAAGGGCTTCCTCGTGATCGCCCCAACGTGCCAGTTCATCGGCGCTGGCCAGCAGGTCGCCAAGGCGGGACGGGCTGAACTCGTCGGCGTCGGCCAAGTGCCTGAGGTGGGCGCGCAGCGCTTCGGAGAATTTTGCGGCGTGGCTGGCAGCCTTGGCGTAGTTCATCCGTTGCCATTCGTGGAGGCAGAGGGCGGTTTCGCGGGCGCGCAGGGCTTCGGTGTCCGGGTAGCCTTTGAGCACACGGGCGGCGGCGAAGAAGGCGCCGGCGGCGAACAATTCGGCGGCGGTGCGCAGGTCGCGTTCGAGGAAGAACTGGCTGGTGCTGAACGACGCGAGGCGCTCTGTGCCGGTCTTGACGACGCCGTCGGCCCGCTCGCCCACGGTGAAGACGATTTCACCGATCTCCTCATCGAGCGCGGCCAGCGTGGCGGCAACGCTCATCTGCTTGGTGCCGCTGGTGGGATTGACCAGGAGACGCTCGCCCGGACGGAGTTGTTGCCGCGCCGCACAGATGACTTCGCGCAGCACGGTGCGGCACTCGAAGAGGTCGTCGTGGTGCTTGATGTGCAGGAAGGGTTGCGCGGGGCTCCAAGGTTGAAAGGTGGAGCCGGCCGGGGCCCCATCGCGAACGATCTCGGCGAGCGCGACGGAATCCGGGCTGACACTGGGCACCAGCCAGAACAGGCGTGGCTGGAGTTGGCGCAGGGTGTTGACGAGGCCCTGGGCGAGGTTCGAGTGGTCACCTCTGGTGCCGGTGCCAACGGTCAGGATCAGGAGGGTCATAGGCGCCGGTGTGGCCGCAGTGTTCATAGCTCGACGGTGCCTTTGCATTCGGGGTAAGCGGTGCAGCCCCAGAACTGGCGGCCGGCGTGCTGGCCGGTCTTGGCGGTGCGCAGGGTCATGGGCTTGCCGCAGCGGGGGCAGTGGGGGATGGGATCGGGCGGATCGGACGGATCGGACGGATCGCGGCGGCTGCGCCGGGCGAGGCGGGCGGTAGCCAGTTGCTCGGAGTAGCCGCCCTCCTCGATGAAGGCTTGCTCGAGGGCGGTGAGCTGCTGGTCGAGCAGGTAGTTGGCCTGGTGGATGAGGCAGATGATGGCGTTGGCGCGGGTGGCGGGGTCGGCGTGGTCGAGCCAGCGGGCGTAAAGGGCGTGTTGGGCGCGGCGCTGGGCTTGGGGATCGGACGAATCCGGCTGATCCGACGGATTCGGCCGATCCCGGCCAAGCTGCTGGCCCACCGCGCGCACAGCCCGAGCCTCAGCGCTCTCGGGCGACCACTGGGGTAGGTGGCGGTGAAAGAGGAAGTCCTCGTAGTCGAGGAGGAGTTCTTCGAGGCTGGAGCGGGCGGTGTTAAGCAGGCGTAGTTCGGCTTGGGAGGAGGTGGCGGCGAACCGGCTGCCTTCGGCGATGTTCTGCCGGCCGCTGCGGGCGGCCATGACCATTTGGTCGGCCAGACGTGAGCGCGGGTCGAGGAACTTTTCGCAGAACCAGTAGGTGGCGTCGTAGATGAGTGTGGCGGTTTGGAAACTGGCGGCGCTGCGGTAGCCGCCGGCAGGCCGGAGGCGTTTGCCAGAACGGGCGGGTCCGGCGGACGGGACGGATCCGGCGGAACGCGCGGATGGTTCAGGTGTGGTGGTGCTCATGGCAGAATGTAGTTCCAGTTGCCCAGTGCCTTCCAGCGGACGGGCTCGGGCTTAGTGTTCAGCAACCGCTCGGCCTGGTGCAGGATCTGGGAACTCGGCGCGCAGGCCAGCAGGCAGAAGCCGTCATTCAAGCGGATGACCTTGAATTTGGTTGGCGACGGGTGGCGCGGTTTAATGCCGCCGAATATTTGCCGATGCGGGTTGCCTTGGATGGTGTCGGAAGCGGTTTCGCGAAGTTCGTCTGCTGACTTGCGCTTGCCTTCGCCCACGAGGGCAACAGCCCAGTTTCGGAGGCCGAGGTTTTGCAGGGTGCGTTTAAGATCATCGGCGGTTTGTGGCACCCAATCGCCTTCGGGCCACACGCCGCCAGCGGCGCGGTTGGAGCGGAGGCCTAGGCCGCCGAGCAGAAGCCAAAGTTTCACGGCGCGTTGAGCGTGGTCCCAGTCGGCGCCAGTGCAACCGACGAGGCGTTGGAGGCGAAGGGTGAAGCGTTCGTCGGTGGCCAGGGCGGGGCGGGGACCCCTCTGGTTGGGGTTTTTCTTGTGCGGAAGGATCGTGGGCTTGGGGTCGGCATGCTTGGTTGAGACGGATCCGACGAATCGGACAGATACCCGGCTGCCCTGTCCTTCGTTGCCGCTGGTGCTGCCCCAAACGCGGTTGCAGTCGTTGGCGCCAAACAAGACCCGGTGCCAGAAGCGAATGTGGCCGTGGATGGGCGGGATGCGCATTTCGGCGTGGTCATCGTGTTTGCCCAGCGCCGTGCCGCTGAAGCAGGGCGTGAGCAAGGTGAAGGTGTAATCCTGGAATTGCAGTTGCATGGCGAGGGTTTATTGCGGGGGCAGCCAGTCTTTGGGGAACCAGTCTTTGTCGCGGAGGCGCTTGCGGATCTCTTTGTAGTCCTTCGAGGCCAACGTGCTCCTGAGTTTCTGGAGCCAGGCTGCGTTCTCGGGTTTCTTGAGCAACTCGATCTCCGATTTCAGTTGCTCGAGCTGGCCGGGGCTGAGCTTGGCGAGAACGCGATTGCGGAAGGTCGCCTCATTGGGGTAATCGCTCTGCAAGCTGGCTTGGGCGGCAGCCTGCTGCCGGGCGCGCTCGGCCTCTTGCCGGGCTTGTTCACGAGCAGTGGCCTCGGCGGCCTGAGCAGCGGCAGCAGCTTGTTGCGCAGCCTCCCGATCGGCGTCTGTGGGAGGGCGGAAGCGACCATAGCCGGCGGCGGTCTTGGCGCCGATGCCAAGCTGGGTGAGGGCTTCCTCAATCCAGCGTTTGGTGGTGGCGATCAAGTCACCGGCCTGTTGTGCGCCGGGACGGACGTAGAAGGCAAAGCGTCATACGGTGCCCGGCTCGACGCAAAGAAAGGTATTGGGTTTGGGGTCCACCGGGCTCCCTTGGGCATCGTGGTGCGGGTTTACGATGTCCAGCCCCAGCCCGGGGGCGGTGAGCGGGAAGCCGCCTACAAAGATGACTTCGCCGGCGCTTTCGGAGCCATTAGGGTTGTCGTCGCCGAGAATGCGACGGGCCAGGTGCGCTTCGGCCGCGGTGAAGTTGCGGCGTTGGGTGCTTTCCCTGCTGAACTGACGGAATGAGCCGTCTGTGGCATTGAAGTGCTCGTACCAGCAGGCCCAAGTGCTGAGGACGCCTTTGAGGGCCGTGCCTGGAATGATGGGCAGGCCGGTTGTGCGGTCGCAATAGAGGCCGACATTTTCGAGGACGTTGGCGCGGCCGAGGTGCAGGAGGAGGCGGCTTTCGGCAACCAGCTCAACGCAACCGAAACGGTCGCCGTGCTGGCGCTGGAGGCGGTCGAGCCAGGCGAGGGTGCGGCGGACGGCGGGTTGGAGATGATTCGGCGCCATTTGCCGATAACAATCCCGCACCTTCTTCAGGGACTCAGTCTTGGCCTCGGGGCCACCGTCCTGCTCGAAGCTGAACTTGTCGAGGCGCAGGTGCCAGGCGTCGCAGCGTTTGTTCAGCGCCGCTTGGACGGGTTTGGTGATGGCAAGCATAGGTCAGGCGACGAAGCGTTTGAGGTAGCTAAGGAAGGCGAGCGCCTCGGCTGTGGCGCGGCGGAGCTGGGAAGCGTCGGACGCCCGGGCCAGTTCGTCCACGAGCGCATCCGCGTCCTCTGCAGCCACAATGCGAAGGCCATCCGAGGCGAGGTGTTTTGCGATGGCGCTGGCGATTAAGAATGCGCCGGGCTGCTTGCGTTGGCCGTTGGACTTGCGCTCGACGGCGAACGCCAATGCCGCAAGCAGGCCGTCCGACTTAATCAGCATGGGGAACCCACTCAAAGCATCGCCGCCTTGTTGGCCCAAGCCCATGCCGGGCTGATTGGCGGCTTTCAGTGCGTTGGCTGCGCGGATTTGGGCAAGGGTTTTCATGGTTTCACCTCGTGGTTGAGTTCGATGCGTTTGGTTTCGCAAAGTCCGTGGCCGGTAGTTTCATCGCCGCCGATTTGGAGGATGGGCGGGTTTTCGGCGGGTAGGAGCTGGGTGAGCAGGGCGGACGGATCACCGTTTCCTTTGCGGCGTGGGGGCAAGACCGTGAGCACGCTGTAGAAGAGCGTCTCGCTGGGGACGTTTTCCTGGTTGAACAGCGCGCCGCCGCCCTCGCCCCCCGAGCCTTTGACGGTCCGGGTTTCGGGGTTAATGGCGATGCGGGCGACCACCTCGGTGCACGTGGTGACGAAATGCTGGAAATTCTCGTCGTGGACCATAGCGAGGCGAACCGGCAGTTTGTCCTGCCAGAGGGGATCGTTACAAAGATCTTTCAACTCCTCAGCAAGCTTGGCTGCCTGGTTGGAGGATTGGGTTGCAATTCCATGGCGTATTCTTCCAGCACAACCTGGTTGCCGACGAGTAGTTCAGCTCCGGCAACGACGCGGTCCTTGTTTACAGGCGGAATAGTGACTTTGCGACCGGTGTCGCGCTGGAATCGCTCGAGCGCTGCGGGACAAGTAAGCCAAGCGAAGCAGCCCGCCAGGGAGCGGACGGGGAAGGCGAGGACTTTGGCCTCCATGATCTGGACGCAGCCGGCGTTGCTCTTCTGGTTCTCGCCTTCGCCTTCAATGGCCCCGAAGAGCAGCTTGGCTTCATCGGGGATTTCTTTTGATCGGGCGTGCTTGCCGTTGGCGAACGTCTCCCGCGCGAGCTGGAGCAGCACGCCCTTGAGGCTCGTGGCGGGGATGACCGGGAAGCCGGTGATACGCTCGCGCATGATGGGCAGGTCCACCACGTCCACGGAGGTGCCGCTGCCCACATGCAGGGGCGCGCGTGTGTAGAGGGTGAGGAGGTGTTTTTTCATAGGTGATGTGTGTTGTTGGTTTTCAAGAAACGGACGGATTGGACGGATCAGACGGATCGTTCGTTGAGAAAAGCGACTTGGCCAGGCCCTGGACGTCCGGGGACGTGGCCGGTGGTTGTACGTCGAAGCTGACCAGCCCGTAGCCGCAGCCTTTCTCGCCGTAGAAATCTGAGCGAGGCTGCCAATGGAGTTTTTGAGCAAGCGCGGCGGCAGTGGCGCGGTTTTCGCATAGGAAATAGTACACACTGCCCTCGGGCACGGCGAGCATCGTGGGTTTGGCGCGGCCTTCGACCACGTCCCAGCCTGAAACGGTGCGCGGTTTGCCCAAACACCACGAGATGAGGTGGGCGCGGCCAGTGAGTTCCAGACAGACCCGACCGATTGGACGGGATTGGGGGTTGGTGGTGTCAACGCACCAGCCGGGCAGGCTGCCGTGGGCGAAGATGGCGGGGGTCACGAGCACCCACTTGAGCAGGCAGGGGCCGTTGCCCGAGGGCGGTTCAGGCGGCCGGCGCAACGCGCCGAGCGGGTCGGGAATCGGTTGATCCTCCTCGGCTTTATGCCAGAGGCGAGCGAGGCGGAATTCGCCGCCGAGCAGGAGCCAGTCGAGCCGGGCAAGCTCCTCACGTTCGCGATGGCGGGTGTCGGCCTCGCCGCCGCGAGCCTTGGCAGGGTCGGCGATTTCTGCCCAAGCCACGAAGCGGGTCTTTTTGTTCGCGCGCAGGTAGCTGCCAGCGTAAAGCTGGCGTTCAGCGGAAGCGAAGGAGCCGGGGTCAATTTGCACGCCGACGCGGTGCTCGGCCTGCCAGAGGTCGGTGGTGGGGACGGGGTCGAAAGCTTTATCCGCGGTGGCTGTCTCACTGTCGAGATAACGGCGGTATTGCCCAACGGTCCACCAGCCGTGCGGTTGGCCCCGTTTGTCGGGGGGGTGTTGTCCTTAAAGGCAAACAAACCGGTCGGAACTCGGCTGCTTCAGTCGAACCGCGAAGGGCGAGCGGCTCGGCGCCCAGTTGCAGGCGGGCCAATTGTGACTGATCAGGCGTGAATGCCACGTCCAAGGGCACCGGCAGTAGCAATCCCTTTTCAGCAAGCCAGGGAAACGGTCCGATGGTGCGAAGGGAGCGAAACGCCTTGCTGGCGATCACCACGTCGGTTCCGTGGCTTGTTGCGTGCCAGTTGCCTTTGCGAGGAGCGCCGCGAGGCCGTCCGGCAGCTTCCTTTCTTTGGCCGATTTCGCCGCGGGCCTGCAACAAGCTGGCGCGAAAAGCCTCGTGCAGGGTGCTAGGGAAGGGCAGGCGGCAGCCAGCGCCCTTGCCTTGACCGGCAGACATGGGGATGGCGTCGCGGAAGAACAGCACGTCGGTGGGTTCGATGATGACGATCTCCATGGTTAGATGACAGCTTGCGGTTTAGCTAGTCGGTTAACAAAGGCCCAAGTGAGCCAGAAATGGAGGTAGTCGCGCGGGCTCAGCTCGTTGGTGAGCAGGCTGCACCAATGCTGGGCGAGCTCACGCGCCTTGGCTGGCTTGTGGCCGCCCTGGCGCTGGAGGACATGGCACAACTCGGCTTCCACTGCAGCTTTGAGGGTATAGTCCCAAGCGGGCGCGTAGGTGGCACCGTGAGATCCCCCACCGGCGACGACAAGGGCTTTGACCAAATTGGCGTAGCGGTAGGCAAACCGTCCGCTGAGGTCGTGGATGCCGGCTTCGAGTTCGCCCCAGACCGCGGCCACCCCGGATTGCCAGTGCGCGGTGAAGCCGACGGCCTCGCCGGAGCGCTTGAGAACGCTCAAGCAAAACGCACCCTTGTCGGGGACATCCTTGGCGGCCTGCTCTGCATCGCGTGCAGCTTGAATGGTATCCTGCATGGGTGAGTGCACATGGCCGATGGCGATGCCGGCGGACACCGTGGCCCGGGGCCCCATGACCAACATGGGCCAATTGGGCTTCAGATGCGAAGCACGGCCGACGTCCGCGCGCTCGGTTTTGCGCAGGGTGAGAAAACCGTCCGCATGCCGCGAGTAATCGAACAGGTCGGTGAGCACGCTTTTAACTTTGGCCGAGGCATGCGCGTCCCTGGCGTCGGGATTGACACCGCAGAACGCCAGTTGAAGCGCCTGGGCACAATCCAGCGCGGTGCGCGCTGGTAGCATAGCCAGCAGGTCGTCGCCACCGGCGTAGATAAGCTGGCCATCGAAGGCCTCCACAACGAGCCGAGCGCAGTAGAGGCTGAAGTTCGAGAGGGCTTCAGACAGCGCCGCGTGGTACCCGGGCGATAGGGGGCGCTGGACATTTTCGGCAGGCACACCGGCCTGCTGTGCGTTCCAGTGGCGCCGGAAGTATTCCTGGGCTGCCGTGGCAAGGCTATTGAGCAGCGGGGCAGCTTTAATGCCGCTAACCCACTGGCCCATGTCGTCACCGTCCATGGCGAGCACGGCGTACTAGATTTCGGCCTCCTCGTCTTGGCTGTCTATGACCGCCTCAAGCTGGGCGATTGCGTTGACCGGCTCGAAGAGAGGTTTGGCGCGGTCCAGGTCGAACGCTTCGGTGAGGTAGGTGTCGGCCCACAATCGCTTAATGACCGAGATGGCTCCGTAAAGTTGTGCACCCTTGAACTGGCGTGGACAGCGCTGCCGGAGCAGTTCCCAGAACCGCTGATGTTGTGGCCCGCCGAGCACTTCATCGCGTCCATTCAGATGGTCCTTGGGAACGCCCTCGGCGGGTAACAACCCGGGAGAATGCCACTGAGCGAATGACCGAGCATTTTTGGCCGCCACGAATTTCCAATCAGCCGCGGCGTAATGCAGCGCCCAAGCGAAGGCCGCGTTGGAGCTGGGGCCGTAGGACTCACGCTCATTTCTCGGGATGAACTCCTCAGCCCAACGCTGGGCCAGGCGGAGCGGATGGGCTTCCCAACCGCCGTGAAGCGGCGGCGTGCCTGCGGCCGCCTGTTCCAAAGCGGTCGGCGTATCCGCCCACGGATGCACCACCCAGTCAATCACCGGGAAACGCGCAATTTGCGCCTCCCAATGCTTGTCCCAGCCGGGGCACTGGCCGTTGAGTAGGGCATCCAGGAAGGCTTTCACACTGGCCGCGATGTCGCTCCAGGTCTTGCGGACGGCGGCGGTGGCGGCCTCGGCCAGTTCCGGCCCTTGCCCGGCGGGGATCAGCGCGAGAAAACGATTGGGCAGGTTGGGCGTGAGCAGTTCGTTGGCATGGCTGGCGCGCAATTTCAGGCCGCCCAAGTAGCCGCGTTTCCACCAATGGAAATCGGCCAGCGGCAGCCCGCGCAGTTGGGGATAGACGATGGCATCCGGACCGATTTGCTCAGCGATGGCCAGCATCGCCTGCGCGATCAGAAAACTTAGCAGGTAGCTTCCGGCCCAGAGGTCCTGGGTCTTGCGGGCTTGTTTGATGAAGTCCTGCACCGGCCCGAGTTGGAACAGCAGGAACGCGGGTTTGCCCTCGCAGGCCGTGAAGGCGGCGGCCAAGGCATTGTGATGCCAGAGGGTGTGGTCGGGAATGCGGGTGTCGGCGACGAGGTAGGCAAAGTGGGCGTTCTTCTCGCGGGCGGACAGCTCCGGCCAGAGCCGCCAGCCGGCGATGAACTTGGCCCGCCAGTCCTGCGCATCTTTCAGCGCCACCGCTTCAAGTGCGCGGGTCAGCTCGGTCTCCAGTTGTGCTGCGGTGGGTGGGAAAGCACTGGCGTGGAGTTGCCCGCCCCCGAGCGGGTGGTGGAATTCCATCCAGCTTTCCTTCCAGTCCACACGCAGGCCGGATTTGGCCGGGTCTGGAAAGGTCAATCGGTCCGCGGCCGCAGCTTGCCAATCGGCGGATTTCTCGAAGTCGGCCATGTCTGCGGCAGACAGGCCGAAGCGGTTCAAGAACGATTCGCGTTGTTGTTCATGGTCGCGGATGCCCACCGGTTTATGCGGCGGGTCATGGAGGTAGGCGGCGAGTTTGCGTTTCCAGTCAGTCATGGCCTTTTCACAATTCGGGTTGGCGGTGCCTGGTTGGCGCGACAGTCTGCTCCGGAGCGCCCATACGGCAAGCGGTTTTTGCGAGCCTGCACACCTCGAGACGAATCTTGACGGAACCACCATTCGGCAGGGCGGCCGGCCCGTGGCCTGCAGCTCTCCCGAAGCAGCGCTTTGGTTTGGGCGCCAACCTGCAAGGTCGCCGGCACTGCCGCAAGTTGGAGGCTTGCGCCACGACACGTGCTGATTCCGTGCGGATGCGTCTCACAGGCCGCAGTCTGCCACAGGCCCGGTGGGCTGCCTGCCCGCGGATGTCGCCGGAGGTTCGGCGGGTTGCTCGCGCTGCGAAGCCGTGGTTGCCGAACGGCCAGATGCACCCGGGAGCGTGGGCGGGCAGCACCAGGGGCGGGTCGCAGACCGGCAGGCCGCTCCGCGGGCCCAGTCGGCCTGGCGGAGCGCGGCAGTCTTCTGTTCGAGTTGAAACAGTTGGCGCGCGTTGCCGTGAAGCAGCGGGGCGACCAATTCCAGGGCCTCGTCCAGGGACATCCAGCCTTCCTCGACCAGCTCGGTGAGGGCCTGCGTGATGCCGCGGCGGGCGATGGCCGCGTGGCCCACGACCGGCTCGACCGGGATGTAGTCGCCGCCGAAGGGCAGCACTTTGTTAGCCGGGGCGGTGAGCAGGAGTTTCTTGAGGCAATCCTTGGCGGCAACGGGGTTGATGATCCACGCCCAACACAGGTCCAGGTAGGCATTGGTGTAATGCTTCACCAGGGCCAGCAGCTCCTCGTAGTGCGGATAGTTCATGTGCATGAAGACAAAACGGGTCTGCGGCGACAGCCGGCACAGCTCGGCGGCCGAGCCGGCGTTGGAGCGAAGGCGGGCCAGGGGCATGCTGTTGTGACCGGCGTAATAGCCGGTGTGTAGCTTGACCGGCAACCCGTGGGCGGTGGCAGCGTCCACGGCCTGCCAAAACAGGTGGTCTTCCAGCCGCTTGCGTTCCTCGGCCGACACCGGGTCGTGTCGGAGGACTTTGTTGAACACCGGTTCGGCCTGCTCGGCCGGCACGCGGGCGTAGTCCAAATCGCGGCTGTAAGCGTGCTGGGATTTGACGGCCACGGCGTAGCGGGCGTAGCGGGTGAACCACCAAGCGATGACGCGGTGCCAGTCGGCCAGCGATTGCACGCGGATGCCGGCGGGGCCGGCGTAGGCCTCCAGGCGCGGCCCGGCGAACATGCCCACGATGCTGATGTCCTGCATCAACAGGGTAGGCTGGGCGGATTGGCGGAAGGGTTCGCTGCCGAGGTGGTTGACCTGACAGGACTCGATGTTCGCCACCTCTTGGAGCAGGCGGCGGTAGAAGCCGGGCCGGCGGGTGCGCTCGTAGCCGGCCTGCACCTGGCGCACCGTGGCGGCGGAAAGTTCCTCCACATCGTAGAGTTCGCGAATGGCCAGCCGAACGGCCCGGGCGTAGCCGGTGTGACGGACCGCCGGCCAGTAGGGGGACAGGAGCGGCCACTTGTCCAATGGCGCGACGTTTGGGGAAAGAAACCGGCTTAGCTCGGCCGGCGGCATGCCAGCCACGAGCAGGTCGGAGTCGAGGTAATGGCCGAAGAGCAGCGCCCAATCATCGCACGGCAGGTGCGGGCGCGGGGCGGGCTGGAGGCGCTCCTGTTCTTCGACGAGGTGCTCGTGGGTGTCCACCAGTGGCGTAGCCGTGACGCGCGCGTGAATGGTTTCCCAGACATCCTGCGTCCGTGGGTTCGCGCGGCGTGGCCGGGCGGGCGCTTCGGCGGCAGGGGCGCTTTGCGGGGTAAGGGCGAACACGGCGGCGCCGAGGCTGCTCAAGCTGGTGAGGGCTTTTCGGCGGGTGACGGTGTGTTTGGCAGGGTCAGGCATGGCGGCAGGTTTGGCAGGGCGCAGTGGAATTGCAAATCAAACTGTGATGAGGTCGGGGGCCGGCCCAGTGGCGGGGCTTCGCGAGCCCGCGGCGGAAGGCGGGCCGCGGCGCAGCCCGGGGGACTGCGGCTGTGGGCTGGCAGGCCCGCAGTGGGCTGGTGCCGTCCGGCTCAGCCCAGGGTGGTTTCAGATTGAACCCGTGCTGACCCGCTGCATCATGGGGTTGTGATTGCGAGACGTGGTTGGTGGGTGCTTGTGGCGGTGCTGGGGGCCGAACTGGCTGCGGCCGGGTTGGCCCGGGGTGCGCAGGCCACTGAAGTGGAGGTTGGCGGCGGCCCGCTGTTGATTTGGTTTGATCGGCCTGCAGCGTCGTTCCTGGAATCAGTGCCCGTGGGCAACGGGCGGTTGGGGGGCATGCTGTTTGGCGGGGTGGACCGGGAGCGGGTGGTGTTGAACGAGCTGACGCTGTGGTCCGGCAGCCGGCAGGACGCGGACCGGCCGGACGCCCATCTGGTGCTGCCGGAGATTCGCCGGTTGCTCTTCGAGGGCAAGAACCGCGAGGCCCAGGCGCTGTTGTCGCGTCACTTCATCTGCCAGGGGCAGGGTTCGGGCCACGGCCGTGGTGCCGACGTGCCGTATGGTTGCTACCAAACTTTGGGCGACTTGTGGCTGGACTTTGGCGGACCAGCCCAGGGCATCTCTGGTTACCGGCGCGAGCTGGACCTGGATGCCGCCATCGGGCGGGTGAGTTTTCAGCGCGACGGGGTCACCTTCACGCGCGAGCTGTTCGCCAGCAAGCCGGCCGAGGCGCTGGTGCTGCGGCTGACGGCCAGCCGGCCAAACGCGCTGGATTTCACCGTGCGCCTCCACCGGCAAAAGCACGCCGAGTATCGTTTTGACGGGCCGGACAGGCTGGTGATGTCGGGCCAACTGCCCAGCGGCCAGTCCAATGTGGCCGGGATGCGCTACCTGGCGCGGCTGCAGGTCAGGGTGGAAGGAGGCCGCGTCCAGCCCGCCGGCAAACCCGACGAGGGCCTGGTCATCCGCGGCGCGACGGCAGCGACGCTTTACCTGACGGCCGGGACGGATTACGCGGACAAGCAGTTCGAGCGCACGACGGCCCGGCAATTGGCCGCCGTTGTCCGGCAACCGCTGGCCCGGGTGCGCGACGGGCACCTGCGCGAGTTCCGATCCTTCTTCCGCCGCGTGGCGTTGGACCTGCCGGCCGGGGACGCCGCTGCCCTGCCCACGCCCCAGCGGGTGAAGCAGGCCGAGAACCGGCCCGACCCGCACCTGGCCGCGCTTTACTTTCAATTTGGTCGCTACCTGCTGATCAGCAGTTCGAGGCCCGACTCGCCGCTGCCGGCCAACCTGCAAGGCCTCTGGGCGCAGGAATACCAGACGCCCTGGAACGGCGACTACCACCTCAACATCAACGTGCAGATGAACTACTGGCCGGCGGAAGTCACCGGGTTGGGCGATTGCCACCTGCCGTTGTTGCGGTTTACCGAGCGGCTGGTCGAGCCGGGCCGCCG
>Ga0209381_1003541_pt1 | contig 15922 bp, 2 predicted proteins | sample DewCreD2012metaG_FD_184111 | JGI IMG/M metagenome (GOLD analysis project Ga0209381, IMG submission 184111) | Hot spring sediment bacterial and archeal communities from British Columbia, Canada, to study Microbial Dark Matter (Phase II) - Dewar... ...
TTCTTAATGCAGGAAATCCGGGTCGTATGTATTTCAAAATAATGGCTGAGCCGAGGCTCAGCCAGACACCACACTCCATTGTAAAATTACCTCCTCTGTCTCCGGGTATCAAATGTCAGGCTGTATCAGGGTAACAATCACCTGACAGCCCCAACCACCAGACAGAGACAGAGACCGGATGACTCTCCTAGGAAAAGTCTTTCGGCATGTTATAATACTTCTTCAGATAGAAAAGATATCCGAAAGGTACAAAAGATATTATCCACCGCCATTTGCCCCTGAGCTGGGGGTTGTTAAACTGCCTGTGGGTAAAATCTTTATACGCAGCATACCAAAGCACATTTCTCAATGCTAAGAAGAGAATCACTAAAATCAAGATAATAATCCATTCATTCATATGATGCGGGTTTAATCAATATACTATAGAAATGTAAACACAAGCACCTGCTATTGATGTTTGGCAGAGAGGCAAACCTGGAGGCATCCTTTGGCCAATATAATCCCCAATAAAATAACACAGAACTGCACATGTAGCTTCCGATTTGCATGCCTCATTGAAACATTTAAAACATTCACTGTAAGATACGTTCCCGTTACTATTTAAATCGCAAAGTATAGGTTCAGATTTTACCAGGTTCTGTTCCCCAAATTCTGATTTCACTTTATCTATATAGACCTGATTCCTTTTTATTACATCCTCATATCTTCTAATTATGGCCATTGGGATAGAATAATAATCAGAATTAATTAGATTATGGTTAAGTATTTCACCTCTGCCAAACAGCCAATTATCATAATTTAGATCATACAGGTTTATTTGCCCTTGCAATGAATTAAAATCGAATCTTGTAAAATCCCTGTATAACATAAAATATTTATTGTCATTTGGAAGTTGGATATTTTTATTTGTGTTCTTAATCGCCTCAACAGTTGCTATTATTTTCTCATTCTCCTTGAAAAATATATTTATTATTGGCCTTTCTTTACAACCCTCAAGGTACTTAACATTGCTTTTATTAAAGTCAATAGACTTACAACTAAGTAATTCATTTAATTGAAAGTCTTTGGATTTTATGAATTCCATAATTAAAGGATCCACAAATTCATCATTTGGAGATTTTGAGCAATTGATAATTAGAATTAATAATCCTAATATAATTAGGACAAGCACGGAGGAAATTTTAAAGTTTTTCATAACAAATAGTTTTAGTTAGACATTTATAATTCCACAAAGCTGTTATGCAGCTACTCCAAATTTCAAACACACCGGGGCCACATTTACAATTTCACAATTGAAAAATATTAACAGATTTTCAACACGATTTGAACAGACTTAGCAACAATCATCCTGAATCTGTCTCCTTAATATTGTTCTTATCTATTGGCCCCCATTGTTATGTCTAAGCCCGTAAATCGGAATAACATCCCCCCTATACTGAGGTATGCCCTCTGATTGCTATTCAAGATAAAAGCGGAATAACACCGTTACACCGCTTATACTTAAATGAAAATAATAAAGCCCGTCTTTCAACGGGCCTTTATATTTTAACCCTTAATATCTCCCCCTCTCCATTTGGAGAGGGGGCCGGGGGGTGAGGCCAAATCCAGGTGGCCGGGGGGTGAGGCCAGATCCAGGGGGCCGGGGGGGTGAGGCCAGATCCAGGGGGCCGGGGGGTGAGGCCAGATACTGCGGTTTCTTACCGCCTTATCCGGACCCGGACTATTTTCCTGCTCTGTACTCTTCGCCTTTAGCTCAGCACAATTAATTCTTCCTCTGTGCTCTGTGCTCTGCACCCTGAGCTCTGCGCCATCAATGCAGCAGTGTCACATCACCGGTCTTCTTGAACGGCTTGCCGTTGGCATACTTGCCCTCAACATACCATACATAGACTCCCTGCCTGCAAAGCTTGCCTTTGTAGTAACCGTTCCACGGGACGTTGATATCGCGGCTCTCAAAGATCAGAGTTCCCCACCTGTTGAAGATCTGCAGTTTATAGTTCAGCACTTTCTCCCTTATCGGCGGGAAGAAGAACTGGTCAATCTCGTCACCGCCTGTAGGCAGATCGGTACGCTCTATGGGTCCATCCTTGTTAGGTCTGAACACGGTCGAGAACCTTATCACTCCGGCCGGCTCTACCGTCACTCCGGGCGACAGGGTCCATGTATCCATACATCCGTTTGATGAATATGCATGCAGCGTGATATCGTATACACCTTCATCCATATACTTGTGGAACGGATCCTTTACATGCGAGGTGTCACCATCACCAAACTCCCATACAAAGTAATCTGCATTGGTGCTGAGGTTGAACATCCTCACCCGTTCATCATTCACGAATACGTTCATCGGCGACACTTCGAAGTAGGCCTTTGGTGATACATAGGCTTCAACTATCTGCTGCTTCATCGACTGACCTCCGGGTCCTCTCACAACAAGCGTGATCCTGTATATACCCGGAGCCGTATAGGTATATGTCGGGTTCTTCACAGTTGACGTGTTGCCGTCACCGAAGTCCCACAGGTAAGTGGTGCCCGGCACTTCAGTATTAAGTGAAGTGTTGTTGAAGGATACATACAGCGGCGAGCAACCCGAAGGTATTGAATCGAAGTTCGCTACCGGCGGAGGCGGCAGTATGTAAACAGGATGTGTCACACTGTCGCTGCAGTTTGCATTGCTAACCCTCAGGGTAACGTTGAAAGTACCTGTAGCTGTATATGTATGTACCGGATTCTCAGCAGCCGATATGTTACCGTCACCAAACCTCCATAACCATGTCCATGTTCCGGGATTGGTCTGGTTTGTGAACGAAACTGAAACACCCGGTGCAACAAAATTCTGTGATGCTGGCGTTGCGGTAAACTGAGGTATTGGTGTCGGCATAACGGTAATGTTCAGTGTCTGGGTGTTGGTGCAGTTGTAGAACGAGGTGGTGGTAAGTCTCACCGTAAGCACTTCAGGTGAAGTAGTCAGGTTGGTGTACATATGAACCGCCACATTCGTTCCGTACCCGCTGGCACCGTCGCCGAACTCCCAGAAGTACTTGCTGGCACCCGGCAGAGCCGTAAATGTTATAGTGCTGCCCGAGCAGACTACCGTCGGACTCGCAGTGAAGGATGCATCAACTTCCGGATAGATGGTCACCATCGAGGTAAAGGTGTCGTAACATCCGCCTGCCGACCTTACTTTCAGCTCAACGTTCCTGTACTCTATCGAACCAGGATTGACATTTGTAAATATGTGTGTCGGGTTGGCATTCAGCGAGTCGATCGGTGAACCGTCGCCGAAGTTCCACCAGAATTTCGCAATACCCGTCATATCCTTGGTGAAGTTCACTGTGAGCGGTGTGCAGCCCAGGGTTGCATCCTTGGCATAAGTTGCATCGGGAGCATCCACGTTCACCACAAGGTTGCCGTCCCCGAAGCATCCGTTGGTATCGCGCACCTTGTAATTAAGGTTATAAGTTCCGGCAATCTGCGACGTGAATGTAGGCGACTGGATAAAGTAATTATTGAGCGGACCTACATCTCCCGTCCAGATATGCTGGGTATAGGTTCCTGAACCACCTGTCGGATTGCCGTTAAGTGTAACGGGTACGCCGCCGCAGGCATTGACCGGACTAACCGCTGAGAAGTCAACAACCGGGTTGCTGTTGACGGTGAGTACAGCTTCATTAGTATAGGTGTTTGCACAGAAGGCCTTCAGTGCAAGCCTGTAACGGTTGCCGTTGTAGCTCAGCGGTACATTCACCAGCGTAAGCTGCTGTGATGTTGTTCCGCTGTATATGGCGTTGTCATAAATATCTACCCATGAACTTCCGTCGAACATCTGCCATCTGAGCGAGTCAATCATTCCCGATCCGTTTCCGGTGAAGTAAACCGGTCCGCCATTGGCACATATTGCCCTGTTGACAGGATTGAGTGTCACTGCCGGCGGTACATTGACCCTGAGTATTGAGAAGTTCGAGAAAACAGGTGCTCCGCACGTGCCGGTTATCCTTACCCTGAAGATCCAGTTGTTGAAGCTTCCGGGAGCATTTGTGATACTGAGTATCGGGCTGTCTGAACCGCTGAAGTTGGCATCATCGGTCACATTGACAAAACCTGCTCCCTTGTTAACCTGCCACTGGTAGATAAGCCCGGTCCCCTGTGCAGTAACCTGGAAGGATGCATTCTGTCCCGAACAGATCGTTGTGTCCTTCGGCTGGAAGAGAATCTCAGGCGCTGTGTTTACTGTAAGGTTTGCACTTGTTGAAGTCACCGTAACCGAACACCCTGTTACTTCCACACGGTAATCGTAACCGTCCATCAGCCTGCTCGTTCCGAAGAGGAAGAGCATGGGTGTCTGTGCGCCGAAGTATATTCCTCCGTCAATTACCGGTGTAAAACCTGTCCCGTCATCAACGTACCACTGGTATGAAAGGTCGGAACCGGTTGCGGTAACACTGTAAGTAACCATACCGAATTCGCAGGTAATCTTGTCTACCGGGTGGAGGGTAATTGCAGGCAGATCCCTGACGGTTATTGTTGCCGTACCGAAGAGATTGGCTGAAGGAGCTGTTACCTCGCATCCGTTGGCATCCCTTACCCTGTTAAGCTTGTAAACAGTAGTAACCAGCGGTGACACAACAATATCTGCATCAGTGGTGTAGTTGCTCACAACGCCGAGATTATCAATCTCAAGTTCAAACGGTCCTGTGCCTACCGGAAGATTGACCTTGAGGATTGCACTTTCTCCCGGACAAATAGTAGCTCCTCCTGAGAGAATTGCGACTGGTCTCGGGTTAACGAGGATCTCGACCACATTGCTGTAAACCGGAGTACATACACCGGATGTTACCATCCTGCGGTAATACAGAGTCATCGTTGCACCGGCTGGAGGAGTATAATTAACTGTGTTGGCACCGGCAATATTTATGAATGGTCCGGCAGGATTGGTTGCATATTGCCACTGATAGTTGTATGCTCCCGGACCGCCTGTCGGGGCGGTGACCTCTGTAAGCTGTGCAGGATTCTGACCGCTGCAGAGAACCTGGTCGCCTGCTATACTGCCCGGTGTAAGATCTGCAGGCTGGCTGACGTTAATGGTTGCCTGTGCCGTGCAGTTGTGTGCATCGGTCACCCTCACGGTAACTGAACCGGCACCCGCTCCGAAGAAGGTCTGCGAGTTGAAGCCCGGTGCGGCAAGCGTACCGCCTGTGGTATTCGATACAAGGGTGAAGGTGTAAGGCAGCGTGCCTCCGGCCGCATAGAAGGTGCCCGATCCGGTCATGTCACCGAAACAGTTGAGCATTATGTCGCCCGATGTCGTCATCGTGAGTGTCAGAGGCTGCGTGATCTGCATGTTGGGATAAAGAACCACCACACATGCCGGATTGGCTGCATCCCTGATGCGCACATCATAGGTGCCCGGAGCAAGCCCTGTGAAATTACCTGATGCACTCCACGGAGCGCCGCCGGTTATTGTGTATTCGTAACTGCCATAGCCGCCCGACGGCGAGGTAATGTTGATAATTCCGTCATTGGCGCCGTTACATGTTACATCGGTCTTTGTCACCGTGGCCGAGAGTATTGCCGGCTGGGTTATTGACATTGCATTATCAAGAACAATTATACATGTTGTATATAAAGCATCCCTGATAAGAACATTGTATGTACCCGGCGACAGACTGGTAAAGTTACCCGATGCCTGCCATGAACCGCCTCCGTTGATGCTGTACTCGTAGGTGCCATAGCCTCCAAGCGGATTAGTTATTGTTATTGTTCCGTCTGCTCCGCCAAAACATGTCACATCGGTCTTTGCAACCGTTGCCGAAAGCACCGGAGGCTGGGTGATGGTCAGAGCACCGTTGAGTGTTACCACGCAAAGCGGGTTGGCGGCATCCCTGATACGCACATCATAGGTATTTGGTGCCAGGTTGTTGAAGAACCCGAAGCCGCTCCAATTCGTTCCTCCGTCAATACTGTACTGGTAAGAACCATAACCGCCCGAAGGATTGCTGATGGTTATCGTTCCGTTATTCGCACCGAAACAGGTTACATCCGTCTTTGCAACATCGGCATTCAGAACCGCAGGCTCGGTGATTACCAGTGCCGGATTCAGCGTTATCACACACAGCGGGTTGGCTGCATCGCGTATCTGTACATTGTAACTGCCCGGGGCAAGGTTTGTGAAATTGCCCGACGCCTGCCATGTACCCGTTATGCTGTATTCATAGGTGCCATATCCGCCCGTGGGCGACGATATCGTTATCGTTCCGTCATTGGCACCGTTGCAGGTTACATTTGTTTTCGAAACATTGGCGCCAAGCACGGCCGGTTCTGTTATCTGAAGTGAGCCGTTAAGTATCTTCACACAGTTGGTGTAAACTGCATCCCTTATCTGAACATTGTAGAAGCCCGGGGCAAGGTTTGTAAAGCTCCCTGTTGCCTGCCATGTGGCTCCGCCGTTAATCGTATATTCATACGTGCCGTATCCGCCCGCCGGATTGCTTATCGTTATTGTTCCGTCGTTCGCTCCGTTGCACGTTACATTAGTCCTGGCAACATCGGCACTCAGTACAGCAGGCTGTGTTATCACAAGTGCCGGGTCAAGGATTATCACGCAGGCCGGATTGGCTGCATCCCTGATCCTTACATCATATGTATTGGGTGCAAGGTTCGTAAAGGTCCCCAGTCCCGACCATGTCGTCCCGCCGTTGACACTGTACTGATAGGTACCGTATCCGCCTGCAGGTGATGATATAGTTATTGTACCGTCATTCGCTCCGTTGCACGTTACATTCGTGCTTGCTACAGTCGCACTCAGTACCGCAGGTTCAGTTATCTGAAGCGCAGGATTAAGTATTATCACGCATCCCGTATGTGCCTTATCCCTGATGCGTACATCGTAGGTGTTGGGTGCAAGAGCTGTGAAGGTACCCGTACCCTGCCATGCTCCGCCGCCGTTAATGCTGTATTCATACGTCCCATATCCTCCCGTCGGAGCCGATATGGTTATGGTACCGTCATTGGCTCCGTTGCAGGTTACATTCGTGCTTGCAACATTAGCATTCAGTACAGCAGGTTCGGTTATCTGAAGAGCAGGATTGAGTATTATCACACATCCCGTATTGGCTGCATCGCGTATCTGCACGTTATAGCTGCCCGGGGCAAGACCCGGGAAGGTGCCTGAACCGCTCCAACTGCCTCCTCCGTTTATACTGTATTCATAAGTCCCATACCCTCCTGTGGGCGAAGTGATGGTTATTATACCGTCATTCGCACCATTGCAGGTTACCATTGTCGGGGTAACCACTGCATTGAGAACTGCAGGCTGTGTTATTGAAAGCGAGTTGTTCAGCACTATCACGCACGTCGGGTATGCTGCATCTCTTATCTGCACATTGTAGTTCCCCGGCGCAAGGTTGGTAAAGTCACCAGAGGCCTGCCATGAACCGCCTCCGTTGATACTGTATTCATAAGTACCATATCCTCCTGCAGGCGACGATATAGTTATTGTACCGTCTGCCGCGCCGAAGCACGTCACGTTGGTCTTCGAAACAGTTGCCGAGAGAACCGGCGGCTGGGTAATCACAAGTGCCGGATTAAGTACAATTACACACCCGGTGTTGGCGGCATCCCTGATACGCACATCATAGGTATTGGGCGCCAGGTTGGTGAAACTGCCTAGACCCGACCAGGTTGTCCCTCCGTTGATGCTGTATTCATAAGTTCCGTAACCGCCGGTGGGGTTACTTATTGTGATGGTTCCGTTATTTGCTCCGAAGCATGTCACATCCGTTTTTGCAACATCCGCATTCAGAACGGCCGGCTCAGTGATCACAAGCGCCGGATTCAACGTTATCACACACAGCGGGTTGGCTGCATCGCGTATCTGTACATTGTAACTGCCCGGGGCAAGATTTGTGAAATTGCCCGACGCCTGCCATGTACCCGTTATGCTGTATTCATATGTACCATATCCTCCCGTGGGCGACGATATGGTTATTGTTCCGTTATTTGCACCGTTGCAGGTCACATTGGTCTTTGCAACATTGGCATTGAGTACCGGAGGTTCGGTGATGACCAGTGAACTGTTAAGCGTAACAATGCATCCCGGGTAAGCGGCATCCCTGATCTTAACATTATAGTATCCCGGACCAAGGGCAGTAAAGCTGTTCGATGCCTGCCAGTTAGCCCCGCCGTCAATGGTATATTCAAAGGTGCCGTGACCGCCTGCCGCACCGTTAATGGTTATCGTACCATCCGATGCCCCGAAGCATGTTACATTGCTTTTCGAAACCGTTGCCGTGACAGCCGGCGGCTCGCTTATCATAAGAGCAGGATCAAGCACTATTACGCACCCGATATTGGCCGCATCCCTGATCCTTACATTATAAGTTCCCGGCGACAGGCTGGTGTAGTTGCCCGAACCCTGCCATGATGCACCTCCGTTGATGCTGTACTGGTAGGTACCGTATCCGCCGGCTGCACCCGAAATGGTTATTGTTCCGTCGTTGGCTCCGTTGCAGGTAACATCGGTTGAAGCAACGGTGGCCGAAAGCACCGCAGGCTCGCTTATTACAAGCGCTGCGTCAAGTATTTTAACGCAAGCCGGCTGTGCCTTGTCGCGCATCTGCACATTGTATGTACCAGGTGTAAGTCCGCTGAAATTGCCCGAATCAAACCAGTCGGTTCCTCCGTTGACGGTGTACTGGTATGTGCCATATCCTCCCGACGGAGTGGTTATGCTGATGGTACCGTTATTGGCTCCGAAGCAGGATATATCGCTCTTAACAACCACTGCGTTCAGCGCTGCCGGCTCGGTAATGGTAACCCCGTTATTAAGAATGATTACGCATGCCTGGTTAACAGCATCCCTTATCCTAACATCATAGCTGCCCGGGGCAAGATTGGTAAAGTTGCCCGAAGCCTGCCAGTTTGTGCCGCCATCAATAGTATAATCATAAGTGCCATAACCTCCGCTTGCACCCGAAACGGTTATTGTACCGTCATTGGCGCCGTTGCAGGTGACGTTGGTGCTTGATATATTGGCACTCAGTATTGCGGGCTGTGTTATGGTTAATGCAGGATTAAGTATAACCACACAAGTGTTATAATCCTTATCCCTTATCTGAACATTGTAGTTACCGGGGGCAAGGCTGGTATAGTTTCCTGAAGCCTGCCATGAGCTTCCGCCGTTGATGCTGTACTCATAATTACCATGGCCTCCGGCCGGTGAGGATATTGTAATTGTGCCGTCGGCTGCACCGAAACATGTAATGTTTGTACTCGCTACAGTAGCCGAGAGTACCGGCGGTTCGGTAATAACCTGGTCGGGACCAAGAACAACCTCGCAGGTAGTAACGGCTGCATCCCTCATCTTAACCGTATAGGTGCCCGGAGCAAGATTGGTAAAGCTGCCCGAACCCTGCCATGCCTTGCCGGTGATCCAGTACTGGTAAGTACCCGATCCTCCTGCAGGAGCCGAGATAGTTATTGTTCCGTTGTTTGCGCCGAAGCAGTTAACATCTGTCTTGGTAACTGTGGCGGTCATCTGTGCAGGACCGGTAAGAACCCTTGCAGGATCAAGAACCCTTGTACAGACAGTGCTGAGTGCATCGCGCATTATCACATTGTAGGTTCCGGGGTTGAGGTTGGTAAAGTTGCCCGAAGCCTGCCAGTTAAGGCCGCCGTCAATGGTGTATTCGTACGACCCTGAGCCTCCCGAGGGCAACGATATTGTAATAGTGCCTTCCGGAACACCATAGCAGGAAATATTGGTGCTTGACAGGGTGGCATTAAGCTGACCCGGCTGTGTAATTGTTATGTTGCCTGTTGAGGTGCATCCTTTTGAATCAGTCACTACAACCGCATAGATGCCTGCTTTCAGCCCGTTAATATCCTGGGTGTTGGCCGTGAAGAGATCGGGTCCTGTCCATGAATATCCGAAGGGACCTGTACCCGTTACTTCAAGGTCAACTGCTCCTGTATTGTCGTTATAACAGGTCAGGTTGGTGCCGGTAAGTGTAAGAGCCGGCGGTATATTAACCGTTATAACTGCCGAACCAGATATCACTCCGTCGCAGCTGTTGCCGTCGGTAAGGGATACCAGCGTATATGTTGTCGTATTAAGAGGTGACACATTCACTGTGTAAACGGCTGTCGGGTGATTATTCACAGTTACTGGTGTTACGCCGTCGGTATAGGTGAATGTATATGGAGCCGTTCCGGTAAAGGTCATCGTAAGAGTAGCCGAATTGCCGCGGCACAGTTCTGTTGTTCCGCTTATTATACCGGTCGGTTTCGGGTAGTATGAAACCGTGGCGGAACCTGTGCCGGTGTTTGTGCATGTTGTGGCATCGGTAACATTCACTATTGTATAGTTCCCTGCCTGAGTTACGGCGAGAGTGTACGGGTCGTCTGAAGTGTTAACCGGCGTCTGCGGCACTCCGTTAAGGGCGTAGGTAAATGTCCACGGGCCGATTCCGGTGAAGTCAACCGTCAGGTTTGCCGAGCTGCCGTCGCAGATGATTGTGGTGCCGCTTATCTGGGCGGTGGGGAGAGGATTAACCGTTACGCTGACGGGAGTATGATTGGTGATACAGCCTGCGGCGTTGGTTTCGCGCACGGAGATTGTACCTCCCACATTTGCAAACACTACGGTTATTGAACTTGCCGAAGGATCGCCAATGATTGCAGCGCCTCCCGGTACATTCCAGTTGTAAACAGAACCTGCCCGGTTAGTAACACTGTAAATATGAGTGCTGTTGGCACATACTGTCAGCGGGCCGGTTATAACTTCCGCGGCCGGGACAGCATATACTTCAACAGCTAATGATGACGGATCGCCATCGCATGTATATGAATTGGTTTCATAAACGGTTATATTGCCTGAGCCTGCAACAGCCGCGGCATTGATCAGTATTGCATTCGTATTGAAATCAAATGTCTTCGTTCCGATTGACGGATCCACCGTCCAGTGGAATGTTGAGCCGCCCACAGGATTGACACTGTAAACAAGATTAACCTCATTGACGCAAATCTTGTCCCTTCCTGAAATAACCTGCGGTATCGGTTCGGGATTGATTGTTATAACAACAGGCACCGGATCGCCGGCACATCCGAACGAACTCACGGGAGTAATTGTATAGGTAGCTGTGATGGGTGCTGCTGCATAGTTGTTAATCATATCGTTGATATGGATTGTCCCGGCAGGATCGGCAGCTACGTTAACGCCTGCAGAGCCCTGTGATGAGAGGTCGGAAAGAACCGGCGCATTCCAGTTGAACAGTGTACCTGCCGGAGTGTTTGCAGGTACAAGAAGCACCTCTTTTCCTATGGGCACTCCCGAGCAGACTGTCTTTGTCTGGCCGGGAAGAATTACCGGCTCGGGACGGATGGTAATTGTGACATCCACAGGTGCACCGAAGCAGTCGGGAGCCAGCACGGGCTGTACACGGTAAACAACTGTCTTGTTAACGCCTGTGGTATTGCGGTATTTATCGTTTGAAAGATAATTAGCCGGAGCATTATTGTTGGGAATAGCGGCATTACCGGCATCGGCAGTCAGTCCGCCTGCAACTGTCACACTTATGATATTGTAATGAGTGGGAACAACGCTTCCTGCGGCTTCTTTGAGCAGAAGCCCGGTGGCTGTATTGCTGCATACAAATTTATCAAGCCCGGGATCAAGAACAGGTGCCGCACCGACAGATACAACAACTGTCTCAGGTGTTCCGGCACATCCGTTTTTAACCGGGGTGATGGTATAGGTTGCCGTACCGATGAATCCCATTGTATTGATAAAGGTGTCGGTGATGTTTGCCGATGAAGGAACAGCCCGTGCGGTTCCTCCGGAGAAGTTCGGATTAACCGGCGCGAGCACCGGCGCCGGCCAGGTAAATGTCACATTATCTCCCGGGTTGGTGAAGTTGCTCATCAGAACCTGGTAGTTCATAGCGATACCTGAACATACAGAAACGGTCTGACCCGGGTTGATTACCGGCTCGGGTTTGATATTGACAACCACATTCTGAACATTTGAACAGCCGTTTGCGGTAAGTGTGTACTCATAGGTTACCGCCATGGGCGCACTGGTCAGGTTTCTTAGTGTTTCATTCGGGTTGTTTATTCCCGAGGTGGGCCCTGCAGGGGTAATTCCGGCAACCGGGTTTCTTACCCAGCTGAATGTTGTACCTGCCGTTGCACTTGTGGGATTATAACTGAACACCGAGTTGCTGCACACATCCGGCGGTGTAAGAGAACTTGAAAGGGTTGGAGTGGGATTGACTGTTACCGTTACTGTAAATGTTGAACCTGTACAACTTCCTGAAAGTGGCGTAACCGTGTAAGTTGCAGTCTGTGGTGCTGCAGTGGGGTTGGTAAGCGTTCCGCTTATATTAGGCTGGTTGGTGCCGGCTGCCCCGCCGGTAATTCCACCGGTAACAACCGGTGCCGGCCAGGAATATGTTGTCCCTGCAGGTACAATACCGTTAACACCGTTTGCAGGAGTAACAGTAAAGGTGCCATTGTTGCATATCACGGCTGTCATGTTGTTTATTGACGGTTTCGGATTCACCGTTACCGTAACCGTAAACGAAGGACCGGTACAACTTCCCGAGGTTGGTGTTACGGTATAGGTTGCAGTCTGAGGAACGTTTGTCGGGTTGGTAAGGTTTCCGTTAATGTTTGTCTGGTTGGTTCCTGCCGCTCCTCCGGTCATGCCGCCCGTTACAACCGGCGCAGGCCAGGTATAGGTGGTGCCGGCCGGTACTATACCGTTGGTTACGTTTACGGGCGTCACAGTGAATGCAGCCGCACTGCATGTTGTCCCGGTCATATCATTTATTGCCGGTTTGGGATTCACCGTTACGGTAACGGTGAATGTTGAACCTGTGCAGGAACCTGAAACGGGTGTCACGGTATACGTTGCTGTCTGGGGTGAATTGGTGGGGTTGGTAAGAGTCCCCGCAATGTTTGCGCCGCTGCCTGCCGCTCCCCCGGTTATTCCGCCTGTGACAACGGGAGCACCCCATGAGTAGGTTGTCCCTGCAGGCACTATGCCGTTAACGCCGTTGACCGGTGTTACCGTAAAGGATCCTTCACTGCATATTGATGCAGTCATATTGTTTATCGAAGGTTTCGGGTTCACAGTAACGGTAACCGTAAAATTAGCTCCCGTACAGCTTCCCGAAACAGGTGTTACTGTATATGTTGCGGTCTGCGGTGTATTGGTCGGGTTGGTAAGGTTGCCCGTAATATTAGGCTGGTTTGTTCCAGCCGCTCCGCCGGTCATGCCGCCTGTAACAACAGGTGCGGCCCAGGTGTATGTTGTTCCTGCGGGAACAATCCCGTCGGTGCCGTTGGCCGGAGTTACGGTAAAGGCTGCTGCACTGCAGGTTGTTGCAGTAAGGTTATTAATTGACGGACGCGGGTTTATTGTAACGGTTACCGTAAAGTTTGCACCCGTACATGTACCCGAGACGGGTGTTACTGTATAAGTTGCCGTCTGGGGAGTATTCGTCGGATTGGTAAGGTTCCCCGTGATGTTGGCGCCGCTTCCGGCCGCCCCGCCGGTCAGTCCGCCCGTAACAACCGGAACTCCCCATGAATAAGTTGTCCCCACCGGTACAATGCCGTTGGTGCCATTAACCGGGGTCACGGTGAATGCCGAACCACTGCATGCCGTTGCAGTCATGTTGGAAACTGAAGGCGTTGGATTGACAGTAACGGTGACTGTAAACGTGGCCCCGGTGCATGAACCGGAAGTTGGCGTGACAGTATATGTTGCTGTCTGACTGGTATTAGTTGGGTTATTTAGTGTTCCGGAGATGTCTGCCTGGTTTGCACCGGCCGCACCTCCCGTCATGCCGCCTGTTACCACAGGCGCCGGCCAGCTGTACGTTGTGCCGGCAGGCACTATCCCGTTAACCCCGTTGGCCGGTGCGGCAGTAAACCCTGTGCCGCTGCACACTGATGTTGTCATATTGTTTATTGCCGGCCTCGGATTAACGGTTACTGTCACTGTAAAGGAGGTTCCCGTGCAGCTTCCTGATGTCGGGGTGACAGTATAGGTTGCAGTTTGCGGTGTGTTTGTCGGATTTGTAAGATTGCCCCCGATATTTGTCTGGTTTGTGCCTGCCGCCCCGCCGGTCAGTCCTCCGGTTACCACCGGTGCAGCCCAGCTGTAGGTTGTGCCGGCCGGTACAATGCCGTTGGTAACATTAACAGGTGTTACAGTAAAGGCTGTTGCACTGCATGTTGAAGCCGTCATGGCAGTGATGGCAGGTGTCGGGTTCACTGTTACCGTGACTGTGAATGTCGCTCCGGTGCAGCTTCCCGATGTCGGGGTGACAGTATATGTTGCCGTCTGCGAAGTGTTGGTCGGGTTATTAAGGGTCCCTGTTATGCTTGCACCGCTGCCGGCAGCTCCGCCGGTCATGCCGCCCGTTACAACCGGGGCGCCCCATGAATAGGTTGTTCCTGCCGGTACAACGCCATTGGTTCCGTTAGCGGGTGTGGCGCTGAATACCGTTCCGCTGCAGGTGGTGGCAGTCATGTTTGAAATTGCCGGAACAGGGTCAACAATAACCGTACGTGTAATTACCGGTCCCGCGCATGCTGTGGCGCCAGGGCCGGTGGGAGTTATGGTGTAGGTGACCGTCACCGCGGCATTATGGTTGTGCTGAAGCTGCCGTGATAATAATTCTGTTCCGTTGCCGTCCGCGTCGGTGATAGAACCTGCCACCGGGTCTTTTCCGCCTGTCCAGCTGTAGCCTGCTGCAGGCACGGAGGCAACTGTCCATGAGAAGATGGTAAACGGGACTGTTGAGTTCAGCGTTATATTTGCGGTTCCGTTGCTGCAGATATTCTGTGATGCCGGGTTAGTGCCCGAGGCATCGGGTATGGGCTGGATGTTGATGGTATATACACCGGGAAGGCTTCCGGGAGGCACTGGATTACCGCAGTTATCGGTTACTGCTGTAATCTGGTAGTTGTAAGTACCCACAGGCAATACACCAAGAGAGAAGTTTGTTCCGCTGCTATATGGTGTGATTGGGGGCTGTGCAATACCGTTTCTGGTGTAGTTGATGGTATATGGAGGTGCCCCGCCTGTAATCACGGAGCGTATCCAGCTTGTGGCCCCGGAGCATGCATCGCCGCTTCCGGTAAGGGTGGCGGTGGCGGGTGTGGAGCCAACTGTTATGGTTATCGGCGTGCCAAGACTCTCAGCCGGACAGCCGTTTGCATCGGTCACACTCTGAAGGGCAAATACTGTTGTTGAGGCAAGAAGACCGGTGTTAATATTTGTACCGCTTATGTAATTGTTAAGGACAGGCTGAGGTACACCGGCTTTTGTATAGGTGACTGTATAAGGCGATACACCTCCTGTCATTGTAACATTAAAATTCGTTGAGGTATTTACACAAATACTTGCATCATCGTGAAGCTGTGCCAGCTGAAAACGGGGGCGAACAATAATTGTTCTGGTTGCAGAATATACGGAAGGACACACTCCGCTTTGTACAAGTGCACGGTAATCCCATGTGCCTGATGCGGAAGGCACTTCAGAATATGTTGTATTTGTGGTTGAGATATCCTGCCATGCGCCGCTGTCAACCCTTTTCTCCCATTTCAATACTGATCCGGTATGACCCGAAAGAGTCATAACACCGGTGTTGACTCCATAGCATATCGGCGTACTGCCGCCGGTTATACTGCCCCCGACAGTTGTGGGGTTTACGGTAATAATTGCATAAGCACTGTTTTCCACGTTGCAAACTCCGCTCTGAACCTGTGCCCGGTACCAGTAAGTGCCGGGGGTGTTTAATGCCCCGCTGGTATATGTTGTATTTGTATTGGCGATATCAGTCCATGTTGCACCTCCGTTACTGCTTACCTGCCACCTCAGAACAGAACCGGTATGACCTGCAAGTGTCAA
>Ga0209381_1003544_pt1 | contig 15905 bp, 9 predicted proteins | sample DewCreD2012metaG_FD_184111 | JGI IMG/M metagenome (GOLD analysis project Ga0209381, IMG submission 184111) | Hot spring sediment bacterial and archeal communities from British Columbia, Canada, to study Microbial Dark Matter (Phase II) - Dewar... ...
TTTCGGTCACGGTCGGCGTTATTGTTGGTGTTACGGTTTCAGTCACGGTTGGTGTTACTGTCTCGGTCACTGTTGGCGTAACTGTTTCGGTTACTGTCGGTGTTACCGTTTCTGTTACTGTCGGCGTTACTGAAGGCGTATTCGTTGAGGTAGCTCCCGCATCACATGCACTTATATTACATGGTTTTACCCCACTATTAGTATCTTCTGTCCCGTTTGTATCAGTTACCTCACAAATATGCTCCCAGGTTCCCCCATTATTATACTCAAGAACAATATATTTATAATTTATTCTACTTGATGCACCATTTCCTAAACTACTATCACTCATACTTGAATAATCATCTGTCTGGTCTATATTACTCCAATCATTATAATGAATTCTTCCAAAATTATTTGCATCCCCATTACATTGCATATAACCCCCTGTCGAAGGAATATCAATATCGGTTCCACTATAAGCTATTTCCAATTTTATATTTGCCCTTCTACTTATTGAATTTGCATAACCACAATCTTCTGGTGAAATTTCAGTAATTGAACAGCTAAACGTACCAAGATTTCCAATGTTTGTTCCCCCTGAATTATAAACCGAAACATTATTTGAATCACTGACCCAAAAGTGATTAGATGCTGTCTTTGTAGAATAAATATATGCAACAATTTTAAAGTCAGATGGTTTTGCTGTAAATGTTGAATAATTAGTTATACGAAATGCATATTTTAGTTCATTACTCGCCTGTCCCGGGTTCCATGTTTCAAGATTAAAATATAAATTAACGCCTATAATTGGTGTATGTGTTTGTGTTATAGTAAAAGTAGGAGACGATGTGTTTGTTTCAGTAATTGTTGGTGTATATGTAAAACTTACATCAGGTGAATTTGTAAAAGTCTCTGTTACTGTCAGTGTATCAGTTGCAGTTACTTCTGGTGTTTGTGTCCATGTATCTGTTATAGTATATGTAAAAGTTGGTGTTGCTTCGGCACCACATATACTCCCATTACAGGGTAGCACGCCACTATTTGTATCAGTAGTTCCACTGCTATCTAAACTTTCACATATATCAATCCAGGTTGTTCCACCATCTGGTGAATATTGCAATCGTAAATACTTCCAATCAACTGCAGTTGCTCTTGATGTTCCAAGATTACTATCAGCAGGACTTGAAAAATCGTCAAGTTTATACATATTACTCCAGTCAGAATATCTTGTTTCAAACCATGTATTAGAATCAGATGATGGTTGAAAATAATACCCACCTCCCTCTAAATTTTCTGTGCCACTATAAGTTGCAACAAATGTTGTTTTGGCATAATGTTCAACACCACCAGATGTTCCACAATTTTGTTCTGTCCCATCTGAATATGTAACAATATATGAACCAGTAACTCCTCTAACATATCCATTGGATGCATCTCTGACTTCACCCTGATTTGCACTCGATTGGTAAGCCCACCCGGATGCTGTATTTGTCGTTGACCTCACATACCCCACAATTCTTATATCAGATATTTTTACTGTAAATGTGCAATAATTATATATAACAAACTGATATTTTGTAGTATTGCTCTGTGTATCCCCGTTTGAATATACTTTCATATTCAAATCAATATTTGTGCCATTATAAACAGTTCTTGCAAAAACATTAGCACACATAACTATTAAACTGATTATTAAAATTATTTTTTTCACTTTAATAGTCCTTTTACAAATTTATACCTTGCATTTTTCGTATTATTCCCTGCATATTCAAATTCAACTGCTTTTTCTCCAATATCAAACATAAAAGAAATAAATGTAATATCATCGCTTGCAGGCGCAGTGATTAAAACATACCAGTACTTAAAATCTTTATCATTATTTCCTGATAAAATATATTGTGTGCGCACTGATGGAAAACGAAATCTATCATTTATTTTTGTTTTAAAATAAAAAAGTTGTGGATAAGGAATAGGTGTCATTGTTGGTGTTGGTGTAAAATTGTAAATCGGATTAGATAAATATTGTTTCTTTTGATTTGCTTTAATATTTTTATTAAAAAAATCAAAACCAGAAATTATAGGAAACAGAATTATGAGTATTATCAATATTTTTTTTATCCTTACTTTTTCTCTGACCGTCTTATCAGCATCACCGGTAAATAAGGACATAATACTCCTTAATTGTGTTAGTTTTTTTGTTAAATTAAACACTAAATATTTACAAAAAAACCAACAAAATAAATAACTATTTAATAATACTTTCTAATCTATTATCTTATAATATTATATATTATAATACTTTTATTATTAAGTATACTTATATTTTATTGTTTTGTCAAATAAAACTTTAAAAAACTCTTTAAAATCACTTGTTTTTTAATTTTTTTAAGGTATAATTATAAACAAAATTACATAAAAATAGGAGAGAATGAAGTTAATATGTTTAAATTTATACAAAAAATAATGTCAAAAATCACATCCCAGTTTATAGCTGGTTTAGTTGTTATTTTACCCCTTGTTATATCCATTGTAATTATTTATTTTTTACTTGATAAACTTGATAGCATTTTAGGCCCATTTGTTGCTGGTTATTTAAATATTGATATTCCAGGGCTGGGATTAATAACATTACTTATCGCTATATGGTTTATAGGACTTTTAGCAACTAATTATTTTGGTAAAAAAATTATATCATTGTATGAATCAATTTTACATAAAATTCCCATTGTAAATACAATATTTGGTGGCTTAAAACAAATAAGTGATACTATTTTTTCACATAACAATAAATCATTTAAGCAAGTAATTGCAATAAATTTTCCATTTTATAATGTTTATGTTATTGGCTTTATTGCAAGTTCTAAAATAATAAAATCAAATATAAAATCAAAACAAAAACTGGTTCAGGTTTTTGTTCCAACAGCACCAAATCCAACATCTGGCTTTATAATGCTTGTTCCTGTTAAAAATATAATTCCTTTAAAAATTTCAGTTGAAGAAGCACTAAAAATTGTTATTTCAATGGGTGTTGTTCAGCCAAAAGAATATATTAAAACAAAAATTGGATTAAAATAACTATGGAAATGAAAAAAGGCTGGCTTTATAAAAGGCAGTATGAAAGAGTGCCTGATGTATTGAAAGTTCTTTATTATCCTATAAAAGAATCAAAACAGGTATTAAATTCTGATGACTACAAAGATACAACCATAGAAAAAATAACAAAAACAGGTGGTGCAAGTTCTTTTATTCAGGCAATGACAGAAGATATAAGTAAGGGAGGGCTTTCTATTGTATCGGAAACGCCACTTGCAATAGGACAGCATATTATAATTGACTTATTTTTACCAAGATTAGCAAATCCTGTTAAAATACTTGCAGAAGTTCGTAACATTGAAAAAAATATAAAAGGTTCGTCTTCTTATAAGGCTGGCTTAAAAATAATTTCAATAAGTAAATCAGATTTAAAAAGAATTGAATCAAGAATAATGGAAATAAAAGGAATAAGTGGTAAATAAACATAAAATATTTTTTAAAATTAAAAAATGGAGGTGTTAAAGATGGCAGAAAGATATATCAAACTACAGAATAATCTTTATTTTGACACAAAAGACAGAGTAATAGTAAAAAATATGGGCGGCAGATTTGTTTTTGTGAGGCACGATAGACGTAGAAAAGATATACCTATGCCGGATGAAAAAAGAGCTCCGGAAAAAGCAGTAAAAGGTATGAAACAAATAAGTAATAACCTTTACTTTGACCCAAATACAAAACAAATTTACAAACAGATAGCTGATAAACTTATTTTATATTCAAAAGATAGAAGAAAACAAACAAAACAGGTAACAATAGAAAGAAGAAAAGAATAAATAAATTTACGATTTACAATTTACGATTTTCATTTTTCGTTTTTTCCAACTGACAATCGGTAATGTAGTTATTGAATCTTCCTAATTTCCTGATTTCCCGATTGCCTGATTTATTTCAATTGTTGATTGCTTTTTGCTGCTTGCTGGTTGTTAATTTCTTTTTCGATTTTAATTCTTCGTTTTATAAATCATAAATTATAAATCTTACATCATAAATCTTAAATCGTAAATACTTCTAATTTCCAGATTTGTTAAATTGCCTTATTGCCTAATTTTTATCTTTTAAATCCAGCAAATTTTGCCAATCAGGCAATCTGGCAATGAAATAAATACATTTCACATTCCACTTGTTTTATCCAATCCACAATAAGCAACCAGCAATCCGCAACGTAGTTATTAAATCTTCCAAATTTAACAACAATGTTTTTAAATCGTAAATCTTAAATTGTAAATCCTTCTAATTTCCTGATTTGTTAAATTGCCTTATTGCCTAATTTTTATCTTTTAAATCCAGCAAATTTTGTCAATCAGGCAATCTGGCAATGAAATAAATACATTTCACATTTCACATTTCACATTTTAAATGGTTTTTCCAACCAACAATCGGCAATCTGCAATCGACAAGGTATTTATCTCCCCCTCTCCTTTATCCTCTCCCCGCAGGGTCTGACCATTACCTATATCTTTATCTATATAATAAGAAGCAGGTATATCCTGATTTTTGAGGAAAATTACGGGCGATTTGTGGCGTTGTCTAGTTTACTTACTCCCAATTTTAACGCCCTTTTTAATGCTATCCAAGGGTTGTTGCGTAAGCCTCGCCTACTTTTGACTGTAAATTCTTTGCATGACTTTTTCTCAACCGTTTTTTACAAAAAAATCAGCGGTATACCTGCTTCTTAATACTTATGGGTAATGGACAGCCGCAGGGTAGAGGAATTTTTAATTATCAATTGCCATTTGCCTATTGTCGTTTTCGGGCGGGCACATAGGCCCGCCCCTACAAATAATCTCGCTGTCGCCTCTCGCTCTTTTAAATTAATGGATTCCCGCTTAAGTTTATCCCTGAGAAATCAGGGACGGGAATGACATTTCTTGTTTGCAACACTACTTTATTTTGTCATTCCTGCCCTTGAATAAACCAGGTGTAAATTCCAGCAGGAATCCAGTTTTTGTTTTTTTCAATTGACAATCGGCAATTGACAATCGACAAGGTAGTTATCACCTTTGTTCTCTCCCCGCAGGGTCTGACCATTACCCATATCTTTATCTATATAATAAGAAGCAGGTATATCCTGATTTTTGAGGAAAATTACGGGTGGTTCGCAGTGTTATCTAGTTTACTTACTCCCAATTTTAACGCCCTTCTTAATCCTATCCTAGGGTTGTTGCGTAAGCCTCGCCTACTTTTGACTACAAATTTTTACTCGACTTCCCTCTACCGTCTTTTACGAAAAAATCAGCGGTATACCTGCTTCTTGATACTTATGGGTAATGGACAACCGTAGGGTAGAGGAATTTCATTGTCAATTTTCATTTTTCGGTTTTCGTTTTTTAAATCATAAATCAAAAATCATAAATCTTAAATTTCAAATTCCACATTCCACATTCATATTCTTTTTTTTTACTCCCCTAATATAGGTATATTGTATTTATCAGTTGATGATATTTTTATTTTAATCGGGTCTGATGAATTGGATACGTCGTTTTCATCAACAACTGTAAGAACTGCTCTATATTCTGCTTCATCCATTGGCATTCCATCTGATTTTAATCCATCCCAGATAAGCACTTCATCCGGCTGTCCGGAACCAAACCAGGATTTAACCACATTTCCTTTCCAGTCAGTTATCTCTACTTTCCATTTGTATATTTCATATTTTGCCTTTGCATAAACTCGTATATATGTCTTTTTATTACCACCTATTGGAGAAAAAACATCTGGCTCTGCCTTTAATTTTAATTCATAACCTCCAAATTTATATGATAAAGCAAATTTATGAGAGATTAAAAGGTCATTTATAGCCACCCCATAATCAAATAAAATATCCTGATATGAAATTCCAACCCCTGATGTAATATCACCCGCAGTATTATAACCGGCACGGAGATATAAAACACCAAACAAATTATACTCAAAACCTGTATAAATAATCGGGTTGGATTTAATAAAATATTGTTCCGCGTCAATGGCAAATCTTAATTGTTTTTCAAGTAATTTTAAACCAAGCCCTGCTCTTATTGATGTGACAAATTTTTCTTCGTCTTCTTCAAATTTAACACCAATAGGAATAAAATTTTTTACAATCAAACCAGCATGCCACATATCCCCAAAAGGTCTATAAAAAGCAATGTCAGAATTAAAACCCATATAACTTTTATCTTCAATGGATTTGATTATAAATTTTAATGAGAGCCCTGTTTGAATACCTGCAAATATAAGTTTACCATAACTTAATGTTCCAAAAATATCCCTGACTACACCTTCTTCTGTTCCTGGATTGCCGTCAACATCAAATTTTTCATAGGTGCCATAATTCATTAGCCCCACAAATAATCCAAGTCCACCGCTTAACCCCATAGGTGTTACAACAGAAAGTTGTTCATAATTTGCACCTTCAAAAAATGTTTCTACTGACATATAAACTTCATTTTTATTAAGCGCATCAAGATAAGCAGGATTCCAAAAAATAGCAGTTGCATCAAAACAATTTGCAACTCCTGCCTCACCCATTGACATAATTCTAACTCCGGTTCCTTTATTTAAAACTTCAAAAGGTATACCACCTAAACCAGCAAAAACTATACTTGCTGTAAATAATGTAATTAAAACAAATACTATTTTTTTCATATTTTATACCTTGGGCAATCCTGCTAATCCCTGTTTTAAACTTTCCTCAGAAAGTGGAACATCTTTCATATTTTTTGAAAGATATTGTTCATAAGCATTTAAATCAAAATTACCATGGCCACTGCAATTAAATAATATAATCCTTTTCTCTCCTTTATTTTTTGCATCAATTGCTTCGTCTATAGCGCATTTTATTGCATGGGCTGTTTCAGGCGCTGGGATTATACCTTCTGTTTTTGAAAAAAGTATAGCTGCTTCAAAAACCGGTATCTGGTCATAAGCAACTGCTTCTATTACTTTTTCTTTTGCAAGCTGCGAGACAAGTGGCGAATCCCCATGATAACGCAGTCCTCCGGCGTGAATACCAGCAGGAACAAATTTATGTCCCAAAGTAAACATTTTAATAAGTGGTGTCATCTGGCCTGTATCTCCAAAATCATAAGCAAATATACCCCTTGTTAAAGTAGGACAGGCAGTTGGTTCTACTGCAACTGCACGCAATTTTTTCTTATTACCTTTTAATTTATCATATAGAAATGGAAATGCAATGCCACCAAAATTAGAGCCACCACCGCAACAGGCAATAACAACATCAGGATAATCACCTGCGATTTCAAGCTGCTTTTTGGCTTCGAGCCCTATTATTGTCTGATGCATTAAAACATGGTTTAAAACACTCCCTAAACTATATTTTGTATTTGGATTTTTTACTGCGGCCTCAACTGCTTCGGAAATTGCAATTCCTAAGGAGCCAGGTGTATCCGGACTTTCTGCAAGTATTTTCTTCCCTACTTCTGTTAAATTTGTTGGAGAAGAATGAACTGTGGCTCCCCATGTTTCCATCATAAGACGTCTGTATGGTTTCTGGTTATAACTCACTTTAACCATGAAAACTTCCACTTCCAGTCCTATCATTTTTCCTGCAAAAGCAAGTGCAGAACCCCATTGTCCTGCTCCTGTTTCTGTTGTTAATTTTTTTACTCCTTCTTTTTTATTAAAATATGCCTGAGCAACTGCTGTATTGGGTTTATGACTTCCTGCTGGTGACACACCTTCGTATTTATAATAAATTTTAGCAGGTGTCCCAAGTGCTTTTTCAAGATTAAGTGCCCTATACAAAGGAGATGGACGCCATAATTTATAAATATCAATAACTTCCCCAGGTATATCAATCCAGCGTTGTGGTGAAAGTTCCTGCATAATAAGGCCCATAGGAAAAATAGGGGCTAAATCATCAGGTGTTAATGGCTTTTTTGTTCCTGGATGAATATATGGTTCAAATGGTTTTGGTAAATCAGGTAAAATATTATACCATGCATTTGGAATATCTTTTTCAGCAAGAAAAATTTTTCTCTGTGGTCCTTTTAAAACACCAACTGATTTAACTTTTTTTTGTTTTACAACTTTCTTTTTTGTGCTCTTTTTCTTTTTCATTTTAGACCCTCCTGTTATTTAATAATAAATAATAATAACATTTTAAATGGTTTTAGTCCACTATTTTTTATCAAAAATTTTTTCAAGGCAAATTGCAAGTTTTATTGCACCACAGACAAAATTTTCTATGTTTTTATTGTAACTTTCTGTCTTATCATATTATTATCTATTTTTTATTTTAATATCCCTCTAGGATAATTATTCATATATTTCTGAATCTTTTTTATTGTTTTTTCCGTCACCTTGCCAATATCTGACGATCCTTGGGGTATAAAACGCCTTATTATACTATTGCTATTTTCATTAGTTCCTCTCTCGTAAAAACTGTACGGATGGGCGTAGTATAAAGTAGTTCTTTTTGTCCCTGGTTTTAGTTTGCTCTCTTTCAATATCTCCCAATCCAAGAACTCCGAACCATTGTCTGCTGTTATAATTTTAAATATCCAGGGGAAATACTTATAATGCTCCCTATGGTCAAATTCAAAAGGAAATACAGATACAGAGCGAGTAATGATAACATTAAAAGAAGATATAGTGTGAACGAATGACTGAGATAATCCATTTGCATTTAAAAGAGCATTAGAAAAATGGATAAATGATTATAACACTGATTTACCTTATCAGTCGTTAAATAATTTAACGCCTGAACAGTTTCGTTAAAAATATGAGGTGCAAATTTATGAACCTGTACTACCGTATCCCCTCAGTTAGAGCTTGTGCAAAAAATAGGAAAAAACATAAAAAACAAAAAACTAACACATAAAAATGATTAAAAAATAAGGAAAAAATAAAAATATAAAAAGTTAAAATGCTCAATTTTATATTTTTTGCACAGGCTCAGTTATGGTAGGTTTTTATAAAATATAAAGTAAATTTTTTTGCTTTACTTTTTTATATTAATAAAATCTCCCCCTGCCCAGTCTCACCATTACCCATAAGTATCAAGAAGCAGGTATACCACTGATTTTTTCGTAAAAAACGGTTGAAAAAAAGTCAGGCAAAGAATTTACAGTCAAAAGTAGGCGAGGCTTACGCAACACCCCTTAGATGGCACTAAGAAAGGCGTTAAAATTGGGATTAAGTAAAATAGACAACACTACGAATCACCCGTAATTTTCCTCAAAAATCAGGATATACCTGCTTCTTATTAAAAAAGAAGATGTGGGTAATGGACATCTGCCCAGTAGTGTCCAAATTAGAAAGGTCATTACTTTTATTTTGTCATTCCTGCCCCTGAATAAATCAGGGGTAAACTTAAGCAGGAATCCAGTTTTTTTTCAATCGGCAATAAGCAATCTGCAAAAAACAATGTATTTTACAAACCGCAATTAGCAACCACCAATCCACAATGTATTTTCTAAATCCCACAATTGGAAGCTAAAACCATAGCGGGGGGTTGGTTGGTATATACTGGCTCTATAACTTTAAATCCCACAATTGGAAGCTAAAACATTGAGTCCCAGTAAAATATACTTCTTTACGATAAATCTTTAAATCCCACAATTGGAAGCTAAAACAATTGCCTCCCAATAACTATTTTTTTCTTTTTTATACTTTAAATCCCACAATTGGAAGCTAAAACTATGAATTTACATTTGAATATAAATGCTTTTGATATCCTTTAAATCCCACAATTGGAAGCTAAAACATAAAGTTGAGTTTAATTCTTTGATAGTTTCATTACCTTTAAATACCTTTAAATCCCACAATTGGAAGCTAAAACTCTTAAAATAGAATCTTTAAGTCTTGAGAAATTTAGCTTTAAATCCCACAATTGGAAGCTAAAACACCACTGGCATTTGCAACAATTAAATCACCAATTGCCACTTTAAATCCCACAATTGGAAGCTAAAACCCCGCCTCTGGTATATTTGTAGTATTCAAGCAACATCTTTAAATCCCACAATTGGAAGCTAAAACTACTATATTTTGTGTAAAGTCCAAGTTGTTTATGTAACTTTAAATCCCACAATTGGAAGCTAAAACGAAAAGGTGGAAATTGATTGATAAATTCTGCGGTTTCCTTTAAATCCCACAATTGGAAGCTAAAACACTATTATACATTAGTCCGTAGTATTTTTTATTTTTTCTTTAAATCCCACAATTGGAAGCTAAAACACGCCCAAATTTTATTTGGTCAGTGCCACCTGTAAACTTTAAATCCCACAATTGGAAGCTAAAACGCCGGCTTCGTCCATTTTCTTTTTCTTTTTGCCTAACTTTAAATCCCACAATTGGAAGCTAAAACCAATTTTTTTAAAAATTCAACGCTTAAATTTTTAAGCTTTAAATCCCACAATTGGAAGCTAAAACATGTAATTTCAATGAACCAACAGCATTGTCGACAAACTTTAAATCCCACAATTGGAAGCTAAAACAAAGCCCTAAATAAAGGGCAGGGGCTGGCGCAAACGCCTTTAAATCCCACAATTGGAAGCTAAAACAAAAATTAGAAAGTTAGACCCGAGAAAAGCAACATTCTTTAAATCCCACAATTGGAAGCTAAAACTTTTTTATACGTAATACTTATTCCGCCTTTCCAACTCTTTAAATCCCACAATTGGAAGCTAAAACTTGCAATATTTTCAAGCGCTGTTATTTTAATTTTGCCTTTAAATCCCACAATTGGAAGCTAAAACCCTGTGGCAAAGAAACAATTTATAAAGACAAAAAAGACTTTAAATCCCACAATTGGAAGCTAAAACAACCGCACCAGCAGATGCTAATACAACACTGCCGTCTTTAAATCCCACAATTGGAAGCTAAAACCCAGTATTCGCAGTAATCTATATTATTTTGTATTTTCTTTAAATCCCACAATTGGAAGCTAAAACGTTAGTCGGTGTTAGTTCTTACGACGCAGCACTTGACTTTAAATCCCACAATTGGAAGCTAAAACCGTGCCAAAATCTCCAGGCTTGAAACAAGTTTCATTCTTTAAATCCCACAATTGGAAGCTAAAACCTGTTGACCAGTAAGTTTCTTTTTCCCAGAAAATTTCTTTAAATCCCACAATTGGAATCTAAAACTGTTGACACTACAGGTTTTTGATATATCTTAATGCCCTTTAAATCCCACAATTGGAAGCTAAAACTATATTTGCTCAATTCATAATTTAAAGTTTGTAAATCTTTAAATCCCACAATTGGAAGCTAAAACTTGACCAATAATTTCATTACTTCCTTGTCCACTTTCCTTTAAATCCCACAATTGGAAGCTAAAACAGCATCATCATAAATTGCAATTATACTTCTTTCATTCTTTAAATCCCACAATTGGAAGCTAAAACTTGCAATATTTTCAAGCGCTGTTATTTTAATTTTGCCTTTAAATCCCACAATTGGAAGCTAAAACTTATATAGCAACGTTATATATCAAAGTAGTTATATCCTTTAAATCCCACAATTGGAAGCTAAAACTTATCAGACCCTGTGTATCAAGTCGAACGATTAAAAGCTTTAAATCCCACAATTGGAAGCTAAAACATATTAATGTATAATGATAAAGATGTCCAATATGAACTTTAAATCCCACAATTGGAAGCTAAAACTTTAGAAAAAGAGATAATTGAAACTAAAACAGTGCACTTTAAATCCCACAATTGGAAGCTAAAACCAAAAAACCGACTAACTGCCATCGACCTTGCAGATTACTTTAAATCCCACAATTGGAAGCTAAAACTCTTGTGCCAATTTATCGAAAAGAATGCTACTTAAGCTTTAAATCCCACAATTGGAAGCTAAAACAAGTATATAGTCTGATATGTCAACCCATTGATATGAGCTTTAAATCCCACAATTGGAAGCTAAAACGGGAAAGCGTATGATGTTTTTGTAGTAGAAACAGAAGACTTTAAATCCCACAATTGGAAGCTAAAACCAGATGGCTGATTATATAAAATATATGTTTATTGAACTTTAAATCCCACAATTGGAAGCTAAAACTCTGAAAATATAGCCAAATGAAACTTGTTTCAAGCCCTTTAAATCCCACAATTGGAAGCTAAAACTTTCCAAAATATTTTTTCGATACCACTTTTTTGCATCTTTAAATCCCACAATTGGAAGCTAAAACATAAAGGAATATTAAGACAAAGCATTTATCCTGAAACCTTTAAATCCCACAATTGGAAGCTAAAACTCAATAACATCTTACCCAATCCCCAGTTTTTATATTCCTTTAAATCCCACAATTGGAAGCTAAAACAAAATATTTATCGCTATCTTTTTTTACGTTGATAACCTTTAAATCCCACAATTGGAAGCTAAAACCAGCGAGGTTGAAATAGCGCCATATCAACGCAAAGACTTTAAATCCCACAATTGGAAGCTAAAACCAAAATATTTATCGCTATCTTTTTTTACGTTGATAACCTTTAAATCCCACAATTGGAAGCTAAAACTTGTTAAATAAACATCCTGCGATAAAATTAACGTGTTCTTTAAATCCCACAATTGGAAGCTAAAACCACACTTATTTAATTTTTCGTCCCATTTATACCCTTCTTTAAATCCCACAATTGGAAGCTAAAACAAAGAGGAAGTCGTAATTGAGGAGGCAAAATAAAAACTTTAAATCCCACAATTGGAAGCTAAAACACATCACCTATCCCAACAATTTTTACCAAACTTGCCTTTAAATCCCACAATTGGAAGCTAAAACATTGTCGACAAAAGGCGAAAATTTTATAGATAAATTCTTTAAATCCCACAATTGGAAGCTAAAACTTTTTGCACACTTCGCATTTATTACAATTGAACTTACTTTAAATCCCACAATTGGAAGCTAAAACTAAAATATATAATTAAAAGCGAGTATGGGAGTATGTTCTTTAAATCCCACAATTGGAAGCTAAAACAACTAAATTGTCTTTCCAAACGCCTGACTTGAAAATCTTTAAATCCCACAATTGGAAGCTAAAACATGATTTTAGAGAAAATAGAATTTTAAATATTGTAAACTTTAAATCCCACAATTGGAAGCTAAAACCAAGTGATTGTGATTTTTTTTCAATTTTGTTACACGCTTTAAATCCCACAATTGGAAGCTAAAACACAGGTAAAGTAACACAAGACACACGTGTATTTTATCTTTAAATCCCACAATTGGAAGCTAAAACTAATAGTGCAAAAGACACAGAAGGATGTATACTTGTCTTTAAATCCCACAATTGGAAGCTAAAACGATTTTCAGCACTGCTGAAACAACAACAGAAATAATCTTTAAATCCCACAATTGGAAGCTAAAACCTAACTGCCATCGACCCAAAAAACGATGTCAAACGAGCTTTAAATCCCACAATTGGAAGCTAAAACGCGTTAGTGCCGCATCTATGTGAACATCTCTTGTTGTCTTTAAATCCCACAATTGGAAGCTAAAACTTTAATGATAACGAATAAAATTGAGGTCTTTACCTGCTTTAAATCCCACAATTGGAAGCTAAAACCCTTTCCGGAATACAAGCAAATGACAACTTAGTATTCTTTAAATCCCACAATTGGAAGCTAAAACAAAGATTTTTAAATTTACCTGTTGAATTTTTATCACCTTTAAATCCCACAATTGGAAGCTAAAACATAGCCGTTTCGTCAACGCTAAATTCTACGCCTAAATACTTTAAATCCCACAATTGGAAGCTAAAACAGAAAATGGAATTGTAAATATAAGTGCATTTGGTTACTTTAAATCCCACAATTGGAATCTAAAACAAATATTATTTGGACGTTTGTCCAAAAAAAAATTACCTTTAAATCCCACAATTGGAAGCTAAAACGGCTCCGCAAAAATTTTTTCCGCTTTTTCTTTTTCCTTTAAATCCCACAATTGGAAGCTAAAACCCATAATTAAATTAAAAAAATACCTATTATTATTATATTTTATAATATATAAATATTAAAAAATCAATAATTTTTTCTCCATCCTTCGATAATGCATAACTATAATATGTTTGATGTTGGGTCAAAATTAAGCCCAATATTTTCCCTATTTACATTATTTTTATTTTCAATCTTATAAAAAACAACATAATCCTCGTCTTTATCAATTAATTTTTCTACTTCTAATTTTAATTTCATATATTTTGCTTCTGTAATTTCGCCTTCAAATACTGATTTTTGTATATGATGAAGATATTGCCTACATTTTTTCATCACTTTTGGTAATCTTTTTTTACCACCATCTGACTCAGTTTTAATATCATAAACAACCACTATATACATTATTTACCACCATATTTTAAAAGGTTCATACTTTTCTTCATTTATAATATGCTTAATTAACTTATACAATTCTAATCTTATTATTGTACCATAACTAACTTTTTTATTTAATTTTTTATGTATAATTGTCGTATTTAATTTTTCATCAAATGTTTTGACTATTAATTTTCTCCCATCCTCTTTTAAATAACAATAATTTAATTCCTTATCAAAATCATCTTCTGTGATCTGGTTATTATTAAGTAAATCAAAAATTATTCTGTCTCCGTATATTGGTTTAAAAATTTCTGCAACATCTAATGCCAGCGAAAATCGCCTATAAAATGGCTCATGTAAATAACTTATTGTCGGATTTAATTGGGTTTTATAAATCTCTTTTATTACCGCAGAGTAAACCAAACTATTAACAAAAGAAATCAATGCATTCATCATATTATCTGGTGGATGTTTTACTCTCTTGTCAAATTCAATATCCTGATTTATTATTTTTGGAAATAATGAATAGTATAATTCCCTCGCATTTCCTTCAACTCCCATAATAGCTGAAATATCAGTTTGTGTATCAACTGCTTCATAATAATTTTTAAAAGAGTCAATTATTGATTGGTCAACAATTTCTTTATATCTTTTTAAATTATAAATAAAACCATGAATTGCACCTTTTACAAATTCTTTTGCTAAGTAAATTCTTTTATTATTATCCAAAAAATGTTCTGCTTGCTTTACTATTACATCTCCTGACAATAAAAACTCCTTTGGATAAAAACTACCTGTGTACCAACCATAATAATTGAAAAAATGAACTACAATTTTGTTTTGTGAAAAAAAATTAATTGCTTTTGTATTCAAATCAATTTCACCAAAAAGATATAAACTTTCTACGTCATTTATTGGAATTGGTATGTTTCCCTCCTGTGTTTCCAAGAAAACAGAATTATCTTTTCTACTTATTCTACCATTTTTAAATATGTAATAATCTTTCATATTACACCTCAACAATAGCAAAAATCATAATAACTGCATTTTTTGCAATATGGTTTTTTGATCACACTTGGGATTTGATTTAGTTTTATAATATTTTCTATATCTCCAATTACTTTCTTTATTTCAGTTCTATCTTTTTCATTTAATTTTACATTTAATTTTCTTTTTAATTTAGGATAATCTATTTCTGCTTCTTTTACTTCTATGCCCATAGCTTCAATTACATATAAATAGTATTTTACTTGCCAAATATGAAGTTCTTCCATTTTATTTGATTTTTTTACTTCATGAAGTATTTTTTTCTTTTTATCAAAAAAATCAATTGCTATTTCATTATCTTCATCTTCTAAATGTATTTCATGAATTTGTCTTTGATAAGTTGTTTCTGAAATTAATTTACCAATAAACACACTTTCTGATGTATGTTCCATATTAATATTGTGTGCAAATAACCACAGATGTCTTTTACAATGAAAATAATAATTAATATAAGTGCCTATCAAATAATTACTCCAAAACTATCCTCATTATTTTTTTTATCATCTTCATTCAAATTGACCACCCAAATAT
>Ga0209381_1003551_pt1 | contig 15887 bp, 10 predicted proteins | sample DewCreD2012metaG_FD_184111 | JGI IMG/M metagenome (GOLD analysis project Ga0209381, IMG submission 184111) | Hot spring sediment bacterial and archeal communities from British Columbia, Canada, to study Microbial Dark Matter (Phase II) - Dewar... ...
GGGCCGAAGATCATGGATGGGTTGACGATGACCGCGTCTAACCCCTGGGCCACGGCCTTCTGCACTTCTAACTCGGCCAGGTATTTGGCGTAACCATAGGGGTACCAATCGGGGCGGAAATTCCAGGTATGGCGTTCGTCAACTGGACAGGCCGCGGGGTGGGTGCTGAACGCTGACGGCACGCCCAACGCGGCGACGGAACTGGTATGCACTACCCGCCGCACTCCCGCAGCAAGCGCGGCATTAAGCAGGTTGCGCGTCCCTTCTACGGTAATGGCGTACTGCCTCCCGGCGGCTCCCTGATTATGCCCACCCATCCAGGCCGCGGCGTGGAAGACTACCTCGATATCCTGCAGGGCGGCGCGGAGCGTTTCGGGCTGGGTCAGGTCGCCGATGGCATGCTCCACGTCTAACCCGGCCAGCAGGTGAAGAAGGCTGCCAGGCCGGTGGAAGGCGCGCACATGGTGACCTTGCTCGCACAGCGCCCGGCACAGGTTCGAGCCAACGAAGCCAGTGGAACCCGTCACCAGGATGTTCACGCCAGCCACTCCACCAGCATGGCTTCGCCCTGCCCAACGCCCACGCACAGCGTAGCCAGCCCGTAAAAAGGCCGGGTGGAAGTATGGGCCGCGCGGCGGCCCATTTCGTGGAGCAGGGTGGTGAGGATGCGGGCCCCCGAACAACCCAGGGGATGGCCGAGGGCAATCGCGCCGCCGTTGACGTTGGTGATCTGGGGGTCTAGCGCCAGTTCGCGCATGACGGCCAGAGTTTGCACGGCAAAAGCTTCATTAATTTCCACCAACCCTACCTGCTCCAATCCGACTCCGGCGCGTTGCAGGGCCTTGCGCGTAGCCGGAACCGGCCCCATCCCCATGATGCGCGGTGGAACTCCAGCCGCCGCTGCAGAACAGACGCGCGCCAGGGGCTTGAGGCCCAATTGGGCGGCGCGCGTGGCGCTCATCACCAGCAGGGCCGCCGCGCCGTCGTTGAGGCCAGAGGAATTACCCGCTGTGACGGTTCCATCTTTGCGGAAAGCAGGCTTCAGCCGGGCCAGCGCCTCAAGTGAGGTGTCGCGGCGCGGGCGCTCGTCCACGGCTACCAGCAAGGGGTCCCCCTTTTTCTGGGGAACAGGCACGGGGACGATCTCAGCGGCAAAATAACCCGCGTCAATGGCGGCTACAGCCCGCTGATGACTGCGCAGGGCGAAGGCGTCTTGCTCGGCGCGCGAGATGCCCGTCATCTCGGCGATGTTTTCGGCGGTCTCTCCCATCGACTCGGTCCCGTATAATTCCACCATTTTGGGGTTAGGGTAGCGCCAGCCCAGGGCGGTATCGTAGGCAGTGAGGTTGCCGAACGGAAAGGCGCTCTCAGCTTTGGGGAGCGAATAAGGCGCGCGCGACATGCTCTCGACCCCGCCAGCGATGTAAATTTCGCCCTCGCCTGCGCGGATGGCGCGCGCCGCCGCGCTGACCGCCGCCATGCCAGAGGCGCACAGACGGTTGAAGGTTACGCCGGCTACTTCTACCGGCAGGCCCGCCAATAGCAGGGCCATGCGCGCCACGTTGCGGTTATCCTCGCCGGCCTGGTTGGCACAGCCCAGGTATACTTCTTCGATCAAGGCCGGGTCAATCCCAGTCCGCTCTAAGATGGCGCGGATCACGAGCGCGGCCAGGTCATCTGGGCGGACGGCGGCCAGACTGCCCCCCAGCGCCCCGATCGGCGTGCGGATAGCGTCAATGATGACAACTTCTTCCAAGAGACCCTCCCAGGCGTCTAAAGATTGGGGAGCAACCCCCCCGGTTTTCTATATTATACTTTCCCCATCTCTCCGGCAGGGCCCTGGGGGGCACTGTAACCAACTACGGCAGTCCCTGAAAGCTCCAGCGTGCGAACCGAGAGAAGCCAGCTTACCAAGTGGAGGAAGGATGAAACTCTTAATTGCAGTTGACATGGAAGGCATTACCGGCGTGACCACCTGGGACCACGTCACCCCTACGCATCCTGAATACCAGCGGTTTCGCCGCCTGATGACAGCAGATGTGAACGCCGCCATTCGCGGGGCGTTTCAGGGCGGCGTGGATGAAGTGGTGGTGTCTGACGGCCACTGGAACAGCGACAATATCTTGATCGAGGAACTGGATGCGCGCGCCCGCCTCAATACCGGCACGCCCTCGCCCTTTTCAATGGTACAGGGGATTGACCAGGGCGTGGATGCCGTCTTCTTCATCGGCTATCACGCGCGGATTGGCACGCCCCAGGCCATCCTCGATCACACCTGGTCTTCGGCACGGGTGCAGAATGTGTGGCTGAATGGTCGCCTGGTCGGTGAAATTGGGCTGAATGGGGCGGTGTGCGGGCATTTTGGCGCGCCCGTGCTGATGATTTCCGGCGATCAATCGGCGGCGGCGGAAGCTGAAGAATGGTTGCCGGGGGTTGAAAAAGTGGTGGTCAAACGGGCTTCCGGGCGTTGGGCGGCGGAAGTACTGCCGCCCGCCCAAACTCAGGTTTTGATCTGCGAAGCGGCAGAGCGGGCGGTGCGCCGCTTCCGCAGTGGGCAGGCGCCGGCGGCCCTCAAGGTGGAGACGCCGGTCAACAACGTAGTGGAATTCTTCTATGCGGAGATGGCCGATAAGGCCATGCTTCTGCCCGGCAGCCGGCGGCTGGATGGTCGGCGGATTGAAATCATCTCAGCGGATATGCCGACTGCCTACCGGAGCTTTCGCGCGGCGGTAATGTTGGCGCTGCGAGGGTAGAGGGGGGGCAATCGGTTGTAGGGGGCAGAGCAAATGTTTTAATGCGGCGGAGAAAGCACCCGCCGCATTTGTTATTTTGTCAAAATTCATAATTGACAAATATTATCAGATTTGTTATATTGTTGCTGATAAAAATATTTTTTAGCCTTAGCTAAAAATTTAAAGAGGTAAATGATGAAAACTAACTTTAAACTCCAACTCATGGCATCGTTCGTCCTCATTGCCATCTTGCTGGCCGGTTGTGCCGGAGCCTCGGCGCAGGCCGGCGCGCAGGATCTGAGCGGGCGCGCCATTCAAGTCGTGGCGACGACCAGCATGATTACCGACCTGGTGCGAAACGTGGGCGGCGAGCGCGTCAGCGTCACCGGCCTGATGGGCCCCGGCGTGGACCCGCACCTCTATAAAGCCTCAGAGGGCGACCTGCGGGCGCTCGAACAGGCCGACCTCATTTTCTATAACGGTCTGCACCTCGAAGCCAATCTGGCGCGTATTCTAGACGGCATGAAAGAAGGCGGCAAAGCTGTAGCGGTCAGTGACCTAATTGACCGTTCACTGCTCAGCACTCCACCCCAGTTTGGCGGCAACTACGACCCGCACATCTGGTTCGATGTGACCCTCTGGAAAAAAGCCGTTGAGAAAGTACGCGATGCCCTGGCTGAAAAAGACCCCTCCAGTGCCGCCGTCTACCGCGCCAATGCCGGGCGTTACCTCCAGCAACTGGACGAACTGGACGCTTACGTGCGCGCGCAGGCCGAGAAACTGCCCCCCGAACGCCGCGTATTGATTACCGCCCACGATGCCTTCCACTACTTTGGCAAAGCTTACGGTTTTGAAGTGCGCGGACTGCAGGGCATCAGCACCGCCGCCGAGGCCAGCACCGCCGATGTGCAGGCACTGGCGAGTTTCATTGCCGAAAAACGCATCCCGGCTGTCTTTGTCGAATCTTCCGTCCCACAGCGCAATATTGAGGCGGTTCAGGCCGCGGTGCGGGCCAAAGGGTTCGAGGTCAAGATTGGCGGGCAGTTATTCTCAGACGCTATGGGCTCGCCGGGAACCCCCGAAGGAACCTATATCGGCATGGTGCGCTATAACATCAACACCATCGTCACCGCTCTGAGTGAAGAATAATGGAGGCCGCAGACATGAATACCTCTGTCAATGCGATTACAGTCACCGACCTGACGGTCGCTTACCGCGAAAAGCCGGTATTGTGGGATGTAGACGTTGAGGTCCCGGTCGGAACGCTGACGGCTGTCGTTGGCCCGAATGGGGCGGGCAAGACCACGTTGTTAAAGGCCATCTTGGGGCTGGTGCAGACCGCCGCCGGGCAGGTGTTAATCTTGGGCAGGCCTTACGCCGAACAGCGCCGCCTGGTCGGGTATGTGCCGCAGCGCGGCTCGGTGGATTGGGACTTCCCTACCAATGTGCTGGATGTAGTGATGATGGGCCGCTACGGCGCGCTCGGCTGGCTGCGCCGCCCCGGCAAAAAAGAGAAAGAACAGGCCCTCGAAGCCCTGGAGAAAGTGGGGATGTTATCCTTTGCCAGCCGCCAGATCAGCCAGCTTTCCGGCGGTCAGCAGCAGCGCGTCTTTCTGGCGCGCGCGCTGGTGCAGGATGCCCGCATTTATTTAATGGACGAGCCTTTCCAAGGGGTAGATGCCGTGACGGAGCGGGCCATCATCACCCTTCTGCAAGAACTGCGTGCCGCCGGTAAAACCGTCGTCGCCGTCCATCACGATCTGCAAACCGTCCCCGAATACTTCGATCGGGTGGTGCTGTTGAACGTCCGCAAAATTGCCGATGGCCCCGTTGCCGATGTCTTTACCGAAGAAAACCTGCGCCTCGCTTACGGCGGGCGGTTAGGGGCCGCGCCGCCGCCGGAGCCGGCCAATGGTAACGGCGCGGCCTCGCGCGCCCAAAAGCAAGAGGTGCTCCGCCTGCCGGTGGATGGGAGGTAAGGCATGGACCTCTTACAGCTTCTCCACAACCTGATCTTCGACTATACCCTGCGCACGGTAGCGGCTGGCTCGGCGGTGCTGGGCGTGGTCAGCGGCGTGTTGGGGGTTTACGCCATGCTGCGCCGCCAGAGCCTGCTGGGAGATGCTATCTCACACGCGGCCCTGCCGGGCGTGGTGCTGGCCTTCTTGTTAACGCGCTCAAAGGCCCCCCTGGTGCTGTTGATCGGCGCAGGGCTGGCCGGTTGGCTGGCAACCGCCGCGATGACGAGCATCATCCGCAGCACGCGCATCAAGCAAGACAGCGCCCTCGGATTGGTGCTGTCCGTCTTCTTTGGGGTGGGTATTTTACTGCTGACGTTTGCCCAGCGCCTGCCCGATGCCCGCCAGGCCGGGCTGGATACCTACCTGTTTGGTCAGGCCGCTACCCTGGTCGAGCGCGATGTGTTCTCCATCGCCGGGCTGGGCGCGGCGGCCCTGCTGGTCATCGTTCTGTTTTGGAAAGAGTTCAAGCTCATCAGCTTTGACCGTGAATTCGCCGCCAGCATGGGCCTTGCGGTTAACCTGCTGGATGCCATCCTGACCACTCTGATGGTGATCGCCATTGCCCTGGGCCTTCAGGCCGTAGGGGTAGTGTTGATGAGCGCCATGCTGATTGCCCCGGCCGCCGCCGCCCGCCAGTGGACAGACCGCCTGGCCTGGGTGGTACTGCTGGCGGCCAGTTTCGGCGCGCTCGCGGGCGTAGGCGGGGCGCTTATCAGCAGCGCCGGGCAGGGGTTATCCACCGGCCCAACCATTGTACTGGTCGCCAGCCTGCTGGTGTTGATCTCGCTTCTGTTTGCCCCGGCGCGCGGCCTGCTTCCCGCCTGGCTGCGGCAGTTCCGCCACCGCCGCGCGTTGGCGCTCCAACCGCCTGCCAATGGAGAAGAACCATGAGCCAATCGCAAATCGAAATTCAGCTAATCGCCGCGCTGACGGCAGCCGCCTGCGCCCTGCCGGGGGTCTTCCTGGTGCTGCGTCGCATGGCAATGTTGAGCGATGCCATCAGCCACACCGTGTTGTTGGGAATTGTGATCGGCTTTTTCCTGGTCGGAGACCTGCACTCGCCGGTTCTGGTGTTGGGGGCCGCCGCAGTGGGCGTGTTGACCGTTAGCCTGACGGCCCTGTTAGAACGAACCCGCCTGGTGAAAGAAGATGCGGCGATTGGGCTGGTCTTCCCGGCCCTGTTTAGCATTGCCGTGATTCTGATCTCCAGCTATGCTGGCAACGTGCATCTGGATACGGATGCGGTCCTGCTGGGAGAAATCGCTTTTGCGCCGTTTGACCGCTTCACCCCGTTTGGCGCTGACCTGGGCGCGCGTGGCTTATGGGTGATGGGCGGCATCCTCTTAATTAACCTGACGTTCATCGGGCTGTTCTACAAGGAATTAAAGCTTTCCACCTTCGATGCCGGGCTGGCTGTGGCCCTGGGCTTATCGCCGGTACTGCTGCACTATGGGCTGATGGCGCTGGTTTCGATCACGGTCGTGGGGGCTTTTAACGTAACCGGCTCGGTGCTGGTTGTGGCTCTGGTGGTGGCCCCGGCGGCCACTGCCTACCTGCTGACCGACCGGCTGGCGGTGATGCTCTTACTGAGCGTCCTGGTCGGTATTTTAGGGGCCGTCAGCGGCTACTGGCTGGCCTTTTTGCTGGATGCTTCCATCGCTGGTTCCATTGCCGCCATGCTGGGAGTATGGTTTGGCCTGGCGTTTTTGTTTGCTCCCTACCGCGGCCTGGTCGCCGGTTTTCAGCGGCGGGTGCGCCAGAAGCGCGAGTTTGCCGTCATGCTGTTGGCCGGTCACCTGCTTAACCACGAAAACTCGCCCCAGGCCGGGGTTGAAAACCACCTGGAACACCTGGGCGATCACCTGCGTTGGAACGCCGATTGGGCGCGGCGGGTGGTCCGGCAGGCTCAACAGGCCGGGCTGATTACCCTGGAAGGGCAGAACCTGCGCCTCACGCCAGCGGGCCGGCGGCAGGCCCAAAAGACCCTTCAATTCTAGGCTCTACGTTCATCTTTACGCCGGACGCGGAGGATGACAATCTTGGTGGAGTGGTTAAATGGAGCGGGATCTACCGGGAGCTGGCCCAATTGCGTTTCTGGAAAGCCGGTGATATCCGGCGGAACCGGGATGCGCTCTTCAATCGAAAGATAGCCATCGCTGCACAGCTCTGCCAGCATCTTCATATATTCTTCGCCAGACAGGAACAGAGCATTATTCACGACCGCCAGGTAGCCATCGTGGCCGACCAGCGGTCGCACTTTGTTAATTACCCGGTGGCTTTCTGAAACCAGGTCCACTTTGCCGGCGGTTGTGATGGAAAAAAACGGCGGGTCTACAAACACGCAGTCGAACAGACGCCCCTCGCGCTTCAGCCGGGCGGTCAGCACCCAAAAGTCGCCGGTTAAGAAGTCCGCGCGGTTGACGGCGAAGCCGTTCAGGGCGTAAGAATCTTTTGCCAGGTTAAGAAAGCGCCGGCTGCGGTCAATGTGAATCACCTGCTCTGCGCCGCCGGCCCGTGCCGCCACCCCCAAACTGCCCGTATAAGCAAAGGTGTTCAATACCTTTTTACCGGCCAGATGAGCGATAGCCCAGGCGCGCAGGTTGCGCGTGTCGAGGTAGAAGCTGGCGTCGAGGTTAAGGGTCAGGTCAACGGCATACCACACCCCATGTTCGCGCACCCTGCGGTCGGGCGCGCGGCCATACGCCAGCCGGCCAGCGCGTTCCTGTGGATTGGGGGCGTGGCGAACCTTCAACACAACCGCTTCTACCCAGGGTAGCTTCTCCAACAGCCAGTTTTGAGCCAGTTCCAGGCGTTCCTGCGCGCTTTCAGGCGCGGCGGCATAGTTATACAACACCAGAGTCCGGCCATACACGTCAATGACGATTTCCGGATCGCCTTCTAGAAATCCGTTAAACAGCCGGAACGCGCCGGTATGCTGGGGAGAGTTCAGCCACTCGGCCCGGGCCTGTAAACAGCCTGCCAGTAAATCTAACCACTGCGCCTGCGCTTCCACAGCCTTCATTATAATGCCACTGTGGCGGCTGGCGCTTTAAAGAGCAGCAGGCGGTGGGTCTTACCACCGCCCGCCAGGAAGTGCTCACCCGTCAGACTTGCCTCTAGTTCTCCTCCATTCTCATGCTCTTCGCTTCTGAGCGTTGCAGCACCGGCAAGCCGGTGGAAGTCTCGGACACTTTGTACCCATCTGGAACGCTCTCCAGAACGCCCTCTTTGACATTCTTAGCAAAGTAATAGATGGTCTGTTCTTTCCCGTTGCGAAGCTTGGTTGTGCGAGAGTGAAGATAGTAATCGTTCCCTTTAGAATTCGTATATTTGTAAGGCATGCACTCACCTCTTTAGCTGGGGCCAGCGGCTTTGCCGGTTGCCCCATCCAAACGTTCTCTTCCAGGTTCGTTATTCAAAAAGAGGGTCTTTCAACCTGTGCATAGGGTAGCCGCAGGCACAATATGCACAGGTGGCAAACCGCCTTTCTAACTGATTATAGAAATTATTAGAGGGCCTCTTCTAGCAGGGTTTTCCGAATCATTGGCGGGGAATTCCCCCCGCTTTGGTACAGTTTCCTATCTTTTTTCACCGATTTTTTACTGAATGGTAAGTAAGAGTAATTACCATGATCTATTGACGTTTATCTCACTTAAGGGTAGTATAAAAAAAGGAGAAAACTTTTTTAACGAAAAATTCATTCAGGCAACATCGAACCGTAACACACTCAACAAGCTTGTTGCCGTCTCCGGGGGGCTTCTTTTCACGCATCTCTTGGGTTCTGAAGAGAGGCCGCCTTACTGCCAAAAAACATTCATTATTCTTCATGGCGACGACCAGCGTGCAACCATCTTCTTCCGTAGAAGCGGACACATTGCAAACCCAACCCCAGGTTCAGAAGCGTGAACGGAGGGCCCGCCGTCGGCTGCGGATTTACGGGTTGCAGGGCAAACTAATCTTGCCCTATGTGGTACTGACGCTGGTTCTGGCTGGCCTGGGCGTCTTCATTGTAACCCAACTGGTCACCAGTTCGGTCAAAGAACGGTTTAACAACCAGGTTTATGTCACCACGCGCTCGGTCAATGATAGTTTCGTCCGACTGGAGCGCCGCCACCTCGATATTCTGCGGCTGATGCTTTCGGTCAGTGAAGTACCGCAGTACCTGCGTGCTAAGGATGTGGCCGGACTGGACGCCAAACTGCGCCCGATTATGGCGAACCAGCGGGTTGAAATCTTGACGGCGGTGGACCTCGAAGGCAAAGAAATCTTCACCCTGGGCCTCAGCCAGGATAAGCAGGCGTACCAGATCACGCAGGGGGGAGCGGACCTCTCGAAAGAGTGGCTCGTCACCAGCATTATCCGCAAGGTCACCGATTCGCAGGGTGATAAATTCGCTCAATTGCTCAAGACCCAGATGGGCTGGGTGCTGTTTACCAGCGCCCCGGTACGAGACGCCAGCGGCGAGCTGAGCGGCATCCTGATGGTCGGCTCGTATATGGATACGGTGGTTAGCGAGATCAAAAAGATCAACCAGGCCGACTTGATCGTCCTCGACCTCGATTACAATGTCATCGCCGCCTCTGTGCCAGAACCCGAAGAGGGCTTTGAACATTATCAGAAAATCGCCCGCCAGGCCAAACCCGGCGGCGAGGCGCAGACGGTTAACACCACCTATGACCGCACCCCTTATGCCATTGCCTTTAATTCGCTGTTGGTGCGCGGGCGAGCAATGGGCTGGACGGGCGTGCTGCTGCCCGCTAACTACGTCGCCGCAGTCGAATCAACCAACCGCGACTTTTTGAGCCTGGTCTTTGCCCTCAGCACGGTCATGTTCATCATCCTGGGGTACTTCCTCGCGCAGAACATCGCCGCCCCCCTGCTGAAACTACGCGCCATGACCCAGGCCGTTGCTGAAGGAGACCTCAACCAGCGCATCCAGTTGGAGCGGGCCGATGAGATTGGCGACCTTGCCAATGCCTTTGATATTATGACTGCCCACCTGAAGGAACGCACGGAGCGGGTTGAACAACTGCTGGAAGAAACCCAACAGCGCAACCGGCAACTGCACGAAATGAATGAGCGTTTAAAGGCCACGCAGTTGCAGCTTGTTCAATCTGAAAAGCTGGCTGCCATTGGACAGCTCACCGCTGGCATTGTGCATGACGTTAAAAACCCGTTTGCCGTCATTATGGGGATGACCGACGTTCTGCAAGATGAAAAACTGGATGAGAACATCCTTCACGGGTTGAAAGTGATCCGCGAGAGCGCCCAAAAAGGTAATACCATTGTCTCTGATCTGCTCAAATTCGCCCGCCAATCCAAGGCTGAAATGCGGTTGAACGATCTGCGCGAGACGGTGGAAGCCTCGATGCGTCTGACGGCTTACCTGACGCGCCGCTATGAGCTCATCAGCGAACTGCCGGAAAAATCACTCTATACCACTTACGATAGCCAGCAGATTGAGCAGGTGTTAATCAATATGATCCATAACGCCGTCCAGGCCATGCCCAACGGCGGCAGGTTGCGCATTGCGTTAAAAACCGTTGACCAAAACGCCCTGATCGAAATTGAAGACACCGGCACCGGCATTGCGCCCGAACACCTGCAGCGCATTTTTGACCCGTTTTTTACCACCAAGCCCGAAGGTGAAGGCACCGGGTTGGGATTATCCGTCAGCTATGGGATTATTGCCAATCACCAGGGGCGGATCGAAGTAGACAGTGAAGTAGGTAGGGGGACGAAATTCACGATCATTTTGCCGATTATCAAGACTAACTACGCTTCTGAAGGCCAGTGGTAACGGAGACCGCATGGAACCTGAGCGGATCCTGGTTGTAGACGATGATGAAGGCCTTCTGAACCTGATGGTGTTCGTCTTAAATAAAGGGGGATACCAGGTTGAGGCCGCCACCGATGGCTATGCAGCCCTTAAAATCCTGGCTTCTCAGCCGCCGGTTTCTGTGTTGGTGACGGACCTGATGATGCCCGGCATGTCTGGCCTGGAATTACTGCGCCAGGCCAAAAAGATGGACGAACATATCGAAGTGGTGGTTGTCACCGCCGCCTCTGATCTGGAATCGGCGGTCTCGGCCATGCGCGCTTACGGGGCTTACGATTATCTGGTCAAACCCTTTGGCACAATGAACGTGCTGGCGCTTTCAGTCGAACGCGCTCTGATGCACCGGCGTCTGCTGCAAGAACGCCTGGCAATGCAAATGCAGATTGCCCACGAAGCCGAAATGCTGCGCGCCCTGATCGCGAACACCGGCGATGCTATTCTTTCGGCCAATGCCGCTGGCATCCTGCAGATTGCCAATCCCGCGGCTGTGCGTTTGCTGGGCAACCCCGAACTGGAAGGCAAGCCGGCCCTTGAGAGCCTGCCGCAGTTTTTATCCAGTCTGATCTCGAATTGGCAAACGGCAGGCGGAGGCATGCCGGTGATGGTAGAGATGCCCTGGTCAGACGGAACCGTGCAACTGGTCAGCCTGACGGCCATCCGCGAAGCAGAGGGGCGCCAGCAGGGCTGGGTCGCCGTGCTGAGAGACGTCACCCATCTGAAACAGCTAGAAGCCGTCAAAAACCAGCTCTTGGTTGAGGCGGCTAATAAGATTCGCATTCCGCTGGCGCAGGCCATGAACTCACTGGTTGAACTGAATATTCACACTGCCCAAAACAGCCAGTTGAGTGAAATTGTTTATCGCCTTACCCAAACGTGGATGCGCATCCAGGAATGGGGGGATGATATCCATGTCCTCACCCGGATTGATGCTCAGGCCAGTTATCAGCCTGTGGCGGTGGACCTCGCCCAGGTGATTCAGGACTTATCACAGACTCAGGCCGGTAAGATGGCGAGAAGTGCGAATATCCGCTTAAGTCTGGACATCACAGCGGACTTGCCAGCGGTCCAGGCCGACCCGGAACTACTGCGGCGGCTGCTGCAAGGGTTGTTAAACCGCGCGGTGGCGCGCAGCGAGCCCGGAGATGTGATCCACATTGAAGCCAAATGTCAGGATCACCAGGTATGGGTGAGCGTCAGCGATGATGGCCCACCCGTCAGCGACACAGACCTGCCGCACATTTTTGATAAGACGTTTGTAGAACTTAGCAACCGCAGCGGGTTTACCGGCCTTGAAATGGCCCTGGTAAAAACAATTATTGATCGCATGGGCGGACAGGTGATGGTTGGCGGGCAGACGAACCGGGGCAGCACGATCCTGGTTTGCCTGCCGTGTTTGACTGAATGAGAGCCGCAAGCAGCAGGAACTGGCAGGCATGGTCACATCCGGCGCAGTTGACAGCACCCCCGGCAGCGAAAGCGAGCGCAAACAGCACTTGCGCAGTCTTTTGCGCTGGTTGGGGCTGGCGCCCATGGTGTTTCTCATCCTGCTGCTGATCGGCCAACTGGCAATTATCTTGCGCCCGCCTCCCCCAGCAGTGGATGTGCGTTCCAGCCTGAAAGTGGATTATAAACCCTGGCCTTATCAGACCCTGGAGATCAATCCCACCGCCTTAATTGGCGAAATTATCAATAATCCGGATGATGAAGAAACGCCCCTGCCCATTCTGACCGTCACCGAGGGGAATTTTTGGTATACCGCCACGCCCGAAGGCCAGCCCACTATTACCCCAACCGTCACGCTGACCCCCGTACCGCCCACCGTTACGCTTACTCCTACCCCTACCTTAACGCCAACGCGTCCCACCCCCACCATTACCGTCACTCACACGCCTACGCCAACCTTTACCCCTTCCAGAACGCCCACTCGCACGCAGCCGCCGCCTACCCGCACGCCAACCAACACCCTCATTCCGACCATCACGCGCACGCCCACGCGCGCCACCTCTACAGTTACGCCGACGGTCACGCGAACCAATACGGCCACGGTGACTGTCACAGCGACCGCCACGCATACGGCTACCGCAACTGTTACAGCAACCACCACGCATACGGCCACCGCAACCGCTACGGCAACGCCTACGGCTACGCAGACTTTCACAACGACGCCCACAGCGACCAGCACGGCGACGACGCCGGTTCCTACCATCCTGACCATTTCCTCGCACCGGCCAGATCCTTCTGTGGTGGGACAGGCGGTCGAAATCACCTTTACGCTTGCCTATTCTTCTCCTTTAACTCCCAGCGGAACCGTCACCATCCAGGCTTTATCAGGCGAAACCTGCGTCGCCACACTTCCGGCCACTTCGTGCAACCTGGTTTTCACAACTGCGGGCGCCAAGTCGGTCACGGCTGCTTACTCGGGCGATTCTACCTTCGGTAGCAGTACTTCATCAGCAGTCAGCCATATCGTTAACCCTGCCAATACATCTCTCGCGATCCTGTCGGATTTGCCAGACCCCTCCAACGCCGGGCAGGCATTTACCGTCCGGTGGGAGTTGTTGGTCAGCGCGCCGGGCGCAGGGACGCCTACCGGCAATATCACCGTGAGCGACGGCGTTGATTCTTGTAGCGCCCCCGTGGCTGATGGGCAGTGCAGCCTGACGTTGACCACCGTTGGAAACCGCACACTGACGGCTATTTATCCAGGTGATTCCAATTTCAACGGCAGCACTTCGCCAGGCGTGGGCCACATCGTTAAGGGAAATACTTTGGTTGCCATCGTTTCGCACCTCCCACAACCTTCTGTGGTAGGCCAATCAGTGACGGTGAGCTTCGCTCTGACCCTGCCATCTTCGATTGAACCAACCGGCAGTGTGACTATCCAGAGCGATGATGGCGCTACCTGCACCGCTACCCTGCCAACCATGTCTTGCAGCCTGGCATTTAACACTGTCGGGACTAAAAGCCTGACGGCCACTTATTCGGGTGATGCGATCTACAACGGCAGTGCTTCGCCGGCAGTGAGCCATATCGTCAATAAAGCCGATACCACCCTGACCATTCTTTCGCACGAGCCGAATCCATCCGAGGCTGGTAGCCCGGTCACTGTGGTCGTCAGCCTGACCGTCAATTCACCGGGCGTAGGTACGCCCACTGGCACGATCACGATTAGCGACAACCTGACCGTGATATGCACGGCCATTCTGCCCGATACTTCCTGTAATCTCGCCTTCACCACCTGGGGGACAAAAACCATCTCGGCTGAATACAGCGGCGATGCCAACTTCAACGGCGTCGTTTCCAATGCTGTCAGCCATACGGTTCTCCCTCATACCCAGATTGCGATCACTGCGCACGATCCACACCCCTCGGTGGTGGGCCAGCCGGTTAACGTGAGTTTTACCCTTTCGTACAGCGAACCAGGGCTGCCCACTGGAACAGTTACAATCAGCGACGGGGTGGATAGCTGTGTCGCTACCCTACCCGCAACTTCATGCAGCCTGGTTCTCACGACTGCCGGCGATCGCAGCCTGGTGGCTACGTATTCTGGCGATTCAATCTTCTCTAGCAGCGTCTCCGCGCCGGTCACGCACACAGTTGATCCGGCCAGTACGAGCATCAGCATTACAACCGACTTGAGCGTAACCCGCGTCGTAGGGGAACCGGTGAACGTGGCTTTTCGCTTGCTCATTATCAGCCCAGGGGCCGGCCCACCCACCGGCACGATCACAGTTTCAGCAGCCGGTCCGGTGAACCTTTCCTGTACGGTTCCTGCGGCGGCGGGCGATGGGCAGTGCGCTGTGACTTTTGAGGAACCCGGTAATTATACAGTCACCGCTTCCTACTCCGGCGATGCCAATTTCAACCCTAGCAGTTCCAGCCCGGCCAACCTGACCATTCAAAAGGCCAGCACCGCTATCACCATAACTTCCCATACGCCCAATCCATCCGCATTAAACGAGCCCGTCTCGATTGCATTTAACCTGGCAGTAACACCGCCGGGCGGAGGGACGCCAACCGGGACTGTGACCATCAGTGATGGGGTTGACGCGTGTACTGCTGTTCTCCCGGCGACATCCTGTAATATTCCCTTTACCAGTTTGGGCAACCGGAATTTAACCGCCAGCTATGCTGGCGATGCCAGATTTAATGGGAGCGTTTCGGCAGTTGTCGTTCACACGGTAGAGAGAGCTGCAACGACCCTGACGATTATTTCAGACGCCCCCGACCCCTCGGTGGTGGGTGAGACGGTCACCGTCACCTTCGATCTGGCAGTGGTTCCCCCGGCCGCTGGCGCGCCGACCGGGGCAGTGACGATCACCAGCAGTGACGGCGCTTCCTGTACGGCAACTTTACCGGCCGCCTCCTGCGCCCTGACCTTCGCCACAGCCGGAGCCAAGACCCTCACGGCCAGCTACGGTGGAGATGCGAACTTCAGCCCCAGCACCTCAGCCGGTGAGCCGCACACGGTGGATGTAGCCGCCACGACCCTGACCATCACCTCAGACGCCCCCGACCCCTCTCAAGTTGGTGAAGCCGTGACCGTGAGCTTCGATCTGGCGGTGGTTCCCCCGGCCAGCGGCACGCCCACCGGCACGGTGACGATCACCAGCAGTGACGGCGTCACCTGCACGGCGACCTTACCGGCCACCTCCTGCACCCTGACCTTCGCCAGCGCTGGGGCCAAGACCCTGACGGCCAGCTACGGCGGCGATGCGGACTTCGGCCCCAGCACCTCAGCCAGCGAGCCGCACACGGTGGATGTCGCCAGTACCACACTGACCATCACCTCAGACGCCCCCGACCCCTCGCAAGTCGGTGAAGCAGTCACCGTCACCTTCGATCTGGCAGTGGTTCCCCCGGCCGCTGGCACGCCCACCGGCACGGTGACGATCACCAGCAGTGATGGCGTCACCTGCACGGCGACCTTGCCCGCGACCTCCTGCACCCTGACCTTCGCCAGCGCGGGAGCCAAAACCCTGACGGCCTCGTACCCAGGCGATGCGGACTTCGGCCCCAGCACCTCAGCCAGCGAGCCGCACACGGTGGATGTCGCCAGTACCACACTGACCATCACCTCAGACGCCCCCGACCCCTCGCAAGTCGGTGAAGCAGTCACCGTCACCTTTGATCTGGCAGTGGTACCGCCAGCCAGCGGCACGCCCACCGGGGTGGTCACCATCACCAGCAGTGATGGCGTCACCTGCACGGCGACCTTGCCCGCGACCTCCTGCACCCTGACCTTCGCCAGCGCGGGAGCCAAAACCCTGACGGCCTCGTACCCAGGCGATGCGG